>JGI12713J13577_1000007_pt1 | contig 133627 bp, 94 predicted proteins | sample JacPin_JW_Ref_O3_FD_13577 | JGI IMG/M metagenome (IMG submission 13577) | reverse complement strand
TGGAGGCGCGGGTGGGAATCGAACCCACGTATAAAGGTTTTGCAGACCTCTCCCTTACCACTTGGGTACCGCGCCTCGGTCATACAGTATATCGAAACCGTGGTGTACTTTCAGCCGGGAAGCTTGCGGGCGTGAGTGTAGGGCCTACTGGCGCTGAGATTCAACCGCGATGGATGATTGCGGCGTTGCGGATGGCGGACTGAAGTGCGCCGCTACCCTTCGATCTCGCGCTGCAGCGCGATTCTCAAATTCGAGAGCAAAGTCAACAACGCCCGCCTAAAAAGCAAAAGCAGGCGGCCGCTACAAATTCAAAAACGACGGCAACTACGCCTACCTAAAGGTGGCCGCTACAAATTCAAAAGCAAGAGTCACGGCCCGCGTTGCGAAATCGAAGTGCGGTGCGCCAGTCGGGAGCTTGGCGTTCCCAGGTACTGCCAATTCTTCGTGAGTCGCTATTGGATGTGCAGCTCGTAGGGCATACGGGCTTGCACTGGGTCCATTTGACTGAGGATGTGATTGATCATTGACTCGAGGGATTGTGATTCGCTCATGTTGTTGTCTTTTTGGCGCTGGAGAAATTGTTCGAAGAATGATTTTTCTTCGGGGTAGCGGACGATGTGCACACTTTCGCCGGCAGGAATATTGGAGAGCTGCTTGGCGATTTCGATGGCGCGGTCGAGGCCGCCGAGCTCGTCCACCAGGCCAATTTCTTTAGCTTGTACGCCGGACCACACGCGGCCTTTGCCGATTTTGTCAACGGCTTCGACCGTCATTTTGCGGCCTTGCGCGACGCCTTTGGTGAAATCGGCGTAGGTGTCGTTGAGCGATTTTTGAATGTAGGCGCGCTGCGCGGGGGTGAAATTCTGCTGGGCAGAGAACATGGTGGCGTTGTCGCTGGTGGCTACGGAATCCGTGCTCATGCCGAGGAGAGCGTACAGTCCGGAAACGTTGAATTTGCCGATGAGCACGCCTATGGAGCCGGTGATGGTGCCGGGGTCAGCTACTATTTTGCGGGCGGGAGCTGCGATCCAGTAACCGCCGGAAGCGGCGACGTCTGACATGGAAACGACGACGGGCTTGACCTGATTGGCGAGTTCGACTTCGCGACGAATCACTTCGCTGCCTACCACCGAGCCACCGCCGGAATCCACGCGGAGCACGATGGCCTTGATGCTGTAATCCTTGCGCGCAGCGCGAAGGTCAGCGGCCACGGAATCGCCGCCCATCACCGATCCGCCGCCGGGCGTGCTGCCGGAATCTCCGGAAACTATCAGACCGGAGGCATGGACGACGGCAATATTGACAGTCCCGTCATTCGAGATCGAAGAGCGGTAGCGATTCAGCGAGACGGGATTCCATCCTTGCGCGCGACCTTTGAAATAATCCTGCAACTGATCCCAGTAGCCGAGACGGTCCACGATTTTGTTGGTCACCGCATCGCTGGAGGAAAATGGGCCGCGATTTAGCAGCGCTTCAAATTGCGCGCGATCCATGCCGCGAGCTTTGGATGCGTCGTTGAGGTAGAGATCGTAGATGCTGTGCAGCAGGCCTTCGACTTCTTCCTTATGCGCGGGCGTAAACTGTTTTTCGGTGAAGGTGTTGCCGGCGGTCTTGTATTCGGCGATGTGATAAAACTCGGGAACGACTTTTAATTTGTCGAGGGTGCCGCGGAAGAAGAGCGCTTCGGCCATCATACCGCGGATGCTGACGGGCGCGGTGGGAACCAGCCAGATTTGCTGGCAGGCGGAGGCGAGATAATATTCCGGGTTGCCGATTCCGTCGTAACCGAGGTAGCAGATGCTGGGCTTGCCGCTTTTGCGAAAGGCGAGCAGGTGGCTGCGAATTTCCTCGAGCTTGCCCCACCCAGTTTCGAGCGGGGCGATGCGCACGACGAGGCCGGCGATGTGCGAGTCTTTAGCGGCGGCGTCGATGGCGTCCACGTAATCGTGCAGGACCGGAGTCGTGAAGCCGCTGAAGGCGCTGAAAAGATCGGGGGAGCGCTGTTCTTCGATCTGGCCGGTGGCGTCAATCACCAGGACGGCGTTCGAAGGCAAGCTGAGCCTGCTGGGTTTCATTGCCGCGAAANACAGAATGACGAGAAAGACCGCTAGAACGATGATGATGATGGCACGGCGCTGGCCCCAGGTCATTGGCGTTCACCTCGTCGAGGATTATTGCGCGGGGAATCGAGAACAGACAAGGTAGCACCGCAGCGAAGAAAACTCCACTTGGCGTGGCGCGTCCTGCCTATTCACGTTGTAGCTCACGCCCCGACAAGCAGGGGCGCGGCCCTTCGATCCCGTCCCGCGAAGCGGGACGGGATCTCAGGATGAATCGCTGCCGCAGAGCGGGAGCGATTCACAATCAGCGCCCCTACCGTGGCTAACGCATAGCGGCGGTGCCGGTGATTGTTCCTGCGACGGCAGGCGGAAATACGCGAACGATAACGCGGCCGGAGGGTATGCTAGCGGCGACGGCGTGGAGCGACCATGAGAATTGGCGAATGAAGAAATTCAGAGTTTGGGCGGGCGCGATTACTGTTTTGGCATTGAGCGCTTATGTGGCGACGGGGTTGCGTTACGCATCGTATGCGCCGCAGCGGTCCGATCATTATATATGGGGCGTTTATCACGTCCATTCGACGATGTCGGACGGGTTGCAATCGCCGGAAGAAATCGCGGAGCAGGCGCGGGCGACGGGGATTAGCCTGGTGCTGTTGACGGATCACGGGCGGCCGAATCTGGCGTCTTCGAGTTTTCGCAAAATTATTGATGGCGTGACGATTGTGGGTGGGTCGGAAGCTAGTTTGCCGGACGGGCACCTGACTTTTTTCGGAGCGCAGCAGGCTCCGGGATTTCTTTTGTCGTCGTTTCCTCCGGAGGCGATGGACGACGCGCGCAGCTGGGGCGCGTTTCCGGTGCTGGCTTATCCGGATGATCCGGATTTCGGGTGGCGCTACTGGGATATTGGTTTGCGGCCCGGCGGGATCGAAGTGTTGAATTTGTTTACGAGCTTGCGCGGTGCGTCGTGGCCGGAGCGGTTGCGCCTGGGGATGTACTACCCTTTTTCGCATTATTATTTTTTGAAGAGCATCGCGATTCCCGCGGAATCTTTGGCGCATTGGGATGGTTTCCTGCAGCGCGGAAAAATATGGGGATTTGAGGCGTCGGACGCGCACGGCGGATTTCGTATTGGGTCGTGGTTGGAGATGAAAGTGCCGTCTTATGCGGATACGTTCTCGTTCGTGGGCATGGGGATTTCTCGGCGCTATGAGTCCGATCCCGAGGCGGCGGTGCGCGGCGGCGATTTTTTCAATTGCATACGGGGGGCGGGCGAGCCGGAGCGATTTGAGTTTACGGCGCGAAATGGTGTGCAGGATATTCCGAGCGGCGGGGACGCGCCGGTGAATTCCAGCTTGCATGTTGTGGTGCAGGTGGCGAATCAGGCAGTGCGCGTGGTTTTGAAGAAGGATGGAGTGGCAATGCGCGAAGTTGTTGGGGAGCATTTGGATTTGGAGGACGCGGGGGCGGGAGTTTATCGCGTGGAGGCGTTTTTGGTGGGGCATCCGTTGTTGCGAACTGATGTGCCGTGGATTCTTTCGAATCCGATCTTTGTGGGAGTGGGCCAGGACGTGGCGCCGGCGGGACGTGTGGCTACGATTCGGGCGCAGCTGGCCCGACGGTCGGACTATTACAAGCGGTGACGAGCTGGCAGAGGACCTTTTGAAATACGTGCTGCGAGTGAGGTCTGCTATAATCCTGTACTCAAATTATGGATTTCGACCACCTGACGACCTTTCTGGAGATCTCGAAGCTGGGTAGCTTTTCGCGGGCAGGGCAGAAACTGTTTCGTTCGCAGCCTGCGGTGAGTGCGCAGATCCGGCAATTGGAGCAGGAGTACGGACAGAAGTTGTTCGATCGGGTTGGCAAGACGGTGAAATTGACGGCGGCGGGGGAAGCGTTGATTGTGTACGCCAACCGCCTGCTGAGTTTGAAGGAAGAATCGCTGCGCGCGGTGTCTGATTTGTCGAGTTCGCCGCGCGGCACGCTGCAAGTAGGAGCGAACGAAGCGACGTGCTTGTACGTGCTGCCGGATTTATTCGCGGCGTATCACCGGCAATTTCCTGGGGTGCAGATCAGCATTTACCGTAATTTCAGCCGCAAGGTGATTGAGAAAATCGAAGATGGCAGCGTGGATGTGGGGATCGTCACGCTTCCGGTGAAATCGCCGAGCCTGAAAATCCATTCGATTTTTCGCGACCGGCTGATGCTGATGGTGAGCGCGAGTAATCCGCTGGCGCGGGCGAAAGGCGTGACGCTGAGCGAGATTGCGGACCAGCCGCAGATCCTGCCCAAAACTGGTTATACGCGGCAATTATTCGACAAGCTTTTCCGGCCGTACCGCTCGAAACTGCGGGTCACCATGGAGCTTGCTAGTGTGGGTATGATCAAGCGCTTTGTGGCGGCGGGGCTGGGAGTTTCGATCATCAGCGAAAGTTTTGCCAAGGACGAAGTGCGCTCCGGCGAAGCGAAGCTGGTGCCGATCACGGACGTGCAGCTGACGCGAGAACTCGGGCTGGTTTACCGGCGCGATCGGACTCTGCCGCGGGCGGCGGCGGCATTTGTGGCGCTGTTGCGCCAGCAGAATTTCCAGGTGGATGGCGCGCACGGTTCGAGCAAGCGCTGAAGATTTAATCTTGGAGTCGCGTTGCATGGCCTGCGCGCGACCTATGCTGCAAGCCCTTCCGGAATTTCCCGCATCCAATTTCTCGTTACGCGCGTACCATATATGTGGGGAAGTGCGTACACGGAGAGCATCATGCTGGTCAAGAAAGCGCCGGATCTTACTTATAAGGATGTGACGCCCAAGAGCTTGTACATGGGGCGGCGCAATTTTCTGTTTGGCTTGGCCGCGGCTTATGGCGCGGTGGTGGGCTACAAGAAATTGACGCGATTGCTGGATGGGCCGGCGACTGGTTCGACGCCGGTGAAGCTGCTGGGCGTGGCGAAATGGCCGGGCAGCACGACGGAGACGGAAACATCGCTGGAAGATGTGACGCACTACAATAATTTCTACGAATTCGGAACCAGCAAGACCGATCCCGCCGTGAACGCCCGGAATTTCGTGACCACGCCGTGGAGTATTTCTGTCGAGGGAGAAGTAAAGAACAAGCGCAAGTTCAGCATGGATGAGATCATGAAACTTGCGCCGCTGGAGGAACGGATTTATCGGCACCGCTGCGTGGAAGGGTGGTCCATCGTGGTGCCGTGGATCGGGTACTCGTTCAGCACGCTTGTGAAATTGGCGGGGCCAACGCCCAAGGCGAAGTTCGTGGCGTTTGAAAGCTATTATGACCCGAAGCAAATGCCCGAAGGGGGCGTAGCCGGGATTGAGCTGCCTTACGTGGAAGGATTGCGGTTGGACGAGGCCATGAATTCGCTGACGCTACTGAGCGTGGGAATGTACGGCGAGACGCTGCCGAACCAGGATGGGGCGCCGGTGCGGCTGGTGATTCCCTGGAAATATGGGTTCAAGAGCATCAAGTCGCTGGTGCGGATTCGCTTCGTGCAAGAGCAGCCGCCGACTACTTGGAACATCACGAACGCGCGCGAATATGGCTTTTACTCGAATGTGAACCCCAGTGTGGACCATCCGCGCTGGTCGCAAGCCACGGAGCGGCGGCTGGGCGAATTCCGGCGGCGGCCGACCTTGATGTTTAATGGCTACGGCGATCAGGTCGCCAGCTTATACAACGGAATGGACCTGAAGAAATATTATTGAGCGTGAAGCCCGCGTGAATTCGATCCTCACAAGCAAATGGACTAAGGTCGTGGTGTTTCTGGCATGCCTGATTCCTTTCGGGCAATTGCTGTGGCGCGCGTTTCACAACGGGCTGGCGGGATTTCCGGACAACATGGATTTTGGCGCGAACCCCATCGAATTCATTACGCATGCGACGGGGGATTGGACGCTGCGTTTTCTGGTGATTACTTTGGCGATCACGCCGCTGCGGGGAATTTTGCGGCTACCGCAATTGATTCGTTTTCGGCGGATGCTGGGACTCTTCGCTTTTTTTTATGGCTGCCTGCATTTCGGCACGTGGATCGGGCTGGATAAATTTTTCGCCTGGTCGGAGATGTGGAAGGACGTGCAGAAGCGACGATTCATTACCGTGGGATTTGCCGCGTTCGTGCTGATGATTCCGCTGGCGGCGACTTCGACGCCTGGGATGATACGGCGGCTGGGAGGAAAGCGCTGGCAAATGCTGCATCGCGCGATTTATGTGAGCGCGATTCTGGGAGTGGTTCATTATTACTGGCTGGTGAAATCGGATGTGCGCAAGCCGCTGCTTTACGCGGTGATCGTGGGAATTTTGCTGGCCTACCGGTTGGGAATGTGGGTTTATGGGCGCGGGCAGAGGGTTGCTGCTGGAGGCGGCGTTCGGGCCGAGCCTTCAACTGGGGAGACGGCGTAGTGCCGAGTCGTGCGCTGGCGAGGATTTCGGTACGGTAACCCGCTTCTAATGGTGACACCGGACATGTTATAAAGCGAATCATGGATTGACCCGGCTTTGCTGAGAACCGATACTCCGAACCTGATAAATTATTGAAAATGCGGCGCTTGCCCCGAAATTTGACGCAAGGTTTGGAAACTCGCCGTGGGAAAGCGCGCTGGATTGGCCTACGAACGCGTGAATAGCAGTGATTCGTTCCGCTTGGACACTGTTCCGAAACTGCTCCGTTGGTCAGGTGAATGGGGCGCTTTAGGCGAGTAGCATTGCTGCACGCGGTGTTCTCAGGTGAAACACGCGGTGAATGGTCAGATTGGCGGCAGTTGTGTTCGAGCCCGGCGGAATCGGTCGCTCTCGTGCACTAGACGTACGGAAAATCAGCGAGGACTGCTACTTGAGAAATCCCAAGAATTTACTTTTGTGTGCTTTGCTGACGGCGATGAGCATTTCCCTATTCGCCTGTAGCGGATCGACTGGCACCAGTACGGGTGACAAACTTCCTCCTGGCGGTACGGCGCCTGCGATCACGCAGCAGCCGGCGAGCCTGACGGTGACGGCGGGCGAAGCTGCGACATTTTCGGTGATGGCGACGGGAACCGCGCCACTGAGTTATCAGTGGTTCATGAATGGCGCGGCAAGCGGGACGGATTCGAATAGTTTCTCGATCGCGAAGACCACTAGCGGACAGACTGGCGCGCACATAGATGTGACGGTGACGAACGCAGCGGGGGCAGTGACTAGCGCGATGGTGACATTGACCGTGACCGCGGCGGCTACTGCGCCGACGATCACGGAGCAGCCGGCGAGCGAAACTGTGACTGCGGGGCAAGCGGCATCATTTTCAGTAACGGCGACAGGTACTGCACCGCTGAGCTATCAGTGGTTCGTGAACGGCACCGCTAGCGGAACGAATTCGAGCACGTTTTCGATTGCGCAGACGACTACCGCGCAAAACGGCGCGCATATTGATGTGAAGGTGAGCAACGCGACCGGAAGTGTGACGAGCACGACGGTGACGTTGACCGTGAACGCGACGGCGATTGCGCCGGCGATCACGCAGCAGCCCGCGAACGTTACTGCAACTGCGGGGCAGGCGGCGGCATTTTCGGTGACGGCCACGGGAACCGCGCCTTTGACGTATCAGTGGTTCGTGAATGGCACGGCAAGCGGAACGAATTCGAATACTTTCTCGATCGCGCAGACCACTACCGGGCAGAGCGGCGCACAGATTCATGTGAAGGTGACCAATACGGCGGGGAGCGCAACGAGCAACACGGTAACTTTGACGGTGAATGCGCCTGCGCCGACGGCTCCGACGATTGCGACGCAGCCCACGAACGCGACCGTCACCGCGGGGCAATCCGCGACATTTTCGGTGACGGCAACGGGCACTGCGCCGCTGACCTATCAGTGGTCCTTGAACGGTGCCGCGGCGGGAACGAATTCAAATACCTTCACGATTTCGCAGACTACGCTGGCGCAGACGGGCGCGCAGATTTTCGTTACCGTGACCAACACTGCAGGGCATGCGACCAGCCAGACTGTGACGCTGACTGTGAATACGGCGCAGACCAGCGCTGTGAACGTCCTGACGTATCACAACGACGTGGCGCGCACGGGGCAGAACCTGAACGAAAGCACGTTGACTACGGCGAATGTGAAATCCGCGAGCTTCGGATTGGTGGGGAATTTATCGGTGGATGCGGGGGTGGATGCGGAGCCGCTGTATGTATCGAACCTCACGCTGGCCGGTGGAGTGCATAACGTTGTTTACGTTGTGACCGAGAACGATTCCGTTTACGCGTTCGATGCCGATACGTTCGCGCAGTTGTGGCACGTCTCGGTGTTGGGCGCGAACGAAACCGCGAGCGATAACCGCGGATGCGGGCAGGTTTCTCCGATCATCGGAATTACTGCGACGCCGGTGATTGATCTGAGCGCCGGCACGCATGGCGAGATTTTCCTGGTTGCGATGTCGCTGGACAGCGGCGGGAGCTATCACCAGCGGCTGCACGCGCTGGATTTGAGTACCGGCGCAGAAATCAGCGGCAGCCCTACAACGATACAGGCGACCTTCCCGAACAAGAATGGCACGACGACATTCGATCCCAAACAATACAAGGAACGCGCCGCGCTGCTGCTGTTGAATGGCGTGATTTACACCACTTGGGCATCGCATTGCGACGACCAGCCGTACCAAGGTTGGATCATGGGGTACAACGAAACAACGTTGCAGCAATCCAGCGTGCTGAACGTGATAGCCAACGGAATCGAGGGAGCGATATGGATGGCGGGCGATGGGCCTGCGGCGGATTCTTCGGGCAACATTTATTTTCTGGATGGAAATGGAACGTTTGACGACACCCTGAACAGCAACGGAATGCCCGAGGACGGCGATTACGGCAACGCGTTCATCAAGGTTTCGACCGCAGGCAACACTTTGAGCGTGGCGGACTATTTCACGATGTCCAACACCGACGCGGAATCGAGCGAGGACCAGGACTTGGGATCCGGCGGAGAGATGCTGCTGCCCGACGTGAAGGATACGCAGGGTAACACCTGGCACCTGGCGGTAGGCGCGGGCAAGGACGGGCACATCTATGTGGTGAATCGCGATCTGATGGGGAAATTCAATACGAGCAATGACAGCGCGATCTATCAGGAGATTGATTCGAATGGATTGAGCGGCGGTGTGTGGTCCATGCCGGCTTATTTCAACAACGTGGTGTATTACGGCGCAGTGACCGATCACTTGCGGGCATTTTCGATTGCGAACGCGAAGCTGACGACGCCTGCGAGTTCGTTGACATCGGAGAGTTTTGCATATCCGGGGACAACGCCGAGCATTTCGGCGAACGGGAATTCCGCGGGGATTGTGTGGGCGGTGGAGAATAATGGCGGGGGAGTGTTGCACGCTTACGACGCGACGAACGTGGGGACGGAGTTGTACAACAGCAATCAGGCGGCGAATAGCCGGGATCATTTTGCGGACAATAAATTTATTACGCCGATGATTGCGAATGGGAAAGTTTATGTGGGCACGCCGAACAGCGTGGCCGTATTTGGATTGCTGCAGTGATGTGGGACCTCGAAATGCGTGGCTGCAGGGGCTAAAGAGTCTGCATGCGGACGCGAAATTCATGCCCTCAGCGGCTGAAGCCGTGCCCTGACGAAATTCAGTGGTGCTCACTCACGCTCTGGAGCCCCGCCGTTCCAATTAATCATTCGTTTGGCGTTAGCCTAGGAACGAATCATTCGTCACGCGTTAAGTTCTCTACTGTTTTAGCGCTTTCTCGATTGCGGCGATTACTTCGGGCGAGTCTGGAGTGACGTCTGGCTCGAAGCGCTTGACGACGTTTCCGTTGCGATCCACCAGAAATTTCGTGAAATTCCATTTGATTTCGCCGGCTGCGGCTGGATTGGCCTGCGTGGTGAGATAGGCGTAGAGCGGAGTCTGGTCGTCGCCCTTCACAGAGACTTTCGCGTACATGGGGAAAGTGACGCTGTACTTCGTCTGGCAGAAAGTTTTGATTTCCTGATTGGTGCCGGGTTCCTGGCTGCCGAAATTATTGGCGGGGAAGCCGAGGATGACGAAGCCCTGGTCCTTAAATTTTTCGTAGGTGGATTCGAGGGCGCTGTATTGCGGAGTGAAGCCGCAGCGGCTGGCGACGTTAACTACGAGAACCACTTTGCCTTTGAAATTCGCGAGCGGGAGGGGCTTGCCGTCAATCGAAGGAAGCGTGAATTCGTAAATGCTCGAAGCTGCAAAAAGAGATGCGCTCATCAGCACGGCCACCAGTCCTATAAGGTAGGCGCGGGAAATTCCAGTTCGCGAAATCCGCATTGTTTCTCCTCAGGGTCTCCTGGTCGCTGCGCCAGGTTGCGCGTAGAAGGATACAGCAGCGGAGTTCGTGCTGCAATTCTGCCGGATTGTGATTCTACGCGGGGACGTGTGGTCGAGGAATGCCGGCAACTATTCGTCGTCGGGATGGACGCCGAGGTCATCGTTCATTTCTCCGGCTGCGAGCGGCCGGATGCACAATTGCTTTCCGTCCGGGCTGCATTGATACACCTGATAGGCCGGCAAATCTTGCGGTTGAACTTCGTACGAGCCGTCTTCCATATTTACAGCGTCATCGAAACTGGACATCGCATAGAGATTGTGCGGCGTCGTTCGCACGCGGAATTGCGCGGACGCGGGCTCGTAATTGCCATAGCTGAAGCAGCGGCCGATGCAGGCGCGGTCGGCGATGTGTTGCACCAGAACTCGCGAATCGGGGAAAGGCGGCTTCAGGGTGGCGAGGACGCGCGAGTTTCGCGGCACGGTGCGGACGAGCTGCTCGACTTGGACCTCCATGCGATTGATTGTGGCGGTGTCCTGATACAAGAACGTGAAAAATATTGCGGCGATCGCCGCGGTTGCGAGCAAGTGCCATTTTCGCGGCTGGAGGGCACCAAGCAGGCAGCAGAGCAGCGCGGCGGAAACGGAGGTGAGGCGTTCGGTCAAGAGCGCGAGCGCGGACGGCTGATATGGAAAACGAATGCCGTCGGGCAGCAAAATGACCGCCAGGCAGACGATGACGTAGAGTTGCACCGGCAGCGCGAAATCAGCCCAGCGAATTGGGCCCCAGCGCCGGCGAAAGAAATTTGCAGCCAGCGCGCACAGGATGAAAACCAGCAGCGCGAATTCCGGAATGATGTAGCGCGGGCCGAAGAGGAGCAATTGGTCCGAGCCATTGAAAAAATAGAAGGGATCGTCGCGCGCGAGCACAATATCGTGGTGCCAGAAATAATAGCGCGCAGCAAAGAGCCCGGCGCCCGCCGCAGCCACCAGCAACATCTGATAGCGCCGCGGGATCGCTTCGGCCAGCGCGACGTAAGCTGAAGCTGCGACCAGCCACGCGAAGCCGAGAGGATGGGCGAGCATCGCGAGGGGCGCGAGCGCGACGGCGATCCAGCGTTCCCAGCCGCAGCCGCGCCAGAAAATTGCGATGGCAAAAAACGCGAGACCCAGCGAAATATAGAAATTCAAGAAGCCCATCGCGAAGGAATAGCCGTAACTGAACATGGCGATCACGGGACAGAGCAACCATGGTGCGCGCCTGGCGGCGGCGCAGACGAAGGCGAATACGCCCCAGAAGAAAATCAGCACGGCTAGCGACACGGCGATTTTTTCGGCGGTGTGGAACGAGACGAAATGGCCGAGCGCGCCGAGGAGGAGATCGAAGAGCGCATTGTTCCAGCGCGGCGCGAGCCAGAGGCCGGGCGCGTATCCGTGGCGGATTAGTTGCGCGAGCCAGGCGTTGTAAAGATGGCTGCCGAGGTCGCCGGCGGCAATGTTGCGATGCCAGAAAACGGGCGTTAGGACCGCAGCGGTAATCGTCAGCAGCCGCAGCGCGTGCTGCCGTACGAATGCAACGGACTGCGCTAGGATGGGTGCGCGAGACTCCGTTTGCGGAATGCTTTCCACGATTTCGTTTTCTCGACGGCTGGCTGGGTTTGCGTGGTTGTGCTGCGTCAAGAAGGGCGCCTCGGTGGGTGCGAAAGTTTGCGCGGCATCGCTGCAAACATATCACGAGTTGAGTTTGCTGCTGCGGCCCATCGCAGCGAGTGAGACCGCTGCTTTACCGCCTGAAGCGTCGCGTCGCTGCGTTGATTTGCCGCGCTACATCAAAGTCGCCGAAGCCTAGCGAGTAGTGATATAAGGATGCCGAGCGATGGCGGGAGGGCTGCGATGAGCGATCCTAATATTTCGGATATTGCGAGGAAGGCGGTGGGCTGGTCTATTTTTGTGAGCGTGATGATGATTGTGGCTGGAATACTGGCGATCGCGTTGCCGTACGAGGCCGGCCTGGCCGCGAATATTTTCGTGGCCTGGATGCTGATATTCGCGGCGGTGGCCCATTTCGTTTTTGCGTGGTACACGCGGCGCACGGGGAGCGTGCTGCTGAAAGTTCTGCTGGGGATTCTGTATTTGTGCGTGGCAATTTATCTGCTGGATCATCCGGCGCGCGGACTGGCCACTTTGACGCTGGCGTTGGCGTTTTATTTATTGATCGAGGGCGTTTTCGAGATTGTGCTGTTTTTTCAGCACCGTCCGGCCGCGGGCTCGGGCTGGTTCCTGATGGATGGCATCGTAACGCTGGTGCTGGGTGGAATGATTTGGGCGACATGGCCTTCGAGCGTGGAGTGGGTGCTGGGCACTTTGGTGGGAATCAGCATTTTCTTTAGTGGCGTGACGCGGTTGATGATTTCGCTGGCGGCGCGGCGGGTGGTGACGAAGACTGCTTAGGGGCGGCCTTAGGTCCGCCGTCAATCGGTAGCACACGAGCGATCTGTAACACGCCACTGATCCATGCCGTAACACCGATAGCGCGCTGAAGTGCGCCGCTACAACTGCTTTACCCAAACCCCAACTCCGTGCGTGAATTTTCAGTTGCTAGATCCAGGAAAAATTACGCTTCTTGATCGTCTTTCTTTGGCGCGTAGGGGTACTTCGGTGGCTTCTGCATGTGGGAAGTGCGATAGGCCTCGAGCTCGTCGTCGGTCAGACTGAAGTGCGTCTTGACGGGGTGATTTTCCGTCGCGGCTAGTTCCAGGTGCAGACGGTGGGAGCAGATGTCCGGCGCATCCTGAAAACGGACGCGGCGCGTGTTGAAAGCTTCATTCGGAATGGTCAGGGTGAATTCGCGCGGTTCGGTCGCGGTTTCGCGAACGGTGAAAGTATATTCACGGCCCTGGGGCTTGGCCTCGAAACCGACGAACTGCACGATGACGCTGTTGTTGTTGCTCATTTTCCGACGGCTGCCACGGCCAACGGCGCAACGACTTTTTTGACGCGCTTGGCGCGCTTGCGCTTTGGCGGAGTGCCCTCGGCAATTTCGACCACCATGATGCTGGTGACGAACTTCTTCATGCCATGCAGATCGAAGTCAATCGAAGTGCGGTCGTTGTCGGATTCGGTGATTACGCCCAGACCGTATTGGAAGTGCTTGATGTACTGCCCTTCGGGAAGTGCTTTCAACGGGGCTCCTAAGACCGATGCTGCGTGTGCGAAAAAAAAGGGCGAACCGGCGGAAGCCGGCTCGCCCCTCTTCGACTAGAGGCTGGTAACGTTCGCTGCCTGCAGACCCTTCGGTCCACGGGTAACTTCGAACTCAACCGCTTGCCCTTCGTTCAGCGACTTATAACCTTCCGCCTGAATGGCCGAAAAGTGGACGAAAACGTCCTCGCCGGACTGGCGCTGGATGAATCCGAAGCCCTTGCTGGCATTGAACCACTTTACTGTTCCTTGTTCTCTCACTGATTTACTTCCTTCTTTTTAAGCTATTTGTTTGCTTCTCGACCGCCTCCAGCCGTAAAGCGAAAGAGGCTGCAAGTGTGAACTTGCAGCCCCTTCAATCGAATCTAAAGGTGTTACAAGAGCAACAAACGCAGCACAAACATAGCATGGTTTGGCGCTACTCCCTAACGAATTCGTAGCGCGGCGGCAGGTCGGGGCTGCGCAAAATCAACATCCGATTGTTGCAGGGGACGAACGGGGAGTATGATGGGCACCTTCCAGTCGGCCCTTCGGTTCGCCGCACGCCAACCCGTGGCCCCGGCGCTTTGCGGAAAGCTTTTTTGGAGGTTCGCCATGAAGAAAAAGCCTCTCATGATTATCGGCGGGATCGTGGTGGTGTTGTTCCTGATCGTTTTGGCCTTGCCACTTTTCATCAACGCAAACCAGTTCAAGCCCACGCTGCAAACTCAGCTGGGCAGCGCGCTGGGACGTTCGGTGGGGATCGGCGATATCAGCCTTTCGATTCTCTCTGGCGGCGTGACGGTTTCGGATGTTTCCATCGGAGACGACCCGACGTTCAGCAAGTCTCCGTTCTTGACGGCGAAGTCCGTGAGCGTCGGAGTCGAGCTGCTGCCGCTGATTTTTTCAAAGAAGCTCGAGGTGCGTTCGCTGACGGTGAAGGATCCGGAAGTGAATCTGGTTCGCGCGGCGAACGGAACGTGGAATTATTCAAGTTTGGGTGGAAGCGCGAGTTCCGCGAAGAGCGCCGCGAACAATCCAACTCCGAATCCGGCGCCGAGCTCAGGCGGGGCAGCCGGCGCTGGGGCGTTCAGCGTGGGCGCAATCAGCATAGAGAACGGGAAGATTATCGTGAGCACCGCGGGATCCGGCGCCAAGCCGAGCATCTATCAGAACGTCAGCCTGGAAGCGTCGGATCTTTCCTACACTTCACAATTTCCATTCAAGTTGACGGCCACCGGCCCGGGAAACGCCGCGCTAAAAGTTTCAGGCAAAGCCGGGCCGATGAATTCCGCGGACACTTCGTTGACGCCGCTGGACGCCACGGTGGAAGTGGAACACCTGGACCTAGCCACTACCGGATTTATTGATGCGTCGTCTGGAATTGCGGGAGTGATGGACTTCAAGGGCGAGCTGAGTTCCGACGGCAAACAGATGAGCGCCAAAGGCACGGTGAAGGCGAACAAGTTGAAGTTGTCCGCGGCGGGCGCGGCTTCGTCTGTGCCATTGAATATTGATTACGCAACTACCTACGACCTGAAAAGCCAATCGGGAAATTTGAACCAGGGAGACATTCACATCGGCAGTGCGCTGGCGCGCTTGAACGGGGCATTCAACGCCGCCGCGGAGCCAGCAAAGTTAGATATGCGGCTGAACGGGCAGGCGATGCCCGTGGGCGATCTGGAAGGTTTTCTGCCGGCGGTGGGAGTGGTGGTGCCCGCGGGATCGAAGCTGCAGGGTGGGGCGCTTACCATGAATCTGACCGTGAGCGGGCCGGCGGACAAGTTGGTGATTTCCGGGCCGATCAATTTGTCTGGTGCGAAGTTGGCGGGATTCAGCTTGAAATCGAAGCTGGGGGCGCTGGGGTCTATTCCCGGACTCGGCGGCGGGGGCGGTGGCGGCGGTGGATCGGACACGGAAATTCAGACGCTGAGCGCGAGCGTGCGCAACGATCCGTCGGGAACGAAGATTGATAATTTGAATTTGGTGATGCCGTCGCTCGGCACCGTTACGGGAAGTGGCACGGTCAGCGCGGCGGGGCAGCTCAATTTCAAACTCTTGGCGAACTTGGCGGGTGCCGGGGGCGCGCTTACCAGCATGGCAGGCGCGGCTGCTGGTGGAGTTACCGGCGCGCTTTCGTCGTTGACTGGTGGCGGCGGAGGGAGCAAGAGCGGGAACAACGGAATTCCATTTATCGTGCAGGGGACTACGTCGAACCCAGTGGTGCTTCCCGATGTGGGCGGAATGGCCAAGAATGCGCTCAAGGGTACCGTGCCCGGGGGCCAGGGCAGTCCGGCGAATGCGGCGACGGGATTAGTTGGCGGACTGCTGGGGAAGAAGAAGGCACCGCAGTAACGGGAGCGCGTTGCGCATGGATGGATGATGGCGCTTGCGGTCGAGGTGTGCAGGCGAACTACCGCGGGGAACTGCTGCCGTTCATTGCGGCGGATTTCTTGGGCCAGTGCTCGACAACGTGGCTTCGGCGTCAATGAAAAGAGTGCGCAGCGCGCGCACTACGAAGCGAATCAGGATCGTGATCACGCCGAGTGCCACCACTACAATCACGGTAGCTATGTATGGGTGACGCGTGACGATCCACATCAGAAAAATCACCAGCGCGTCTTCGGCTGTGCTTAACGCGAAATTCGAGAATGGCTCGGGCGAATGTACGATCGCTGCGCGCGCGGCCGTCTTGCCGCCATGGGCAGCCAGAGCAATCAGGCCGCCCGCGAAGGTGGCGGCGATTTGTTCCAACTGAGGCAGTTGCGACGTTGCAGCATATGCCAGATAGGCCGCGACTGGAACGCGCACGAAGGTGTGCGCGGCGTTCCAGAGGAGATCGAAAACCGGAATTTTATCCCCGATGAATTCCAGGAGAAACAATGCGCCGCAGATCGCGATGATTTTCCAATCTTGCAGCGTGTGCAGAGCGGGTGGCAGCGCGAGTACGTTGAAGCGGGCTAGCAGGCCGAGCATTCCGACGGTGGCGTACACGTTCAGGCCGGCGGAGAAACTGACGACTACCAGGATCGCGGTTAGCTCGCTGCCGGTGGGTATTAGCGCGGATAGAGTCGCCAGGATCATGGATGGGAGAAACGTGCCGCGCGGCGGGCATCGCAACGTTCGCCGCGCGGTGGTTTCTGTTCAGTTCGCGGGCATCCAGCGCTTGCGCGCCTGACTACTTGGGTGTCGGTTGCTTGGCGATCACCAGATTGCTGATCTTGTCGTAGGTGGCTTTGGGGATGATCTTTTTGCGCAGCAGTTCGGTCTTCGCGCGGTATGGACGGCCGTCAATGATTTTCTGCGCGTAGGCCTCGCCGATTCCCGGCAGGGCATCAAGTTGTTCCTTGGTGGCTGAATTCAAATCCACCAAACTGCCGGCGGCGGGGGCCGCGGCCGCGGATTGCGCCGCAGCGGTATGGCTGTGCGGCAACACCGGGATGGAAAGAACGAACAGCAGCGATGCCGCAAGCAGCAAAAATGAAAAACCCAGTCTTCGCTTCATGAACGTGCTCCTTTTCGGATCAAGAGGCCGACAAATCCGATGCGCGGTTTGGACGCCGGCAGCCCGCCACGCGGAAACGCTTGCTGCCGCATACAATAACACCGCGGCCATTTTGATTCTACGGTTGGCTCGGGTCCGCCACTGCGCCGTGCCAATTTGCGCCCATTGGCCCGATGGGATGAAACGCTGCAGGCTCGCCCGGCGCGCGATGTCACCTCTCTACATATTGACTAAACAATCCCCGCTGCCTGAATTTTTGGTTACAATAGCGCCCGCTGCGGGGTGGTGATGCTTGTCGGACCGGGTCAGTAGGGCGAGTGGAGCAGGCGGAGCATTCTCAAAATTCTCAGCAGAAAGCCAAAGGCAGCGGCGGGGCCTGCTGATCGTGGTGTGCGCGGTGGTCCTGAGCGCGGCGCTGCTGCCCCTGCTAGCGCAGCAGATTTCCGCGCGCCGATCGCGTGCTGCGGCTGAGCCGGGATCGGTTGAGTTGGTGCGCAAGCGCGCGGAGTGGTTTTTTCGGCAGCGCGCATCTGTGAACGGCCACATTCCGAACGGGCTCTTGCTGCAGGCCTTCGCGCGAAACCGGAAAATGGTCAGCGGCAGTGGGACTTTCGTCGAACATCTCGCCGCACTTAAGCCTGCTATCTCTCCTTCACTGCAATCTTGGACGCCGCTGGGCCCGCAGCCTACGGCGAACACTGAGTTCTACGGAAATGTTTCCGGCCGTGTGACGGCGCTTGCCGTGGATACCTGTGATCCGACGGGCAACACGGTGTACGCCGGTGGCGCGGACGGCGGCGTNTGGGTGAGCTTCAACACATTGAGTGGTAATCCCGTCACGTGGCAGCCGCTGACGGATAATGAGCCGTCGCTTTCCACCGGCGCGATCGCGTTGGTTTCGAAGCCGTGCCAAATGTTCAATGGCCACGCGCAGAGCAATTTGATTCTGGTGGGCACGGGCGAATCGAATTATGCGCACGACAGCTTGTACGGCGCGGGAGTGCTGCGCTCGTCCGACGGTGGCCAAACCTGGACGCAGGATTCCACTTTCACGAGCAGCGCGTCGCAGGGCCCGGGTGCGAGTGGTCCTTATATTGCGGCGCTGGCCGTGCAACCGAAGCAGACGAATCCGGTGGTGCTGGCTGCGGTGCAGGGAACGGACTTCGCAGCGGGCGGAGTACTGGCGTCGGGCGTGTGGCGTTCGACGGATGGCGGAGATACTTGGAGCCGCGTGCAGCCGGGCGGTGGGGCGAGCGGTCCACCATTTAATCCTGCGACGGATGTGCGTTTTGATCCCAGTGATTCGTCGGGACTGACGGCTTATGCGGCGCTGGGCGATCCAAACGGCGACACGGACACGAAGGCGGCGTGTGCTAGCGCGCCTTGCAACGGCGTCTATGTTTCGCAGGACGCTGGGATTACTTGGAATCGGGTGGCGGGCCTCGACAGCTCTTCCACTCCGTCGCTGTACGGCAGTATTTCGTTCGCGATTGCTCCGGGCAGCTCGCCGGCGACATCCATACTGTATGTCGCGATTGCCGATGCCAGCACGAATTCCGATAATCTTCTCGGCGTTTTTTCTGGCTCAGGAATTCAGCCCAACGGTTCCGGTTCGGCGTTCAACACGATCTTTCCCAATGTTTCGAATCTGCCGGATTTCTGCGCGCCGCAGTGTTTTTACGACATGAAGCTTGCGGTGGCGCCGGGCACTGCCGGGCAAACGATTTTTGCCGGCGGTTCGGCGCAACCGTTCAACGGTCAAGTCGTAATCGGGCATTCTTCGGTATATCGCTCGCTCGACGGCGGAAATACGTGGGGCGATGTGAGCGCGGATGGCAGCGGCAACGAGACTTTGATTCATGTGGATGCTCACGCGCTGAATTTCGCGGTGGGATCGGGCGGACAGGTGCTGGCGATGTTTGTGGGCAACGATGGCGGGATGTGGGCTTCGCAAGATGTATTCAGTGCCACGACGGCGCCGGGCGCACAGGTGTGGGCCGACCTGAATACGAATACGGGCAGCGCCGACACGTCGCTGAATCTGACGCAGTTTTATCCGGGGATTTCGATTCATCCGGCGACCGATCAGATTATTTACGGCGGAACTTCAGGAAACGATGTGCAGCAATTCAGCGGCTCGCTGATCGGGAGCGGGACCGAGGCTTGCCCTTACGATGGCGGCTACGCGGCGATTGATCCACAGACGCCGAGCACGATCTATGCAGCGTGCAGTTATCTAGGAGGGCCCGGCACGTTGAACAAGAATATTCTGAATGGCGTTCCGGGCGCGGATGGCGTCAATTGGGTGGCGATCGACAACAGCGGAATTAATTTTACGGACAACGCCGATTTCATACCGCCGCTGGTGCTGGATAGGAAGAGCAGCCAGAATTTATATTTCGGGACGTTTCGCTTGTACCAGACGATGAACGGCGGGATGAGCTGGGCCGCGATTAGTTCGGACCTGACGAGCGATGGCACCCAGAACTTCGTCACGACAATTAGCGTGGCGCCGAGCGCTTCGAACGCGATTTTCGTTGGAACTTCCGATGGGCGGATCTGGCAGTCTGCGCAAGCGCTCAGTAGCGCGACGGATATTCACATGGTGAACCAGAGCAATCAGCCGGGGCGCAGCGTCACGGCGATCGCGGTGGATTCGGCCAATCCGATGACGGCGTTTGCGGCGTTTTCCGGTTTCTCATGCCCTGGAGTAAATGGGTGCGACGGGCTGGGGCACGTTTTTTTTACGAATAATTCCGGGGCTTCCTGGCTGCAGGTGGATGGCAACTTGCCGGACGTTCCGGTGAACGACATCGTGATTGATCCCATGGATGCGACGGATAACACGATTTACATCGCCACGGATTCCGGGGTTTACGCAAGTCGGAACGCGACCGCCGGGGGCGCAACAGTCTGGAGCGTGCTGCAAACGGGTTTGCCGAATTCGCAAGTGCTGGCGCTGCGGCTGCGCAATACGTCGCGAACGCTGGTGGCGGGGACGCACGGGCGCGGTTTGTGGAGTTTGTCGCTGCCGAATCTGCCGGGTTACGCGCTGACGGAGCTGAGCCCAGTTTCGGCCATCGCCGGTTCGGGATCTTTTCAGCTGACGGCTACTGGCAATGGGTTCACGGCGCAGTCCGTGATTAATTTCGATGGAGCCGCGCTGCCCACTACTTTCGTTGGTGCGACGAGCTTGACGGCAACGGCGCCGGCGAGCGCGGTGAACTGCGGTGGCTCGGTGCCAGTGACGGTTTCTGATCCTACGCTGGGCTCGACGAATACGCTGACATTCAGTTCGGTGGGCGCAGGCTGCGATTTTTCTTTTGGCGCGACGGTTCCGGCGAGCAGCACGGTCAGCGCCGGTGGGACGGCGACCTACCAGCTAGTGTTGAACGCCGTGGGAAACGCCGGCGGCAGCGTACAGCTTTCGTGCAGTAGTCCGCCCGCGGGGTTCAGTTGCAATTTTGCGCCGAATCCGGCGACGACTGCCGCGGCTGTGAGCAACGTGGCGCTGACGGTTTCCGTGCCAGCGACGGCGGGCTTGCCCCTGGCGCGCTTTTCGCGTCCACGAATGCTAAACGGCGCAGCGGCGCAAGTTGTAAGCGCTGCGATGCTGACGATTATTATTTCTTTCTTTGGGCTGAAGAGCATGCATCGCTCGCGGGTGCGAATGGCTTTTGCGTGCGTATGGGTGATCGTGCTGCTGGGTCTGATGGCGGCTTGCGGCGGCAGTGGAAGTGGCGGCGGCGGTGGCACGGTCCCGCAGACATTTGAAGTCACGATTCAAGGCGTGGCAGGGAACTTCCAGCATTCAACTACGGTGCAACTCGTGGTAGATTAGCCTCGTCAGCCCCCAGCCGGGCCGGTGCCTCGGCCGCAGCCACTTTTCGATCGGGAGGAGTCCCGTCATGACTTGCCCGCAATGCAACCAGCGTATCCCTGCAAGAGTGCTTTGGACGCCCGCGGGGCTTTCGGGCGTGGTGTGCCCGCATTGCCAAGCGGCGCTTGCCCCGAAGCCGATTTCCGCGATTCTGGTTTTTGCGGTTTCCTTCGGCCTGGGGGATCTGGCGCTGATGTTGTTGCGGCACAAGGGCGCGGAATTCTGGCAAGCGTGCGCGGGATTTTTCCTGGTGTTTGCGGTGGTGTTCGCGCTGGCGGCGCCGCTGTTTCTGCGCATGCGTTTGAAGGATCATCATGACCCGCATCTGAGCGGCCACCGCGCCTGAGTATGACTAAGATCGCTGGCGTAAGCTAGAGCGCGAATTTTTAGAGCATTTGGCGCAGAACGTACTGCAGAATCCCACCATGCTGGTAGTAAGAAACTTCGAACGGCGTATCAATCCGCGCTAAAACGTCGAAGTGAGTTTCCTTACCGTGCTCGTGGCGCGCGGTGACTTTCATTTTCTTGCGCGGCTCGAAATTGCCCTCCAGCCCTTCGATTGCGAAGATTTCCAGACCCGTCAGGCCCAGCGATGCGAGGGTTTCTCCCGGCAGAAATTCCAGCGGCAATACGCCCATGCCTACCAGGTTGCTGCGATGAATGCGTTCAAAGCTTTCCGCCAGCACGGCGCGGACGCCGAGGAGAATGGTGCCCTTGGCGGCCCAATCGCGCGATGAGCCGGAGCCATATTCTTTTCCGGCGAAAATAATCAGCGGCACGTGCTCATCGCGATATTTCATGGCGGCGTCGTAGATGGACATTTTCTCGCTGCCGGGCTGATGAATCGTCCAACCGCCTTCGGTGCCGGGCGCGAGCAAATTGCGCAGGCGAATATTGGCGAAGGTGCCGCGCATCATCACTTCGTGATTGCCGCGGCGCGCGCCGTAGGAATTGAAATCCTTGGGCTGGACGCCGTGCGCGATCAGATATTTTCCGGCGGGCGTGTCGGCAGGAATGGAGCCGGCGGGGGAGATGTGATCGGTGGTGACGCTATCGCCCAGCACGGCGAGCGCGCGCAGGCCGTGCAGATCCTGGAGCGCGGTGGGCTTGAGCGGCATATTTTCGAAATACGGCGGATGCTTGATGTAGGTGGATTTATCGTCCCAGGCGTAGAGATCGCCCTCGGGAATGGGCAGCGCGCGCCAGTGCTCGTCGCCGGTGAAGACGTCGGCATATTCTTTGCGGAACATTTCGCTGGTTACGGAGGAGCGCATGGTTTTTTCCACTTCGTCGGGCGTCGGCCAAATATCGCGGAGGTAAACGGGCTTGCCGGCTTTGTCGTTGCCCAGCGATTCGTTGACGATGTCGAAATCCATACGTCCGGCAAGCGCGTAGGCGACGACCAGCGGCGGCGAGGCCAGATAATTTGCGCGGCAGAGCGGGTTGATGCGGCCTTCGAAGTTTCGATTGCCGCTGAGAACCGAAACGGCAACGAGGTTATGGTCCTTGATCGCTTTTCCGATGGCGTCCGGCAGCGGTCCGCTATTGCCGATGCAGGTGGTGCAGCCGTAGCCGACGAGGTTGAAGCGCAGCGCATTGAGCGAGGGCCACAGGCCGGCCTTCTCGATGTAGTCGGTGACGACTTTCGAGCCAGGCGCGAAACTGGTTTTTACCCAGGGCTTGGTTTTCAGGCCGCGCTCGACTGCTTTTTTCGCGAGGAGGCCGGCGCCCAGCATCAGCGAAGGATTCGAAGTGTTCGTGCAGCTGGTGATCGCCGCGATGACGACCGAGCCATCCGCGAGATCGAATTTGTCGCCATTATTTTGCACGCTGACGTGTTTCGGCTCCGCGGTCAACGTCTTTTCGAACGATGCTTTGGCTTGCGTCAGCGGAACGCTATCTTGCGGACGCTTGGGTCCGGCCATCGTGGGCACCACGCTGGCGAGGTCGAGCTCGAGCCGGTCGGAGAAGATTGGATCGGGCGTTTGATCTGTGCGGAACAGGCCTTGGTCTTTCGTGTAGGCTTCGACCAGGCGAACTTGATCTTCCGCGCGCGCGGTGAAGCGGAGGTACGCGAGCGTTTCGGAATCCACGGGGAAGAAGCCCATGGTCGCGCCATATTCGGGCGCCATGTTGGCGATGGTGGCGCGATCGGGCAAGGTGAGGCTGGAAAGTCCCGTGCCGTAAAATTCCACGAATTTTCCGACCACGCCTTTTTTGCGCAGCATCTGGGTGACGGTGAGAACCAGGTCGGTGGCCGTCGCGCCTTCGGGCAGGCGGCCGTGCAATTTGAAGCCGACCACCGCGGGAATCAGCATGGATAGTGGCTGGCCGAGCATGGCCGCTTCCGCTTCGATTCCGCCGACGCCCCAGCCGAAGACGCCGAGGCCGTTGACCATAGTGGTATGCGAATCGGTGCCGACGAGGGAATCGGGGAACGCGAGGCGCGTACCTTCTTGCTGCTGGCTAAAAACCACGCGGGCCAGATATTCCAGATTCACCTGGTGGCAGATGCCGGTGTCCGGCGGGACGACTTTGAAATTCTGAAATCCCTTCTGGCCCCAGCGCAAGAACGCGTAGCGCTCGATGTTGCGCTGCATTTCCAGGTCGGCGTTGAATGCGAACGCGCCCTCGACGCCGAATTTATCCACTTGCACGGAGTGGTCAATTACCAGTTCGGCGGGCAGCAGCGGATTGATTTTTTTGGGATTGCCGCCGAGGTGCCGCATGGCTTCGCGCATCGCGGCCAAGTCCACGACTGCGGGAACGCCGGTGAAATCCTGCAGCAGCACGCGCGCGGGCATGAAGGAAATTTCTTTTTCCGTCGCGCCCGCTGCGCTGGAAGGATCCCAGCCCGCGAGCGCATGAATGTCTTCAGAAAAAACGAACTGGCCATCTTCGTGGCGCAGCAAATTTTCCAGCAGGACTTTCAGGGAAAAGGGCAGCCGCGAAATATTGCCGATTCCGGCGCGCTCCAGCACGTTCAGGCGGTAAATGTCGTAGGAATCGTTGCCGGCGCGTAGGGCCGTGCGCGAGCCGAATGAATTTTTCTTAGCGGAGCTCATGCGGGGATTCATTCTCCTCTCTTGCAAGCAATTCATTTTAGCGCACTACCGCCTCGGTTCCGGCGCGAATTTCGCGCCGGATCGCGGGAGTGTGCGCAGAAGTTGAAGCCGCGTTCGGGCAGGGATCTGCTTGCGATGCTTCCTAGTGTTTGGGAGGGACGTAACTGTCCGGCAGTTTTGCACCTTCGCCGAAGAAGTAGGTCTCCATCTGCTCTTCCATCACCTGTTGCGATTTCGGATCCAGAGGATTCAGGCGAAACTCATTCATCAGCATCTTGGAATGTTCCACCCACAGCTTCCAGGCTTCCTTGGAGACGTTGTCGTAAATCCGCTGGCCGATTGCGCCCTTCCACGGAATGCGATCGAGGCCCGGCATCTCCCGGCCGAACTTGACGCACTTCACGATGTGTGGACCTTGGGGCGCGGGCTGAGCGGAAGCAGCCGCGCCCGGATTTCCTGAATTTTTCTCGTCGGCCATTTACCTCTCCTTGCAGAGTGTGCTGCAATTCAAGATACTGCATCGGTGGCGGAAATTCCAGTTGGGGGCGGGCTGCGCAGCCCGGCAGCGGCGACGTCCTGTAGCAGGGCATTTGCAGAGTTGTGATAGGCTCTTGTGGAAGGGCGGCAGTTTTAATAAAACATCAGGTTGCGTCCGCCAGAAGTTCGCGGATGGGCTAGGAAGCGGATCATGAATAGCAAAGCAATTGTCGAACCACAGAATACGCAAATCGGTGCCTATTTTTGCGAAGCGCCATCGGATCCTTGCGCGATCGTGATGTTTGGCGCGTCGGGCGATCTGGCGCGGCGCAAACTTCTGCCGGCCCTTTACGATCTGTCTTACCACGCTTGTCTAGGGCCGCGGTTTCGGCTGCTGGGTTTCGCGCGCACAGAAATGTCGGATGGCGATTTCACGCAGAAGGCCGGCGAATTCCTGCCGAGTGGAAATCAAGAAGGCGCCGACGACGGCAAAAAGGCTGAGTTCCTGAAATGCCTGCGATATTTTTCGGGCAACTACGACGATTCCGAAGCGTTCCACCGCCTGGCGCAGCGTTTGGACGAGCTCGATGGCGAAGGCCAGCTCGGCGGGAATCGCCTTTATTACCTGGCCACGCCGCCGGAAGTTTATTTGCAGGTGATTGAACAGCTCAAGAAGGCCGGGCTCAACAAACCGAAAAACGAAAAATCCTGGGCGCGCATCATCATCGAAAAACCGTTTGGGCACGATCTGGAATCGGCAAAAGAGTTAAATAAAAAGGTGCTGGAAGCGTTCGATGAATCTCAGGTCTACCGCATAGATCATTATCTGGGCAAAGAAACCGTGCAGAACATGCTGGTGTTCCGGTTCGGCAACGGGATTTTCGAGCCGTTATGGAATCGCAATTATATTGATAGTGTCCAGATTACCGCCGCTGAATCGCTGGGAGTGGAACGGCGCGCGGCGTTCTACGAATCGGCGGGCGCGCTGCGCGATATGATTCAGAGCCACGTGCTGCAGCTCACGTCGCTGACCGCCATGGAAGCGCCGGCGACTTTCGATGCGACCTCCGTGCGTAACGAGAAAATTAAGGTTCTGCAATCCATTCGGCCATTCACCAAGGACTCGGTATTTAAGTCTGTTATTCGCGGCCAGTACGGCCCCGGCCAGGTGGACGGAAAGGCGGTTCCGGGGTATCGCCAGGAGCCGGGCGTGAAGCCGGATTCTGCGACGGACACGTTTGTCGCGTTGAAGTTGCAAGTGGATAACTGGCGCTGGAGTGGTGTGCCGTTCTACCTGCGCACGGGTAAGCGACTGGCGCGGCCGTTGACAGAGGTTGCGATACAGTTCAAGAGCGCGCCGCACATGGTATTCCGCGGCGAAAACCACGAAACCAATTCGCTAGTTATGAACATTCAGCCCGACGAAGGTATTTCACTTTCCTTCGGAGCGAAATCACCCGGGGCGCAGATGCGCATCCAGCCGGTGACCATGGATTTCAAGTATAAGGACGCGTTCGGCGGCGGGACGCGGCCTGCATACGCCACGCTTATTAATGATTGCATACGCGGCGACGCCACGCTGTTTGACCGCGCCGATAGCGTCGAGGCGGCGTGGACATTGGTGGACCCAATCCTGGAAGCATGGAAGAATGCGTCGCCGCCGCCTTTCCCGAATTATCCGGCGGGGAGCGATGGACCGCGGACGGTGGACGATTTGGCGAATGCCGATGGCCGGCATTGGCGTCCGCTGTGAGGCTAGCGCTAATTCATGCACACCACGTTCGATTCGCAAGCTCGGAGGCCTAAATGATTTTGGCGGGCGACCTGGGAGGGACTAAGGCCAATCTAGGTCTGTTCGACGTGAAGGCAGGCAAGCTGGTCCGCGTCGCCGACCGGCGCTATGCCACGCAGAAACATTCGGGCTTGGAAGAAATCGCCAGCGATTTTTTGAATGGGGCGGGGGCGAAAATCACGGCGGCGTCATTTGGAATAGCTGGCCCGGTGGTAAACAACCGGGTGCAGGCGACGAATTTTCCCTGGGTGGTGGATGGCGCGAACGTCGCGTCGCACCTGCACCTGAATCACGTGCGGCTGGTGAACGACGTGGAAGCGGCGGCCTACGGCATCGGCGTGCTGGAACCCAGTGAGCTGGAAACTCTGCACGCGGGAGTGCCTTCGCCGCGTTCGACGCAAATCGTGATCGCGGCGGGAACGGGCCTGGGCGAAGGAATTCTGTTCTGGGACGGCCAACGGCACGTCCCGATGGCCACGGAAGCTGGGCACGCGGATTTTGCCCCGAACACTTCGCAGCAAGCGGACCTGTGGAAATTTCTGAATACGCGACACGAATGCGTGAGCGTGGAAACGATTTTGTCGGGCGGCGGATTTCAACGCGTGCATGAGTTTTTGAATCCAGACGTGCGGCATCCGGGGTTCGATGATGAGAACACCGATCCGGCGCCGGAAATCACGCGCCGCGGTCTGAGCGGGGAGTGCCCGGTGTGCGCCGCGACCTTGGACCTGTGGGTGGAAATCTACGGCTCAGAGGCGGGAAATCTGGCGCTGCGCACCATGGCACGCGGCGGCATTTACATTGCCGGCGGAATTGCCGTGAAAGTACTGCCCAAGTTGAAGACCGGGAAATTCGTCGCTGCGGTGAAGCACAAGGAAAAGCTGGAATCGTTCCTGGTGCAGATTCCCGTCCACGTGGTGTTGAACGAGGAGTGCCCGCTGCTCGGCGCGGCTTCTGTGGCCTGGAAAAACCTTTAGTTCGCGACGGCCTGCCATGTTCGGTCAATCAGTAACTTCGCACGCGCGGTCTTGCGCACGCCGCCCCGCGGCGCCCTGAACTCAAGGGCGCCGGTTCCTCATCGCACGACAGCCGTGATAACCTTCTGGGCGATTACTCGAAACTTCCGGTTACGCCCTGGAATCCGTGGCTGGCCTGCTTCAGCAGCCACTTCATCACGCGTGCAGCGTCGTAACAATACGCGACGTTGTAGCCGAGCGTCGAGAAGCAGTGTGGCTCGCAACCCTGCTTCATTTCGTGCAGTTGCTTCAGGTCGAATTTCTGATTTTCCACCTTTCCCCAATCGTAGCCCGCGTTGTACATCGGGAAACAGGGCGCGAGCGTGCCGTCGGTGCGAATGATCAGCCAGTTTTGACCGGCGCGGCAGCCCCAGTGTTCGCCGACGCCGCGCATGAATCCCTTCATATTCTGCAGGCGCGGAATGGAGTCGACCATTTTGTAGCCCTGGCGCTGCTTGTCAATGAGCCAGTCGAGCAAATCGTCCACCATCGGAAAATCCTCGGGGCGGATGTAAGTGTCGTTGGCGTCCAGATGCTTGAAGTGCGGCTGCTCCATCATGGGCGCTTCGTTGATGTGAAAAGTGAGGGAGATGCCGTTATCGTGCGCGATTTCCACCAGCTGTTTGACGTCTTCGATATTCGTGCGGCAGATATTCGTATTGAAAAAGGTGGTGTAGCCGTAACGATACTGGCGCCGCACCAGGTAATCGAAGTAGGAGCTGACGTGTTCGAACGCTTTCGGCAGGCCAGGCTTTTCCTTTACGGTATCCACGGCAAAGTTAATGGTGGCGATACCCGCGTCGGAGAGGCGATCAATCACATCCGGACGCAGCAGACGCGCGTTGGTGGCGAGATAAACCCAAAAATCTTTTTTCGCGGCGTAGTAAACGACCTTGTGCACAAAATCCGGGCGGACCAGAGGCTCGCCGCCCGTGGGAGCGAGGACGCGGCACGGCGTGTCATGCAGCCAGTCAATCGCGCGACGGGCGGTATCTTCGGTCATGCCTTTGACGCGATTGTCGTAGGACCAACAGTAGTGGCAATCCAGATTGCATTTCCACTCGGTGAATAAGTACGCGATGATCGGTTGAAAATCGCCAGGCATAATGCGTGATTTGAAATAGGGCACCATCCAGCCACGCATGTTCTTAAAAATACGCGAAGCCGGCCAGTGGCGTTTGCCGGTCTGCAGGACCTGATCGTGCGCGGCGACATCTTCGGCGTCCAGATCATGGAAAAGTTCTGGCTGGCTCGGGAAAACGGGAGTAGGCAGTGTCTTTTTTTCTTTAGATGATTCCGGCGTATGTTTCTCAGGGGTTTCCTGCAGTAATTTGTGCAACGGCACATCCAGACGGAAGGGATAAGAGGGAACTGTGGGTAGTGGTTGATGATGATCGGACATGAACTCCTCCTTGAACATCAAAATTTGGCGGAGCTGTCGCGCCCGACAGCATCGCTGTCCAATGCTCCGGTAGTATGCCTCGCATTTTGTCCGCGAGTTTGTACGCTAGCGGACACTGCCTCCTCGCAAGACCAACCCGGCCTGGAACTTTGCATTCGATTCACTACCACAGCAAAGGGTTACACTTGAAGAGCAAAAATTTGGGTGCTCCGGAAAGACGCAATTAATAAAGATACGCAGGCGCCGCTTCTTTTTTTGCGTTGGGTGCATCTATACTTAGAACACGGTGGCAAGTCTCAGGTGGAGGAAATCCGACGGTGCTTTCTAGACGACTTCCGATAGGCGCTCTTGCTTGTTGGACACTGTTGATCGGGTTGCTCTGGAGCCTGCCGTCCGCAGCGCAGGAAATAGCTCCCGCTGCTTCCACCTCGCTGGATATCACCTCAAAGGTAATGCTGACTCCCAGTCCGTTCGCGCCGCTGCTAAAGGATGCGCAGGAAAAAGCGAATCCGCAGCAGACCACATCTCAGCAACAGCCGGGCCAACAACAACCGGGTCAGCAGCCGACGACAACTTCACAGCAGAGCCAGCAACAGCAGACTCCGGGTCAGCAGAGTGGCACGTCGCATGACCGGCTGTTTTGGGCGCTGCCGAATTTTCTGACGGTTGAGAATGCCGAAAACGTGCCGCCGCTGACGCCGGGACAGAAATTCAAATTGGTGGCGCGCGGGGTGTTCGATCCGATGGAATTTGTGCTGGTGGGATTCGTGGCTGGGTTGGGGCAGGCCAGCGACAGCGATTCGTCGTACGGGCAGGGAGCGCAGGGTTACGCCAAGCGCTACGGCACGGCCTACGGAGACAATGCCATTGAAAATTTCATGGCCTACGCGGTGTTTCCTTCCATACTCCATCAGGATCCGCGTTATTACCAATTGGGCCACGGGGGATTCAAGAAGCGTGCGGGGCATGCCTTGAGCCGTGTGATCATCACCCGCTCCGATTCCGGCCGGACGCAATTCAACTACTCCGAGATTTTGGGAGCCGGCAGCGCTGCTGCTATTTCGACCTATACTTACCACCCACAGAACGAGCGCAGTTTCGGGAACGTGGCGACCACATGGGTCACGCAGATGGGATGGGACGCGGCGACATACATGGTGAAAGAATTCTGGCCGGATCTTCGCAAGAAACCGCACAAGGACAAGCAACAGTAGCGCCGTCTTTTCCAGCCGCGCGAGCGATAGGGGAGCTTTCAAGCATTGAAATGGCCTGCAGTCAGCGGCTGGGTGAAGGCTACGTTGCCCGCGCTGGGTGGACCAGGAGTTTTCCTCGCGTCCTTTCTAGACTCGTCTTTCGTCCCGCTTCCCTTAGTCACAGACCTGATCGTTATGGAACTCTCGGTCCGGCAGCCGCTGCGCATGCCGTACTACGCGGCAATGGCGGGGCTGGGTTCGCTCGCGGGGTCCGTCTGGATTTACGCGCTGGCGCGCAAGTCCGGCGAAGTGTATTACCGCAAAAAGCAGGGGCACGCGCCGGGGCGAATTCGTAGATGGGTGGAACAATATCCTTTTACGTCTGTGCTGCTGCCGGCCGTCGCGCCTTTTCCTGTTCCATTTAAACCGTTTGTGATCGCGCAAGGCGTGTTTCGGGTGCCGTTCATGGCCTTCGTGGTGGGTACTTTTGCGGGGCGCGGAGCTTTATTCTTCGCGGAAGGCTTTTTGGCTGTGCGCTACGGAGCAGCCGCGAAAGATTTTGTGTTGCACCAAAAATGGGCATCGCTCGCGATCTTGCTGGCGTTGATTTTGGTGGTGCTGGCAATTCGCCGCCTGCCGCTCGATCGTCCCGGCGCGCCATCGGAAACGGATTAGAGTTCCCTCACGCGCCGCTCCAGCTCCTTTGTGATCTCACTCGGATCCTGATCGGGGGAGAAGCTCACCGCCTTTCCGATCGTCACTTGCACGTGCCCCGGGCGCGTGAGAATGCGATTTTTCTGCCTGAGGTCGAAAAGCCCGGCTAGACGCATGGGGACGACTGGAATGTTCAGCTGTTTTGCGAGCAAGCCAACGCCGGCGCGGAACGGAGCGATCTGGCCGTCCTCGGTAGTGTGGCCTTCGGGAAATATCAGAATGTTCCAGCCGCGGTCCGCGAGGTCGCCGGCAAACGAAAAACTTTTCAGGAAGCCGGATCGTTGCGGCAGGGGAAATACGTTGAAGAGCGACAGGGCCAGGAAATAGTCGAGTCGCTCGCGGAGACGGTGGAACAGATTCATGTTTTTCGGTGGACGCCGCATCTCGGCGAGGCGTTCGGCGCGCATGGCGGTGGCCAGGCGATTGCGCAGCCCCACGGGCAATGCCGGAAGGATCCAGGCGATGTCCAGATAGGTGACATGGTTTGCGATCACCAACACGGGGCCGCGAAGCCCGCGGAGATTTTCGCGGCCGCGGATGCGCGGGGCGGCAAGAATGTACGTCGCGGGCCAAGCGAGCAGATAATAAACGCCGAGGCGCACGGCAGAGGTGAGCCAATTTTGCGGCCAGCGGGGATAGCGATGTTCTGGAGGCGCGGAGGGAGACTCCGTGAGAAGTTTTTCCAGCTGGCCAACGGTGGAGACTTCGTTGAAACGGACATCGCTGAGGTCCGTCTGATACCGGCTTTCCAGAGCGCTCATCAATTCGACTCGATCGAGCGACGTCATGTGCAAGTCGGCATCGAGCGCGGCATTGCTCGAATCGGCGGCGACGGGGCGTCCGGTGATTTGGGCGATCAGCGTGGCCAGGGAGCCATTGCCGTCTTTTGAGGTGACTGCTTTGTCGAGTCTTGCGTTGACGAGCTCGCGAATGCGCGGGAGCAGCGGCTTCAAAGTCGGCGTGCGCGGGAAGTCAGGATCGGGCCACAGAAACAAGCGGCGAATCTTTTGATATTCCGCGAGGGTGCGATTGGCGTTTTCGAGTATGGCCGCTTGGTTCGCGTGCGGCGGGTCTTCGAGCAGCAGCACCGCGCACGGCTCCGCGTTGCCGTCGCGTTCGATGCCGATCACCACGCAATCGCGCACTCCCGGCTGGCTACGCACCGCTTTTTCGAGATCTTCGGGATGGACGTTCATGCCCGCGGGCGTAACGATCACATTTTTGCGGCGGCCTTTGAAATACAAGCGGCCCTCCGCGTCGGCTTCGCCCATGTCTCCGGTGCGAAACCATCCATCGGATTCCACGACGGATTGCGTTTGATCGTGCTGACGGTACGCGGCGGCGACATTTTCGCCGCGCACCAGGATTTCGCCGTGCTCGTCCACACGAACTTCCATGCCGGGGAAAACTTTGCCGATGGAGCCTTTCGCGGAACGGAAAGGATGATTGAGGCTGATGAGCGAAGTGGTCTCGGTCATGCCGTAACCTTGAATCACGGCATATCCCAGGCGGTTCCAGAATGCTTCCACCTGTTCGGGGAGGGCGGCGCCTCCGGAAATGAACGCCCAGAATTTCCAGCCCAGAAGCGAATGGATTTTGCGGAATCGCCACCAGCGCAGGAGGAAATGCTCATTCTCGGCGCGCGCGAAATTTTCGTTGAAGTGCCGGGTGCGGTTGTCGCGTTCCATTTGGCGCAGGATTTCGCGCTGCAGCGATTCGATAAAGCGAGGAACCGCTACTAGAACAGAAATGCGCTCGTCGCGAATCACGTCAATCAGGCCGGAAGGTTTGAGCGAATCAATAAAGACGACGGTGCCGGCGAGGAACGGCGGTATGAAGATGCCCAGCATCTGGCCGAAGACGTGGCTCAGCGGAAGCAGATTCAAAAAGCGCAGAGGGTGGAAAATGCGCTCGTAGCGGAGGTATTTCTGGATTTCACGCGCGACGGGTTCGATGTTGGCGAGGGCGTTGCCGTGGGAGATCACGACGCCACGCGGTTCCGCCGTGGTGCCGGACGTGAAGATGATTTCGAGAGTGTCCTGGCGCGAGAGCGGGGGCGCGGGGTACGGCGAAGTATCTCGGCGCTCCGTGTGCTCGGAAAGCGATTCCAGGATGATGGAATTTTCCGCCAGCCCGGCATCCGTAAGCGCGCGAGTCTGAAAAATTAGCTTGGCGTTCACTTCCCGGGCTACGCGTGCGGCGAACTCGGCCGTGGAGCCGCGGTCAATCGGTACGGTGACCGCGCCGCGAAGCAGGCATCCGAAAAAAACCACGATCCATTCGGGAGAGTTTTCGCCCCACAACAGAACGGCGTCGCCTTTGTTAATTCCACGAGATTCCAGTTCGCGCGCCACGCAATTCGCCTGCTCCGCGATGCGCGCGTACGTCCAGGTTTCCATGCGGTAGCCGCGACGGTAACGCACGGCGATTTCATTTCCGCGCGCGGCATATTGCGCGACGAAATCTACCAGCGACTGCACGGTAGCTCTCGAAAGGGAACTCTCAAATGCTCAGACATCGCGGTGCTGCGGCCTCCTGCACGTTCGCGTTCCATCGCGTTTGATACAATTTACAGGTTGTGGGGCACTTATACAAAACGGTGGTGATCGGCGGCGGGCTGAGCGGCCTGGCCTGCGCGTTTCGCCTGCGGCAATTGGGCATCCAGGCGTTGGTGCTGGAGGCTTCCGGGCGCCCCGGCGGCATGGTTTCCAGCGTGAGGCGAAACGGATTTGTATTTGAAGCAGGGCCGCAGTGCCCGCGATTTCCGGCGTCGGTGTGGAACCTGGTGCGCGAGCTGAACCTGGAAAGCGAATTCGTCGCCGGCGATGGGAAGGCCACCCGCTACATTTTGCGAGACGGCCGCTTGCACCTTGCGCCGTTCTCGCCCGGTGGCTTGCTCGCGACCGGGCTGGTCGGAGCGCGGTCGAAGTACCGGTTATTGAGCGAAGTGCTGCGAAACTCGCAGCCTCCGGCTGAAGAAGAATCGCTGGCGGGATTCGTGGAACGTAAGTTTGGCGCCGAGGTGCTGGACTATTTGGCTGACCCATTCGTTTCGACGGTTTTTTTGGGCGACGCGCGCAAGATGGGCATGCAGAGCGCTTTTCCGGATTTGGTGGAGTGGGAACGAAGCCGCGGTAGCGTATTGCGCGGTGCGCTGCGCGCGTATCAGTCGAATGGCGATACGGTGAAATCGGGTGGAGCGCCCTCGTCCGGTGATTCACAGGTACAGTACGGCGGCCCGCACGTCACGGACAGGTTGCCATCACTGGGAACGTTCAAGAGCGGGATGGGGACGCTCGCGGAGAAGCTCGCGGAAAAATTGGGCGAGGATATTCACTTTGGGGCGACGGTGGAATCGGTGGCGGCAGGGCGCAGCGGAAACAGCGGAAGCGTGTCAAACTGGCAGATCCGCGTGAGCGGCGGCGAGGAATTTTCGGCAGAAGCGGTAGTGTTTGCGACGCCGGCGTATGCGGCGGCCTCGTTGCTGCAGCAAAGCGCGCCGAATTTGGCGGCGCTGCTGGCGGCGGTCGAGCATGCGCCGATGGGCGTAGTTTCTTCGGCCTACGATCGCAAACAGGTGCAACACGCGCTGGATGGTTTCGGATTCATGGTCCCGCGCCGGGAAGGCTTGCACACGGTTTGCACGATCTGGAATTCGTCGTTATTTCCCGGGCATGCGCCGAAGGGCAGCGTATTGATGACGAGCTATGTGCGCACCGACACTGGCGGCCTGATGACAGCTTCGTACGACGTATTTGCGCAAATGGTGGAAGCGGAAAATGCCAAGATTTTGGGAATCACGGGCGCGCCGATCGAACGCACGGTTTGGAGGTACGCGCGCGCGCTGCCACAGTACAATGTGGGCCACGCGCAACGAGTGAAGGAAATTCGCGAAGCGGAAAGCGCATTGCCGGGACTGTGTCTGGCGGGAAATTATCTGACGGGGCGCTCCATTGGCGATTGCGCCGAGTCGGGTTTTCAGGCAGCGGCAAAGTTGCGTAGCCTGATGCGCAGCTGAAGCATCGAATTGTTTGCAGCAGGAGAGGGAAGTTGTTCATCCACGCTCTCATTTGGATTCTCGGAATTCTGGCGCTGGGCGCGCTCGCCGGCGCGATCTACCAAAGGCTCGGGTTGCGCAGAGATCTCAGCCAGCATCCGGCTCCGGGCAGATTCATAGATCTGGGAACGCATCGTTTACACTTGCTGGAAAAAGGGCAGGGAAGTCCGACGATTATTCTGGAAGCAGGGTTGATGTCCACGGTGCTCGGTTGGAGCGAAATTCAGAGCAGGCTCGCACAATCGTATCGCGTGGTGAGCTACGACCGCGCGGGATTGGGTTGGAGCGATTTGGGTCCGATGCCGCGAACCGCCGACCGCATGGTGGAAGAACTGCATACTTTGCTCGAACGCGCGGCGATTCCTGCGCCGTACGTTCTGGTAGGACATTCTTTTGGCGGGCTCACGATGCCGTTGTTCGCAGCGCGTTATCCGCAGGAGACGGCGGGTGTGGTGCTGGTAGATCCAGTGGCGCCGGCCGAATGGAATCCTCCTTCGGATCAGGACCGCAAGCGCGCCGAGATTGGCGCGACCGTGAGCCGGCGTGCTGCGCTGCTGTGCCGCATCGGCGTGATTCGTTTCGTGGCGTTCCTGCTCACATCTGGCGCAACGAAAGTGGCAGGCCGTTTGGTGCGATTGATCAGCCGGGAAGCGCCTGCTGAATCCGGCTCGGTTTCCAGTCCCTGGTTCTGGAATTTGCCCGCTGAAGAACGCACGATGGCGGCGATCTTCTGGGTGCAGGAAAAATTCTGCCTAACCATCGCGAGCCAGCTGGAAAACATGCCAGGATCCGCCGCGCGCGTGGCCGAACTGAGAGAATTCTGCAGCAAGCCGGTCGTGATCCTATCTGCAAAATCCACGCCACCGAAAAGACGCGAACAGCATGCAGCCATTGCGCAGCGTTTGCCGCGAGGACGGTACGTGCTGGCGGGCGAGAGCAGCCACTGGATCATGCAGGATCAGTCCGAATTGGTGATCGACGCAATTCATGAGGTGGCGCATTCCGTTCTGAAGTCTGAAGGGGAAGTTGCGGCGGCGCGCGCTGGTTCGTCCGCACCTTCCGGCCGAATCGCATCTTGACCGCTCGCCCGCTGCGTCAATGTGTGGCTCGCGAGCTTAGATTAGGATGAGATTTTTGCATCGTGCGTGTCCCCCTCTGAATCTAAGCGAGTGAGCAACGACTAGCCCACAGCGGAGCAAAAAACAGATTGCAACGGTGACCGGACAAGTGTCGCGGAGCCTCGACACTTTTGCGGAGAAGTGCTAGATTTTTGTAGTTTTGTCCGTGAATTGCGAACTCGCAAGCCATAGAGTCTGCCGTGCGCTTTCCTTAACCGCGGTTTTGGCGAGAAGGCGGCTTCGGCAGTCGGAGTGCAGTTTCTTCGCTGTATTGTGCTGGTTGCTTGAAGAACACAGGCTCGTTGAATTTTAGAATTAGGAAAATTTCAGAGAGGGACCCGATGAATGGTTCCGTGAGACGTACTGTCGTAATAGTGGTGGCGCTCGTAGTGATCGTCGTAGCGGTGATCGCGGTAGCGCTGCGCCCGAAAGCGGCAGCCAGCGCCGGGCCGCCGCCGGACGTGATGGTGACGCCGGTGGTGCAGAAAGATGTGGCTCTGTACAGCGAATGGATCGGCACGCTCGACGGGCTGGTGAATGCCAGCGTAAAAGCGCAAGTCACCGGTTATTTGCTAGAGCAGGATTATCAGGAAGGCGCGTACGTTCAGAAAGGGCAGCTTCTGTTCCAGATTGACCCGCGACCCTTTCAGGCGGTACTTGACCAGGCCGTAGGAAATTTAGCACAAGCCAACGCGCAGCTTGTCAACGCCGAAGCTGTGCAACTGCGCAACCAGCTCGATGTGGATCGCTATACTCCGCTGGCGAAGGAGCAGGCAGCGAGCCAGCAGGATCTCGACAACGCCATTCAGAACAACTTGGCGGCGCAAGCCACCGTGGCGACGGCCAAGGCGCAAATTCAGTCGGCGCAAGCCGCGGTGGAAACCGCGCGACTCAATCTGGGATTTACGCGGTTGGTCGCGCCGATCAGCGGCATCGCTGGCATAGCAGCGTTGCAGGTGGGCGCGCTGGTGGATACCAGCAGCGCTGCAGTCACCACGGTTTCCACAGTTGACCCTATCAAGGTTTATTTCACCGTAAGTGAAAGCGAATACCTCGACTTCAACCGGCGCTTTCCGACCGAATCCGGCAGGGCAGCGGAGCTGAAGCGCATGCCGCTCTATCTGATCCTGGCAGATGGGCGCACTTACGACCACCCCGGAACGATTGACTTCGCGGATCGCTCGGTCAGCCAGGGTACCGGCGCCATCCTGATCGCGGGACTGTTCCCGAATCCCGGGAATATTTTGCGGCCGGGCGGTTACGGAAAAGTTCGCGCGCCGACCAGCACACTACCTAACGCGCTGGTGATACCGCAACGCGCGGTGACCGAGCTGCAAGGCAGCTATCAGGTAGCGGTGGTGGACGCTGAGAACAAAGTAAGCATCCGCACGGTGACGCCCGGAGAACGCACCGGCAGCGATTGGATCATCGCCAACGGATTGAAGCCGGGAGAGCGCGTAGTGGCCGAGGGAGCGCAGAAGCTACGTCCCGGAACGCAAGTGAACCCGAAGCCGTATGTGGTGCAGACTACGACGGCGGAGGGAAACTAAGGCCTGTGTCCAAATTTTTCATCAACCGTCCTATCGTCGCAATCGTGATTTCGATTGTGATGGTAATTCTCGGCATCATCACTATCGTCAGCCTGCCCGTCGCGCAATTTCCAAATATCGCTCCGCCCGAAATACAAATCCAAGCCACTTACGTGGGCGCGGACGCGCTAACGCTGGAACAATCCGTCGCTACGCCCATCGAGCAGCAAATGAGCGGCGTGGACAACATGAATTACATGTATTCACTGAACGCCACGGCCAATGGCGGAATGACCATGATCGTGGACTTCGATGTGAAGACGGATCCGAACATCGATCAAATTCTGGCGCAGAGCCGCGAAACGCAAGCCGCATCGCAGCTCCCGGCGGATGTGAACAACTACGGCATCACGGTGCAAAAGTCGGTGACCTCGCCGCTGATGCTGCTGACGTTGTACTCGCCGAAAGGCACCTACGACGCGGCGTTCCTTTCGAATTTCGCGTACATCAACCTTCGCGACCCGCTGACACGATCGTACGGAATCGGCAACGTGCAGATCTTCGGCGCCGGACAATACGCGATGCGCTTGTGGGTGAAGCCGGATCAATTGGGCAAACTGGGCATCACCGTCACGGACATCATCAACGCGATCCAGGGGCAGAACACAGTGAACCCCGCCGGACAAGTGGGCGGCGAGCCAGTCCCGCCGGGGCAGGAGTTCACCTACTCGGTGCGCGCGCAAGGACGATTGATTTCCGAGGAGGATTTCGGGCAAATCGTGGTGCGCGAAACGCCGGATGGCGGAATCGTCCGCGTGAAAGATGTGGCGCGCGTGGAGTTGGGTTCGCAGGATTATAGTACGGCGGGCCGGTTGAACGGCAAACCGGGTGCGATCATCGCCCTTTACCAGTTGCCGGGCTCGAACGCGGTGGACGCGGCAAAGGCCGCGAACAAACTGATCGCCGGGATGAAGCAGACGTTCCCGCAGGATATCGATTATGTGACTTCGTTGGATACGACGAAGGCGGTGACGTCCGGAATCAAGGAAATTGTCGAGACCCTGCTGATCGCCATCGTGCTGGTGATTTTGGTGGTGTACATCTTCCTGCAAAGCTGGCGCGCCACGTTGATTCCCATGCTGGCCGTGCCGGTAGCGCTGGTCGGGACGTTTGTCTTTTTCCCCCTTTTCGGATTTTCGATCAACACGCTTTCATTGTTGGGACTGGTACTGGCGATTGGCTTGGTGGTGGACGACGCGATCGTGGTCGTGGAGGGCGTCGGGCGGCATATTGAAGAAGGCCTTGCACCCAAAGAAGCGGCCTTGAAGGCGATGGAAGAATTGACCCCGCCGGTGGTGGGTATCGCGCTGGTGCTTTCCGCGGTGTTCGTTCCCACTGCATTCATTCCGGGAATCACCGGACGCCTTTATCAGCAATTCGCGGTGACCATCGCGATTTCCGTGATTCTTTCCGCTTTCAACGCGCTGACGCTGAGCCCAGCCCTCTCGGCTCTGTTGCTGCGCCCTCGAGAAGAGAGCAAGGGCGTGCTGGCAAAGTTTTTCGGATGGTTCAACCGGACGTTCGAGCGGGCGACGGAGGACTACGTGTCCGTTTCCGGTGCGCTGATTCGCAAGAGCGCCATCGCTATTGTGTTGTTAGTGGCATTTGCAGCGGGCGCGGCATTTTTTGGAGCGCGCGTGCCCTCCAGCTTCCTGCCGGATGAAGATCAAGGTTATCTCTTCATCAACTTGCAGCTTCCGAACGCCGCTTCGCTGCAACGGACGGACATCACTGCGCGCGACGTGGAAAAAATACTGGCAGACACTCCCGGAGTGAAATACACCACGACCGTAATCGGCTTCAGCCTGTTGAGCTTTGTGCGCACCAGCTATAACGCGTTTTTCTTCGTCACGCTGGACGATTGGGACCAGCGCAAGTCACGCGCCGAGCAGTTCCAGGAAATCAAGGCGCGCCTGAACCAGAAATTGAGTCAGATTCCCGGGGGGATCGCGTTCAACTTTTCACCTCCGGCGATTCCGGGAGTCGGCACCTCCGGGGGGTTCACATTTGTTCTGGAGGACCGCGCCGGAAAGGACGTCGAGTATCTCACGCAGAATTTGGACACGTTCATGACCGCGATGCGCAAACGTCCCGAGATCGGTTTCCTGGCCACCACCTATTTGCCCAGCGTGCCGCAGCAGTTCGTGACGGTGGATCGCGACAAGGTAATCAAGCAGGGAGTGAACATCACCGACGTTTACAAAACCATTCAATCTTTCATGGGTGGATTCTTCATCAACTATTTCAATCGCTTCGGGCGGCAATGGCAGGTGTACATCGAGGCAGAGGGAGAATACCGCACGCGCGCCGAAAACGTGGGGCAATTCTACGTCCGCAACATCAGAGGCGACAACGTGCCGCTCTCCGCACTGACGAAATTCGAGCCGCGCATCGGGCCGGAATTCACCATGCGCTTCAACGAGTATCGCAGCGCGCAGATCGTGGGCAGCGCCGCGCCGGGATACAGTTCCGCGCAGGCGATGAAGGCGCTGGAAGAAGTGTTCGCGCAAACGATGCCCAACGATATGGGGTACGACTACAAGGACATGTCGTTTCAAGAAAAACTGGCTCAGTCGGGGGTTTCTCCTGGTGTTGTTTTTGCGTTTTCCTTGTTGTTTGTGTTCCTGATTCTGGCGGCGCTGTACGAAAGCTGGTCGCTGCCCTTCAGCGTGCTGCTCAGTACGCCGGTGGCGGTGTTCGGCGCGTTCGCCACGCTGTGGTTGCGCCGCACGGTCGCCGGCTGGTTTTATCCAGCGTACATGGTGCAGATCGAAAACGACGTGTATTCGCAGATCGGGCTCGTGATGCTGATCGGACTGGCGGCGAAAAACGCGATTCTGATTGTGGAGTTCGCGAAAGACGAATACGAGCAGGGCAAACCCTTGGTGGACGCCGCGTTGGCGGGCGCGCGGATACGGTTGCGGCCCATCTTGATGACTTCCTTCGCTTTTATTCTGGGCAGCGTGCCATTGTGGATCGCCACTGGGGCAGGTTCCGTGGCGCGCCAGATTATCGGAACGACGGTGATTGGAGGAATGCTGGCGGCCAGCTTTCTCGCCATATTTTTGGTTCCGGCGATTTTCTATTTGGTAGAGAAGTGGTCGGGCGCCGGCAAGAAGGATGCCGCTGCCGCCGCGCCGCAAACGCCTGCGCCGGCGCCGGGAGACTGACGTGAGCAACCGACTCATGGAAGAGCGCAAGGTGCAGCGGAGCGATTCGTGAACGGGAATTTCATGAACAGAAAATTCGCGACAACTCTGCGGCCCTTGATAGCCGCGCTACTGGCTGCGAATCTAATCGCGGGCTGCATGGTGGGTCCGAACTACCATAAGCCCGACGCATACGCTCCTAGCACGTTCCGTAATAATCCCGAAAACCCACAGGCCGCGGCGCAGGCGGCTTCCTACGCCGATCTGCCTTGGTGGCAAGTGTTTCCAGATCCCGTGCTGCAAGACTTGATCCGCACAGCGCTGAAGCAGAATTACGATTTGCAGATAGCCACGGAGCGCATTGATGCCGCGCGCGGGCAACTGGCGATCACGCGCTCCAGTCTTTTCCCACAGGTGAAAGGTGATGGCCAGTACATCGGCGGCAACGAGCAGTTTTTCCCGGCGAAGGCGAATGTCGTGCTGACCACGGCGGACGCCGCGTTTCAAGTGGATTTATTCGGCGGGCTGCGTCGCGCCACACAAGCCTCGCGTGCGCAGTTGCTCGCAACGGAAGCGGCACGACAGACGGTGGTGCTGACAGTGGTGAGCGATGTGGCCAGCGATTATTTTACGCTGCTGCAGCTTGACCTGGAATTGCAGATCGCTCGTGACACCGTAAAGACGCAGCAAGATTCCGTGAAATTGACATCGCTGAGACTGGACCACGGCGTCGCCACAAAGCTAGACGTCTTGCAGGCCCAGCAAGTGCTGGATACCGCGAACGCGCAGATTCCGGATTTCGAAAGACAGATTGCACAAGAAGAAGATGCCATCAGCATTCTCCTCGGCAATTACCCCGGAGGCGTGCCGCGCGGACGCGTGCTCGCCGAGCAGGCGCTTCCGCCGGACGTGCCTCCCGGTTTGTCATCCTCGTTGCTCGAGCGTCGGCCCGATATTCGCCAGGCCGAGCAATTGCTGATTGCCGCAAACGCGCAAATTGGCGTGGCCAAGGCGCAATTCTTTCCACAAATATCGCTGACGGGTTCCGGCGGCGGCGCATTTGGGCGCAGCAGTCTTTTCAGCAGCATGATGAGCTCGCAAGCGGCCGTGTGGGCATACGGTGCGACGGTGAGCCAGCCGATTTTCACGGGCGGCGCGTTGCGTGGGAACTTGCACGTGGCCGAAGCGCAACACGAACAGGCTTTGACCTCTTACAAAGAGGCGATTCAATATGCGTTCCGGGATGTTTCCGACGCGCTGATTGGATATCAGAAATTCCATGAAGTGCGCGTGGCGCAGGAACAGACTGTCGCAGACTTGGCGGAGTCAGTACGCATCTCCATCATGCGTTACAGAGGCGGCACCACCACGTATCTGGAAGTACTGGACGGCCAGCGGTCGCTCTTCGAAGCGGAAATCACTTTGGCGCAGGCGCGCGGCGCCGAATACCAAAGCCTGGTGCAGTTGTACAAAGCGCTGGGCGGCGGCTGGAAACAGTAAGCGGGCTCCTGGGTCGCCGCGCTAACGTTCCAAAATCTCTTTCAGCTTTTTCATTTCCTTCTCCATTTCCTCCATGGCTTCATCGAACTGCCGATCGGTCATCACCGCGGGCTGAAAAAGCGTCATCATCACGGTTGCGCCTTCGCTATTGGGCACCACGCGAGAAAAAACCTGCCAAGTTGCCTGCGGATCTTTCCAGACGTGATCGAACACGCCGAGTTCCTTCACGGCGTTAACTTTCAGCGCGCCTTCTCCGAACTTGGTGACGGCGCGGAACCATCCGTCCTGCCCGGGACTGACAGAGCGCAAATTCACCACGGCGTATTGAGGCCAATTCATCGGATTTGCGAGGAAGGCGAAGACCTTGTCTGGGCTGGCTGGGATATCGACCGATTTTATTGCGGAGCGCGCAATGTTTTTCATGATCTTCTCTCCGGTCCTGAAAGTGTCGGTTACCTCGAGCCGTGAACATGCTGAACCTGTTCGCCGCCGTCGCGGCCGAGTCACCCTTGCGCAGTGGGACGAACAATTATTTCGTTCACGTCAACCTCGGCGGGCTGCTCAATCGCAAATGCACTTCTTCGATCAACGCTTGGAAATGCGCGCGCGAACTTCGCTCTCGGCACGCAACCAATCTTCTTCCGCTGAGCCGTACGGACAACCTCTGGCTTGCCAGAGTTGGTAGGCGAGGGCCGCGACTTCGTCGTGCGCGGAGGTCATGACGCCATGTCCAGACGCTAGGGCCTTCGTGAGATTGTCAGCGGCTTGTGAGTGTTGCAGCGCTTGGCGTGAATCTTCGCCGCCTGTTATCACATCGCCTCTTTCGTGCCTTTGCGCAATGCGATGGGCCTCTGCGGCACGGTCGTGTAATTCGGCGGCGCGGTTATGGCTCTGGTGGAGAAGTTCATTGTCACGAGGGGCAGGCATGGGCTGAAGAGACTCTATCTGCCCTGAATTGGAGTGGGCTTGTTTTGCAAGTTTGTAAGCGTGGTCGGAGTACTCCTGGGCCCTCTCCAAATGCCAATTTCCTAACTCGTTTTTCCCTTTTTCGTTATGCTCGGCGGCCGTGCGATGAGCGTGGGCTGCAAGTTCGTGCTGATCGGCCGCTTGCCGGTGCGTGTCGGACACGTTTCCCTCCTATGGCCGATCTTACATCTCCAGGAATCATCGCTTCAACCTGGCAACACTGCTGGCTGAGCAGCTGCGATCATCCAGTTTCAAAGAGAGCTGGATTATTTCGACGGCGACACTTCTACGGGCGTCCCATGATGTGCAAATGCGCATAAGGCGATCCGGCCCACATGATGTAGGCGCCGGTCGCCTTGTGCTTAGCAGGGAGCCCGGTGGTTTTTGGATCGAATGGCCACATGATCATCCAGTGAGGACCGATCTCGATGGGCATGCTCGTGGTGTCATGGGGATCCGAATCGCTGCGCTGAGTGGCGCCCGCCAGCATGTACGTAATTCCGGGGACCGTGTTGGTGGGTTTAGGTTTGTGAGCTCTGGCGTCGGCGTACCACTGCAGCGCCGGCGCATCAACACACATCGGCGGGTCGGCAACTACTTTTGGATTTCCCGGCATGCAGGTGAAGCCGTTATTCCCTTCGCGCAGAACTACCAACTGGCCCTGTGCGTCGGTGTCTGTGATCCTTGCTCCGCTCGCGACGCTCGCCGGTCCGGCGGACATCGCTCGGGCAATCTTCGCTTGCACGGTCTCGCCGGCATCCACCGCGGAACTCTGATCGCGTTTCTGGGCGTGAGCTACGCCTCGTGGATTCGCCCCGCTCACAAATAGCACGCTTCCTAAAAGCACAAGAAATCCAAGATTCCGTTTGCGCTTCGGCGCCTTCGTGGTTTGCTCCATATACATTCTGAGCTCCTTCACCTTCGCCCTGTTGCCGCGGGTGGCGCGGATTCTTAATTTAGCCCGCTTGCGCGGGTTACACCGCTTCGCCTTGGAGTTCGCGCTCGGCCTGGAGCCAATCGTCCAACTCAAACCCCGGCCGTTCACCACGTTCTAGATAAAGTTCGTAGGCGTGAAGCCTGATTTTCTCGTCACTCGTCGTGTTCCGCACCGAAGCATCGCTCGCCGCTGCCTGAGTGGAGCCCGCTGGAATTTCCGGCGTTTCTGCACTTCCAATTCTCTTTGGTTTCGATGCCACACTCATCTCCTCGCCTCTTGGATTTGATTGCTGTTGATCGTTGCAGCTTGCTCGCGCAGCTACACTGCGTAAGCGACCGCGAAGATACTTGGCTCCTATTTCAGCCGTCACGCTGCTGGCTTTGTACTTCGAGCGGCTCCGTCCTTCGTAACCAGCACCATACGAAAGCGTGCTTTGCCTTGCATCATGCGCGCTTAGCCATCTGCGGCTTGTTGCAACGGAACTGTTTCGATCATCGGTCGGATATTCTCGAGGACGCTGAAGGCAAGAGTGTCCTCGGCATCAATCGGCGTGCCAATCAGGCTCCCGTAGATTGCGCGCCCTCCAAAGACGAGCGGGAACGCATTCAATTGGATCGGGTCCTGCGGCACACCGGCTACGATGAGTTTTCCGCGAGCTGAAAGACCCGAAACCAGCGGTCCCATCGCGTCGCCACTGGTGGCCGTTGCGAGAATCGCTCTTGCTCCGCCCATTCGCTGTAGTGCCGCGGCGGCATCTTCGACGGCAGCGTCGATGTAAATATGCGCACCCAAATCCTTTGCCAGTTTTTGCTTGTCGCGCCCACGGCCGATCGCGACCGTAAGGAATCCCATGCGCCTGGCAAACTGGATTCCAAGGTGGCCAAGTCCGCCAACGCCCTGCACGGCGACTAAGTCCCCACCGCGCAAGCCTGCGTTGTGAAGAGCGTTATAGGTAGTCATTCCCGCGCAGAGCAGAGGGGCGGCGTCTGCGGATGTGAGTTCATCCGGGACGGAAGCGATGGCGCGTGCTTCGGCGATCATCCCTTCCGCATATCCCCCATCAGTGGATACTCCCGATACCACCGGGTTCTGGCAATTCACGGTGTCGCCGCGCCGGCATGGTTCAGACGTGCCGTCTTCTCCGGCAATGAGGCCGACGCCAACCCGCTGACCGATTTTCCATCTGGAGACTCCGCTGCCCAGGGCCTCCACGCGGCCAACAACTTCGTGCCCCGGAACGCGCGGCAATCTCAGCCCCGGATAAGTGCCCGTGATCGTGGCCGCATCGGTGTGACAAATTCCACAGGCTTCTACCCGAATGCGAACCTGACCCGCTCCGGGCTCCGGGATTTTCCGTTCAACCACTTAAAGCACGCCGGGTGCCGAAACCTGTACCGCTTTGAACGTCGATGCCCATTGCACGTACCTCGCTTTCGTATTTCGTCCTGGTCGAACCAGAAGCGGTTCACTGCGACGGCGACGCGACGCTCAATCCTTTTCTCGTTCCATCCATTCGCGAATGTAAGGAGTCAAGTTCTCGAGTTTCATGCCGTCCGCTTCGCAACGCGCGAGGAAACTGATTGCGTCGCGATCGATCACACAGACGTCTTCCAGATCCAGAACGATGCTGCGGCGGTCTGTACGGCATTCAAAAAGTCTGCTCAGCGCAGCTGTCGCTTGTTCCTCGATTCGGCCACTCAGAGTGAAAATCGTGGATTTCCCCCGCACCGAAGTTTCAATCCTGAAAGTCATGGCTCGGGCCATTTGAATCCGCGCCGCAGTAGCGGTCCCGCTGCACTACACACTTCTGCTAATCTCCAGATCATCGCCGGTCGTCGATCTTCGGACGCGCGACACACATGGCTGACGGCAATGGCAAATACCGCTTGGCCCCGCCACGTTGATTCCACAGCAAGCTGTCTTGCCGGAAATACTTATTCAAAGAGTTCCGCAACGTCAGCCGCGCGCGTTGCAAACGGGTCTTCACCGCCGACGATGTGAGACCGAGGGCTTGGGCGGTTTCCTCCGTCGAAAGGCCATCGACGTCGCGGAGTTGAAAGACTGCCCGGAATCCTGGTTTGAGCTCGCTGATCGTCGTAGTCAAGATTCGCTGCCGCTCTTGCTGTGAGTAGCGCTGCTCCGGGTTTGGGCCCCAGTCTTCGATTTCGAGTGGGACCCAAGAATCAGCAGTTTCTTTTGGCTCATCGAGTGCGATTTCCTTGTGGCGGGGACGCCTGCGGATTTTCATCAACGCTTCATTGACGGTAATGCGCACGAGCCAGGTATAGAAGCGCGAATCTCCCCGAAAAGCGGGTAAGTTTTGGAACGCTTTTAGGAATGCGTTTTGCACTACGTCTTCTGCGTCCTCGTTGTTGCGGGTGATGTTCTGAGCCAGACGGAAGACTCTTCGCTCGTAGTGTGTGACCAGTTCGTCGAACGCTGTACTTGATCGACTTTTCGCTCGGGCGATGACTTCCTGTTCATCCCATTCGGTGGGAGCAACGGCGGCTGCCACTGGAGCTGTCGCTATTTCCGTCTGGTAAATCATGTTGAGCAATTCCTTGCGGCTGGGCACGGATGGAGAGGAGTGCAACCGAATGTCCAAATGGATCTCACTGAAAACAAGCCTGGTAATAGAAACCGGAGTGACAGAATCTTAGGAAGTGCCAGAATTCCGGGAGTTGAACGAGAGTGTCACCGGAAAGTGCCTTTCTTTATCTTGAGCTGTTTGATTTTCAAATCCAGTGTCGAGCGTGGGATTCCGAGTTTGGCGGCCGCGCCAGTTGATCCAGCAACTTTCCCGTTACTTTGCGCAAGAGCCGCTTCGATGAGTTCCTTCTCATAGTTCTGAAGGTTCTGTGTCAGAGAAGCTGATGACTCCCGGAGAGGTGCATTCGGGTTTGACAGCCACGCAGGGTCGATCGAAAACGTATCACCATTACTGAGGATCACGGAACGCTCGACGATATTTTGTAGTTCGCGGATATTGCCGGGCCAAGGATAGGACTGGCACAGCTTGAGCGTATTTTTGTCGATCTTGCTGACTTGCTTTCCCGCCTTCTCCGTGTAGCGCTTCACGAAGTACGCGACGAGCATTGCAATGTCTTCCTTTCGGTCCCGAAGCGGCGGCACCGGGACCGGGAAAACATTCAGCCGGTAGAAGAGGTCCGCGCGAAATGTCCCGGAAGCAACTGCTGCCGCCAAGTCGCGGTTGGTGGCGGCAATCACCCGAACATCGGTTGCAAGCACACGATTGCCTCCTACTCGTTCAAATTGGCGCTCCTGGAGGACACGCAACAATGCCGTCTGCGTTTCGTGGGGCAGCTCGCCGATTTCATCGAGGAAAATTGTGCCGGAGTGCGCCAACTCAAAACGACCTTGGCGACGTTGCAGGGCCCCGGTGAACGCGCCTTTCTCATGGCCGAACAATTCTGAGGCGATAAGCGAAGCGGGAATCGAAGCGCAATTCACGGTGATAAAAGGCTGGCTGGCGCGCTGCGAACGCTTGTGTACCGCGCGCGCAATCAGCTCCTTCCCGGTGCCCGTTTCGCCGGTAATCAGGACCGTGGAGTCGGTGGGAGCGACTTTTACTACGCTGGAGAGGACGGTTTTCAAGGCCGGCGAAGAACCTACGATCTCCTCGAGCATGAAAACCTGATCGATCTGCTCTCGCAGCGCAAAGTTCTCTTGCCGCGTTCTGTCCTCAGCCTGTTTGCGATCCTCGATATCGATTCCGGCCGCGTACCAGCGAATGGCGCGCCCCTGCTCATCACGCAGAGGGTTATAACGGATGTAAAACCAGCGATACTGTCCATCATGGCGGCGTGCTCGTTGTTCATTCGCAAACGGAATGCCGCGCAAGAGTGCTTTTCGGCGTTCCGCTCGAACCCTTTCCACATCATCTGGATGGAAGACCCGCGCGCGAAAGTTATTCGCCTTCAGGTCTTCCAGCGAAAGGCCCGTATATTCCAGCGTGAACCTATTTCCATATAGAGCGTCTCCATCTGGGCTCAAAAAGACGACAAGTTGGGCGATGGTATCGACGATCTGCCGAAGCTCCTGTTCCTCTTGCCGCAACTTCTGTTCCGCTCGCTTTCGGTCGTCAATGTCAGTCAGCAACATGTACCACTTGGCGATGCGACCTTCGGTGTCTCGCGCGGGGAGGGCGCGAGATTGGAACCAGCGGTACGCACCATCGGCACGCCGCTGGCGGAACTCAAGAGCGTACGGTTGCCCTGTTTCGACCGAGTGCCTCCACGCGTCGATCACACGAGGAAGATCATCCGGGTGGACAGCTTCGTTCGTGGACCAATTCTTCAACTCCTCAACCGTCTTGCCGAAATATTCCAAGACTTGACGGTTGAGGAGTTCCACCTCGCCGGTGGCACTCAAGGTACATACAAACCCAGGAATGGCGTCCACGATCAGACGAAAACACTCCTCACTCTCCTGCAGCGCCGCCTCGCTGGGCGGGGTTTGCGCGAGGGATGGGGATATTGAAAGCGCTTGTAGGTTGGCTATTGCTTTCGCGTCTGCCATAAACCGGCTGCTTATCAGTGAATGCCGTTAGTATCGCATAAACAGACGACCAGCATTTGCCGTGAGGAGGAAGCGAATCTCTTGCGGCCTGAGGTGCGCCAGATCCTTCCGGCTATGTGGGCGGGCGCGAACCTGTAATAAGGATATCCACGAGACGTTTTGCGCTTTGCTGCCAATCAGGGCTGGTCGCCACGTGGGCCACGCCGACAAGAGCCCGAAGCAGATCCATAGGGTCAGTATCTTTGCGCATGTCGCCACTCTTGATCGCGCGCTTCACCAGGGCACCGAGCGCTTCATGAATCTGCTCGTGCGAGGCTGCGAACACTTTCTTGGGATCTCCAATCAGAGTATTCAGCACGGGGGCGATGATCTGCTTCGTCTCAATGGCATCAACGAACAGCAACAGCCACGCTCGCAAGGCTTCAATCGGCGGCATACTTTGAGCGAACTTCCGCTCTGCCGCGGCCAGCTTTTCCATCTCCGACCGATAAACCGCCTGTAGCAGTTCCTCACGCGTGGGGAAGTGGCGATACAAAGTCCCCGGCCCGACGCCAGCCTCGCTGGCGATGTCGTCCAGGCTGGTGTTTGCGCCGGATCGAGTGAAGGCCAGCTTGGCCACCTCCAAAATTCGCTCGCGATTCCGCTGCGCGTCGGCCCGCGGCTTTCGACCGGCAGGTTGGGAACGTTTCATGGGCATCCTCAGAAAAAGCTTGCAACCGGAGGCAGTCTCCGGTAATCTAAGTATACGGAGACAGTCTCCATATTACATTAGCTGACCTGAAGGTGGGAGGAAAAAACAAAATGAGTAAAGCGACCAAGCTCGGCGGCCAATTCGAACTTCCCGGAACCTCCACTGGCGTTTACCGCATGGGCTACGGCGCCATGCAACTGGCCGGCCCCGGTGTTTGGGGCCCTCCACGCGACGTTGACGCTGCCATGGATGTGCTGCGAGCGGCTATCGCCGCCGGCGTGAACCACATTGATACCAGCGACTTTTACGGTCCCCATGTGACCAACCAGATCATCAAGAAAGCTCTTCATCCCTATTCGGACGACTTGCTGATCGTTACGAAATTAGGTGCCCGCCGCGGTGAAGACAAATCATGGAATCACGCACTTTCGCACATGGAATTGCTCGACGGCGTGCATGACAATCTTCGGAATCTCGGCCTCGACCAACTAGACGTCGTCAACCTCCGAGTGGGTGGAATCACGGCGCCATCGGAGGGATCGATCGAGGAACCGCTGAGTGCGCTGGCTGAATTGAAATGGCGGGGATTGATTCGTCACATCGGTCTCAGCAACATCACGCCACGGCAGTTGCAAGAGGCCCAGCGAATTACCGAGATCGTGTGCGTGCAAAACCTCTACAACGTGGCGCATCGCGATGACGATGCATTCATCGATGCTCTCGCGCAGCAGGGCATCGCTTATGTCCCGTTCTTCCCGTTGGGAGGATTCACGCCATTGCAGTCGTCCGTGCTCGATCGCGTGGCGGCATCCATACAAACCACTCCGATGCAGGTCGCGCTGGCGTGGCTGCTGCAGCGTTCTCCTAACATTCTGCTGATCCCCGGCACGTCTTCGCTAAACCATCTTGGAGAAAATCTCGCTGCTGCGGCCCTGGAACTTCCTTTGGATGTCGTCGCCGAGCTCAACGCGATCGGCGAAAGCGTCCGGGTTGAGGCGCAACTGACGCGCTGATGTTCGATGGAGGCAGACGGCATTAGCCATCATGCCGACCGTAAGTACCGGCTCGAAGGGAACAAATGAAAAAGGAGCTTACGATGCACAAAAAACCCGTCGCCTTGGTCACCGGGGCTAATCAAGGAATCGGTCTTCAAATCGCGAAAGATCTCGTGGCACACGGCTTCACGGTGCTGGTGGGGTCGCGCATTCTCCGGCGCGGAGAGGCCGCGGCTAAGGAGGTTGGGTCGGACGCACGTGCGCTGCAGCTCGACGTGACGGATCAAGCTTCGATCACCGCCGCAGCGGAGCGCATCCGCAAGGAGTTTGGCCGCCTCGACGTGCTCGTCAACAATGCGGCTATCTCGAATACGAGCAAGCAGCCGGACATGTCCGTACAGGATTACGCGAAGTTGACCCGGCCGAGCAACGTCTCCCTCCATGAAGTGCGCGCGATCTGGGACACCAACGTGTTCGGCGTCCTGGCCGTTACCCAGGCGCTGCTGCCGCTCTTGCGCGAAGCGCCGGCAGCCCGCATCGTCAACGTGTCGAGCGGCGTTGGCTCGCTGACCCGAAACTCCGATCCGGCCTACGCCTACCGCTCGATCTTCGGCCCCGGTTACGCTGCATCCAAAACGGCGCTCAACGCCATGACGCTTGCGATGGCGATCGAGCTGGAACCGACCGGGATCAAAGTCAACGCTGCCTGCCCCGGCTACACCAAGACGAACCTCAACAACTATTCAGGCACGCGGACTGTCGAGGAGGGCGCACGCGAGCCAGTGCGACTCGCGTTGCTCGGTCCAGATGGTCCGACGGGCACGTTCTCAAACGAGGACGGCCCGCTCCCGTGGTGACGTAGTCTCGAGCGCGTGAGCCGCCACGGAGCTGTGCTTCATCGTGACAATCAAGCTTGCAACCCTGGGCCCATGAAATATTGAAATCAAAAGGAGAAGAGGAAATGCGTATTTTCGTCACAGGTGCTACTGGCTTTATCGGTTCGGCTGTTGTTCGCGAGCTAATCAATGCACGGCACTCGGTGATCGGGCTGGCTCGCTCAGATGCAGGAGCCAAATCCCTTGTCGCCGCAGGTGCCGCAGTGCTTCGAGGAGACTTGCAGGATCTCGACAGTCTGCGCAGCGGTGCAACGAAATCAGATGGCGTGATTCACACCGCCTTTGTCCATGACTTCTCGAAATTCAAGGAGAACTGCGAGATCGACAAGCGTGCAATCGAGGCTCTCGGTTCCGCACTCGAAGGTTCCGACCGGCCGCTGCTCGTCACGTCCGGCCTTGCGCTCCTGGCGTCAGGCCGCGCCGCGACTGAGGAAGATGCTCCTGTTCCTACTTCCGCCTCGTATCCCCGCGCGTCGGAAGTGACCGCGATGTCGCTGCTGGCACGCGGGGTTCGCGCGTCGGTCATACGCCTCCCGCAGGTGCATGACCGAGTCAAACAAGGGCTGGTCACCTACCTGATCAATATAGCCCGCACGAAGGGTGTCTCGGCATATGTCGGAGACGGCCTCAACCGCTGGGCCGCGGTGCACGTGCTCGATGCTGGCCGCCTCTATCGGCTGGCGCTGGAGAAGGCAGACGTGGGGGCTAAGTATCACGCGGTAGCCGAAGAGGGCGTGCCGGTTAGAGATATCGCTGAGGCAATCGGACGAGGCCTGAAGCTGCCGACAATGTCCTTGTTTGCTGACCGAGCAGGCGAACACTTTGGTGCGCTTGGGTTATTCGCTGGGCTGGACTTGGTGGCGTCCAGCGCGCTTACGCAGAAGCAGTTGGATTGGCGGCCAACGCAAACCGGACTCCTGGACGATCTCGACCATGCCCGCGATTTCGAACCAGAAAATGCCAAGACCCAGGAGGGTCGCTATGCCGCGAGCAAATAGCCGAGTCGCTCTTGTAACCGGGGCGAACAAAGGTATAGGGTTCGAAATCGCCCGCGAACTTGGGAAAGCTGGTTATACGGTGATGCTCGGGGCGCGTAGCCCCGAGCTTGGCCGCAAAGCAGCAGCAAAACTTTCGAGCGAACGGATCGACGCGCGATTTGTTGAGCTCGACGTGGATCGCGAGGCAAGCGTGCAGGCTGCCGCTGCGAAAATAACCGAAGATTTTGACCATCTCGACATTCTCGTGAACAACGCGGGAATCGCCGATTTGACCGGAGACGGACCTCCCGGCACAGCCAGACTGGAAACGGTGGAGCGCACATTCCGCACGAATTTTTTCGGTGCGCTGATTGTGACGCAAGTCATGCTTCCCTTGCTGCGTAAATCCTCCGCCGGCCGGGTCGTTAACGTCTCCTCTGGGCTCGGATCACTCCAGCAGAACGGCGATCAGAACGGGGAAATCGCGAAAGTCAAGTACTTGGCCTACAGCGCCTCGAAAGCCGCTCTCAACATGCTTACAGTGCAACTCGCCAATGACTTGCGCGACACCGGAATCAAAGTGAACTCCGCCGCTCCCGGATTTACCGCGACCGATCTCAATCAGCACCGCGGCCACCAAACGGTTGAACAGGGCGCTGCCGCCGCAGTTCGTCTCGCGCTGCTTCCAGAAGATGGGCCGACAGGAGGATTTTTCTCGAGTGCCGGCAGCGTTCCCTGGTGACGATCTTGTCTGCGGATTGGAAGGAGCATTCGTGGAAAACGAAAGAGTGGGAACTGCAAAGAACGAAGTCGCCATCCTAAGCGGCGGCAGCCGCGGCATCGGTCGCGACACAGCGACGTACCTGGCCTGGCGCGGCGTTGACGTCATCTTTGCCTATCGCGCGAATCAGGCGGAGGCAAACTCGCTCATTCGTGAGTTCGAAGCGATCGGCAGGAAGGCAGCCGGATTTCGCCTCGACAGCGGCGACACGCGTTCCTTCGATGGATTTATCGCGGAGGTCCTCATATTTCGATATCAATCGTGACTTGCTATTACTGGCGCCCTGCGCGCTTTGGTCAGCCCACCAGGCCACCAGTTCCAATCGCCTGCGATGCGAAGGAGCGCCGGACCGATCACGATACGAACGAGTGTCGCGTCAATCAACACGGCAATCGCCAACGTGAATCCGATCATTTTGACTACCAAAAAATCTCCAAAGGTGAATGCCGCAAACACCACGATCATGATTGCGGCGGCGCTGGTAATCAGACCTGCGGTTCTCGCCATGCCTTCTGGGATCGCATCCATTTCACTCAGCCCGCTCCTTCTGGCTTCCAGAACGCGCGCGACCAGAAACACCTCGTAATCCATGCTTAATCCGAAGACGATGGCGAAGGCGACTATCGGAACAAGAGGAAACACGCTCCCGGTTCCCCCGGGAACTCCCAGGAACTTGCTTCCGTGTCCATCTTGGATAACGACAACCAATGCTCCGAAGGCCGCAGCGACCGAGAACAGGTTGAGTGCGATGGCCTTCACGGCGGCGAAGATCGATCGGAACCCGCAGAGTAGAGCAAACAGCGTCCCCCCCACTACCAGCTCCATTACGGACGGAAAGTGGCTTCTGATAATCGATTCATAATCAGCGTTGAGCGCCGGGATGCCCCCAACGAGAATTGTTGCACCCGGCACTCCAGTGAGAGCTGGAGCACCGGTCTTACGGAGTTCGCGCACCCAGCTGACTTGTTCGCGCAGGGAAACCGAACTCGCGGGTAACACTTCAAGCAGCGCCGCTCGTCCGTCACTACTGAGGAAGGTTCGACGCGTCTCCCGCGAAAGATCAGTGAGGGAAGNTCGCTTGCCCTCCGCAAGCGTAGTGATAGAAATCACGCGGTCACAGCGAGGGTCGGTCGCGAGGCGCTTGCTGAGACTATCGATCGCATTCCACCCCGCGTCGGTTTGCGCGATGGAATCCGTCGGGAGTTCGACAATCACGCGCAATGATTCAACAACTCCGCCGCGATCCATCCGTTCCAGTGTATGGAGCGCATGGACTGATTCCGCCGCCTGCGGAAGCCAATCCCCTCGGGGAAGGCTGGTGTCCAGTCGTCTGACCTGCCACGCGAGCAGAAGCAACGGAGTCCCTGCCAGCAAGAGGGCGAGCCAGGGATGCGCGACAATTGTCTTTCCCCATTGCCGCCAGCGATTTCCCGTGCGTGCGGCATGCTGCGCGTCCAACTTTGCGGTAAAGGGCATCCGGCCAAGATCGATCCGCGGACCGAGCAATACCAGCGCAGCCGGCACGAGGGTATTTGTCAGTAACACGCTCATTCCCGTCACCAGGAATCCCGCGACGCCGATGGAACGGATTTCGCTGATCGGAACCGTCAAGAGAGCAAGAAATCCAATGGCTACGGTTGAGGCTGAAATTAAAAGCGTGCGACCCGCCTGACGTGCCGCAATCAGTCCGGCAGTGGGTCCGTCGTTCCCGGCGGCAATCGCTTCCCGGAAGCGGCTGATCATCAGGAGCGCGTAGTCGATTCCCAGGCCCAGGCCAAGCATGGTGGCCAAATTCTGAACCAGAATGGACAAGTGCCAGCGCTGAGCCAGAAATCCTGTAATCGCCAGAGTGGTTGCGATGGCCAGCTGGCCAACCGCCAATGGAATCACAGCGGCCATCAGACTTCCAAACGCCACCAGCAAAAGCACCAGGGTCCCGGGGATCACCAGGCTTTCGCCGCGATGCACGTCAGCGGCACTCGCTTTCCGAATATCGAAATTCAGCGGAATCTCGCCTGTGAGCTCGAGCTTCGCCGCCGGATAACGGCCCCGCAGTTGATTTTCAAGCGAGCTTGCGAGTTGGTGAAGTTCCGGCACGAGCGATTCGACCGGAGCGCCGGTTGACTCGAGCCCCACGAGAACAAATGTTCCCCCGTCGCGGCCCAGAAAAATCGGATCGCGCAACTCCAGATAGGACACCACTCCCGAAACGCCGGGCTTCTCTTTCAGTGCCGCCACGATGGTTCCTAACGCCTGGCCGCCTTCGTCCGAATTCGCGGCTGGCAGTCCTTCGATCACCAGGACTACCCGGTCCACGAACGGTGAATGAAAGCGGCTAGCCAGCTCGTCCCGGACAGTTTCAGCCTGGCTTCCTTCGACACGGGTTGCGGTCTCCAAGCGACGCTCGGCGTGAAAAGAGAATGGAAGAAGGGCGATGGTTGCTGCGAGGACGATCCCTGACACCCAAAAACGGCGCACATGCATAGTTATAAGGATGTCATATCACACAAGATCGTCGCCGCCAAAACTCTGTGGTGGCGCCTAAGAACCACAGGGCCAGCAGAGGATCTCCATCCGCAACCGGTTCCTGCGTGTGCCGCAGTTTCGCGAGTTTGCACTTGCGCACGACTCACGTACGGAGCTATCTGAATCTGCTAAGCTTTCCCTGATCGCTTTAGGAGGATTCCATTCGCATCTTACTTTTGCTCGGACTGCTTGTCGCCATCCAACCTGGATTAGCAGACCCTCGCCTTGGCTCCTGGACGCTGGTCGCTGCGCAGTCTAGTCTGGATCCTCCGAACCGGCTCACCATAACGCCTGTGCATGCCGGGACGCACGTAGTCATGTCCGGCGAAACCCATCTCGATTTCACTGCAAATACGAACGGACACCAATCGCCCGCACCAGGCAATCTGGCGTTCAATCAAATTGAGCTGCGCAGGATCGATAAGAGGCAGGCAGAGGTCAAGGAAGAGAAGGACGGAACTGTCGTGGCGACGGTTCGCGAAAAAATTTCGAATGACGGGACCGAACTGACGGCCACGACGGCGAGCGCGGGGCACGCCGATAAGATCACCGTGTGGACGCGTAGCGGAGGTACGAAGGTCGCGAATGACCTCTTTGCAGGCGAGTGGACGCAGGATCTCAGCAAGACTCGTTTGCGGCAAGGTTTGCCGCTCAAAATCGAGGCGGATGGAAGCGGTGGTGTCCGTTTTCTGGGTGACTTCAGCTACACCGCCCGTTTTGACGGAAAGCCATACGACTTAAAGAACTCGCGCAACGATACGGTGACGCTTGCGCTTTTGGATCCTCATACGGTGGATGCGAGCTACATGCGGGACAATCAAGTGACGCAAAACGATAGGTGGGTTGTTTCCGCGGACGGTCAGCAGATGACACTCACCACCACAGGCACGTTGGAGACGGGCCAGCGGCTAACGGAGAAGCTCTCGTTTAAGAAGCAGTAGCGGAGATTGCGTCTGTCCAGTCCACAAGCCCATCGCTGGGTGACACCGCGTTGACCTGACGAGCCGCGACCGAAATGATCCCCTTGCGAAACATGAATTTCAGAATGCCGTTGACCGTATCTTCCAGAGAAGGATCCGCTTTGCCCCACACGGATGCGTCGCGGGCCTTCTGATAAGAAGAGCTGTCATAGCGCTTGAACTCCATCGCGGAGATGTTGTCCACAGAGCCCACCAAGAAATCCAGCAGCGGAAAGAGAAGATCTTCCTTCCGGCATCTGCGAATCAGCTCGGGAACGAAGTCGGGAAGCCTGAATGTTTCGAACTGGCGTCCGGTCGCTTTGGTGATAAGCCCGGTAATATCCATCATGTTTGAATAATCGTCGCGCGTGACATGGTAGGTCATATTCGCCGTGCCGGGAGTGGTAGAGATCGCAACGATATTGTTCGCCACAATGTCCGCCGGAACAAAGCTCACTTGGTTGAGCGTATCAACGCCAACGCCGTGATTCACCATGAAGGCGACCAGGCGAACAGCGATATCGAAGTTATTGCCTCCGCCCGTGACGGAAGGACTCACGAGAGCAGGCCGGAAAATCCGCGCGGAAAGTCCCCGGTTGCGCGCGTCCACAACCACCTGTTCCGCTACCCATTTTGACTGGCTGTAGCCAAAATCGAGCAGCTCCATATTCTCGTTCAGGTCGGTCTCATTCAGTACAGATTTGACCGCCCAGCCAAACACGAAAGTAGTCGAGACATAATTGAATTCCTTGGGCCTTCCCTCGAACGCCAGCCTTACCACCTCATTGGTTCCCAGCACGTTCGCGTCACGCATCAGGTCGTAGTTGAACAGGTAGTTCACGGTGGCACCGTTGTGGAACACCGTGTCGATTTCACTTGCGAGGAAATCCCACTCGTCCTGCGCCAAGCCCAGCTTTGGCTGCCCTAAATCTCCGCAGACTGGGATCACACGGGCTTCGAACAACTCCATCAGACCCAACCCGCAGGGGCCCATGGAATCCATCGCGTCCCGCAGTCTTTGTTTACCTTGCTTTTCGTCGGAAGACCTGACAAGAACGTAAATCTTCGCCCGGGTCTGTTCCAGCAAGCTTTTCATGAGGAATGGCCCTATGAAGCCGGTCCCGCCCGTGAGCAGCACTTGATTTGGCACCGGGGTCTCCGGCACGGGCAAAGGCACCGGAGGCTCGAAGATGAGCTTTCTGTCGTTGATCATCAATTGCTTCTCAGCGGCGTGTTGCTCTTCACGGAAAGCCGCAAGAGAATGACGCAGATGTTCCAGCGCCTCTTCGGGAGCGCGCTTCAACTTTTCGGCTAGTCCAAACAGCTCGGCTACGGCGACGCGTTGAATAACACCAATATCTACCTGCCGCGCCAGCATCTCGGCGCCCTTATCTTTCAGCAGTTCCTTGAGCTCGTGCATGAACACAACAAGATCCAGGGAATCCAGGCCGGCTTCGACGAGGTTGTACGTTTCCCCGCCGGTCAGGTTGTATCTGGCTTTCAATTCGGCGAATGTGGAATGTATGTCGGAATCGGCAGGCGAGTTCCCGGCGTCCTTCTCGCGCGAAAAATCGGAAAGAACGGTGAACTTGCCCTCCAGCCACATCTGCTTGGTCTTGTGGCGCATGATCTTTCCGGAACTCGTTCTGGGGATCGCGCGTGGCGCGATGATGGAAATCACCGCCACTTCCACGTTGAGATAATTCCGGACAGCGGCGGCAATCTTTCGTGCGTCGGGAAGCGCCCTGGGATTTTTGGCTTCGGCGACGATTGCCAGCGCAGGTTCGCTATCTTCCTGAATTTGGAACGCAGCCACGCAGTTGTGCCGAATCAGACCAGATGATTTCTCCACAACGTTCTCAATATCGTGCGGGTAGTAGTTTTGCCCGCGCAGAATAATCATGTCCTTGATGCGGCCGCAGACGTAGAGTTCTCCGTCGTGGAAGAATCCTATGTCGCCGGTCCGAAGGTAGCCCTCGTCATAGGGAGTATCGTCCACAAGCCGCGCACGAAACTGCTTTAGAGTTAATTCGGGATTATTCCAGTAACCTCGGCACTTGCCGCTTCCCGCGACCCAAATTTCGCCGGTGCGCTCTGGCTGAAGAGGGAAGTGCCCTTCCGGGTCCACGATTCTGACGTCGAGACCCGCCAGCGGCGTTCCACAACTGACAATCTGCGTGGCCGCGCCGATTTCAGAGACCTCCGTGGTCATGCGAGCCATCCCCAGGGCCAACGCACGCTTGTTGACGGAAACGATGTTGCGACCGCCCAGCGAAACCGCCAGAGTATTCTCGGCCAGCCCGTAGGCGACATAGAAACTCTCGGACTTGAGTCCATAGGATTGGAACGCTTCGAGAAACCGGGTGTAGGTATCCGGCTTTACGGGTTCAGCGGCGCACATCAAAACTCGCAGCGAGCTGAGGTCACAAGCCTCCAGGCTCTCCTTGGAAAGCCTGCCGGCGCGCAGGCAATAATCGTAGGCAAAATTGGGCGCAGCCGTCGCCGTGGCGCGATAGGCCGTCATTGCATCGAACCACAGGATCGGCCGCTGAATGAAGTCCGTGGGAGAAAACCCGTACGTCGTGCCACCTTTCAGTGCTGGATACAGGTAGCAGCCTATCAATCCCATATCGTGATACTGCGGAAGCCAGGACACGACGACCGGCGAGGGATGGTCGATCACCAGCGGACACGTATTCAGAATGTTCTCGTGGGTTACGATCACGCCCTTGGGTTCCATCGTGGAACCCGAGGTGTACTGGAGAAACAAAATCTTCGAATGATCGACAGCCGGTCGGTCCAAAATCGCATCCACGAAATCTTCCGTGGCGATCCAGGGAAGACCGGAAATGTAATCTACGTCAATGCCGCACGCCGAGACTCCACTTCTGGCAAGATTCGTTTTCAGGGACGCCTGGTAGTCTTTGCTCGTTAAGATTCCCACCGCCTGGCAATCCTTTGCGATGTGTACCATCTTGTATAGCGCGCTTTGGAATCCACGCGAGCTGGGGGGATACACCGGCACGGGGATCAATCCGGCGCGCACGCAGCCAAAGAATGCGCAGATCATTTCAAGCCCCGGCGGGTAGGCAAGCAGCAGCCGGTCGCCCGCGGCGAAGCGACCCTCTTTCCACAAATGTCCGGCAATGGCCTCCACTCGCTGGAGAAACGACGCGTAGGTGTAGGATTCCAGCGGATCGCCGTTTACATCGAGGTACGAGTAAAGAAGTTTGTCCGGGTGCTCATCTGCCAGCCTATCCAGGTGGCCTAAAATTGACGGCGTCATCAATCAGCAATTCTCCAATGTTGAATAGAACGCAAGCCAGTAAACGAAACATCCCACCCCAGCAAGCGGGGTGATCGGCGATTGGGTTTGAAAGTGCAGACCTGAAATGTAGGCCGACGGTGAGAACGTTCGCTTAGTTTTTTCTCAGCATGAGCGTCGCGCGACGCTCTGGGGAATGGATGTTTTCCTTTTTGGCGCAAAACAACGCCAACGGGAATTGCGGAGCTCCGCCGACCTTCTATGGTCTCTTGCAGGAAGCCCGTTTCGTTATGGTTCATCGACGGTCAATATATTAACAAAGCGTTATGGACAATGCCATGCGTCGTCGCTTCTATTGTTCACACGCTGTAAACAGGCACCGTCCGTCCCGAATGTCCTTGCTTGTCTTTATGGGCCCGCATTAAAATCGTGCTGCGAGGCTGTGGGCACGGCGCCAATTTCGCCCAGAGTCAGCACCCCGGATGCGGCATATGGATTGCGTTGGGCCCAATTAGCAGGAACGCGGAGGCGCTGGTGACGTTGGAATCCGAAGTGCTGATCACACAAGACCCGGAGACTCCGGATCTTGTGCCATCGGAATCCGCAGCGGCATCCATTATAGAACCCGCCGGCGCAACTTCCTTCCCGAAAGTCTTACGTCGCCGCCTGGATAGGTTTTTTGCCGACCAGAACATTCCCTACAAAGCCGACCGCACGATGTGGGTCAAGATTGCTGTGGGTCTGGCAGTACTAGTAGGCGCATGGATCGCACTGTATGCCCTCCGGCCCGATTCATGGAAGTTTGTTGCCCTCTACCTCCTAGGCGGGCTCGCGCAGACGTTCCTTTTGCTGAACATCGCCCACGACAGTAATCACAATGCCATCTCGTCCCGGCCACGCGTCAACAAAACCCTGAACTACGTCTTCGATTTGTGCGGGATCAGCTCCTACATGTGGCGCATTCTCCATCATCGCGGCCATCACTCCTGCATTAACCTCACCGGTGAAGATGATGCGCTTTCAGGACGTGGCATCTTTCGCTTTACCCCCCATGAATCCCGCGCGCCGTGGCACCGCTTCCAGCACATCTATGCGCTGTTCGTGTATGCAATGTTCTCTCTCGACTATGTGCTATTCAGGGACTTCGCGAGCTTTTTCTTTCCGTCGCGCGATTATCTGAAACGCGCCAATCATCCTTTGCGCGAATATGCCACTCTGTTTGCCGGCAAGGCCTTCTACCTGACTTACATGCTTGTCTTGCCGGTGATGGTGCTGGGGAAATCACCTCTGCTGGTCGCCGGGGCCTTCCTCCTGGTCCATTTATTTGTCGGTCTAGCTGTAACGCTTGTGTTCCAGACGACGCACACCATTGACACCACCTACTTTCCGACGGACCGCGGAGAGTTTGACAACGGCGTCTATCACATCTTCGCGACAACGGCTGATTATGCGACGGAAAACCCGCTCGTCGGTTGGCTCGCCGGCGGGCTCAACCATCACATCGTCCACCATTTGTGCCCTTTCGTGTGCCACACCCACTATGCTCCGCTGACCAGGATCGTGAAAGAAACCGCCGAAGAGTTTGGGGTTCCTTATCGGCAGCACCCCACCATGACTCAGGCAATCCGGCATCATCTGCTACTCTTGAAGCAACTGGGGAACGAAAACTGATTCTGATTATTTTATCTTTGGCTACGGCCCCGCTACCACTTCCTGCGAATGACATGAAATCACCTGCGGTTGGCGGCCGATACCAGGATGGTTGGGTATGAGTTCATCCACTCCTATCCCCGTTGTTTCCCGATTCCGCTGCTTCGCAGATTCGCGCGCAATGTTCCAGAATCCCGTGCGGGTTTTGTCCAGCTACGCCGCAACCTTTGGCGACACATTCAAGATCTATCTGGGAGGTCTCAAAGAAGCGATCGTTACGATCGATCCCGGCGTCATTCAGCACGTCTTAAAGACCAATGCGGAGAACTACCAAAAATCCGATATTCAAGTAAAGCGGATGGGCCACTTTCTGGGGAAAGGTCTTCTCACGACCGAGGGAGAAGCCTGGCGCACGCAGCGTCGTCTCATCCAGAAAGGCTTCGATCGAACGCAGCTCGAGGCGCTGTCCACAATCATGCAGGAGTCCCTTGCAGATTCGCTGCGCGATTTCGACGCACAGATCCGTCGCGGCCCCGTTGATATCTATCCCCGGCTGATGAAAATTACCTTCGCGATGGTCGCCCGCTCGCTATTTGGCGCACGATTGAAGAACGAAGACATTGATCTTGTCAGTCGTACCATCTGCACCGTCCAGGAATTTATCGTTCGACAAACCCTTCAGCCATATCTGAATCCCTGGTTTGCCGTCTCGGGGGAATTGCGTAGGCATGAAGACATGCGCACTCGCGCGGACGCCGTTCTGCTCGAATACATCAAGAAGCGCCGCAACGAACCGCCCGGCCAAGATCTGCTGCAGACTTTGATGGATGCGCGCTACAGCGACGGCGAAGGCATGAGCGATGCGCTCATCCTCAGCGAAAGCATGCAGCTTCTCGTCGCCGGCCACGAAACATCGTCCAATGCGCTATCGTGGCTTTTTTATCTTTTGAGCTCGCGTCCGGATTGTCTCGAAAAGGTAAGGCAAGAATTTGATTCCGTGTTAGGCGAAGCACCTCTGAGCTACACAGACGTTCCCAAATTCGAATTTACCACTCAGGTCATCATGGAGGGACTTCGCCTCTACCCGCCGTTTTGGATGATTGACCGCATGGCTGTCGCGGACGACCGCGTAGGCGACCTTGTTATACCCCGCGGCTCGACCGTCATTGTGCATGTGTACGGTGCGCATCACGCTCTGCGCTACTGGCAGAATCCCGAAAATTTCGATACGGAGCGTTTCACCAAAGCGAACGACAAGCTCCGCACGCCCGGCACCTTCCTTCCCTTCGGTGCCGGCCCCCGCGGCTGTATCGGTGGAAATTACGCGATGCTGCAGATCCTCATGATCTTGAGCGATCTGCTCAGAAAATACGATTTTCAGCTGGCTCCTGGCCAAACGATCGAAGCTCGTCCGATGGTCATTCTGCGGCCCAAGCACGGAATCCGCATGACGTTCACGAATACCATCGCGCCAGCCCGGTGCATCGCACAAGACGCATCTAGAATAGCGTGACCGCGAGGCACAAACCTTCTGGGACCAGTACTTACGCGCCTGAAACTTCGTCGGAAAGAGCGTTTGCCTTCTACGCAGCGGATTGAAATGTGCGTAGTTTTTTGACCATCTTATGCGCTTGGCGAGCCGCCAGCTTTTTCCAAGCCATGGTAAGATTCGCAACAGACCCCGTAGCTCAACTGGATAGAGCGTTAGCCTTCTAAGCTAAATGTTGTCGGTTCGATTCCGACCGGGGTCGCCATCCTTCTCGCTCATTCCAGAACGGTTCAATTTTCTATGTAGAAGGGCGCGGTCCCTGCAATTGAACGACCTGCGACTACGCAATTTCGATGCGGACGCAGAGAAAAGCCCACGCAACTCTTTCCGAGCGCGGACTGACTTGCAAGTTGACCTATCCAGAGCCGGCTGCTGCGATTTGCGCGCGAAAGACCCTGGTAAGTGGGTCGCGGGAAGTGTCGTTGTGAGCCCGTCAATATCTATTGGAGCGTTCGACAATAGCTGGACGTTGCGCTTAACCTCAGCGGGCTGAAACTGCTTTGATTAGGTTTCTTGAGCGGACAGCCCGACGAGTTGCAAACATCTTGCGAATTAAGCTGCAGATTGCGGAAAGTTGCCGCAACCTGCTAATTGCGTCTTTGATTCGGCGATCCTGGCACGACTTACCGGCGAGGCCAACTTTCCAATCGAATGGTTCCCTTAGCGGAATCTGAGCCTTCGCGAATGGTTATCAACTGGCCGGCGGCGACGTTCTTGAAGCTGTCGGTGGCGCCTAGCGGCCAGCGAACTTCAATGTCCGCGGTCTTTTCGGCGCCTAATCCGAAATGCAGCCGCGGATCGTTTGCAGAGACGTAGCTGGATTGGCTCATCGCTTCTTGTGCTTGCATCTTGCCGCCATAACGGACCACCACACGTCCTCCGATACCGCTGCGATTGCTCTTCGTGCCTTCCAACCGTACCTTCAGCCAATGATTCGCGGGCGGAGCATCGTTGCGCAGCAGGGATGGCGGTTCATTCTGATTCATGATCACCACGTCCAGGTCGCCGTCGTTGTCGAAATCGCCGAAGGCGCATCCGCGGCTCACATGCCTCGCCGCGATTCCCGGTCCAGCCTCTTCGCCCAATTCGGCGAACTTGCCGTTTCCCGAATTACGAAAGACCAGCCGGGGTCCTCGCCTCGGATACTGCGCGTAAACGGGCTCCAACTCCGGATANACCGTGCCGGTTACCACAANGATGTCGGGGAATCCGTCGTTATCCAAATCCAGCATGCAGGTACCCCAGCTGATGAACCGGCGCTCCGTGGCCAGGCCGGCCTGCGAGGTGACGTCTTCAAATTCTCCTTTGCCTAAATTGTGATAGAGGCCGGTAGCCTGTTTTTGAAAATGAGTCTTCACAATGTCCAGCCGGCCGTCCAGATTGTAATCGCCCACGCCGACGCCCATTCCAGCGACCTCTTTGCCCTCACCATTCAGCGCCACGCCACGCAGTAATCCCTCTTCGCGAAATGTGCCGTCGTGATTGTTCATCAGCAGCAAGCTGGGTGTGGAGTCGCAGGCGAGAAGAATATCGGGCCAGCCATCGTCGTCCACATCAAACGCGGCAGCTGTCAAACCGTACGAGCCTTTCAGCGCCGCGACGCCGGACTCCTTGGATACATCCGTGAAAGTTCCATCACCATTATTCCGGTAGAGGAGGTGCGTGGGCAGAGGCAAGCCGCTTGGTCCGCAATTAACCGGAACTCCTTCGTACTGGCAGTTGGGCATTTGCAACGATGGTTTCGGTGCATTCGCCAGGTCAATGTCCGCGTAATTCGCAACGAACAGATCTAGAAATCCGTCGCGGTTGTAATCCACGAACGTGCAACCGGAGCCGAAGCGCGTGCGCTTACCTATTTCCAGCAGCCCGGCCTTGGCGGTCACGTCGGAAAAAGTTCCGTCGCCGTTGTTGCGATAAAGCCGATTCTGTCCGTAGTAAGTGACGAAGAGATCCTCGAAGCCGTCGTTGTTGTAATCACCCACACAAACGCCGACCGCCCAGCCCGCATCCAGCAAGCCGGCCTTTTCTGTGACGTCCGTGAACGTGCCATCGCGATTATTTTTGTAAAGGCGATTGCTTGCGCCTTTCGGAACATTTTCCAGCCGGCGCCCGCCGAGGATGAAGATGTCCATCCAGCCATCGTTGTCGAAGTCGACGAACGCGCAGCCGCCGCCCATGATCTCCGTGACATAGGTTGCGCCGGCGCTATCGCCGTAAGACATCGTTTGCGTTAGTCCGGCGCTGCCAGCTACATCTACAAAGCGCGAGAACGGGGGCAGCGGCTTCGCAGGTCCGGGTCCAGCGATACCGAGCCAGCGTGCAGGAATGAGGGCCGAGGCCAGCGCCGTTGGAATTGTTTTCAGCAGGCGGCGCCGAGTCCATGAAACGGGCAGCGGGGGAATCATCGCGGCCAGTGTAGCATTGTCGGTCTGGCGCGCCGCGATCGGGCGATGGCCAAGGATTTTTCGCTAGCGGAATGAACAGCGCGCCCAGGAAACCGGCCAAGGAAAATAAACTTTCCGTAGCTGTCTTCGCTCTGGTAGCGTCGAGGCATTATCGAGTCAAAGTTCATTTTCAATGGGCCGAGCCACAGCGATGTCTAACGCCGCGTTGAAGCCGCCGGCAAGACGACCAAGTCGCCCCGCTCATTCCGGTTATCGGGTCGCGATCGCCGTGCTCGCGTTGTGTCTCCTTCCAGCGCTCCTTGTACTGGGGCAATCGCCGCCAACCGCCGATTCCCCCAGTACAACAAAGGACCGAGTGAACACCCAACGATGGTGGCCGACGAAAGGTGCGGTTCCTTTCGAATTATTCGCCGGAGACGGCGCGTGCAGCGAATGTCATTCTAAGAAAACGTCATCGCAACTGACTACGCCCATGGCGCAGGCAGCGGTGCATTTAGCGCCGCGCGCGCCGACTCCAGAAATCGTTGCGGGAACCTTGCAGCTTGGCCCATATCTGTATCGCATTGCTTCCGACCAGCTTGGTTCGCGGCTGGCCGTCAGCTCCGGCAAGCAAGCCCTCACCGCAAGCATCGCGTGGGTTTTCGGCGCGGGCGTGCATGGCCAGACCTACATTCTCGATCACGACGGCGCGTTGTATGAAAGCCAAGTCAGCAGCTTCGCCGCTTTGCACGGCATGGATATAACTCCCGGGCACACGCTAGTGGGTGCGGGTAATCTGCAAAACGCGCTGGGAGAACGCCTCTCGACGTCAGCTGCGGTGCGCTGTTTTGCCTGCCACTCTACCTACTCGACAACGGCCTCCAAGTTCGACGCTTCTCGTGCCGTACCGGGAATCCATTGCGAACAATGCCATGGGCCGGGCTTGGAGCACATCAAAGCGATTCACGCCGATGAGCGTCGCGAAGCGATAAAGGCCATACTCAATCCCGCGGATCTGAGCCCCGTGGAATCGGTGGACTTCTGCGGCGCTTGCCACAGAACCACGATGGACGTGGTTGAGTCCACCGAGGCCTACGGGCCGATCAACGTGCGCTTTCAGCCATATCGCCTGGAGAAGAGCCGCTGCTGGGGAAGTGAGGGCGATGCCCGCTTGACCTGCGTCGCGTGTCACGATCCGCACGAGCCTGTCATTCATACCGCAAGCTTTTATGATCAACACTGCTTGGCGTGCCACGCGGGGCAGGGAAGTGAATCGCCGGGCCACGACGCGGCGCCCACGGTTTGTTCAGTTGCGAAAGCCAATTGCACCACCTGCCACATGCCGAAATCAGATGTGCCCGAGATGCACGCAAAGTTCACCGATCATTTCATCAGGATAGTTCGAGCCGGCGAGTCGTATCCGAACTAGAAAAAGTTTGGCCGCGACCACGCGCGGGGCGGCGGAGTTTTTATCGTGCTGATTGCGCCGAGTCCAAAGCGCTCTTCAATTTCCGCGCCTGGGCGTTGCCGGGATCGAGCTGCAATGCGTGCTCGACCGCTTCCTTCGCCTCCGGCAGCTTGGATTCCAGGTACAACGTCGCCGCCAGATTCACCCAAGCCTTGGCATACCCTGGAGAAGCGCGCACTGCCAACTGGAAACGCTCTTCGGCGGAAGCCGTGTCTCCATCGCGCGACGCCAAATATCCCAGCTGGTTTTGCGCTTCGGCCAAGTTCGGGTTGATTTGGATCGCTTGCTCCAGAGCGGCTCGTTCTCCCGCGGCATCACCGGCTTTCTCACGCGCCATCGCCAATTTATACGCGAGCGAAGCATCCCGTGGATTTGCCACCAGAGCTTCGCGATAGAGAGCGATTGCCTGCTGCGTGTCTCCCGCGGCCAGCTTCTGATCGGCAAAGTCGGATTTGGCGTAGGCTTGCGTCAGGTCGGACTTTTTCTGAGCCTCTTGTTTGTAGATTTTGAGCTGATTCTCCGCTTCCTGTGTTTCGCCCAGCGTCCGCAGCACCGCTGCAAGCTCAAAGCGCACCGCTGGGTCCTCGTCTCCCAGATCAATGGCTTTCTGCAGCTGCTCGCGCGCTCCTTGCGGATCTTTCAGTTGCGCCAGCACGCTGCCCAGGTTGCGCCGGGATTCCGTGTGGCTTGGGTTCAACGCCACTGCCTGTTGCAGATGATCGCGCGCAGCCTCGTATTCTCCGGCGCGGCGTTCCAGAACTCCGTTCAAATACAGAACTTCCCAGTTGCGCGGAGCTTCCGCCAGCAGCTCGGTCGCGAGCTGGCGCGCTTTCTCGGCTTCATCCTGCTGCACCAGAATCCACAAATAGAGCACTCGCACTTTCAAGTCCGAAGGGTGGCGGTGGATCGCTGTTCGCAGCACGCCGGCCGCTTCCTGCCTGCGAGCTTGCAGGACGAGCGTGGCCGCCAATGCTTCCGCGAGCGGCAGGGAAGCGGGATGCGCGCGCAAGGCGGTGCGCAAAATCTCATCGGCGTCATCTAGTTTTCCGGTTTGGCCGTAGGCCATTGCCAGATCCAGAGTCAGATCGGGCGTCAACTGATTCGCACGAGACGCAGGGCGGAGAAGAGCGATCTCCGCGCCGTAATTCTTCTCTGCAAGCAAATCCTTACTCAGCGAGGCGAGGGCCGTCGCCGATTTCGGATCAATCTCGAGCGCGGCCCGCCATTCGATTTCGGCGTCCATGGAGTGATTCGTCTGATCCAGCGCCGCGCCCAGCAGCAGGTGCGCCTTGAGCATCTTGGGATCGAGATGCACTGCCGCTTGCAATGGAGCGATGGCTTCCGCTGCGTTTCCGGAGGAATACAGGCTGTGGCCCAACAGGAATGCGATGCGCGCGGAGCTGGGATCCAACTGGGAAGCTTTTTGAAAGTCCTCCGCCGCGCAGCTAAACTGGCGATTCTCGTCGAACCAAATTCCGCGTGCGGTGTAATTTTCCGCGTTGGGATTGGTTTCTAACTTCAAATCGAGGGCCGCGGACGCGCTGCAAGTGGCTGGGAACGAAGGCGGCGCGGTGAAGCACGCTAACGGCAAAATGAACGCGACTGTAATGAGCGCAGACCGGCGCATGAAGAATCTTAGCCTGAAGCCTTGGGCATTTTACGCACCCCGGTGGCGGGGTTGAGAGTATTCGAGTCTTCGAGTTCGTCGGACTCCATGGATAACCGGTCCAGGAAAAAACTTAGGTTGCTCTTCATGATCACGTGCGGAGCCAGGCGCAATTGGTGCGAAGGGCAGCGTCCGCCCACCAGAAATTCGTGCAGCATGCGCAAGGCCAGCTGTCCCTGGCTCTTGGGCCGCTGATAAAGCGTGGCGACGACTGCTCCCGATTCGATGTGCGGAATCAGCGCCGGGAACAAGTCAGTGGTAATGACGGTCATGTGATCGTTTAATCGGCCGACGTCATGCATCGCCTGCAGCACCGGAGAAGAGTTCGCCGTGCTGATGTACAGCCCATTTAAATCCGGATGTTCCCGCAGCAGCGTGCGGCCGGTTTCATAGGCTTCAGCTTCATCCTCGTGATTCTGCACCGGCTCCAGGACCTGCATGGCGGGAAAGGAATAGTTCACGGCTCCACGAAACGAATTGTATTTCTCAGCGTGATCCATAATTGCCAGATCGCCGGTGATCACGGCAACTTTGCCTTTGCCCTGCAGCAATCGGCTTAGCAGCTCGCCAGCCAGTGCGCCGCTGGCGGGCGAATCGATTGAGACAACCGCAAGACGCGCCGTCCCAGGAGCATCGGTAACTACGGAGACTACGGGAATGCGGGCTCGCGAAGCTTTCAGAATTGAAAGGCGCAGGTCTTGGGGTCGCCCGGTCGCGATGATAATTCCATTGGCCTCGGATTCCAGTGCTTCATCGAAAGCCGCTTGCTCGCCAAAGCCCATGCGGGGAAATGTTCGATATTCCACGTCAATGCCGAACGCCGCGAAAGTCCGCGCCTCCTCCTCGATCCCTTCCCGCACGGTATCCCAGAACGACGCGATTTGAGCAGGCAGATTCACCGAGATCCGCAGGCGCCGTTTGGATGATAAAAATCGCGCCGCCGGGTTCGGCTGATACCCCATCGCTTTGGCCATCTGCACAACGCGGGATTTGGTTAGCGGGTTTACGCCGCGTCGGTCGTGTAAGGCACGGTCCACCGTGCCGATAGAGACGCCTAAGGCCTTGGCGATATCCCGAATTTTGGCGGATTCACTCATTTTGTGATGACTCGTTTACGTCCACGTTCACTGTACCGCAAACCGCACCACTCTCACCCGGATACAAATATCGTAAAATCTGATGAAAGTCATCAGAAAATCCTTGACAAGGGTCCGTGGAACGAGCGATTATGCGCGAAATCACCGTGTACGTTAACGTAAGTCGATTTGCCAGGATCATGGGCGTCCAGGGCTACTGGGTGTGAGGCGTAAGAGGTCTATTCCGTGGAGGCTTAGCCATGCGATTTTCGCTGAACCGGTTCGTGTATGCGCTCATTCTCGTGCTGTTGTCCCTTGGGGGAACCGCAGCTTTCGGTCAAGGCACCAGTGCCAGCCTGACCGGCCAGGTTACCGATAACTCTGGCGCTACAGTGCCCGGAGCGACGGTTACCGTAACAAACACGGGTACCAGCCTCGCGCAGACGGCGACCACCAACAGCGAGGGAATTTACCTCATCGCGCCGCTGCCCCCCGGAAATTACAAGCTGACAGTCGAGGTCAGGGGCTTTGAACGCTACGTGCAGACCGGCATTGAGCTTTCGGTGGACGTGAATTCCACTCAGAACGTCGTTCTGAAGACAGGCAGCGTGCAGGAAACCGTGACCGTGTTCGAGAACGCTGAGTTGATCAACACCACCACGCCGGAACTGGGGACTACGGTCAATGAGGCTGCGGTCACTCAGCTCCCTTTGAACGGGCGCGATCCTTCTTCGCTCGTCTTCCTCGCTCCGGGGACGACAAGCGTCCTAGCGGGCGGCGGTCAGCCGGGCATTCAGGCTGGATTCTCGTTCCCGACAGAGACGGGAGCTTCCGCCAACGGCGGGCGCCAAGGCAGCACCGAATATTATCTGGACGGCGTGCCCAACATGGACAACTACCTGGGCTTAACGGCGCCGTTTCCCAATGCCGACGCCACCCAGGAATTCCGCGTGATTACCAACAACTTCAATGCTAGCTATGGCTTCGCACCTGGGGCCGTGGTCAGCGTCGAAACCCGGTCTGGCAGCAACAGTTTTCACGGCGGAGGTTTTGAATTCCTGCGCAACAAGGACCTGAACGCCAGCAACTATTTTAGCCATTCCGTGGATCCGCTCAGACGAAATCAATTCGGCGGATATGTCGGCGGACCTGTCAAAAGAGACAAGATTTTCTTCTTCCTGAATTACCAGGGCACTCGCGGCTTCAGTTCGGCAACCTCCAACTTTACTCAGACGCCGACAGCCGCCATGCTGGCCGGAGACTTCAGCGCCATACCGACGACCCTCTGTCCCCCAGGCGGCAAGAACACTCCTGTCGGCTGCCCCTTCGCAACCGTGGGAGGAAAGCCAAATCAGGTAAATCCGGCGCTATTCAACCAGGCCGCGGTTACCGTCACCACTACCGGCCTTCCGCTCGGGGGGGACGCACAGAATACTCCAGGCGGCGTCTTCTATCCTGGCGCTGCTGTGATTCAAAACTTTGATGAAGGCACTGCCCGGCTCGATTTCAACATCTCGCCCAGCCAGCGAATTTCGGTGCGCAGCTTCGTGGATAACCTGATTCAGCCTTCCGAAGACATCCCGGGCAATATCCTGTCCGTGCTCAACCCTAGTCCGTGGTCCGAAGTGTTCGGCGAAAGAATGGAGTTCTACAATGAAGCCGTAAGCCACACTTGGACGATCAACCCGACCACGGTGAACACGGTTTCAGTCTTCTGGACACAGATGTCAGCGCATAACGCCGCCGCAGTGAAGGACATCAACGGGCAAAATGTGTGCTGGTCGCGCTATATCAACGTGAACGAGCTTCCCGGCCAGTGCTTTATGGAAGGATTCTCGGTAAGCGGAGGCGAAGGCTTTAACGGCGGTTGGACCGAGCCTTCCCAGGAGGTCCGCACCACGTACGGCGTGTACGACAACTTGAGCAAGACGATCGGCAGGCACGTCCTTTCGTTCGGCATGAACCTGCAGCACCAATATGCCGCCGAGAATACCCAATTTCCCACGACTCCGATCATCGGCTTCAACGGACAATATACCGGCAACGGTCTCGCAGACTGGTTGCTAGGCTATATGCAATCCTACGAGCAGGGAGCAGGCGAAATCGCGGTGGTCAGGGGATGGCAACCGGGCTTCTATGGTCAGGATCAATTCCGGATCCGCCCGAACCTCACAATCACCGCCGGCTTACGCTGGGATCCGAATATTGCTCCAGGCGTAGCGGGTGGTCGCGGTGCCGCTTTCGTGCCTGGACAGCAGAGCACGCTTTTTCCGAACTCGCCCGTCGGCCTCGTGTTTCCAGGCGACAAGGGTATCAGCGACGGCCTGATGCCTAATAGCTACAAGGCCTATTGGGAACCCCGCGTCGGTGTAGCGTGGCAGCCTAGTTTCTTGCCGAACACTTCGATTCGCGCGGCATTTGGGATGTTCACTGCGCCGCTGCAGTACTCCATGTACAACCACACCGCCGACATCAGTCCCTTCAGCCCAACTTTCACCCTGCAGGGAGGTCTGAACACGCCGCTTTCCCTGAGCGATCCGTGGTCCCAAAACGCGGGAACGAATTTCGTGAGTCCGTTTCCGCCGTTCGCGCCCTTTAAACCGCCTTCCGACGCACCCTTTGCGACGCCATTTACGATCCCGGCAGTTTTCGATCAAAACTTCAAGCTAGGAGTGACGCAGAGTTGGAATCTCTCGATCGAACATCAATTTGGGGCGAATCTGATTGTCCGTGGCGCTTATGTGGGCAGTGAAAGCTACCATCAATCGGACATCATCGACCAAAACCCTGGAATCTGCGGTCCCATCGTTGCCGGCGCTTGTTCCAACGGTGGGCGCACCACCTTTCCTAACTTCATCAACATTCTCGACAATTTCAGCAACGGAACATCNAGCTACAATGCGCTGCAATTGAGCGTCGAGCGGCACCTGAACCACGGACTGCAGGTCCAATCCAACTTCACCTGGTCAAAAACCATGGACACCGCGTCGTCGGGAAACATTTCCTTCGGCACCAATCAGCTTCCCAACCCCTTCAACTTGGAATTCAACCGCGGGATTTCGGCTGAGAATGTTCCCTTTATTTGGGTGACCAATCTCATCTACACCACGCCAACGCTGCGCGATAAGAATGGGTTTATCAGGCAGACTTTGGGTAGCTGGGAGGTTGGCGGGATCATTACCTTGCAATCCGGCTTTCCATTCGGGATTAGCGGCGGCGATGGGAACAACAACTCCGGCTCGTTACAATTCGAAGATCGTGCCGACGTCGTTCCCGGCCAAGCTTTGGATGTACGATCGGGTGGCAAGGCTCAATGGTTGAATCAATATTTTAATACCGCAGCGTTTACCCATAACGCGGTGGGTACCTTCGGTGACAGCGGCAAGAACATGTTCCAAGGTCCACCCATCAAGACGATGGATGCGGTGATCGCGAAGAACTGGTACGTGCACGAGCGCTACAGCCTCCAGTTCCGCTGGGAGATGTTCAACGCTCTCAATACGCCGAGCTTTTCCAATCCCGATAACACCGTGGGCGATGGAAACTTCGGCAAGATTACGAGCATAGGCGCGGTTCTGCCGAGAGTCATGCAAGCCGGTCTGAAATTTGCATTCTGACGTTGTTTAACCCCCAAGCTGGGTGGCCTCGGCCCACCCCCGAGGCTGCCCAGGAATTTTTTGGGCGAGCGCGATTTCGTGGCGGAGGTCGAACGCGCAGCGCGGTCCACGCGACGAATGTTAGCGGGACCAGCACGGCGCGTCGGCTGTGAGTCGGCGAGCAAATTTCTTTGCCTCAGGACGACGCGATTTCGGAAATATGAAAAAGTTCATGCAAACAGTGCTCGTGGCCGTGTGCCTGTCTTTCCTTCCGGCATTGGCAATCCTGACATTCGGCTTCCAACAGTCCGCGAACACGGTCGTTGCCATTGATGCGCAACGACCGATAGCGCCCGCGGAAACTGGTTTCTTCCATCTGGGTAGTGTCTCCAAATCCGGGAAGTCCATTTCCGTCAACAGCCGCTATATCGTTAAAAATGCGGAGCCTTGGCTGCCCGTAATGGGCGAGTTTCACTTTGCGCGTTACCCCGAAGCCTATTGGGAAGAAGAAATCCTGAAAATGAAAGCAGGCGGAGTGCAAGTAGTTTCCACCTACATCTTCTGGATTCATCATGAGGAGATCGAAGGCCAATTCGATTGGTCCGGGCAGCGAAACCTCAGACATTTTGTGGAGCTCTGCGGAAAACACGGGATGTACGTCGTCGTGCGCATCGGTCCCTGGGACCACGGCGAGGTACGCAATGGTGGGTTCCCGGATTGGGTGCTCGCGAAATCAAAAGTACGCACCAACGATCCTGCCTATCTCTCGTACGTTCAGCGCTTCTACGCCGAGATCGGCAAACAGTTGCAGGGCCTGTACTGGAATGACGATGGCCCGATCATCGGCGTGCAACTGGAGAATGAATACGGCAAGCGAGGACCCGATGCCGGAGCCGCGCACATCAGCGCGCTGAAGAAATTGGCCGTCGAGGCCGGCATCAATCCTCCGCTGTTCACCGTCACCGGATGGCCCAGCGCGGATTTCCCCCCGCAAGAAGTCATCCCGGTCTTCGGCGCCTATCCCGATGGTTTTTGGCAGGACTTCAAAGGCGACGCGCCGCACGACGAAGCTTTCCTCTTCACGCTCAAGCGTGACATCAACAACAATCCCGCCGACCTGGCCCGCTTCGCCGGACAGGAAGATAAAGCCTTCGCGCACGATCCCTATTTTTTGGCCGAGGCTGGCGGCGGGATGGAACTTTCCTATCACCGTCGGCCGCTCATACAGCCGGCCGACGTCGCCGGGGTGAACGTGACGCACGTTGGCTCCGGTGCCAATCTTTTCGGCTACTACATGTTTCACGGCGGTGCCAATCCCGAGGGCAAACTCACCACGTTGCAGGAAACTCACGCGACGGGGTACCCGAACGACCTCCCGCAGATTTCCTACGACTTCCAAGCTCCGCTGGGGGAATACGGGCAAATGCATCCGTCGTTCCGCAGGTTGAAACTGCTGCATCAGTTCTACAACGAATTCGGACCGCAGCTCGCCCCGATGGTCGCATTCCTGCCGGAACAGACGCCCACGAGCGCAGCGGATGCCGGCACGTTGCGCAGCGCGGTACGCACAGATGGAAACGGCGGCTTTCTCTTCGTCAACAACTACGTGCACAACCTGCCCATGCCCGAGCGCACGGCAGTTGTCTTTCAGGTTCGCTTGCCAAATTCAGCCGTTCAGTTGCCGCGCAAACCGGCGGATATTCCTGCGGACGCGTATTTCATCTGGCCATTCAATCTGCAGATGGGTTCGACGCGTCTGACGTACAGCACTGCGCAGCTGCTCACCAAGCTGGATTCCGCGAACTCCACCGACTACGTTTTCTTCGCGATTCCCGGCGTAGCGCCGGAATTCGCGTTCGACGAAAAAACCGCCGGTAAGATTACTGCTGATGGCGCGACCAAGACGCGCGCGAACGGCACGCTATACATCGACGGGATCGAGCCCGGCGCGCATGAAGCGATCTCGATTCAGCCATCCGCAGGCAAGACGATTCACATCCTATTGCTTTCACAAGAACAAGCAGAGAGTCTCTGGAAGATCCAGGTGAATGGGAAGCCCTACCTGATTTTGTCCGGCGCGGATGTTTTCTGTGATGATGCGACTTTGTATCTCCGCTCGCGGAATCATTCGGCGCTCGCATTTTCGATACTCCCCGCTTTGGCGACAGAACCCAAGGCCAATGCTCCGCTGCGCAAATCTGGCACGGACGGAGTGTTCACGTCTTACGCCGCGGACGTGGAACCTCGGCCATTTGACATTCAATGGAAACAAACTCAGCAGCCCGGCCAGGCGCCTCCAGTCCAGACCAGCGCCTTGCAGCGCAAAGTTCCGGTAGCGGTCACGCCGGACGACACTGCATTCAAGAACGCGGCGGCCTGGCGAATTACGATGCCCGCGAACGAAATGGCGGGACTAAGCGACGTCTTCTTGCGCATCGACTACGTCGGTGACATCGGACGTCTCTACGCGGGCCAGCATTTACTGGATGACGATTTTTATCACGGCGCCACTTGGGAGGTGGGGCTGAAACGATTCGCTCCGCTCGCTGGTCAAAATCTCACTCTGGATGTCCTTCCTCTGCGCAAAGACGCTCCCATTTACTTTTCACCCAAGGCCCGTCCCGATTTCGGCTCCGCCGAACAGATTTCGGCTGTGCGGGCGATTACCGCGGTGCCAGAATACGAAGTGCGCGTCGTTTTCTAGCCATGCTCTGCGCGAAGCGTCGGCGGCTGTTCGGCATTCACGAGATAAGACCCAAAGTGCCCGGCGGAAATTGCGTCATGGGCTGCGGTTGCGCTATTTTCAAAGCAGCGGCGCACGCCTTGATACGGAGCGCGAGATTCGCGGCGGATAGGTGAACGAGCAAGTTTTTCGGGAGACATTCATGGCCAGCGTCAAAAAATCCGCGCAGAAGGCAGCAATCGAACCAGTGCCGAAGCGCGCCATCACCGACCATCGCGTCCTCAACGAGGCCTATCACTACACCAAACCCAGCTCGTTCTCGCGCGGCATGCGCGTTGATCTGGGGGGCGGCGCGGTGATGCTGCTCATTTCCGGCACCGCCAGCATCGACGAGCATGGCGCCACCGTTCACGTAGGAGATTTCCGCGCCCAGTGCCGCCGCACTTTCCAGAATATTACCGCGCTACTCGCATCCGAAGGTGCCACCTGGAAGGACATCGTCCGCACCACCTGTTACCTGCGCGACATTGATCGCGACTACGCGCAGTTCAACGAGGAGCGTACCGCCTTCTATAACCAGCAGGGTCTCGATCCGTTGCCCGCATCTACCGGCGTTCAGGCCAAGCTGTGTCGTCCCGAGCTGCTGGTCGAAATCGAGGCCATAGCGATGTTTCGTGAAGCACCGGAGGAGTAGCGTGATGCTCAAAAACACCTCCAACATCACACGTATGATCGTGCGACTCGCAATTCCTCTTGCCGCAGTCGGCTTGATTCTGGCGCCACTCCTCGCTCGCCGGTCTTCAGATCATTTCTGGTATCTGGGTGTCCCGAGCGCCATGGCTGATGAATCGCACGCCTCCACCTCGCTCCGTGCGTCCAGTGAAACCGCATCCATCACGATCGATTATCCCCAAGATGGTTCGATCTTTCCGCCTGACATCCTTCCGCCGACCTTCATATGGCGCGATGCAGACGCCTCCGCTAAATCGTGGCGCATTGCCGTCACCTTCGCGGATGGCTCGAAGCCGATTCACTTCACCTCTCACGGCGAGCCCATCCAGATTGGCAAAATGGACCCACGCTGTGTCTCCGAAAACAACAAGCCTCCCTCGTTGACTCCCGAGCAGGCCGCCGCGCATACCTGGATCCCCGACGCGAATATGTGGGCAATCATCAAGCAACATTCCGTCGAGCACCCCGCAACTATCGAAATTACAGGCGTAACGGACAGAGCCTCAGACAGTCCAGTCTCCGAAGGTCGCGTCGCGTTAACCACCTCGAAGGATCCCGTGGGCGCGCCGATTTTTTATCGCGACGTGCCGTTGATGCCTTCCGAAGGCGCCAAAAATTTCATTCAGCCTCTGGCGCCGTCTTCCTTGTTTCTCATCAACTGGCGTCTGCGCTTCATTAACCAACCCGAAAGCCGCCTGCTCATCCACGACCTGCATACCTGCGCGAACTGTCACTCATTCTCCGCGGACGGCAAGACCATGGGAATTGACGTGGATGGCCCCAAGAACGACAAAGGNCTGTACGCCGTCGTTCCCATTAAAGCGAACATGTCCATCCGCAATCAGGACATGGTCTCCTGGAACAGCGACATGAGCGTCGGGAAGTCGCGCGTCGGTTTCATGTCGCAGGTCTCGCCCGACGGGCAATATGTTCTTTCTACTTTTGCGGGCCAGGGCCAAAACATTCCCAGTTCGTTTTTCGTTCAGAATTTCAAGGATTATCGTTTCCTTCAGGTGTTCTATCCCACGCGCGGAATTTTAGCCGTATACAATCGCGCGACCGGCCTCAGGGAGCCCCTCCCCGGCGCCGACGATCCGAAATACGTGCAAACCGATGGCGTCTGGAGCCCCGATGGAAAGTTTATCGTGTTCGCTCGCGCTGAGGCCAAGGTTCCCTACACGGATGGCCAGGAACTTCCGACGCACGCCAACGACCCGAACGAAGTCCAAATCCAGTACAACCTGTACCGCATTCCGTTCAACGGCGGAAAAGGAGGCCAACCAGAACCAATTCTCGGAGCCGCCAACAACGGCATGAGCAACAATTTCCCGAAAGTTTCACCCGACGGCCGCTGGATCGTCTTCGTGAAGTGCCGCAATGGCCAGTTGATGCGGCCTGATAGCCAGCTCTACATCGTTGCGGTCGGTGGCGGAATCGCGCGCCGCATGCGCTGCAACACATCGCTCATGAATTCCTGGCACAGTTTCTCGCCCAACGGACGCTGGCTGGTTTTTTCGTCCAAGAGCCGTTCGGTTTATACGCAGATGTACCTTACTCACATTGACGAGCAGGGCCAGGACAGTCCACCGATCTACATTGACAATTCCACGGCCTCCAATCGCGCCGTAAATCTCCCAGAATTTGTAAATATCAAGCCGGATCAAATGGAGTCCATAGAAGTCCCGGCGTCTGATCTCTATCGCATCATTGATAATGCGCTGGCGCTGCAACAAGGAGGCGATAACGCCGCCGCGCTGGCCGAATGGAAGAAGGCGCTAGAAATCGATCCGAACGATGCGCGTGCCAACAACGGAATCGCCATCGCCCTGTCCGTCTCAGGAGATTCCGATGATGCCATCGCATATCTGCGCAAGGCCACGCAGATTAGCCCGGATTTTTTCGAAGCCTATTACAATCTCGGCCTCGAACTGGCGAAGAAAAATCGCGTGAACGAAGCCATTGATGCCTGGCTAAATACCGTGCGCATCAGGCCGAGCTTCGCGGCCGGACAAGAAAACTTAGGCTACGCATTCTACCTACAGGGCAAGTTCGCGGATTCCCTCACGCATTTGCGCTTAGCGCTCGAAGTCGATCCTGATCGTGTCTCCGATCTCAACCTCGCGGCCAGCGTACTCGCGACCTGCCCGGACTCCTCGCTGCGCAATAGCGCGGACGCCCTGGCCCTCGCGGACCGCGCGCAGACGCTCACCCACGGACAAGACGCCGCAATCCTCGACACGCTCTCCGCTGCCTACGCTGAAGCAGGGCGCTTCCCTAACGCCATCGAGGTTGAACAACAGGCCATCACTGTCGCGACGCAGCAGGGAAAGACAGCTCTCACGGATACGCTCAAGGCGCACTTGACGCGCTACGAGTCCGATGCGCCGTTGCGTGAGCCGCCAGATCCCGTGTCGTTCTGAGAGGACGCGGAGCACAGATTTACGGTAGCACCATAAGCGATTCTGACCGGAACACGAGGGGGCAGGTTTCCAGCGGCGTCGGATTGCATGTGAGTTCGCGCTGGGATTAACTAAAAACAATGACCGAAAAACTGGCGGGTCAAGAAGTGTCGTCGGCGAGCCTGGTGCAGCGCGAAGCGCAAGAGTTGCGCGAACAATTCCAGAAATTGTACGCGCAGGAAGCGCGGATATTTCGCGCGCCGGGACGGGTGAACCTGATCGGCGAGCACACCGATTACAACGAAGGATACGTGATGCCCGTCGCGATGGATTTGTACACCTGGGTGGCCGCAGCGCCGCGGAACGATGCGCACGTGCACGTTTTCTCGCGGAATTTGCGCGAGCGCGCCGAAATGGATTTGCAAGATCTGAGTTTGCAGGTGCAGCGGCACTGGAGCGCCTACGTACTGGGAGTGGCGGCGAGCTTGCGCATCTCCGGCGCGGAAATCGGCGGCGCCGATCTGCTGGTGGAGGGAAAAGTTCCGATGGGCGCGGGACTTTCCTCTTCGGCGTCGGTCGAAGTGGCCGCGGGTTACGCGCTGCTGGAAAGTTCAGGGCTTTCGCGCAGTCCCGTGGAGCTGGCGAAGATTTGCCAGCGCGCGGAAAATGAATTCGCGGGAGCGCGCTGCGGCATTATGGACCAGATGATTGCCTGCTGCGGGCGCGCGAATTACGCGTTGCTGCTGGATTGCCGCACGCTGGGATTCCGGCTGCTGCCGTTATTCGCGGACGCGCAATTCGTGGTGTGCAACAGCATGGTGAAGCACGATCACGCGGCGGGCGAGTACAATGCGCGGCGCGCGGATTGCGAGACGGCCACGCGCATTCTGGCCGAGCAGATGCCGGGAGTGCGAGCGTTGCGCGACGTGTCGCTGGCGGATCTGCAGCGCTACGCACCATTGTTGCCGGAAGTGGTGTACCGCCGCAGCCGCCACGTGATCAGTGAAAATGCGCGCGTGCTGGCGGCGCGCGAGGCGCTGGAACGCGGCGATCCGGAATCGTTCGGGCGGTTGATGCGCGAATCGCACCGCAGCTTGCAGGAAGATTATGAGGTGAGCAGTACGGAGCTGGACTCGCTGGTGGAAATCGCCACCGAAATCGCGGGTGTGTACGGCTCGCGCATGACGGGGGGCGGATTTGGCGGTTGCACCATCAGCCTGGTTCGCCGCGAGGTGGTAGAGGAATTTCAAAGCGCAGTCGCGCGCGGCTACCAACGAGCGACCGGCCGCAAGCCGGACATCTATATAGTGCGCGCCTCAGACGGCATGCGCGAAATCCTTGAATAACCAATCGCACTGGTCTCACCTCACAGCTGCTAACGGCGTGTGAGGGCCTCGAGTTCATCGAGCGTGCGCGGCCAGTCCGCTCCCAATAGGCGCGACAGTCCGCGGTCCGCCAGAACTTTTCCGCGCGTCTGGCATCGCGCGCAGTAGTTCGTCTCATTGTCCGCATAGCGAATCCGCAGAATTTTATCTCCGCATCTGGGGCAAGGTTCTCCATAGCGGCCGTGAACTGCCATGCCTTTGCGAAACGCGGTCACTTTTTCGGGGAATCCAGCCGACGCCTCGGCGCGCAGCCGGTCCATCCAAGTTCTCAGTGTATTTTGTGTCGCGTCAAACAACCTTTCCCACTCTTGCGGCTGGAGCTTGTGCGTCAGCGCGATAGGCGAAAGGTGCGCCGCGTGCAGAATCTCATCCGAATAGGCGTTGCCGATGCCACTGAGCAGCCGCGGATCCGTCAGAGCCCTCTTCAGCGTGCGATTTTCAGCCGAAAGCGCGGCGCGAAACGAACTGAAATCGCTCGCGAAGACATCAATCCCTCCAGGATCAATCGCGCGCAGAGCTTCTTCGCCGCTCAAAACATGCAACGACGCGCGGCGTTTTGTGCCGGCTTCGGTAAGCGCCAGCGAACCATTGGGAAAATCGAACGCAGCCAGACTCTGTCGGCCGGATAACTTTGCCCCTGCCGGACGCCAGTGCAGCCTGCCCGCAATCATCAAGTGCAACACCAACCAGAGATTTCCATCCACGCCGATGGCGATGCGTTTGCCGATGCGCCGCAACTCGCGCACGGTGCGGCCTTCCACTTCCGTAATCGGCGGTTGCACGGTGCGCAGCAGAAAAACGTTCGCGAGGCGCACGCGCACGAGCGGCTGACCCACGATGCGCGGTTCCAGCGCGCTGATGTAGGCGGCGATATCGGGCAGCTCAGGCACGTTGATCAGCTTGCAGATGCGCGTTGCACTTTTGCAACATTTTCATGCGGCGTCGCGGGCCGCGCGACGCGTGCAATCATGCGGTCGTTCCACTCACTCTTGCTCCCGAAATACTTGCCGATAGGTTTTGCCGTAAGGATAGAAGCGATCGTGCTCACCCCGTTCCCACGCGGCTTGCAGTCCGGCTTTTGTGATGTCCCAATCGGGCCGGCATTTCTTCAACACCGCGCGCAAATCTTGACGCAGTTCCTCGTTGGTCGGCCGGCCAAAAAACCAGTAGCCGTTGTAAATCTTGAATATCACCAGGCCCGGTTCGAGCACGATCACATGCGGAATCATCGGATCATGTGCGGCGTCCGTGTACTCTGCGATCTCCAGATCCTTCTGCACCTTGCGGCCCGGGTCCGATAAAAAAGTCCAATGCGCGTCGATCCCAGTCCGGTATTCATTCGTCTCAACGATGTTGTCGGTGCTGATCGTCACCAGCCGGCAGTAGCCGACTTCCATTTCGCGGTGCAGTTGCACCAACCCCTCGGCCTGGCGCCGATCCTTGGGGCAGAATCCGCCCCTGCTGAGCACCACGATCATCGGGTCCGGTCCCTGCAGTTCAGAAAGTTTGCGGCGTGTGCCCGCCTGATCGCTCAACTCGTAATCGGGAAACACCACGCCAGCTACGACGTCCGCTCTCATACGCTTCAGCCTCCTATAACACGATGGTGCGTCTCGGCATTCCGGTCGGCCGCGCGTCCCGGCCCCGGATAAAAAGCAGCATCATGAGACTTAACACAATGCCGCCGTCGCGGGAAGTGCCTGCGCTGTTTGGATCGCCTGTCTGCGATCTCGCGAACTGTTGTCCGCACGCACGGTTTCTGGATACTTGCGATTCGGACCGGTAGCCAGCGGAGTTGAATCGGACGAAAGACGAAATCCTGCATTACATTGACAGCACAGGAGGCTTGTGACGGCGTATCCCTTCGATCTTCCTGTTCAGGCGCGTGGCGAGGTAACTCGAGCGATGGGTCTCGCTCCGGAATAGACTATGCTACCAGTCGGCTGCTGGGCACGTCAGCCCAGCGCCTCGGCACAGCACTTTGGCACGGCACTCGGAGGGTCGCATGAACGCGTCGCAACAGATTTCGCCGCATCCAGCAATTCTGGAACCTAATGTGGTTGTGCGCGGCAACGGTGTAAGCTTTGCGCAGGAAATTGTTGCCGGCGCGCATCATCTCACCGCGGACGAACCGGCCGCCTCTGGCNGCACAGACTCCGGGCCGAATCCTTACGACCTGCTGCTCGCGGCTTTGGGCGCCTGCACGTCCATGACTTTAGGAATGTATGCGCGGAGGAAAAATTGGCCGCTAGAAGGTGTGATCGTACGTCTGCGCCATTCGAAAATTCACGCGGAAGATTGCGCCACATGCGAAACGAAGGAAGGGATTCTCGATCACATCGAGCGCGAATTGGAATTGGCCGGACCGCTGACCGCTGAGCAACGCGCGAAATTGCTGCAAATCGCGGAAAGCTGCCCCGTCCACCGAACGCTAAAATCTCAAATCGACATCCAGTCTTGGTTGGTGTGCACGAAAGCCGGAACCAAATCCGCATGAGAATTCATCGGTAGCCTCATGAAACCGCCCTGCGACGAAGGCGTCGTTCGTTCACTGGATGCTGAAGTTCCGTGCGCGGCGCACGCGCGACGCTGGATCCTGGCGGCCACGATTCTGGGCTCCAGCATGGCTTTTATTGACGGCACGGTCGTCAATGTCGCTTTGCCGGCTCTGCAGGCGAGCCTGCACGCGAGCGTCGTTGGCGTGCAATGGGTCGTCGAATCTTTTGGATTGTTCCTGGGCGCGCTAATACTCGTCGGCGGTTCGCTGGGAGATTTATTTGGCCGCCGGCTGATGTTTTTGATCGGCGTAGCGGTTTTCGCCGCCGCTTCCATCGTGTGCGGTCTCGCTGTGAATATTCAGCAGCTGGTGATCGCGCGAAGTGTGCAAGGTGTGGGAGCAGCTTTTCTGGTGCCGGGGAGCCTGTCGCTCATCAGCGCATCTTTCGAGGAAAAAACGCGCGGCCAAGCGATCGGCACCTGGTCAGGGTTCACGGCGATCACCACCGCGCTGGGCCCGGTTCTGGGCGGCTGGCTGATTGAGCATGCTTCCTGGCGCTGGATATTTTTCATCAACGTTCCGCTTGCGGCCGCGGTGATTGTAATTTCGCTGTGGCGCATACCCGAAAGCCGCGAGGTGCGGGCAGGGCGTGTGGATTGGCTGGGCGCGCTGGTCGCGACCGTGGGATTAGGCGGCGTGGTGTACGGATTCATCGAGTCCACGACGCTTGGTTGGAACCAACCCCTGGTTTACGGAAGCTTGATACTAGGATTCGCCCTTTTGATTGCTTTTGCGTTCATCGAGGCCAGAGTAAATTCACCGATGGTTCCGCTGGCGCTGTTTGCGTCGCGCGGATTTAGCGGCGCGAACTTGCTCACCCTCTTTCTCTACGCCGCGCTTGGAATTTTCTTTTTCTTGTTTCCGATGGATTTGATTCAGGTGCAGGGATATTCCACCACTGCCACCGGCGCGGCTGCGCTGCCTCTAATTTTGCTGCTGTTTGTGCTTTCGCGCTGGTCCGGCGGGCTGGTCATGCGCTATGGAGCGAAGGTTCCGCTGATCGTCGGACCGTTGATTGCGGCGATCGGCTTCGTTCTCTGCGCCGTACCCGATGTGGGCGCCGGTTATTGGTCGGGATTTTTTCCGGCGTTCACCGTTCTCGGATTTGGAATGGCGATTAGCGTCGCGCCACTCACTACAGTAGTCATGAGTTCAGTGGCATCGAATCGCGCTGGCGCCGCCTCGGGAATCAACAACGCAGTCGCGCGGGTGGCGAGCGTGCTTGCCGTCGCGATCCTGGGGATTGTGATGGTGAAATTATTCAGCTCCGCGTTGAATCGTGGTCTCGCGGGCGTGCCGCTGCCGTCCGACATCCTTCAGCACGTGCGCTCAAACGAAATCAAGCTCGCTGGTCTCGATTTGCCCGGTGGCGTGGACGCGCAAACGACCGCGCTGCTCCGTGCCGCAATTTCTCACGCTTTCGTATTTGCATTCCGAATCGTAATGTTGATTTGCGCAGGTTTGTGCGTGGCCAGTGCCGCAGTAGCGGCGGTGATGATTCCCGCGAAAACCGGCGACGCGCTTTAGATTCTGCTGGAGGAAATCTCAAGCCACTGCGAATTTATGCGCAACCGGGGACCCTCCAGAGCGTCCTATCTAAGAGACGGCTTGGACCGAAATCGTTTCTTGTGCATCGGAGCGGCAGGCGAGCTAAGATTTAGCTGAGGAGCACCATCGATGTCAGAGATTACTGACATACAGCCGGTCGAGAAATTCTCGAAAGAAGTTTCCCGGCGCAACTTCATCAAGGGAGTAATCGCCAGCGGCGCAGCCGTTTCCTCGGCAAATTATTTGTTCCGCGCCGCCACGCTGTTCGGCCAAACCCCCGGCGCGAGCGCCACCGAGCGCCTCATCACCATCAATGTAAATGGCCAACAGCGGCGCGTCGACGTTCTGAAGCAGGAAACGCTCGCGTGGACGTTGCGCTACAAGCTCGGCCTCACCGGCACAAAGCTCGGCTGCGACCGTGCTGAATGTGGGGCCTGCACCGTTCTGATTGACGATGTCCCGCAGTATTCCTGTTCGGTGCTCACGCACACGGTGCGCGCACGAAAAGTCGTTACCGTCGAAGGCCTGGCTGCCACCGACGGCACGCTGCACCCCGTGCAGCAAGGCGTCATTGACGAGCAGGGTTTCCAGTGCGCGTTCTGCATGTCCGGCTTTCTGATGGCTACCGTCGGATTCCTGAAGACAAATCCCAATCCCACGCGCCAGCAGCTGGCGCACGGAATTTCAGGAAATCTTTGCCGCTGCCAGGACTACAACAAGATTCTCGACGCGATGATGCGCGGCGCGGAAAATCTCAGGAGGACCGCCAATCATGCCTGATGCCGAAAAGCCCGCCAAGAGCGCCGAGCGTCAGTACGGCGTCGGCCACAAACTGGTCGGCAAGGATTATCCGACGCCCGATCTTTATGCCAAAGTTACGGGCGCCGCGAAATATGCCGAAGACTTTCGCGCCGAAGGCATGCTGTTCTGCAAACTGCTGCTCAGCCCCATGCCGCACGCCCGCGTGAAACGCATCGACGCAAGCGCAGCGCTGGCTATGCCCGGCGTTCGCGCGATTCTCACCGCGAACGATCTTCCCGCGCCCGCCGATACGTTGACCGACAACGGCACAGTGATCAAGGCAAGCAAGTGGGGCGAGCGCGGCCTCACCATGGAGCCTGTGTATCAAGGCGAGCCGATTCTCGCCGTGGCCGCAGTGGACGAAGTAACCGCCGCGGACGCTATTGAAAAAATCAAAATTGATTTTGAGCCGCTCCCTTTCGTGGTCGATCCGCTGGACACGCTTCGGCCTGGCGGTCCCAATCCTCGCACCGACGGCAACGTGTGGACGAGGCCCGCGCCGCCGGCCCAAGGCCAGCCGCAGGTCACGACACTGAAGTGGACAGACGCCGACTTTGCAGGCGTGAAAGAAAATCGCCTGCCAATGGGCAAGGCGCCTGACGAATGGACGTATGGCGACCTCGATGCCGGCTTCAAGAACGCCACACTGGTGCTCGATGAATCGTTTGCGACGCCGGACACCAGCCACGAGACTTTGGAACCGCGCAGCGCGATGGCTTACTGGCAGAACGGCAAGTTGTACATGCACACCGGCACGCAAAGCACCGCGCAAACTCTGCCAGCCATCGCGCGCTGGCTAAATATGGACGCCAGCAATATTGTTTTCATCAGCGAATACACCGGCGGTGGGTTCGGCAGCAAAATCACCGGCGGCGTGAGCATGATTATTCCCGCGCTGCTGGCGAAGAAAACCAACGCACCCGTTATGATGCGCATCAGCCGAGAGGAAGAAACTTTCATCGGGCGAGCGCGACCCGGTTTTCAAGGCCGCATGAAAGTCGGCTTCGGCAGCGATGGACGAATTACCGCGCTCGACATGTTCGTCATCTGCGACAACGGCCCCTACGATTCAGTAGGCGATGCATTTTCCTCCGGCCGCATTGTTTCCTTGCTGTATCAGCCGCAAGCGATGCGCTGGCGCGGCGTAACCGTGCTGACCAACACGCCGCCGCGCAGCGCGCAAAGCTCGCCCGGCGGCCTGCAGGGAATCGTCATCATCGAACCGATCATCGCCAAGGCCGCGCGTAAACTCGGGCTCGACCAAGTCGCCATTCGCCGCGTCAATTGCCCGGAAGGGAAGGCGGAATTCGGTCCCGTCGTGAACGGCAAGCGTCAACATGCTACGAGCGCGTTTCTGAAAGATGCGCTTGACCGCGGCGCGGAACAATTCCGTTGGCCGGAACGAGTGGCGCGCCAGCCGAAACGAATCGGATCGAAAGTGCGCGGTGTAGGTGTATCGCTGAGCTGCTACGTGGGCGGCTCGATCGGATTTGACGGCTTGTTAGTCATCACGCCTGAAGGCCGCGTGCGCTTCCAATCCGGAATCGGCAACCTGGGTACCGAGGCGGTAATGGATGTTCATCGCGTCGGCGCGGAAATTCTTGGCGTTCCTTGGGAGAAATGCGATGTGGTGTGGGGCAACACGTCGTTGAACTTCCCGTACACGTGTGTTTCCGGTGGCAGCCAGACGACTCACGCGATGACGCGCGCTTCCTACGCCGTCGCGATGGATGCGAAGAGCAAGCTGCAGCAAATCGCCGCGAAGACGCTCGGCGGCAAGCCTGAAAATTACGAAGTCGGCGGCGAGCGCGTCTACCGCAAAGGCGCCGGCGCGGGAATGACTTTCGCGCAGGCCGCTCAGCATGCCATCAAGCTTGGCGGAATTTATGATGGCCACGAAGCTCCCGCGGACGTCAACAAATTCACCAAAGCATCGGTCGTCGCGCTGGCCGGCCAGGGACTGGTTGCCGCCGCGCGTGACAACTATCCGCGCGATGGGGTCACGCACTCCTACGTCGCGAGTTTCGCCGAAGTCGAAGTGGACATTGAAACCGGCCATTACCACATTGTTGATTTTCTTGCGTACGCGGACGTCGGCAGCGTAATCCATCCGGCCGCGCTCGGCGGACAAATCCTGGGCCGTTCGACGCTCGGTATCGGCCACGCTATTGGTCAGAAGTGGGTTTTCGATCCCCACTATGGCGTCATGGTCTCCAAGCGCTTTTACTACACCAAGCCTCCAACCATTCTGGACGTGCCGGTGGACATGCAATGGGAAGCGCTGGATATTCCTGATCCGGAAACGCCCGCGGGAGCGCGCGGCATCGGCGAACCTCCGGTAGGCGGCGGCTGCGCGTCGATTCTGAATGCGCTTTCCGATGCGCTGGGTGACGAAATCTTTCAGCGTGCTCCCGTAAACGCGGACACCATTCTCACATCGTTCGAAGCTGGCCGCCCGATGCAGCATCCGCTGGTGGCGCACATTTGATTTCGTTGCAGCTGTAAAGGGAGACAGCCGTGGCCGTAATACGAGACGTCATGCCGGCTTTCGATTTGCTTCAGCCCAGCACCATCAGCGACGCGCAGAAACTTTTGCAGCAGCACGGAGCCGATGCTTGGGTCATGGCTGGAGGACTCGATAGCTTCGATTGGCTCAAGGACCGCATCAAGCGCCCGAAAGTTCTGGTGGATCTCAGCGGCATCGAAGAACTCAAAGGAGTTCGCGCCACGAGCGACGGCATCGAGATTGGCGCGATGACCACGCTCACCGAAGTCGTCAACAATCCGCTCGTCAAACAACATTACGGCCTGCTGGCGCAAGGCGCAGAGCTCGCCGCATCGCCGCAAATCCGCAATCAGGGAACCATCGGCGGCAATGTCACGCAGGATGCGCGCTGCTGGTATTACCGCGCGGGCTGGCCCTGTTACCGCGCAGGCGGCAACATCTGTTATGCCGATACTCCCGAAGGACGCAACCGCGAGCACGCAATTCTACATGCGGATCGCTGCGTCGCCGTGAATCCCTCGGATTCCGCTCCGGCGCTGATCGCGCTAGACGCGAAATTTGTGATGCAGACGCCCAAAGGCGAACGCGTCGTGGACGCTGAAAATTACTTCATCGGCCCTGAAATTGACATCACCCGCCTGCACATCCTGCAGCCCGGCGATTTGCTCACGTCCATTCGCATTCCTTCCGCTTGGGCCGGCGCGCAATTTTATTTTGAGAAAGTGCGCGACCGCAACGTATGGGATTTCCCGCTGCTCAACGTAGCCGCGGCGATGTTCGTATCGAACGGCACGATCGAACGCATGCGCATCGCGGTGAATGGTGCCGCCGCTCGTCCGCTGCGCCTGAAATCTGTCGAAGACGCAGTGCGCGGCAAACCAGCGAACGCCGCCACTGGAGAAATGGCGGGGAAGTTGGCGGTGCAGGGAGCTGTGCCGCTGCAATTCAATGCGTACAAAATTCCGCTGATGAGAAATTTGGTGAAGCGCGCCATCGGCGGCGTGGAGGAGCCAACATGGGCTTCCTAGAGTGGGCCACCAGTCCGTGGGGCCAGCGTGTCCCGATTCACATCGCATGGTTTCTGATATGGGTGGCAGCGATTGCCGGATTGCTTTTCCTGATGGTCCACGCCACATATGTCCGCTATTTCGCCAAACACAAGGAATTTGCCGGAAGCGCTTCACCGCTGATTGCCGCGCGCATTCCGGAACGCATCCCCAGGCATTCGCTCACCGCGCGCCTCTTTCACTGGATCATGGCCGCCGCTATGTTCACGCTGCTCTTCACCGCGTTCCTTCCGAAAGTGGGCGTGCAATTCGACTGGGTCACCTATCATTGGATCGCGGGCTCCGTCCTGACGGTCTCGATCATCTTTCACATCATTCACGCTTCCTTCTTCATGGATTTCTGGTCCATCTGGCCAGACAGCATTGACCTGCGCGACGCCCCCCCCCCGCAAGCCCGCCCCGCCTCCCGACCGCTTCGCCAAATATCCGCTGGAAAACAAGCTGTACCATGGCGCCATCATCGCCGCGGGTCTCTCCGCGATCGTCACCGGCGTGTTCATGATGTTTCGCGTGCGCACCATCTTTTTTCCGCGCAACCCGTATCTGTTCGGCGATATGACTTGGGGCATGATGTACGTCCTGCACGGCCTCGCGGGCGTCGGGCTGATTGCCTTAATCATGGTGCATGTGTATTTCGGGCTGCGGCCGGAAAAACGCGCCATCACGAAGTCCATGATATTGGGTTGGATGAGCCGCGATTTTTATCTGAAGGAACACGATCCGGCGCGTTGGCCGGTCGAACCGCCCTCGTCGTCCACCACGAGTTCCCAGGGAGCTGAGCCCGAAGGATTGACGGATGCTGGCTGACATCGCGGAGCGCTGCAACACAATCGAAGAATCGTACGAGTTCATGCTGGCCTACGCCGCGCAAGGCCTTCCCACCGATTCAGGCAGCCAGTCCGGCGGACAAATCCGCGAATACTTGCGCCGCGCCGCGCATGCGTTGCGCGATCTTGAGGAAAGTTGCGCGAGGGCTCTGCAACAAGAACGACTCGAGCCTGCCGAGCACTATCAGGCGTTCTTTAAGGTGCTGATTCGAGATGCAGCCGACTCACTCGCCGCAATCGAGTTGGTCCTCGCCCAACCCAGCATCAGTTCTCAATTGATTGACAACCTCAACGCTTCCATTCATCTCCGGGCTCTACTCACGGACCTGTTTCTGCTAACCGAAATGGCAAAGCCTCAACCCATGCCGGTAAAACCCGCGGCTTCCGGCGGTTAGAATTCTTTGTTCCGACACTCGCAGCAATTCGACTCCGCGAACGACTCACGAGGAGAATGGGATGGGGCATCCGCTTCTTGATCTGACGGGCAAGACGGCTGTGGTTATCGGAGGCACCAGCGGCATCGGATTCGCGCTCAGCCGTGAGCTGGCCAAAGCCGGCGCGGACGTCGTGCCCACCGGACGACGGGCCGAGCTCGTGCAGATGGCCGCCGCTGAAGTTGTGGCGCTGGGGCGCCGCTCTCTCGCTCAAACTTGCGACGTCACCGACAGCAAGTCCCTCGAACGCCTTTTGCAAGCCGTGTGCGCAAAATTCGGAAGCGTGCAGGTACTGGTGAATTGCGCCGGCCGTACCAAGCGCATCCCTACGCTGGATTTTCCCGAAGAAGAATGGGACGCGATCCTGGAAACGAATCTGAAGGGCACGCTGCACGCCTGCCGTGTTTTTGGCCGCCACATGATCGAGCGGAAGTACGGCCGCATCATCAATATCGGCTCGCTCGCTTGTTTTGTCGGGCTCTACGAAGTCGCCGCTTACAATGCCAGCAAGGCGGCAGTTGCCGCGCTAACGAAAACTCTCGCCATCGAATGGGCCACCTCCGGCGTATGTGTGAATGCGCTGGTTCCAGGCGTGCTGCGTACGGAGTTGAACTCAGCGCTGCTCGATGGCACCGCGCGCGGCCGCGAATTTCTGATGCGCACGCCGATGAAGCGCTACGGCAAAGTCGAAGAACTTGGTGGCGCGGCGGTATTTCTCGCTTCCGACGCGGCCAGCTTTGTCACTGGCCACTTGTTGGTGGTTGACGGCGGCTTCCTCGCGAGCGGCGTCAATCAATAGCGCGGTCAAGCACAGGAGCTGCTGCCCAAGCCCATCCATCCGGATTTTAATCCTCTGCCGGTGTCGCGAGATAGCCGCTAGACTTCACCTAGCGCACGTTAAAGAGCACCGGTGCAACGGCAGCGTTGGACTCGGGATTGTAGTAGTCATACACCATCGAAGGCGCGCTCATCGCTTCGATTCGATAACGCATCCGAAAATCGAAACCGAAACTGCTGCCTCCCGCAGTCGGCCACAAATAAAACACCACGCGATCCGGCTGAATTTCATAGCCGGAAACTCCCGGCGCCGTTTCCGCTTGTTCCAGCGAAGCCCGGTCCACTTCGGCCCCCGGCGGCAGCCCCACTTCCGCCAGTAGCATCCCGTAGCCCCGAAATCCGATGCGTTCGGCCTCCACGCTGCAATGCACGCGTTCACCTGCGTGCGCATCGGTGTGATCGTAGAGAACTTTCAGTCGCAGCGCGCGCTTCTCTCCAGTCTTGAAATTTTCTTGCGCCGTAGCTTCGGACTCCGCCCAAGGCAGATAGTAGCTCGTAATCACCGACGTATTCATCGCCGCTGCATCGCCCCGCCGTGCGACTTCAATCCTATTCGTGCCTTTCGTCACTTCATCCGCGAGTTCGACAGTGATCGGCCCCACCGCATCCTGCGCGTTCGGCAGATGTACGGTGCGAACCGCACGGCCGTTCACCAAAATCGCAGCCTCGGATGTGCCGCTGCTTTCTGCTGCCACAGGAATCGCCGCAATCAGCGCTTCCAACACATTTTGGGTGGCCTGCGTCGAATACCACGTCGCGTAACGATCCTTGTGCATCAACAGATATTGCAGCCCGCGGCTGACGCTGTCCGCCGTATCCGGCGCGGGATACCACGCCTGCAACTCGGACAGTGCTTCCACAGCCAGCGCGGTAGTCTCGATCTGCCCCGCCTGGCCCCAACCGTAGAACGGCGTCGTGTTGGCTTCTAGGTTCCAGTAAGTAGTGTCGCCTTCGCGGTGTGCCAATGTCGTTAGCAGCGCCTGAGCGTTTTCGATGTGCTCGTTTCGTCCGCTCGCAATCGCCGCGATCGCATAATTTCCCGCCAAATATGCGTCGCTCCACGAATCAATTCGCACCTCCAGATAATCCAGCGCCAGCTTCACCGCCGCTGCGGCTTTTTTCTGTTTCTCCGCGTCCTTTGCGCCAGGATCCGTTTTCGCCCCCGCCAAAGCGCGTGCAATGTAAGCCGTCAAATTCGGATCTTCCTCCGAAATCTCCGCCTGCTTCTTAAAATCCCATCGCAAGAAAGTCCACGCACCCGTCTTCACCTGCTGCGCCACCAGGTAATCGCGCGCCCGGCCCGCAACGCTGGCATCCACCTCAATGAATCCGTGCGCGGCGTTCAAAAAGCGCAGCACGTACGCCGTGAGCGCAACATCGGAAGGCATCTTCCGCCAATATCGAAATCCGCCGTCCGCATTCTGCAAATCCACCAATTGGTCGTAGCCTTCCTGCAACGTCTGCCGCGCTTGAATCGCGATCGCCGCGCGCGGATTCGCAATGTCGGGCTTATCTTGCGCGGCTTTCCGCAGCAGTTGCAGCGCCATCAAACTCACGTACGCCGTGGAAGTGATTTGCTCGCCGCACCCCGCCGGAGTCGCTCCGATTCCGTGCATCGCATCCAGCACATGCGCTCTCAGATTCGGATAAATCCGCAGTTCTGCATCCACCGAGCCGCGGATCGCGGCCTGCGGCACTTGCAGCTCGATGGAATATTGTGCGCCCGCCAGCACCCGGCCGCTGGCAAACGAAATCTCCTGCCCGTTCGGATGCACCGCAAGTTCACGCTCCACCGCATCGCCTGCAATGGCATTGCGCGCCGTCACACGTTGTGTCGCAGCCTTCACACTCTTGGTCGCACGAAAACTGAACACAGAACTGGCATCGCCGCCAACCGCGATCGTCACGTTCTGCTGGGCCGCAGACAAAATGCTCATCCACGGCTCGGGCTGCATCTCCGCCGTCACCGTTTGCGCTTGCTCCGTATAGTTCCGCAGCACCACCGGCAAACTGATCTGATCCCCCTCGGTGAGTATCTTCGGCGGATCCAGCTCGATGAAGAACGGCTGGAAACTGCGCAGTTCCTTCTCCGCGATCCCCACCTGGCCTGCTTCGTTCGACGCCAGCACGGACATTTTCCACGCCGTGACATTATCGGCCATCGGAAAGTTGATGTGCGCGTGCCCGTGCTTGTCGGTAATCACTTCTGGGCGCCACACCAGCGTCTCCGGAAAATATCTGCGCAGCCGCGGGGTAAAAAGCGGTTTTTCAATCGAGCTGGTCCCGGCGTTAGGCGCCCGCGAACTCACGGATGCCGTCTCAGTCAGCACCGTAGCCACCTCTGCGTTCACCGTCACCGTTTGCGACACCGCGCCGACATTCAACCTGAAATCAACTTGCGTCGAAATCCCCGGCTGAATCGGCACGCGCTGCACCACGCTACGCACGAATCCCGGCGACGTACATTCGATCTGGTAAAATCCTGCCGGCAAACTGGCAAAAGAATACCAGCCTGCATAATCCGCCAGCGTCCTGAACACCCGCAATGTGTCCACGGAAGTCGCGGCAACGACAGCGTTGCTCACTACCGCGCCAGTAGGGTCAGTAACTATTCCGTGCAGACCTCCGAATCCGCCTTGCACCGGGTTTTGCGTTTTGTTCGCAGTTGCTTCCTTCTGTTTGCTGGTTTGTTCGGAGATCACGCGGCTGTATTCGGCCACCGGAAATGCGTGATTCGGATCGTTGTCCGGCCCGTTGCTCAGCACGTAGAGAAACGCCACCTGCTGCGTCACCGGCGTCACTTCCGTCGCCTTGCGCGTCGGTGTCGCCGCGTCGTCGGAATACGAACGAACATCGCGCACCGTCACGCTGTCTGCATAACGATTCTGCGCGCTGAATGTAAACCGATAAGGATGCCCCCACGGATCCAGCAAACGATCCGGTGCCAGTTTCGCCAGCGCCAGAATCGGCTTCAGTTGCTCCTCGTTTTGCGGAAACGTACCGGTGTCTGCAAAGCGATCGGCGATCGCGGAGCCCAGGTCGCTATTCTCGCGCGCAAAATAATGAACGTTTGAAGTCCATTCGTGCACGTCGTCCCAGGAGTGATGTTCCTTGCTGTCGAAAATCCCGTCCTTGCCGGCGCTGGCCACCTGGATGTCGTAATACGCGCCGGAGACGTCGAAGGTGAAAGAATACGCATGGCCCCACGGATCGCGCAGCGTATCCAGATCGATCCGCTGCAATTTCATTTCTTCTCGCAGTGTCGGGTAATCGCGTATATATTTTCCCGTGCGTGAAAGATATTCAGACGCCGCGCGATCGATCTCCATTCCGGTCTCGGTGAAATACCGCCAGCGAAATGTCGCCACCGTAAAGTCGTCCGCAGATCCAAACTGTTTGTCCACGCCGCTACTCATCACGCGCAGCACACGATCCGCGCGCCTGAACGAAAAGTCCAAGCGAAACCGTTGACCCCAGGGATCGCGCACAGTGTCGAAATCGATTTTCGCAGCCTGCAGCGCCGCGCGCACCTCTGCCTCGCTGTTGGGATACTCGCCCTTCGCCGCATCCCAGTCATCCAGCGCCTTGCTCGCTGGTTTGATTTCCGTCTCCAGCCATTTGGCGAACGTTCCGGCAGCGCCCGCAGGATCCCATCCGCGGCCCACAAAAGTATCGCTCGTCATCCACGGCGCGTATTCGCCATGCGCTATGGCTTCGGCAACCAAATCGATTCCGTCGGGGAATGGCTTGCCCGCGTCCAGGTCCCGCAAATCTCGATAGCTCACTCCGCCGATGCTTTGCTGGTAGTCCGCGTTAAAATAATCAAAAATTGAATATCCGTACTCCCGCCCAAAATCCTCGTCGGTGCGCACGCGTTCCGCCACCGCCCGATCGAACACCAACACACCCAAGGCACTTTCGGTGGTCTCACCGTTTGGCGTCAGAACGTGTAAATCCGCCGTAACTTCCTCCCCCGGCCGGAAAACGGTTTGCGGCATCTTCAGCTTCACGTCCAGCTCTTCTTTTGCCGGGTAGATCACTCGCGTCCAGCCGCTCAGCGCGTCCTCTTCGTCTTCGGAGGGAGACATGCAGTAGGCAGTCACATAAATATCGCCGCGAAAGCGCGGGTCGAACGGCACAGTCGCATTTGCCTTCCCGTGGCTCAAGCGTACCGCCTGCGACGTCAGCAGCCCGTTCGCGTCCCACACATTCAGAATCAAGTCTCGCTGTCGCGTGCTGGATGCCACGCTCACATTAATGGCGTCGCCCGGATGGTAAAGCGTGTGATCGGTTTTCACGCGCAGGAAATCGCCGCTCGCGGCAATCGAAAGTTCCTCCTTGCTCGTGCCCGCGAACCCTTTCGCGTCTGCTGCTTCGAACTGCAGTAGCGCCGCCCGATCCGCCGGTGGGCCTTCGGGTTCGTCAACATAATCGGAGTAATAATAATTCTGTCCCGCGTACCAGCGTGGCATCCGCAGATCGCTCTCCGGTAACGGCGAAAGTTCCACACGCCCTACCCCGTAGCGATTCGTATGAAAAGTTCCCACCTGCGTGCGACGGCTCAGATCGAAGCCGTCCTCCGTTTTGTCCGCGTTACTCGGCTGCGTCGCGTAAATCTTTCCGTCCACGGAGGCCGGTACTCCATCCGCATAGGAACTCATCACGTACAGAACAATCGGCTCTGCGCTGGAAACGGAATTCGGCGTGTCCACATATAAATGAATCGGCTGCGCCGTCAGCCTGATCTTGAATCGCCGTTGCTCGGTGCGCCCCGTCGAAGAATCCGTCAGATAGGCCGCCAGCGTTACGTCCTCGAACCGCTCGGCGCTATTCTGCTGGAATGTCTTGAAATCATCCGTCAGCGCGATCGTGCCCTTGAAATGGCCCTCGCTTCCCAGCTCTCCCTCAACCGGCTGCGATTCGTCAACCTCCCATTTCTGTTTTGCGTAATCCCAGTGCCGGTCCTCCTGGCGCACAATTTTCACTTTGCCGTGCTGCACCGGCTTGCCGAAAAGATAATCGGCATGAACGTCAATCACCGCATTCTGATTTGGCAAATAGTAAGCGCGGTCAGGATCAACGCCCACCGTAAATGTCGGCAGTTCATACCTGCTGATGCGGATTTCGCTGCGCCGTTCGCTCCCGTACGAATTCGCCTGCGAAGCGAATCGCACTGTGACCGTGCAAGTGCCGAGCTGCGATTTTGCAGGAATATCCCAATCGACGGCGGCGATGCCAAATCGCGAAGTGACTAGCTGTTCGTGAAATTGCTCGCTACTATTTTCATCTTCGATCGCCACTTCCAACTTCGCGCCGGCCATCGCGCGCTTGTCCGGGCCAATCGCCAGTAAACGCACGTGCACGGTCTGCCCGGGCTGGTACAGCGGCTTATCAGTTGTGACCGTTACCGTGGGCGCGGGCTCGCCGGGAAATGCGAAATCCAGCGTCGCTTCATCGTTGAACGCGCCTCGCGTCACGTCCGCCGTGATTGTCCCATCCTGGTCCGACGGCTGTTCCGGAAGATGAAACAGCACCGTGGCGTTTCCCGCCGAATCGGTCCGCACCTTGCGCTTCAACGCGGTATCGTCATCGTTTCCAATCGTCAGCGTCACGTCCACGGAAGTATTTGCGTAAGCCTGCCGCGTCGTAGGATTTTCCACATGCACGCGCACCGGATACTTGGTGCCCGGCACGACGGTTTTCGCCGCCGCCATGCTGATTGCAAATCCATCCGTGATAATCCGCCCCAGCTGCATGATCCCTGTCGCCGCAGGCATTGCCGTCGCGCTGCCATCCAGCGTAAACGTATAGCGCAAACGGAACCACCCGAGGTCCGTTGGTGCGTCGCTGGGAAGCTGGTCAACAGGCCAATCGATTTTTTCGATCGTCTCTCCGGGCTGCTCCGTAAATGTGCCAGACAGCGAGGCCGCCACCGTATCGTTTTCGAGATTCAGCAGCTCGAGCGCAAATTTCCCAGATACCGCCTTTGATGACGAATTCAGAATCGGAATCTCGAGCCCGGAATGCGGCAACAGATGGAAGCGCATCTTCTCTTCTTCCACTTTGAGCGAGCTCGATCCAGTTTGTGCGCCACCAAGAGTCCGCGCCCCGGAGCACACGAGAACCGGCACAAGAAGAATCCAGGAGAGGATCGAGCGCATGCGCGCCTCCGCAGCAGTACGTAACCATATGGTACAAGGCAATCACCTACCACGCGGGCCATAAACGCACACCGGTTGCCTGGCGCGAATCGCCCCGCAAGCCCGCAACCGGCGCCACATGAAATCTGCTTGCGAACTTACACTGGGAATCGCACTTCGCAACGGGGAACAAAATCTCGAGGAATGACCTAAATCTCCAAAAGCTCACGGCTCGGGCGCGCGCTGTTACAAATCTCGACCGTGAAGTTCATTTACTGCCCGTCGCGCCAGATCTCCCGCAGCGCTGGATACAACTTCCGATACGCACCGTACCGCCGATTCATCAGCGCCACACGTTGCGGCTCCGGCTCGATGCGCTGTGAAATGTGCACCGTCGCGTCAACTGCATTCTCGACGCTAGTCCAGTTCCCCACGCCCACTCCAGCAAGCAACGCTGCACCATGAGCCGCACCTTCCTCCGCTTCCAGCACGCCAACTGGCATTCCGTAAATGTCCGCCTGAATCTGCCTCCACAAATCTCCGCGCGCACCACCGCCGCCCAGTCGAATGGACTGAACCGGAATCTTTAACTCTGCAAAAATTGTAAAAGTGTCCCGCAAACTGAACGCCACGCCTTCCAGAATTGCGCGAACCACATGCGCCCGCGTATGCGTCGCCGAAATTCCCACCAGCGCGCCGCGCGCGTTCGGGTCCAGATGAGGTGTCCTCTCGCCCATCAGGTACGGCGCCCACAACAAACCATCTGCGCCCGCTGGAGCCGCGCTCGCCTCCGCCATCAATCGAGCGTAAGCGTCTTGCGCCGGATCACCCACCGCGCCAAATTGATCGCGAAACCAACGCAGCGAATATCCCGCGGCCTGCGTCACTCCCATCACATGCCAGTGCTGCGGCACCGCATGGCAAAATGTGTGAATGCGTCCCGCGGGATCGCGCACTGGTCCAGCCGTCGCAGCAAACACCACGCCGGAAGTTCCGATCGTCGCGCTCACCGCTCCAGCACGCACAATTCCCATGCCCACTGCTCCCGCGGCCTGATCTCCCGCGCCCGCAATCACGGGAATTCCGGCGCGAAGTCCCGTCGCGCGCGCGCCCTCCTCCGAAACATGCCCCGAAATTTCGCACGACTCGAAAACAGTAGGCAACTGGTCAGAGTCCAACCGCGACGCTTCCATCATTGGCCGTGACCATCGCCGATTCGCCACGTCAAAAAACAGCGTCCCCGATGCGTCCGCAACATCCGTCGCGCGCGAACCGCTCAGCCGCAAACGTATGTAATCTTTCGGCAGCAGAATCACACCGGCGCGCGCCCAAATTTCCGGCTCGTTCTTCTGTACCCACCATATTTTTGGAAGCGTGAAGTTGGTCAGTGCCGGATTGGCAGTCAGGTCGATTAGCCGTGCCGCGCCGATTTTCTCGGTGATCTCGCGGCATTCCACTTCGGTGCGTTGATCGCACCATATAATGGATGGCCGCAGCACGATGCCGTCCCGGTCCAGCAGCACCAAACCATGCATCTGGCCGGTAAGCGCAATCCCGCTGATTTCCCGAGGCGCGGTCTTCCCGTATTCCAGGCACGCAGGGATCGCGCCGCAAACCGCCGCCCACCAATCGCTGGGATTTTGCTCAGCCCAACCCGCGTGCGGCGATGCAAAGGGCGGATGCGCGGCCGTCGCCGAACTCACTACATGCCCCTCGCCATCGAGCAGTACAGCCCGTGTGCCGCCAGTCCCTATATCAATCCCCAAAAGTTTCATCGCCATCGCACTACGATAAACTCCCTTCGGCGCGCATCGAAGCGCAGCGGCGGGCTTCCGAGGCCCGCTGCGACAAATTCCTCTCAGCGCTTCTGCGCCAGAGCCATCTCAAAATCAGCAGCCGCCTTGTCGATCCCCGCAGCCACGTTCTCAATTGTCTGCGCCACACCCGGAATCTGCGCCTCTGCCTCTTTCCATTTCTTCTCGTCCATATATTCATGCACCGCCGCCACCGTCTTCGCCCCATATCCCGTGTAGGCGCCCGGCGCGTAAATCTGATTCTTGAACCAAGGACGCTCCGGCAATCCCTCCTCATTCAAGAATAACCGCGATATCCGCAGCAAATCCGCATTTAAAGTCTCCAAGGACTGCGGCGCCAAAGCCGGCGAGCCCGCAGCCTGCCACGCCGCCAGCGCCTTGGAATATCGCTCCGCACTCTTCTTCAGAGTCTCTATGGAATTTTTCATCGGCGTAAAGTTCATGTAAGGCGGCACCGCTTCTGCGGGCGGCGGCACGAAAGTTTTGCGCGGGTCCGCCGACGCCGTAAACACGCCCTCCTGCAATTCCAAATTGCGTTCGGTAATCTCGTCCTGCTTGTCCTTGAGCAATTTCTCCAGTTCCGTTTCGTATTTTTTGATCGCTTCCGCTTGTGGCGCATAGTCCACAGGAATTAAATCAGCCCCGGCCAGACGCAAAATGGCCGTCCCGGCGGTCTGCGCCAAGGCCCGCCCGTACGAAAAATCCGTATCCACGAAATGCGTGTACCAGTAAAAATCGTCGTAAATGGAATGATATTGTGTGCCATCTTCCTCGCCGCCAAATCCCACATCCAGCGTCGAAATCCCCGCGAAATCCTGAAACGCCGTATAGTCCGATCCATCGCCCAGCGCGAATATCTCCAGGTCCCCGCGCTTGCGAGCCTCCGCGCGTTCTTCAGCATTTTTCGCCTCACCAATGCTCACCAGATGCGCACGCTGAAAAACCGATAAATGCGTTTCCGGATCCTGAATGTCGTGCGTCACGCCGCTAATCACTCCCTGCAAATCCTGCGTGCCGCCCGCGCCAAAATGACCGCGCTCGTTGCTGTCGGAATTGATGTACGCCACAGCGTGCTGCTGCAGCTCTGCCAAATGCGTTTCCACCCACTCCACCGAACCCAGCAGCCCGGGCTCTTCTCCATCCCACGCGCAATAAATAATCGTCCGTTTCGGCGTCCAACCCTGCTTGTGCAACTCGCCGAGCATGCGCGCCTCCTCCAGCATCTCCGACTGGCCGGAAATTGGATCGTCCGCGCCATTCACCCACGCATCGAAATGATTGCCGCGGATCACCCACTGCCCGGCATCGTCGCTGCCAGGCAGCGTGCCGATCACGTCATAAATTGGTTTCATGTCCCAGTTGGACGCAACTTTCAAATGCACTTTCGCCGGTCCCGGACCGACGTGATAAGTGACCCCAAGCCCGCCGCGCCAATTCGCCGGAGCCACAGGACCCTGCAGCGCGGAAAGCAGCGGCAGCGCGTCAGCATAAGAAATCGGCTGCACCGGAATTTTCGTAATGGTTTTTGCATCCTTAATCGCCAGGCGTTTTGCATCCGCAGTCGCGCCCACGCCCGGCGTCAGCGGATCGCCCGGATAATCCGTATCCATCACGCTGCCGCGCTGCACTCCCTCGCGCGGCCGCCACCCGCCCGCCGGATAATCGTCGCCCTGAAAATATCCGTCGCCGCGCGGGTCGGAATAAATGATGCAGCCAATCGCGCCATGCTCAGCCGCGACCTTGGGCTTCGTGCCCCGCCATCCGGAACCGTAGCGCGCAATCACGATTGCGCCCTTCACCGATATTCCCATGCGATCCAGTTGCTCGTAATCTTCGCGGATTCCGTAGTTCACATACACCAGCGGCGCGGTCACGTCTCCATCTGCAGAATACGCGTTGTAAGTCGGCAGTTGCTCCGCCGTCTGATTGCTCGTCGGATCAATCGGCAGGACGGGCTCTTGCAACTTCGCGCGGTACCGCGTTGGTTCCAGCAACTCGACGACGCGTTCCTTCGGCGTCGGAAATAGCACGCTGAACGTTTCGATATGTGCGTCCAATCCCCATTCCTTCATGCGCGCCAGAATCCATTCCGCGTTGTCCTTCTGATAAGGCGAGCCCACATGATGTGGCCGTGCGCTCAACCGCCGCATGTTCTCGCGAATATTTCCCGGCACGATGCCGTCCTGAAACTTTTTCTCCAAAGCAATTTCCGAAGCAGCAGATGCCTTGCTGTAGCCGGCGATGGCCGGCGAAGTCTGCGCGCCGGCAGCCTGTCCCGGCGTGATTTGAGCCGAGAGCAACGCGGTAATCGTAAGCATCGAGCAGCACATCAAGCGCAAAGACATGAAAGGTTTCTCCTGAAATGAAATGGCCGGCTCAAACGGGACACGTGCGCGCAAATCCTCATGCACAACCGTACCGACGCACGTCCAGCACGCGCCGTTTCAGAGCCGTTGCATTCTCATACCATCGCGGCGCACATGCCAGCGGATTCTTTANTCGTGAGGAACGGAAAGGAGGGAACCAGCGCGCGGGGAAGGCGATCGGCCGACTCGACGCTCCCGGCCCAGAAGCGCCCCTACTAAAACTGAAAAAGTTTGGCAGACGTAGCTTCAGTTCATCCTTCGAGCCTGTTGTGACAGGCTCGAAGGGCCACCGCAAAACCCTAAGCCCTCATGCGACCCTGGCCACTGCGGCACCTATTTTCCCGGCGCTTCAGCCTGCTTATTGCCGCCACGTTTACCCAGGCCGAACGTCGGATGGTCTTTCGTTCCGCCAATTTTAATAGGTACGTCGCTTCCACCGTGCTTCCCTTTGAAAAATGGATCCGCAGCCTTCAGAAAAAATGATTTTGCGCCCGTAGTTGTCTGCGAAAGCTTGGCCTGCATCAGCAGGTTGCCATCGAAATCCATCGCCGTAGTGTCAATATTGTAAGTCCCGTCCAAATGAACCGACGCGCCCTCCACTGCAAAGCTCAAACTGGAGAACGTCACCACCGCGTTGGCGAGTCGGAAATTTCCGCGGAGATCAGACGCAACCTCGCTGATATCCGTGTCCTTCGGTTTTCCCTGTCCTTTGCGGCTCAGTGTGTCCACCTTCCCCTGCACCGTCGCGCTGGTAAACTGTGCGTTGCCCACTCCGAATGCCCCCACAAGCTTCATACGGTCCAGAAAATCGTCCGCGCCTTCGGGAACATCGATCGTGGTCTTTAAGTTCGCGGCCCCAGTCATCAACGGCTCATCGGACTTGACCGCCAACCGCAGCAAATCTTCGATGCGTGCGTTGTCCGAAGAAGCATTCAGCAAAATCGTGCGGCCTTTGATCTGCTTGCTCACGTCCACGATCTTGCCGCTCACCAGCAGCGTGGTATGCAGAAATTTCGCGGTCACGCCCTTCAGCGTCACGTCGCCGTTCGTTCCATCCACTAGCGCCGAAAAATCCGTGTGCAGCGCCATGGGTTTGCCGCCAGTACGCAGCCCGAAGTCCGGCGTATCCGTGTAACCTTCCACCGACAAATAATCCAGTGGCCCCGAAAATTGCCCTTTGGACGAAAGAATCCCGCGCAGGCCTTTCAACGTGCCGAGGTCCGCATTCTGGAATGTGTAATGGCCGTTAGCAGGAGTCTCGCTTGGTTCCTCCGCCTCCCAAGGCCCGAACTCGCCTGTCGCATCAATTTCACCCTTCGGAATCGCGTTGGTCAACAAGGCGTGAAATTGTGCCGGACGATCGAAACTCACGTCGTGCAGATCAAGATGCTGAATCGGGAATTCGCGCGGCGGCTTGTCCGATTGCGCTCGTAGCACTTCGATGCTCGCATCGTCCGCGCGCACTTCGCCAATCAGCACCGGATACTTCTTCGCCAAATCCTGATCAGTTTTGTGAATCAGCGGCTCACCGCCCGCAACGTGCGGCGGAGTGTGAATCTGCAATCCGTCCAACTGTACGAAGGAAATGTATGGCCTGGGCTGCAGCAAGCCCGCCAATTGCGCATACATCGAAACCGTCTTCACTTCGATGAGCGGCGGAATGTCGGTGCGTCCCTTGTGGCGCAACACGAGCCCGGTGATAGTCACATGCATGCGTGGAAACATGGTGACGTCGAAGTCCGAAAATTCCACCGTACTCGCAAAATGTGTCGCCAGTCCTCTCTGCAAGCGCTCCCGAACGGAGGCATGAATGTTCGTTCTCAGCAAAAATCCCGCCGCCACCACCAGCACCAGAACAATCGCGCCTGTGACCACCCATTTACGCATAACTTACTCGCCCATCCTCTTCGCGGTTCCGCGGCGCCCTTAACCCGCACATCGTAGTCGAGTCGCCCCGCGAGCTCTCTACCGCAAACGCTGTATAGCCCGGCGCATTTCACTTGGCGAAGCCGCCTTTCCCGTTTGACGATCACGCCGTCGCGCGGCTCAGATTCCGACCGCAGGACTGCCGAAGCGTGGATTATTCCATAAAAGGCAGCGCGCCATCGCAGATTGCAAGTTCAGGCGCGCGAAGCAGCAGAACTCGCAACCAACTCCGGCCCAGACGCTCCCGCCAGCGCCGTAAAAAAATTCACACTGACAGTAGCCAGCTCCGAAGCAGGGAACTTCGCGTGGTAGCGATCATCGGCTTGCAGTCCCGCCTCCCGCGCGCACTCCAGAAAAATCGGCAGCTCCACCAGATATTGATCCGAGAATCCATGCGTCCCGTCGTAAGCCACCACTGGAGTCTGCCGCAAATTCGCCGCGGCCAGCTCCGGCGGCAAAGTGTGCAGCTCCAGCACCAGCAGCCCGAAGCGCCCCACGTAAGGCGCCCAACGCCGCAAATATCGCACCAGATTTTCTTCCAGCTCATCCGCCGGAATTTCTTCGCCCAGATAAGCAAACGCGCCCGTGGATTTCCCCACTCGGCGGCCGCGCACATAATTTGCGGGTCGCGAGTACGGCCGATTGTGGTCGAGAAAAGATCGCACGTGCAGCAAATCGTGCACGTCCAGGCCTAGCGCCTCCAGATCGCTGCCCAGCTGCGCCGGACGATTGATGTCCCCCGCAATCACGTGGCATACCGGCACCTCGGCTTTTCGCAAATGTTGTTTCGCCACGCGCCGCGCCACCTTATTAAAGTCAGCGCCCACCAGCACCAGCGGGTGCTGCTCCAGTACTTTTCCCCGCGCCGTTTTCTGTTGCACCACCTCGTACAAGTGCTCCAGAAAAGTTCCGTCGCCGCAACCCATGTCGCAAATCCCCTGCGGCTGCCGCGCCAGCGGCCGATTGAAAATCTCGATAATAATTTCATCCACCTTCTTGAAATAAGTTTTGTGCGCCCCGCCGCTGCCCCAAACATTCATCCCGCGATTTACCAGCAGCTCCACGCCGCTCTCATCCACCCGCGGCCCGCGCGCGTTTCCAAATAGCAGCGTCGGCAGTGAATTGAACATCGGCAAATACGAAACCGTCACGCCATATGAAGTCGCAATCTGCGCCGCGTAAAGCCCGCGCGATGTCAGCCGCACACTATCTCCGTCGCGCTCCAGCCAGCCTTGCGTTGCCAGCAGTTCGAACAAACAATTCATGCTCGGCTGATTCCCCGCGAGCGAGCGTGTTTCCACCGCACCCTGCTCCAGCCGCGCCAGCACCCCGCCTCGCGCCAGCGCCACCATCGCAGGACCGATCAACACGCCGTCCAAATGCCCGCGAATGTCTTGCGCCACTCGCGCCGCGACAGGATCATCCGGCGAGTCGACAAGCCAGCGTTCTTTCGCGCGCGCTACCAGCGATTGCAGGGAAGGGAGCACCGGCCCATCGAACTTGCCGTAAAGAAAATCCTCCAGGAATAGCGCCTTGGGAATGAACGAAATCACTTCGCGATAAAGCGGCGTCGCGAACTGCACTCCGATGACACCGTCGGGCGTGAGCGCATACTCATGAGACTGGCCCGCGGTAAATCGCTGCCGCAGCCATCCGCACGAAGTCAGCAAGCGCAGTGCCACTCGCAAGTAGCCGCAGTTCGCATGGGTCCGCTCGCAGATTTCGTCGAGTGCAATCCAGGCCGACGCAGAATCGAAAGCCCGGAACACGCCGCGATCGGCCAGCGCCGCAACCGTCGGCGCCAGCACAATCCCCGACAGGTGAGTGAAAATAGTCGCTCGGACGGCCGCTTTTTCGTCTTCCACCGTCAACGCTCCCGCCACGCGAACAGAACCAGGGCCGCGCGCTCGAAGCAGGAAACTCCTACTCGCGCCCTTCGAACAAATCTCTCCCCTCCACCAGCGCCCGCATCTTGCGATCCACCACGCTGCGCTGCAGCATCCAGAATCCGCAGTCCGGATGCACGTAATGCAGCCGCTCCGCCCCAATGGTCTTCGCAATTTTCTCGATGCGCGAAGCGATCAGCTCGCGCGATTCCACTTCGTTATCCTTGATATCAATCACCCCGATTCCCAGCCCAATCTTGGGATCCAGCTCATTGAACGCGGACAATTCCTCATATCCCCGCCGCGCAAATTCCAAAACCAAATGGTCAGTCTCCAGCGAATTCAAGAAGGGAATCAAATCGCGCCAGAACCCCCGCAGCATCGGCTGCCCTCCGTAATTCCCAAAACAAATGTGCACCGCCTTTTCGTTCAAAATCCCCCTCAACGCGTGATTGATCGCCTCCGCAGCCCACGGCGCGTCCTGCGGAAACCCCACAATGCTCGCTTCGTCCAGCTGCACCGTGTCCGCCTCGATCAATTCCAGCTGCCTCCGCAGAATGTCCGCGATGTCCATCGCCAGCTCGGCCGTATCCTTATAAAAACAATTCGTCAGCAGCCGCGCCAGCATGTGTGGCCCGGTGCAGGTAAATTTCAACGGCGTTTTGGTCAGCACACGCGAAAATTCATAATCCCGCGGCAAATTCAAAGTTCCTTCGCTGATTCGTTCCACCACCATCCCCGCGGTAAGTAGCCGGAATCCCGATGCGCGATCCGCGCGAAAGCGGTCAAAATCCGAAAGCGAAAAATGTTTGCGTATCCCTTCCAACTGCGAGACAAAATAGTCAATCATTCCGTTGGTTTCCGGATGGCTGGGATCGAAACGCATCAGCTCGCCATCCGATATCAAATCCAGGCCGGCCAGTTCCTGCGTCTTCAGCACAGACATCACCGCGTCGCGCAGCACCAGCCGCGAAGTATTTCCCACCAGCCACGATGGCACCGGGTAACTTCCCACTACAGTAGTTTTGATCCGCGGATTCACGGGGTCTCCTCCCGTCCAACAGACGGTGCGACAGCAAACATCGCGTCCAACAAATCCGATGATAACCCCGATGAGACCGCCGTTGCTGCGCCAGCCTGCACGTCACCGATCGCTGCCCGCATCGCTGGCATAGGGAATCGCGTTAACACCTCGCGTAGCCTTCTCGCTGCCAGCGTCGGCGCAAAAATCGGGCGAACATCGGCCAATCGGATTGCCGTCCGCGCGCCCGGATGTATACTGGCCCCGCGAACGGCGCTCGCATCCCCTCTGCGCGAATCACAAATCGCGCGCAGCCGCCGTCGGAGGCACACATGGCCATCGTTGATGCAAAAAGCAGTCTCGCGTCAGTCATACAGGAATACGGCCGCCCCGACATCCACATCGGCGCCGCAGAAGACGAATCTCCCTACGTGCCGTTCAAGGAAAATGTTTTCATTCGCCATCTCGCTTTTGATGTGCGCACCAATTCTTTCGCCAACATCCTCTGGGTTAAAAAAGGCGGTATGCTCGGCCGCCACCGCCATCGCGGCCCCATCTCCGCCTGCACGCTGGAAGGGACCTGGCGTTATCTGGAATACGATTGGGTCGCCCGCCCCGGCAGTTACGTCCGCGAAAATCCCGGCGTGATTCACACCCTGGTCTCCGACGATCCCAACGGCATGAAAACAATTTTCTTCCTGAACGGCTCCCTCGAGTTTTACGATGACAACGACGTGCTGCTCGACACGCTCGACGTTTTCTGGTTCATCGACCACTACCTCAGCCACTGCCGCGCCCACGGCCTGAAGATCAACCAGAAGCTCTGGATCTAACTGCGGCGTAAAGAGGAGCAAAAACATGTCCGCACCATACCGAGCCGACCACGTTGGCAGCTTTCTTCGTCCCGCCGAACTGCTCGAAGCGCGCCGCACCGCCACGCAAGATCCCCAGCGCCTGCACTCGATCGAAGATCGCGACATCGAACGCGTCCTGGCCAAGCAAAAAGAACTCGGCTTCGATATTTTCACCGATGGTGAATTCCGCCGGCGCAATTTCATGAGCGATTTCACCGACGCCGTCGACGGCTTCGACTTGGGAGACGCAGTGGCGCGCTCCTGGAAAGCCGGCCAGGAAAAAGACGCGCCCGTCAGCAGCGTCACCGGCATCGTCACCAGAAAACTGCGGGCCGTCGAACCGCTCACCGGCCGCGAGCTCCCTTTCCTCAAAAAACACAGCCCCGGCAACATAAAAATGACGCTGCCTAGCGCCACGCAATTTCCCGCCATCTCCTTCAAACGCGGCGTCACCGACAAAATTTACAAAGATCACTCCGAATTGCTCTGGGACATCGTCGCCATCATGAAAACGGAGCTGGCCCGGCTCTCCGCCGAGGGCGTCAAATATATTCAGATTGACGCGCCACGCTACAGCTATTTCATGGACCCCAAGTGGCGCGAATGGATTCGCACCGAAATGAATGTCGCGCCAGACGCGCTGCTCGATGAATCCATCCGCGCCGATAATGCCTGCTTCGCCGCGGCCCGCCGCCCCGGCGTCACCCTCGCCATGCACCTCTGCCGCGGAAATAATCGCAGCCACTGGTACGCCGAAGGCGGCTACGACGCCATCGCCGAAAAACTTTTCGCCACCATGGCCGTCGATCGTTTCCTGCTCGAATATGACGACGATCGCTCCGGCACGTTCGAGCCGCTGCGCCTGGTCCCGCGCGAAAAGACCGTCGTCCTCGGCCTGATCAGCTCAAAAAAACCGCAACTGGAAAACGCGGACGACGTCGCCCTCAGAATCGAAGAGGCCGCCCGTTATTTTCCGCTGGAAAATCTCGCGCTGAGCCCGCAATGCGGCTTTGCCTCCACGATGGAAGGCAATCTCCTCACAGAAGAAGAGCAGTGGGCCAAGCTGCGCCTGGTAGCAGACGTCGCTCGCCGCGTCTGGAGTTAAAAACGTCACGAGACACGAATATCAGCGTCGCTTGACATTCCCAGACCGGAAGAGAAGAATTCACGCGAGACTGAATCGCACAATCGCGCGATAAACGCGCGTCGTGCGCTCCCGTGCGACTCGCGAATTCGGTTTGTGCTCAAGCGCGACGAGGAAGAAAAACCATGCTCTCCACACCCTACATTGACGGCAAGGCCATCGAAGTTTCGCCCTCCGCAATGTCCGACGTCCTAAACCCAGCCAATCAAAAACCGTTCGCCAGAATTTTCATGGGCCAGGCACAGCACATGCGCGCCGCGATTGACGCCGCTCATGCCGCAAAAGCAGCCTGGGGAAATTCCCCCGCCGCCCTGCGCGAAAAAATTCTGCATCGTGCCGCCGACGAGCTCGAAGCCGCCACCAACGACATTGTGGATCTGCTGATCGGCGAAGGCGGTTCCACATTCGGTAAAGCCCATTTCGAGATCCCCTTCGCCGCCAACATGCTGCGCTCCATCGCCGGAGAAGCGCGCCGGGTGCAAGGCGACGTTTTTCCCTCCGACGTATCCGGCCTGATCTCCCTCGCGATCCGCCGCCCGCTAGGGGTAGTCGCCGGAATCTCGCCGTTCAATTTCCCGGTAGTGCTCGCGCTGAAGAAGGTCGCGTTCGCGCTGGCTACGGGTAACACTTTCGTCCTGAAGCCGTCCGAAGAAACCTCACTCGTAGGCTTGAAGCTTGCGGAAATTTTCGAAAAGGCCGGCCTGCCCCCCGGCGTGCTCAATGTCGTCCCGGGCGACGGTGCCACGCTGGCCCGGGTTCTCTTCGATGATCCCCGCGTGAAGCTAATTTCGTTTACCGGCTCGACAGCCGTGGGTCGCCTGATCGCCGTCGAGTGCGCCAAAAAAGGCAAGCGCGTGATTCTGGAAATGGGCGGCAAAAGCCCGCTGATCGTCCTGAAGGATGCCGACGTCGATTACGCCGTGGACACTGGCTGCTTCGGCATCTTCATTCATCAGGGACAGATCTGCATGGCCGGTTCGCGCATCATCGTCGAAGCGCCAATCTACGAAACTTTTCTGCAGCGTTTCGCCGCGAAAGCCAAAACCCTGCAAGTAGGCGACCCGCGCGACCCGCACACAGTTATCGGCCCGCTGATCCGCACGTCGCAATGCCAGATGATTGACCGCAAGATTAAAGAAGCCGTGGCCGCCGGCGCGCGCGTCCTAACGGGCGGCACCTACGAAGGAAATTTTTATCAGCCCACGGTAGTAGCGGACGTAACTCCCAACATGGCCGCATTCCGCGACGAACTTTTCGGCCCCGTCGCCGCCGTCAGCCGCGCCGACAACGCCGATCACGCCCTTGCGCTAGCCAACAACTCGTCCTACGGCCTTTCTTCCGCGGTCCTCACCAATGATCTGCAGCTAGCGATGCGCTTCGCTCTCGAGCTCGAAGCCGGCATGGTACATCTCAATGGCCCGACGGTACACGACGAGCCCACAGTCCCATTCGGCGGCGTGAAAGATTCAGGCAGCGGTCGCGAAGGCGGTCGCTGGTCGGTAGAGGAAATGACCGAAGTAAAGTGGGTAACAATCCAAATGGGCCGCCGCCACTATCCGTTTTAAGCGCGACATCGCATCCGCTAAAACTTCAGGATTGGTCGGAACAGGGAACCACGTGTCATCCCGAACGGAGACCGCGCTTTTTCTTTCCCGTCGCAGTTTGGCGGGCGCGGGATGCAGAGACGGACCTGCTTTCTGTGGAAACGCCTAGCGAATCTTTGTAGGTCGTGGGTTTGGCCGGTGAAGTACAGGTTTTGAATTCGCCTCACTCACCATTCAACAATCAAAAAATACCGTCTCTCCAGGCCCCTGCATAATCACATCCCATTTCAACAAGCCGTCCATCCCCGGCGCGTTTCGAGCAATCAAAGTCCCGCGCCGCCCCGCCTCCACCAAACCCAAAACAAAATCCTCTGCGTTCCCCGCCTCATCCGGAAAATAAATCCGCGTCACCACGCGCCGCATCAACCCGCGCATGAACACAGACACCACAATGTGCGGCGCTTGCAATTTTCCGTCCGGGCCCGGCACCCCCCCAGGCTTTATGGTCGTAAAACGAAATTTCCCATCCTCATCTGTCGGAATTCGTCCGTGACCTTGAAAGCCCGCCTCCACGGGCTTCTCCTGCAGATCTTCCGGATGCGCATATTTCCCATGCGAATTCGCCTGCCACAATTCGATGATCGCGTCGGGCACTCCCACGCCATCTGCATCCAGCACGCGCCCCTCAATCGTCACGCGCTCGCCCGCCACCCCAGGCCCAGCAAGCTCCGCGCAATTCAGCCGCTCCATCCCAATGCTGAAAAACGGCCCGACCGTCTGTGAAGTAGTCGCGCGCAAAGTCATCCTATTTCTCCATCGGCGTCGCTTCGCGGCCGTTCAAAATAATGTCAAATTTATACCCTAGCGCGTGCCCCGGAATCGTGCTCTCCCAATCAAAAAGTGAAATCAATCGCTGTCGCGCCGCTTCGTCCGCGGTGCAGTTATAAATCGGATCAAACGGCAGCAGCGGATCCCCGGGAAAATACATTTGCGTCACCAATCGCGTCGCAAACGCCGGTCCAAACACGGAAAAATGCACGTGCGCCGGCCGCCACGCATTGTGATGATTCCCCCACGGATATTCGCCCGGCCGCACAGTTATAAAACGATAGCGTCCCTCGCCATCTGTCATCGCATAGCCATGCCCGCTGAAATTCGGGTCCAGCGGCGCCTGGTGCTGATCCACTTTGTGCCGGTAACGCCCCGCCGCGTTCGCTTGCCACACTTCCACCAGCGTTTTCCGCACCGGCTTTCCATCCTCATCCAGCACGCGCCCGCTCACGATGATGCGCTCCCCTAGCGGCTCGCCCGAATATTGCCGCGTCAAATCGCAAGCTTTCACGTTCACCATTTCCGGCACGAACACCGGCCCAGTAATTTCCGAAAGCGTGTGCGGCAAATAAACCAGCGGCCGCGATGGCGCGCGCTTCAGCGACGACTTATACGTGGGATGCAAATATTCGGGCTGCGTTCCAGCAACCGCGCGCCGGTAGCCGGTCAGTTTGCTCATCCAATTTTCCTCACCCTAACTATACATCGCGCGCGAGAGAAGAGCGCCTCCAGCACTCCGCGCCCCCGCTGCCACGGTGTGCCGCCGCCGTCCGCGTGCGCTCGGCTTGGCGAATTTATGCAGGGGGCCTCTTTCTTGTCAAGGCCGATTATCGAAATAGCGTGCGCCTATCGCCCAATTCATGTATCCTGCGCCGTTTCCGGGCCATGGCCCAGGAGAGCTTCGATGCCTCGCCCTAATACTCACAAATCTGTCAAACGCTCAAAACCCGCCAAATCTGCCAATCGCGCTGCAATGCCGCAATTGCAATTAGCGGCGATTTCCCCCGCCGCGCCGCCCACTCCCTCCGCGCAGATTGACGCGCTCACCGGCGATCCCGATTTCATGACGTCGCTCGCTCGCGGCCTCGCCGTCATCCAGGCCTTTTCCCAGAAAAAACGCCAGCTCACCATTTCGCAAGTCAGCAACAAAACCGGCTTCTCGCGCGCCGCCGTCCGCCGCTGCCTTTACACCCTCGCAAAACTCGGTTTCGCCGGCTCCGATGACAATCGTCACTTTTTTCTGCAGCCGCGCGTCCTCGCTCTTGGCCATTCTTATATTTCTTCCATGCCGCTCGCCACGGCCGCGCACCCCATCCTCGAACGTTTCAGCCGCATGATGCACGAATCGTGTTCCATCGCCACTCTCGATGGCCTGGAAATCGTTTACGTCGCGCGCGCCAACGTCACCCGCATCATGGCCATTGACCTCGGCGTCGGCAGTCGTTTGCCGGCCTTCTGCACTTCCATGGGCCGCGTGCTGCTCGCGAATTTACCACCTGACGAGCTCGAATCTTTTCTCGCGCGCATTCAATTCACGCGTTACACCAACCGCACCATCATAACTGCCGATAAACTCCGGCCGGTCCTGCGCACGGCTCTGCGCAACGGCTACGCCATCGTGGATCAGGAACTCGAACTCGGCCTCCGTTCCATGGCCGTGCCCATTCAAAGTCCGAGCGGCCAGGTAGTAGCGGCAGTCAACGTTGGTGCCCACGCTCAGCGCGTCTCGAATCAAGAAATGCTAAACAATTTCCTGCCGCATCTGCGCGCTGCCGCACAGGAACTTTGCATGTTGTTGCGCTGACGAGCGCAAGAATGCTCGCAAGGATGATTGCAACGAGCAATAAATGAACATGGATACGAAAGATTATTCGAAGCGCTACGAGACCACTCTCGTAGCCATCCTGTTCTTCTCCTGGGGCACGGTCTTCCTCGACCGCATGTCGCAGCTCTACCTCGCCCCCTACATCGCTCCCGAATTCCATCTCACGCACGAACAAGTCGGCATGCTCGCCTCGATCCTCGCCATCACTTGGGCCGTTTCCACTCTATTTTTCGGCGCTCTCTCCGATCGTTTCGGCCGCCGCAAAATCCTCATCCCCTCGGTCTTCGCATTCTCACTCCTGTCCTGGGTCTCCGGCATCGCGCACACTTTTCATCAGCTTCTGCTCGTGCGCGCCCTGATGGGCATCGCCGAAGGTCCCTGCTGGTCCATCATGACCGCGCTGATCGAAGAATCCTCCACGCCCAGCCGTCGCGGACGCAACATTGGGATCGTCGTCAGCGCCGGCGCACTCGTCGGCCTAGCCGTCGCGCCAATTCTCACTACCCAAGTCGCCGCGCGCTTCGGCTGGCGCTGGGCCTTCTTCGTTTGCGGCGTGCCGGGAATCGTAATGGGTCTGCTACTGTGGAAATTCGTGAAGGAGCCGCCGAAAAAATCCGGCGCAGACGGCGAGCGCCTCCACCAACCCAGGTTCCGCGATTACTTCACCATCTTGCGCTATCGCAACGTGTGGCTGTGCTGCATCGGCGCCGCCGGTTTCATCTCCTGGCTATTTTTGTCCAACGTCTTCGCGCCGCTCTACATCACCGAAGTCGCGCATCAGAAACCCACCACCGCCGGATTTCTCCTCGGCGCCACGGGCCTGGGCAGTTTCATCCTCGGCTTCCTTTTACCCGCGCTTTCCGATCGCTTGGGACGCAAGCCCGTGCTCCTCGCCATGGCAGCAATGTCCGCGCTTGTCCCGCTCGTGCTCTTGATCCAGCCGCTGTACGCCTACCCGTGGCTTCTCGCGGCGATTTTATTTCTCACCAACGCGGGGCAGGGCATGCCCACTCTAACCATGGTGCTGATTCCCACCGAAAGTGTCCCGCCGCAATTCGCCGCCACCTCCATTGGCCTGGCCACGCTGGTCGGCGAAGTTTTTGGCGCGACCATCGCACCCACTCTGGGCGGCGCGCTCGCAGAGAAACACGGCCTCGGAATCACGCTGCTCATGTCCGCGGGAGGCGCCGGCCTTCTATTCCTGGTAGCGCTGTTCCTGAAAGAAACCGCCAACGTCAGACACGGCGCCGCGCAGCCGCAACCCGTCGCCGAACCGCTCCACTAGCGAAGCACAACCATGCGAGCCATAGATTATTTCGACAAGCAAGCCGAAGCACTCTCCGATCGCATCGCCATCATCGAGGGCAGCGCGCGTTACTCCTACGCCGACGTGCGCAGAGCCAGCCAGCAAATCGCCCGCGCCATGTGGGCCGCCGGGCTGCGCGGCGAACAGCCCGTCGCCGTCTTTTCCATCAACGACGCGCGCGTTCTCCTCTGCATGCTCGGCCTCATGCGCGCCGGGGCTGTCTGGGTCCCCATCAATTACCGCAACGCGCCCGACGCCAACGTCGAATATCTCAATTACGTGAAAACTTCCTGGCTCTTCTACCACAGCAGCTATCGCGACCGCGTCCCCGGACTTCAAGCGCGCGTCCCCACGCTCGCTCACCTGATCTGCATTGACGCCGAAGACGGAAAAAATCCCTCGCTCGAAAAATTCATGCGAGGGGGCGCGGATGCCGACGCCAGCGATTCCACCATAGATGAGCTCGACTGGGCCGACGCCCGCGGCAATCCCGATCGGCTCGTAGGCCTCGTTCCCACCGGCGGCACCACTGGACCAGCCAAAGGTGTCCGCGTCACCAGCCTCGGCTGGGGCACCATGACGGAAATGGCTTCGCATTACTGGCGCAGCGCCTCCAGCGATCCGGTCTGCCTCAGCGTAGCCCCGCTTTCTCACGCAGCCGGAGTAGTCGCGTTCACCATGTTCACTCTCGGCGCCACCAACGTGATCATGCCTGGTTTCGACGCCCTCGAAGTCCTCCGCAACATCGAACGCTTCCGCGTCACCCATTTATTTCTTCCGCCCACAGCGTTCTACGGCCTGCTCGCGCATCCCGACGTCCGCAAATTCGATTACTCCAGCCTGCGCGTATTTCTGCTCGCCGCCTCGCCCGTGTCACCCGACAAGCTAAAACAAGGCGTCGAAATTTTCGGCCCCTGCCTCTGCCAAAGTTACGGCCAGACCGAAGCTCCCATGCTCCTCACCTTCCTCGATCAAAAAACCGTCGCAGCCGCAGCCGCCGGAGATCATCCCAAACGCTTGCGCAGTTGCGGAAAACCCACCTCCGCCGTGCGTCTCGCCATCATGGACGATCACGGCCAACTCCTCCCGCCCGGCCAACCAGGCGAAATCGTCGCCCGCGGTTCGCTCGTCTCTCCCGGATATTACGAGATGCCCGAAGCGACCGCCGAAATTCGCGCGCACGGGTGGCATCACACGGGCGATATCGGCTACCGCGACGAAGACGGTTTTTTCTATATCGTGGATCGCAAGAAGGACATGATCATTTCCGGCGGCTTCAACGTCTATTCCGCCGAAGTCGAAGCCGCAATCATGGCTCTGCCGCAAGTCCACGAATGTGCTGTGATTGGTATCCCGCACGCCAAATGGGGCGAAGCCGTGAAAGCCCTGGTAGTTTTGCGCACAGGTCAATCGCTAACCGAGCAGGAAATCCTAGACCACTGCAGAATAAAACTAGGCGGCGTGAAATCCCCCAAATCAGTAGACTTCGCAACAGAAATCGCCAAAACTCCCGCAGGCAAAATCGATCGCAAGCTACTCCGCAAGCCCTACTGGTCCGCCACCGACCGCGCCGTCCACTAGCAGCTCGCGAGCATCACGGATTGGATCCGCGGTCGCGTCCTTGCGCATTCCCATTTTCCTTCAGACTCTCGTTCGCCCGAAAAATCACATACGCCCGAACCGCCGCCGCATCCCCGAGCGAAATTTCCTTCGCAAACGAAACCATCCCGTTCTCCCGCAGCAACCCACCCAGCACGACGCTGAACCACTGATCATTCGTCAAAGTGCTCGAATAACGCAGGTCCGGCAACACTCCGCCGCCGACCGCCACATCCCCATGGCAATTCCCGCAAAATCTCTGATACATCTTCTCGCCCCGACCTACCGTCGCCGCATCAGCCAAAGCCGCAGGAGGATGCAAAACTTCCGGCTCCATCTCCGGCAGCGCGGGCAAAACCGCTTTGCCTCCAAGCTTGAACGCCAACATGCGCGACACATTCCGCACGCGCCCCGATTTCAAAGCAGGTTCACCAGCAGCCAAAGGAAAAACTCCGCCCCACCCCGCCAAAATCGCCACATACTGCTCGCCATTCACCATGTAACTAATCGGCCCCGCAATCGCCCCAGTTTGTATCGCGTAAGACCACACCCTCGCGCCCGTGTCCGCCCGATACGCTTCAAAATTTCCCTTCGCCGTCCCCTCGAACACCAGATTGCCCGCCGTGGAAACCACTCCGCCATTCCAAGCTTCCTGACGATCCACCTCCCACACCTGTTTCTGTTGAATCGGGTCCCAAGCTACCAACCGCCCGCGCACGCTGTTCATGATCGTTTTTTTGATTTCCGGGTTCTGCGGCATCCCCGCGGCCGCGAAGTCAGTCCCCGTATCGAACCCCAAATTTTTCGCATGAAAATCCGCATCCGATTTGTACGGAAATCCCGCGTCCTGAATCGGGATGTAAACCAACCCAGTCATAGGGCTATAGGACATCGGGTGCCAACTGTGCGCGCCCAAAGGTCCCGGAATAACCAATTCCGGATTTCGCCCCGGATAGCGCGCTAGCGCAGTTTCCACAGGACGCCCGGTTTTCATGTCCACTCCGCTGGCCCACGTGATGTGCGTATAAGGCGCAGCCGAAATCAGCGCCCCCGTCGCGCGATCCAGTACGTAAAAAATCCCATTCTTCGGAGCGTGCAGCAAAACTTTCCGCGGCTCCCCCGAGATCGTCAAATCCGCCAAAATCATCTGCTCGTCGGAATCGTAATCCCAAGCCTCATCCGGAGTTTCCTGGTAGTGCCACACGTATTCGCCCGTTTCCGGCCGCAGCGCCACAATCGAGCAAGTAAATAAATTGTCGCCGCCACGCGGGCTGCGGATGCGCGGATTCCACGGCCCGCCGTTGCCTACCCCAATAAAAAGCAGATCCAGCTCCGGGTCATACACAATCGAATCCCACACCGTTCCGCCGCCGCCGTATTTCCACCACTCTCCGGTCCAGGTCTTCGCGGCCTTCGCCAACACTGGGTTCTCGAAAGGTTTTGCGGGATTCCCCGGCACCGTGTAGAACCGCCATGCCATCTCGCCCGTTTCCGCGTCGTATGCTGAAACGTACCCGCGCACGTCCATCTCCGCGCCGCCGTTCCCGATGATCACCTTGCCTTTCACCACGCGCGGCGCCCCGGTAATCGTGTAACGAAACTTGCGGTCAATCGTCAGCTTCTCCCACACCCGCCTTCCCGTTACGGCATCCAGCGCGATCAACCGCCCATCCAGCGTCCCGAAAAATACCTTGCCGCTCCACACCGCCACGCCGCGATTCACCACATCGCAACAAGCATTCACCGCCCACTCCGGAATTACTTTTGGGTCGTAAGCCCACAGCGGCGCGCCCGTCGCCGCATTCACCGCGAATACTTTGCTCCACGCCGTCGTGAAATACATCACTCCGTCCACGACGATTGGCGTCGCCTCCTGCCCCCGCCGCGTGTCCAGGTCGTAGAACCACGTCAGCCCCAACTGCGCCGTGTTTTTATCGTTCACCATTCTCAACGGGCTGAAGCGCTGCTCGTTGTAAGTCCGCCCGTGCAACATCCAATTCCCCGGCTCGCGATCCGCGCCCAACAAACGCGCTTCGTTCAACAGCCCCTTGGCGCCACCTCCGGAACCGTCATCCGGCGCGCCGCGCTCGCCGCAACCCGCGCAAAATGCCACAACCACGCAAAACACAATCGCCAGCCAACCAGGAATTCCCGGCCGCAAAAAATATTTTTTCGTTCTCACTATTGTTCTCGCAACAAACTCGCGCCACCGGCCCCCGCGGCGCAAAACAAAAAATCCGAAATTCTGGATGCGCCCCCGCACCCTGCGCGGCCTTACAGAGCCGCTTCGATACTGCTTCGCGGCGTGCAAGTCAAGTCATCAGTTCCACCCCTCCGGGCGATATTCGCACAAGCGCTCGATTAAAGGCTTGACAATCCAACGCCATGGCGTTATCCATTTCCCCCATAAAGGGTGTGAATGCGGATCATCCAGCTTACCAATGGCTGTCCGCTCAAGGGGGGAACCATGGGCGCACGCTTAGCGCTGCTCGCGGTCCTTGTTGTCGCGCTTCTCTTCGCTTGCTCCGGCCCCGCTTTTTCGCAGATCAGCGTCGCCCAATTGAGCGGCTTCGTGCACGACTCCAGCGGCGGCGCCGTAAAGAATGCCACCGTCACCCTGCGCGACACAGCCACCGACGCGGTCTATCGCACCACCTCCAATGATTCCGGTCTCTACGTCATTCCCAATTTGCCGCCTGACAGCTACGAACTCACCGTCGCCTTCCCAGGGTTCGCCACGACGGTGGAAAAAGGCGTAGTCCTCACCGTCGGTCAGACCGCCAACATGGACGTCACCCTCAGAGTCGCCACGCAAAACGAAGAAGTCGTGGTCACCACCCAAGTTCCGCCCATCGAGCCCACCAAAACGGAAATCAGCCAAGTCATTGACACCCAGCAGATTCAGGATCTGCCCATCAGCGGCCGCCAATTCACCGATTTCGCGCTGCTAACCGCGGGCGTCGCAACTGGTCGCAGCAGTTTGCAGTCCACCATCACCGAATTTGAAACCACGCGCATCTCCTTCGCCGGCATGCGCGACTTCAGCAACATGATCACCGTAGACGGCGCGGACAACGTTAACACCGCCACCGGCTCGCAGCGCTCCACTCCGCCCCAGGAATCTGTGCAAGAATTCCGCGTCGTCAACAACGCGTTCGGCGCCGAATACGGCCGCGCTCTCGGCGGCATCGTCAACATCGTCACCAAATCCGGTGGCAACCAGCTACATGGCTCCATATACGACTACTTGCAGAACAATGCCACCGACGCGCGCTCTCTTCTCCAGCCTGCGCCCGACGCCTATGTTCTTCGCCAAAATCAATTCGGTGCCGCACTCGGCGGTCCCATCAAGAAGGACAAGATATTTTTCTTCACCAATTACGAAGGCCAGCGCCGTGCCGAATCTCCCACCTTTCCCGGCGTACTCTATCAAAATCTCGATCTAATCAATGCCGCCAAAACAGCTCTGGGCATCGCTCCAGAAAATCTCAACATCCTGAAAACCAAGGACAACGATTACGGCATCGCGAAACTCGATTACCAGCTGAACGCTAGTAATCACCTCTCTCTCCGTTACAATATCGAAGACGGCCGCGATTTGAATGAACTCGTCGGCAGCACTCTCGATGGCGGCGGCATCGGCGCACCCAGCAGCGGGCACAATCTCTTCCTCCGCGATCAGTCGCTCGTCGGCGACCTTTCCACCACCCTGAAGCCCGATCTCGTCAATACCTTCCTCGCGCAATATGGCCGCCGTCACTATAATTTCCCCGGCGTTACGGGCCAGCCCAACCTCGATATCCCTAACACGCTTCTATTCGGCCACAACTTCGGCGTTCTCGATGCCATTTACGAAAGCCGTTTTCAACTCACCGATGCCGTGTCCTGGGTCAAAGGCAATCACGTCGCGAAATTCGGCGTGGATTTCAACTACATCAACAATTTCGTCATCTGGCCCGGCTTCACTCCCATGCGCATCGTCATGCCCGGCCTGAATTGCCTTGTGGACTTCGCCAATTTTGTAAACCCCGCCGCTGGCATCGCTTCCAATCCAGCCGATGGCCCGTGCCCTACGGCGACCGCTCCGTTCTTCCCCACGCAGCCCGGTGCTCCCTTCGGACCGAATAACAACGACCAACCTCTCAACGGCGTTCCCATCGTTTTCTGGGGCGCGCCGGTAGGCACCGTTCAACCAGATGTTAATGGCCAGCTCCCAACTCCGCCGCCGATTCCCACGAACTGGGCCAACGCCTATATCCCCAGTGAAACCATAAACTTTTCGGAGACTTTGAATCACTCCTACTACGGCTTTTACGCGCAGGATCAATGGCGCATCACGCCCAGCCTCACCCTCAACTATGGTCTGCGCTACGATTTCGAAACGGGCCTCTCCAAGCAAATCGATGGGCACTACAACGGCGTCCAGCCTCGCGTCGGTCTGGCCTGGTCGCCCAACAACAAGACGGTCGTCCGCGCCGGCTTCGGCCTCTTCGATGATCGTTACAACCTGTCCTTCCTGTTCATCACCCAGCCGCAGCGGCCCGTAATCATCCCCGGCGAAACCTTGCCCGGAATTCGCCAGGGTGCCAACACCGCAACCTGGGTCCTGAACCAGATGACTCCAGGTCCACTGGGATTCCCGGCCACAGCCGCCTCTACATTGGTCTCTACGGGGCAAGTCCCAGCCCAGTTCATCACCGGCCAGTGTCCGCCGTCCTGCACCGCAGGTGCGGGCATGGTGCAACACGACAGCAAGATCCCCTACTCGGAGCAGGCCAACCTGGAAATTGACCGCGAAATCGCCAGGGGCCTCACATTCAGCGCCGGCTACCTGTTTGTTTCGGCGCACCACCTCGTGCGTGCCGAAAACCTCAACGTCTGCCCGCCGTTCGGCGCCGCCGCCGGCACGACGGTTCCCAGCGTCACTCCCGGAACTCCGGGTTGCGGTGTTCCGGGGAATCCCGCACCAGAAGCTCCGCCTCCAGCATGGCCTGCAGGAAAGGCGTTCTTCTACAACGGCGTCAATCCCAGCGGCACGCCCGCGTTTCCCAATGCCGGCCTGCTCTATTACACAGACAACACCGGCAATTCCAATTACAACGGCCTCACTCTCCAGTTGACCGAACGATTCAACAGAATCTTCACCCTTAACGCTAATTACACTTGGTCGCATACATTCGACGACGGCACCTTCACGACGTTCGTCAGCACGCCCCAGGATCTCTACGATCGCCCTCTGGAATACGCCAATTCCAACCAGGACGTTCGTCAGCGTTTCGTCACCAACTTCAGCATTGAAGGCCCGAAAGACAGCTTCCTGCGCAATTTCACGTTCAGCAATATCGTCACCCTGCAGACGCCGCGCCCATTCACTCTCTTCGTCGGCTTCGACGCTAACGGCGACACCAATCCGGTAACCGACCGCGTCGGCACTGCGCCCCGCAACAGCTACTACGGCGACGATCTATATTCCTGGGACCTGCGCGTTTCCCGCTACTTCCAATTCCGAGAACGTTACCGCCTCGATTTGATGGTGGACGCCTTCAACGTCCTCAATCGCGCCAACGTGGACGAAGTCACCTCGGTCTACGGTGCTGCGGTCTTCTGCGGTTCGGGAGCGATTCCCCAGCGCTACAGAGATGCTGGCACAATAGCAACCCAGAATCAGGCCATTGCCTTCGACACCGGCACCGGCCCACCGACGTGCCCCAGCGCCGCCGAGTTGGGCCCCGTCCCAGCTCCTCCGGTGCCCAGCGCAAGCTTCGGCAGTCCCAGAACCATGCTAAATCCGCGCCAGTTCCAATTCGCGGCCAAGTTCTCGTTCTAATCGCGCAGCGGGGACGCGGCTGTTCCAGAGTATTTGTCGGTCGCCGCGACATAGCTAGCGCGAATGTACTCCGTGTCATCCCGAACGGAGTCCCGCGCTTTTTCTTTCCCGCTGCACTTGCGCGGGCGCGGGACGCAGAGAGGGATCTGCTTTGCGTTCAGTGCTTGGGCAGCTTGCACTCGTTCGTAAGAGTTCGCCGCACCACGCGAATCAAAGATTCAGATTTTCTACGTCCCGCAGTCCCTCAGGAGAACTTTTTGGCAATCTGCGTCTCGATCCATCGCCCGCGAATTCCCAGCCCGCGCGGCGAGAAAAATTCTTAAGGGCGCGTGAGGCTCTCGTGTGGACTGTGGACATTGACGTAGGCGGAACCCTAACCGACGCCCTCTTCACCAAATCAGGCGAGACCTTCTGCGTCAAAGTGGACACCACTCCGCACGATCTAACCGTCTGCCTCTTCGACTGCCTCTCCCAAGCAGCTGCCAAACTGAATTTCCCAGACACCAGGGAATTTCTCGAAGACGTCGAACTCATCCGCTGGTCCACCACGATCACTTCCAACGTCCTAGCCGAATCCCGCGGCCCCCGCATCGGCCTGCTCATTTCCCAAGGTCACGAACTCGACCTCTACGGCCCCGACCCCCGCAGCAGCGTCGTCGATCGCCTCATCTCCCAGCACGACGTCATCGGCCTCAGCCCCGCCGCCGACGAGCTAGAAATCATGAACGCCGCCCGCAAACTCCTCGAAAGCGGCGTCCGCCGCATCTGTGTCAGCCTGCAGGATTCCCATCGCGATCCCCGCCGCGAAATATCCATTAAACGCATCATTGACCAGCAATACCCCGATCATTTCCTCGGCTCCGTCCCGGTCCTAGCCGGCAGCGACATTTCCAAGTCCGCCGAAGATCGCACCCGCACCTATTCCGCGCTCATCAATACCTACACCCACGGCGCGCTAGCCGCCACCCTCTTCAAAGCCGAAGACGAACTCCGCGAATCCGCCGGATACACCGGCACATTTCTCGTCAGTCACATCAATGGCGGCGTCGCCGGAATCGCCAAGACCAAAGCGATAGACACGATCGAGTCCGGCCCAATTCTCGGCATCCACGCCAGCGCCTACCTCGCCAAAGCTTACGGCTTCAACGACGTCATCGCCATGGACATCGGCGGCACGACAGCCAAAGTCAGCGTCCTGCGCAACGGCGAACCAATTTATCGCAAGCCCTCCGATTTTTTCGGCATCCCCGTAGCCGTCTCGCTCCCCGATCTACACTCCATCGCGCTCGGTGGCGGCAGCATCGTCAAACCCCTGCCGCACGCGACCAAGCCCGGCGTTCAACTAGGCCCCGAAAGCATGGGCTCCTATCCCGGCCCCGCCTGCTATGGCCTCGGCGGCGTTCAGCCCACGCTCACCGACGCGTTCGTCACCGCCGGTCTGATAAATCCGGAATATTTTCTAGGCGGCACAAAATCCATTGACCTCGATCTGGCCCGCAAGACGATCGCCGACGCAGTCGCCCAACCGCTGAACGTCTCGGTAGAAGAAGCCTGCCGCATCGTCATCAGCCGTGCCTTCGAATCAGTCGCCGCCATGATCTTAGCCGCGAAAAAATCTCTGCACGAAGATCTCGCAAACTCCGTCCTCTTCGCATACGGCGGCAACGGCAGCCTCTTCGCCTGCGGCGTAGCCGAAAAAGTCGGCCTCCATCGCGTCCAACTATTTTCGCTCGGCTCCGTCTTCAGCGCCTTCGGCTCCTCCGTCTCCGATATCTCTCACCTGTACGAAGGCTCGCTAGCCGGCGTCCCGCTCAACGACACCGGCGTCTCCCACATCCGCCAAATGCTAGAAGAAATGAAAGCCGAAGGCGTAAAAGACCTGCTAGGCGAAGGCATCCTCCCCGATGGCATCAGCTACACCTGCGAACTAGATGCGACGCGTAACGGCCAATCCTCCGTCGCCGTCCCGTGCAACGAAAGTTCTCTGCACAGCGAAAAAGATCTGCAAGCCGCGCTCACCAAAGCGCTAGTCAATCCCGCTGCCACACACGACGCCCCAATTTCCCTCGAACTCCTTCGCGTCTCAGTAAAAAAACAAATGCCCAAGCCCCACCTCGCCGAACGCAAGCTACAAACCCCCGATTCCTCCTACGCCCTCAAAGGCACGCGCAAAGTCAGCTGGGGCAGCACTACCGGCGAAGCCCAAATCTACAATTTCGAAGCCCTTCATCCCGGCAATCAAATAAAAGGCTGCGCCATCCTCGAAGACGTAAACACCACCTACTTCGTCCCAGAAAACTGGCAATTGACCATGGACCGCTTCGGCAACGCCGCCCTAACCCGCTCGCAGGAGAAACGATGACCACGCCCACACAAAATAAAAACCGCCTCCGCATCACCGAATATCTCGACCTCGACCTCGACGCCGAACAATGGACCTGCAACCGCTGCAATCGCCCTCTGGGCCCCGCGCAAGAGAATTACAAAAAAGGCTGCCTGGTCCACGACCGCGACCCCCGCGAAATCCATCCGCCGCTAGTCACCGGCGCATTTAATTTCTCACCCGACCCCCTCTGGGTCCGCATCGTCGAATTCTACTGCCCCGGCTGCGGCACCCAAGTCGAAACTGAATACCTCCCGCCCGGCCACCCCATCACTCACGACATCGAAATCGACGTACAACGCCTCAAAGAACGCCTGCAGAAAGGTGAATTCGTAATCCGCGATCAGCGCCTCGAGGCCACCGAATGAACTCCATTGACATAGACGTCGGTGGCACCTTCACCGACCTCGTCCTGAATTTCAACGGCAATGCTCTGATCAAAAAGTCGCCGACGACTCCCTACGACCTCTCTGTCTGCTTCACCCGCGTAATCGAAGACGGCGCCGCCGCCCTAGGCATGAAAATCGAAGATCTGTTGCCCGCCATCGAAATGATCCGTTACTCCACCACCATCGCCCTAAATCGCCTAATCGAAAAAAAAGGTCCCCGCCTAGGCCTAATCACCACCGAAGGCCACGAAGACGTAGTCCTGCTAGGCCGCGGCGCCCAATGGATTGACGGCACCCGCGTTTCCGAACGCCGCAACCTGGCAGTCCAAAATAAACCCGACCCCCTGATCCCCCGCGACATGATCGTAGGCGTTAAAGAACGCGTGGATTCGCGCGGCCACATCATCCGCCCGCTCGATGAAAACGACGTCCGCGAAAAAGTTCGCTACCTCACCAGCCGCGGCGCCCGCGGTTTCGTCGTCGCGCTCCTCTGGGGCTTCCTGAATCCCGCAAACGAGCGCCGCGTGAAAGAAATCATCCGCGACGAATACAAAGAATTTCACATNGGCTACTTGCCCGTAGTCCTCGCCGGACAAGTCGTCGGCAAACTCGGCGAATACGAACGCACCATGGCCGCCATTCTCGACGCCTATCTCCAACGCTCCATGCAAATCGAACTTTCCGCCATGTGGGACAAACTTCGCGAAAAGGGTTATTCCAAGCCCCTATTAATGATCCAAAGCTCCGGCGGCATCGCCGAAGTCTTTCGCACCGCCGCCAGCCGCACCTTCAATAGCGGTCCCGTCTCCGGCCTCATGGGCGCCCATCACGTCGCCAAAATTCTCGGCTATCAAAATGTCGTAATGACGGACATGGGCGGCACCAGCTTCGACGTAGGCCTGGTAGTCAAAGACAGCGTCCGCAGTTACGATTTCCGCCCCATCATTGACCGCTGGATGGTCGGCATCACCATGATCAAAACTCTTTCCATAGGCGCTGGCGGCGGTTCCATCGCCTACGTCAATAAACTCCTCGAAAATCGCGTGCAAGTAGGCCCGCGCAGCGCCGGCTCCATCCCCGGCCCCGCCTGTTTCAATCTCGGCGGCACCGAGCCGACGGTCACAGACGCGGACGTAGTCCTCGGCTACCTGAACCCCGAATATTATTTCGGTGGAAAAATGCGCCTCGATAAAAATCGCGCGATCAACGCCGTCCGCGAAAAAATCGCGAAGCCGCTCGGCATCGGCGTCGAAGAGGCGGCGGTAATTATTCGCAAAATCGTCAACGGCAACATGGCCTCCGCCATCATGAAAGAAGTCCATCTCCGCGGCCACAGCCCCGAAGATTTCATCCTCTTCGTAGGCGGCGGCGCCGGCCCCACCCACGCCGAAGGCTACAAAGCCGATATCCCCAAAGCCGTCACCTTCGCTTTCTCCCCAGTCTTCTGCGCCTTCGGCTCCTCCACCATGGACATCATGCACGTCTACGAAGTCTCCAAAAAGCTCACGCTAATGGAGCCGCGCACCCAAATAATCACGAGCGAATTCACAGTCTTCAACGAAACCGTCGAAACCCTGATCGCACAAGCCCGCCGCGATCTGACAGGCGATGGCCTAAATCTGAACGAAGCATCCTTCGTCCTGGAATTAGACATGCTCTACGGCGGCCAATTCCACGTGAAGCGCGCCCTCTCTCCATTACTCGCAGTGCACTCGACAGAAGACGTCCGCGCCATCTGCGACGCCTTCAACAAAGAATTCAGCGAAGCCTTCAGCCCCTTCGTAGTAAATCCCGAAGGCGGCATATTCATTGAGAGCTTCATCCTCAAAGCGATCGTCCCCACAAAAAAAATCGAGTTGCCGAAGCTCACGCTCGAAGGCCCCAGCCCAGCAGCAGCCCGCAAAGGCGAACGCCCAGTATTCTGGCCCCCGGAAAAAGATTTTCGCCCCACGCCAATCTACACCTACGAATCCCTGCGCCCCGGAAACGTAATCGAAGGCCCCGCGATCGTCGAAGGCGAATACACCACGCTGGTAATCCCCCCAGCGCTCCATTTCACGATCAACAATCGCGGCCTAGGCATCCTGGCGAGCAAATGACCAAGCGTTGTAATTCGGGAGTCTTTGTAGGTCGGGGCTTTAGCCACGACATAAACGCAGCAACGTCAGAGCGGCTTCAGCCGCTGAAGTACAGGTTTCCCGTTCGCGATGCCACGCCGGCAATACGCGTGTCATCCCGAACGGAGTCCCGCGCTTTTTCTTTCCCGCCGCAGTTTGGCGGGCGCGGGACGCAGAGAGGGATCTGCTTTCTTCGCTTGTGCGCAAGGTGTGCGCCTTTGACTTGGTCTTTGAAGTTGCTGTTGCCTTTGCCGTAGACAAGGAGACCGATGCCCATCCCAACACTAGCCGAAAAACTAGCCTGGCTGAAACCCTCCCCCGCCACGCCCTACGAAAAAGAGTCCGCTGCGAAAATCCCCCAAGGCGATTACGAAATCGGCGTGCAAATTACCAACGACATCCTCGACGAAGCCATGGAAGTATTCATCCGCTCCTCCCGCAGCTACTTCGGCGTCTCTGGCGATTCCATGGTCGCCCTGTTCACCGCCGGCGGCGATCTAATCAACGCCTCCTGCGGCACCTACCTCCACGCCATAATCCAACCCATCGTCATAAAATTCATCCTGAAATATTACGAAAAAAATCCCGGCATCCGCGATGGAGACATCTGGTACACCAACGACGCCCTCTACGGTGGCATCCACAATCCCGATCAAGTCGCGCTAATGCCCATCTTCTACAAAGGCCAGCTCCTGGCCTGGGGTTCCGCTGCCCTCCACACCACCGAAACCGGAGCTATCGAACCAGGCGGCATGCCCGTAAGCGCGAAATCCCGTTTCGAAGAAGGCCTGAATCTGCCGCCCATAAAAATTGGCGAAAATTTCGAAATCCGCCAGGATTTTCTGGAGTTTTACACCGTCTACGGCCTGCGCGCCCCCGCCATGTTCATCTCCGACCTCCGCGCCCGCTGCACCACCGCCGACCGCGTCCGTGTCCGCGTCCTGGAACTAGCCGAAAAGCGCGGCCCCGATTTCGTGGTCGGCCTAATGCGCAAAATGTGCGAAACCGCCGAAGCGGGCGCCAGAAAAAAAATCAAATCCCTCCCCGACGGCAAATTCCGCGCCGTAGTTTTCAACGACGCCATCGGCTGGACCCCGGCCCTGGTCCGCGCCTGCAACCTGACCCTCACAAAAAAAGACGGCAACATCATTTTCGATTTCGCCGGCACCTCCCCCGAAAATCCCTCGTCCTACAACGTCCATCCCCAAGCCGTAGTCGGACACATCGCCAATTTTATGTACGAATATATTTTTCACGACCTCCCCATCGCCAGCTCCACCTTCGCCGCCATTGATTTCGAATTCCCCGAACGGATCATCCTCAATCCAGACAAAATGGCCGCCACCAGCTGCTGCGTTTTCATCGGAATGCAATGCCGCAACGCCACGCACAACGCCTTCGCGAAAATGATGTTCTCCAGCGCCGCCCTCTGGAAACAAGTCGCCGCCGCCCCCGGCAGCCAGCACACCTCGCAAATCTGCGCCGGCCACTCGCAATGGAATCTCGCCGTGTCAGACGTTCTTTCGTTCTCGCTCAACACGCAAGGCCAAGGCGGCCGCTCCGGCCAGGACGGCATGGACGCCTACGGTTTCGCCTGGTGCGCCTTCGGCCGCGCTCCCGATTCCGAGCAAGTCGAAAGCGAACTTCCAGTCACCGTCACGCTATCGCAGCACTGGAAAGATTCCAGCGGCCCCGGCCTCCATCGCGGTGGCTCCGGCGGCGTGCAGCATTGGATGATTCACAAAGTCCCCGAACTAGTTTCCATGTGCATGGGCAACGGCAGCAAAGTTCCCCTCGGCCAGCCGCTTTTCGGCGGCTACGCTTCCTCGCCCATCCCCGGCATCAGCATTCGCAAAGCCGATTTGCTCAAACAAATGGCCGACGCCAACCCCGCGCTGACCATGGATTTCCGCACCATCCTCGAAGATCACACCATCCAGGGAAATTGGAATATGGAGCTGATCGCCCGCACCCCCAAAGTTTATGACGAAGGCGACGTCCTCTTCGGTTTCAGCGGCGGCGGCCCCGGCTACGGCGACCCGCTCGAGCGCGACCCCGCTGAAATTCTCGAAGACGTGAAGAAAAAAATAATCTCAGACGCCACCGCGCAAAATATCTACCGTATCGCCTACGATCCCGTGCGCCGCAAGTTCGATCCCGAAAAAACCAAACAGCTTCGCGGCGAAGAGCGCCGCGCCCGCCTCGCCCGCGGCAAATCCTACGACGAGTTCCAGCAGCAGTGGAGCAAGCTCAGTCCACCAAAAGAGATCCTGCAGTGGTACGGCACCTGGCCCGACGCCAAATCTACCGGACCATGTTTCCGTCCCTGATCAGCGCGCGATGAACGCAAATCTCACTCCGCGCCAGATCCTCAAAGGGCTGCTGCAGGGAACACCGCCGCTCCGCCCGCTGTTCCTGCCCATCGTATTTTCCCTAGGCGCGAAAGTTGAAAACCTCCCGCTCCGAGCTTTTCTCTGCAATGCCACGAAAATCACGAATTCTCTCCGCCAGATCCGCACGCACCTCCGCTCCGACGGGGTCGCCTGCTACTTCGATCCCTACCTCGAAGCAGAAGCGCTCGGCGCGACGCTGCAATATGTGAATGAAGATGAGCCACCCACGATGCAATGGCCGCATCGCGCCGAAATAGGCGAACTCCCCGAAGGTCTCAACTCTCCCGAAGATGCCGCGAAGAACCCGCGCGTCGCCGTCGCAGTCGAAGTGATCCAGCGCCTCAAATCGCTCATGCGCGACGAACCTCTGCTGTGCGCCGGCGTCACCGGCCCATTCACCCTTGCCGCGCGTCTCCTCGATCTGCGTCCAGCCAACGCTCCGCCCCGCGAAGATTTCTCCGATGCCGCGCTGGAATTAGCCGCCGCCACCATCACCCAGATCGCCACCAAATTTGTAGATGCCGGCGCCAACGTAATCTTCATCCAGGAGAATATTTTCCCCGTCCTCTCCGCCGAACACTGCGAAGCGTGGGCCGCATCGCTAGCCCCAGCTTTCAACATCGTCCGCTTCTACGAAGCGCTCCCCGTTCTGCTCTTCAGCGACGAAAATTCCTTCGCTGCAAACAGGGAAATCATCTACGCGCGAAATTGGGATTGCATCCCCTGCCCGGCGTTAGCCGCGTCGCCAACCAGCGAAGCAGAAATTGCTTTGCCACCAAACCGAGCGAATATCGGCATCGCCCTGCCAGCCGCGCCATTTCAGCCCGCCGCATCACCTGACGCAGAAAACTTCGCGGATTCGCTTCATACTATAATGATGGAGTTGCAGCCCGTGCTCGTTACGACGGCCGGAGATGTCCCGGCATCAACAGACGTCAAGCTGCTAGTAAAAATCGGGGAGGCAATCCGTCGCTGAGTCGCCCCCCGAACTTCGTGATTCGGTATTCATGCAGCGAAATGCAGTGAAGTGAAATGACCACCAAATCTCAACTAAACGATCGCGTCCGACCCGTGCGCCTGCGCACTTCCGGCGCCACTGCGCATCCTCTCGCCGATGGCGCGATCCTCGTCCGCTCCGACGAACCACTCGGCCCCTACCCGCAAGTCCTAACCGATCGCCTCCTCCACTGGGCGAAAATCTCGCCAAACAAAATCTGCATAGCCAAAAGGGAAGCTGACGGCGAATGGCGCAAGCTCACCTACGCCCAAGTTCTGCAAGCCGTCACCAACATCGGCCAATCCCTCCTCGATCGCGACCTCTCCGAAGATCGCCCCGTCGCCATTCTCTCCGAAAACGATCTCGAACATTTCCTCCTGATGCTAGCTGGCCAGCACGTAGGCATCCCCACAGCCCACATTTCCCCAGTCTATTCCCTCGTCTCGCGCGATTTCGGCAAGTTGCGCCACACGCTCGGCCTCCTCAATCCCGGCCTGGTCTTCATCTCCAATGGCGAACGCTACGCGAGCGCCCTTGAAAAAGTAGTCCCGCACGAAGCAGAAGTTGCGGTCACGTCGGCACCCCCACCAAATAGAAAAACAACTCCCTTCGCCGAGCTCGCTGCGACGAAACCAACTCGCGCCGTCGAAGACGCCCACCAGAAAATTCAGCGCGACGCCGTGGCGAAAATCCTCTTCACGTCCGGTTCCACAGGCATGCCCAAAGGCGTCATCAACACCCACCGCATGCTCTGCTGCAATCAACAAATGATCGCCCAGGTTTTCTGTTTCCTGCAGGACGAGCCTCCCGTCCTCCTCGACTGGCTCCCCTGGAATCACACCTTCGGCGGAAATCACAATACCGGCATCGCTCTCTACAACGGCGGCAGCTTCTATATAGATGATGGCAAGCCGGGCCCTTCGCTCATCGCGGAAACCATTCGCAACCTGCGCGAAATTTCCCCCACCGTTTATTTCAACGTCCCCAAAGGCTACGAAGACCTGCTGCCCGCTCTGCGCTCCGACGGCCAGCTCCGCGAAAATTTCTTCCGCCACTTGCGCCTGCTCTTCTACGCCGGCGCCGGCCTCTCGCAACCGGTCTGGGATGCCTATCGCGACCTCGCCCTGCAAACCTGCGGCGAGCGCATCATCATGGTCACCGGCCTGGGCTCCACGGAAACCGCACCCATGGCAATTCAAACCACCTGGGAAACGGACCAAGCAGGCGTGATCGGCATTCCGATTCCCGGCGTCGAAGCGAAACTCGTCCCCCGCGGCGCTAAACTAGAAGCCCGCGTGCGCGGCCCCAACATTACTCCCGGTTACTGGCGCCAACCGGAACTAACCGCGCAAGCTTTCGACGAAGACGGCTTCTACAATTTCGGCGATGCCCTAAAGTTTGTCGATCCCGCCGACGTCAACAAAGGATTCCTCTTCGACGGTCGCTTCTCCGAAGATTTCAAACTCGCCAGCGGCACATGGGCCAGCGTCGGCCCGCTGCGTTCGCGCGTCCTCAGCCATTTCGCGCCCTACGTCCGCGACGTGGTCATCACCGGCCACGATCGCGACGATATCGGCATGTTAATTTTCGCCGATGCCGACGCCTGCCGCGCGCTCTGCCCCACGCTCGATTGCTACGCATCCATCGCGGAAATATTTTCGCATCCACAAATCCGCGCATACTTTCAACACTTGCTCGAAACGTGTGCCGCAAATTCCACCGGCAGCTCCAATCGCATCACCCGCGCCATAATCGCGGAAGAGCCGCCCTCACTCGACGCCGGAGAAATTACCGACAAAGGCTCGCTCAATCAACGCGCTGTCCTCGATCGCCGCGCCGCAATCGTCGCAGAACTCTACGCGCCGCAACAATCGTCACGCATTCTGCGCGTCAAAAATATGAAGGAGAACTAACTCATGCCAACCACCACAAACGGCGGCCTCTTCATCGCCTACGACGACATCCACCTCCTAGACGGCGTCCGCACCCCTTTCATTGACTACAACACCGCCCTAGGCCTGGTCTCCCCCACCGATCTCGGCATCAAATCCGCCCGCGCCCTCTTCGCTCGCGCTAAAATCCCACCCCAAGATGTCGGCGCAATAATCGCCGGCAGCGTAGCCCAAGCCAGCTTCGACGCCTACGTCCTCCCCCGCCACATCGGCCTCTATTCCGGCGTCCCTCTCGATCGCCCCGCGCTTCTGGTCCAACGCGTCTGCGGCACCGGCATCGAAGCCCTCAGCCAGGCCGCCGACGCCATTACCCTGAAAAAAATCGAACTCGGTCTCTGCGTCGGCGCCGAATCCATGAGCCGCAATCCCATCGCCGCCTACACCCATCGCGGTGGTTTCCGCATGGGCCAAGTCGAATTCAAAGATTTCCTCTGGGAAGCGCTGCTAGATCCCGCCCCAGGAATCACCATGGGCCAAACTGCGGAAAACACCGCCAGCAAATATAAAATCACCCGCGAAGAAGTAGACCGCTTCGCTGAATTAAGTTTCTCCCGCGCCCTAGCCGCACAAAAAAGCTGCTTCCTCTCCGGCGAAATCACTCCGCTGATCTCCGAAAAGTTCGAGCTCGAAGGCTACAACCCCCGCGGCATCCAACTCTCCAGCAAAATTGAATCCCTTGCCGCCGACACGCACATCCGCCCCTCGTCCTACGAGGTCCTCTCCAAAATCCGCGCCGCATTCGGCGGCGTGCAAACCGGCGGCAACAGTTCGGCCATTGTAGATGGCGCCGCCGCAGCCCTGGTCGGCTCCGGCACCTACGCTAAATCGCGCAATATCCAGCCGCTCGCGCGCGTTGCCGCCGTCGCCACCGTAGGCGTGCCCCCGGAAATCATGAGCATTGCTCCCGCCCCCGCCATCCGCAAACTTCTCGAAGGCGTCAGCCTCCCGCTCGACGCCATCGACCGCTTCGAAATCAACGAAGCCTTCGGTGCGCAGCTTATCGGCGTCGAACGCGAGCTTAATCTCGACCGCAGCAAACTCAACGTCAACGGTGGCGCCATCGCCATCGGCCATCCCCTGGCCGCCACCGGCATTCGTCTCGCAGTCACGCTCTCACGAGAACTCCGCCGCTCCAATCTGCGCTACGGCATCGCCTCAGCCTGCATCGGCGGAGGGCAGGGCATCGCGCTGCTCCTCGAAATCCCGCGCTGAAAAATCGTGCCGCGATGCAAATTCATCTTATTGATGCGTTCCATCCATGCCCACACCGCGGCCTCCGCCGCATCAAACTGATGTAAAATAGAGTAATCGCAACCAGCAAAGTCAGCATAAAGTCAGTCGGAGGTAAGTTACTTTCATGAGCGATGCCGCACTAAAATCCTATTTATTCGTCAGCGATTTCGACCAAACTCTCACGTTCAACGATTCCGGCTACGTCCTAAGCGAAATCGTAGGAATCCCCACCGCCGAATTCGAACGCAAAGCCGAAGGCATGGCCAAACTCAATCTCGTCCAGCAGGGCGCCGAACTAGCCTATCTCCTCCTTCACGATCCCGAATTCCGCTCGCGCGTCCGCAAAGAACATCTAATTCAGGTCGGAAAAGAGATCCGCCTCAAAGCCAATATCGGCCTGCTCAACGAAATTCTCGACCACGGCATCCAGGGCTATCACTTCGATTTTTACGTTCTCTCCGCCGCCCCCGTCGAAGTAATCCAATCGGCACTCGAAGGAATCCTGCCGCCCGATCGCATCCACGGCACGGAATTCAAATACAAAAGCACCGGAGAAATTGACACCATCGTCCGCGCCACCGCCGGCTACGGCAAAGTCGCCTTCCTCGATGAACTCCAAGCCAAAATGAAAATCGGCCCCGATCACGTCATTTACGCCGGCGACGGCAGCTCCGACATCCACGTCATGCTGCACATCAACGCCCGTGACGGTTTCACCATCGCCGTCTCCGAAACCAAACACGTTTCCCACATCGCCCAGCGCACCATTCTCAGCAGCAGCGCGCTCGGCGTCCTCGTCCCCATCCTGGAAAGAATTGTCGGCAAAAGCCGCGCGCAAATCCGCGCGTTCCTGGAGTCCTACGGTTTTCTAATTCAGGAATGGGATAAAGTTCGCACCGACTGGCTCACCCTTCGCCCTGCCACGGAAGAGCCGGTGGAAGTTCGCTCAGGGGCCGGTCTATAACTATGATTAGCTCAATCGTCCGGCTCACACTCCGTCGCGCGACGGAGGGGCCGGTGGGAACTCGCTCAGGAGATGGGTCAACAATATGATCAGCTCAATCGGTTGGCTCGCCACCGCCCTCGTCACCGCTTCCTATTTTTTCCGCAATCACAAGACGCTCCGCATCATGCAAGCCCTCGGCGCCGTCGTCTGGCTAACCTACGGCATCCTCATCAGCTCCAAACCAGTAATGGTCGCCAACATTATCGTCGCCGTAGTAGCCCTCTACTCGACAATTCTGCCAACACACGTCCCCCCGCCGCCGACCCCAACCCCCGAAATCGGAGACTAAGTTTGCTGGCTCCTCGAAGTTGAATTTACAGCGCCCGTCTCGCTCTGCGAGACGGGCGCCTTTGCCTTGGCTTCCGTAGGGGCGGGTCTCAGACCCGCC
>JGI12713J13577_1000002_pt1 | contig 173799 bp, 151 predicted proteins | sample JacPin_JW_Ref_O3_FD_13577 | JGI IMG/M metagenome (IMG submission 13577) | reverse complement strand
GTGCCGAGGGCCAGAATCGGACTGGCTACGCCGGCCTTTTCAGGGCCGCGCTCTACCGGTGAGCTACCTCGGCACCGGTGCATCGAATGATTCTACGGAAAATTCGGCAGGGTGACAAACGAAAACGGGGTTCGCAGAAAAACGATTTTGAGTGCAGTTGTAGCGGCGGTGCCGCAAGGCGGGACCGCCGCAGATCGTCTCGCACTACTCGTCCGCACCATAATACCGATGGCGCACTGATGTGCACGCTACAACTGCAACGGCAGGAAGGAAGGGCGTGGGGTTGACATTGTGGCAAGCTAGGGCGCAGCAAGCAGCGCCCCTACTGCGAGTTTATTTATTTCACGGAGTCGTCGTACTCTTTCATCCAGTTGCGGGCTTTTAGGACTTCGCGGGCTTTGGAGCCATCGGCTGGGCCTACTATGCCGTCCTTTTCCATCAGGTCGATCAGTCTCGCGGCGCGGCCGTAGCCCACGCGCAGGCGGCGCTGCAGAGTGGACGTGGAGGCGCGGCCCATTTCGCAGACTACGCGGACTGCGTCCTGGTAGAGGTCATCGTCCACTTCGTCGCCAGCATCGCCACCGGTGTTGCCAGAGGCACCGCTGGCACCGTTCTCGTCTTTTTCCTTGGGCGGCTTGAGCAACTCTTCGTTGTAAATCGCTTGGGCTTGTTCGCGCCAGAAATCGCAGACGGCCTCTACTTCTCGTTCGTGGACGTAGGGGCCGTGGATGCGGTGCAGTCTGGACGAGCCGGCAGGCAAATAGAGCATGTCGCCTTTGCCCAGGAGCGATTCGGAGCCGTTGGCGTCGAGAATGGTGCGCGAGTCAACCTTGCTGGCCACGCGGAACGAAATGCGGGCCGGGAAGTTTGCTTTGATCAGACCGGTGATTACGTCAACCGAGGGGCGCTGCGTCGCAAGGATCAGATGGATGCCTACTGCGCGAGCCATTTGCGCGAGGCGCGTGATGGATTCCTCGACGCCGTTGGTGTCCACCATCATTAGGTCGGCTAATTCGTCCACGACGATGACGAGGTAGGGAAGCGGCTTGTGTTCGTCTTCCTCGGCGCCGTCGAAGAGCGAAAGCGATTGGCCTTTTTCGAACGAGCGATTGTATTGCTCGATATTGCGCACGCCGCGGGAGGCGAGGAGCTTGAGGCGGCGCTCCATTTCGCGCGTGGCGTTACGCATCACGTTGGCCGCGACTTTCGGATCGGTGACCACTGGCGCGAGCAGATGCGGGATGTCGGCGTAGAGGCCCAGTTCGACTTGCTTCGGGTCAATCAGCACCAGTTTTAATTCATCGGGCGTAGCTTTGAAGAGCATGCCCATCAGCAGGGAATTGATGAAGACGGATTTTCCGGTGCCGGTCGAACCAGCGATGAGCAAGTGCGGCATCTGCGTCAGGTCGCCGGCGCGGATGCGGCCGATGAGGTCTTTGCCGAAGGGCAGGCTGAGTTTTGACGGCGAGTGGCTGAATTCCGGCGATTCGATCACATCGCGCAGGGCAATGGTTTCGCGATGGACGTTGGGAACTTCAATGCCGACGGTGGACTTGCCGGGAATGCGTTCGATCAGTATGGATTCGGCTTGCAGCGCGAGGCAGAGATCGTCGCTCAGGTTGGTGATGCGGCTGTATTTGATGCCGGCTTCGGGCTTGAATTCGAAAGTGGTGACGACGGGACCGGGATTGATCTGGGTGATGTGACCGCTCACGTCGAATTCCATGCACTTGGATTCGATAGCGCGGGCGCGGTCTTTCAGCTCATTCTCGTCCATTTTTTCGCCGCGCTCGGCGTTGGAGAGCAGCGAGGGCGAGGGCAACTTATAGGTAGTCTTGCCCGAAGCGATTTTCGGCTCGGCGGATTTTTTCTTCGCGGGCGGCGGAGCTACGGATTCGTTTTCGTGGAATTTGATGACTGTGGGGGAGCGGCGGGCGTCGTTGCGCGCTTCTTCGGCTTCGCGCGCTTCCTCCTCTTCTTCTTCTTCCTCCTCCGCTAGTGCCTTTGTGGAAACGCGCTGTCGCGGCGCCGGCGGACGTCCGGCGATTTTGATTTCTTCCACGCGCTTGCGCAGACGATCGGATTCGCGGGCCTCGCGCCAATCTTTCACGCGCGCCCAGAGCTGGCCGAGGTAGCCGTCATTGGCCATTGGTTTCTTCATCCATGCCAGAGCTGTGCGGAAGGAAAAACTAGTGGTGAGAAATAGCGCCGTCAGAAATGTCGCACCGGCAACGAGCCCAGCTCCGATCGGATTGAATGCGGCGCGCAAAGATTCCGCGAGGATCGTGCCCACCATTCCACCGGCGGGTAACGCGCTGCGGACTTCCGGCATGGGGAGAAGCGCCAGTATTGACGCGAAAGACGCGAGCAGCATCGTAAAGCCGATCACTTTCGCAATTGGTGCGTCGAGGAGCTGGCTGCGGAACCACTTCATCGCCACCAGGAACATACCTACGGGAAACATAAACGCCGCGAAGCCGCAGAACTGGAAGAAGAGGTCGGCGAGGTGAGCACCCACCGGGCCGATCCAATTGCGCGCTGGACCTGCACCAGGCGGCGGCGCGGAAACATTGAACGAAGCGTCATGCGGAGAATACGAGAGCAGGCTGAGAGCGAGCAGGACGGCGAGGCTGAGGCCGACGAAGCCGATCAGCTCGTTGAGACGCTTATTTTCAGTAGGTGTAAGGATCCGCACGACGATTTCCCCTTTTTTCCCATTGGCGCGGCGTCGCTCACTTACGGCCTGATTATACGGCCAAAGCGCGTGACTTGGCGGCAATAGGTCGCCGAAGGATGCCGCTGTGCGGCGTCCTCTGGCTGAGCAGCAACGACTGGGCAAAAATAGGGGAAGGCCGCCGCGTAGAAAACCTGGGGAGCGCCGGCGCTAACGCGCAAAACCCAAGTGGAGGAACGCGAGCAACAAAATGACTATACCAAAGGCAATCCGGTAGTAAATAAAGATTTTCAGTGTGCGTGTCTGCAAATACTTCAGGAAGAAGGCTATGACGATGAAGCCGACTACGGTGGAGACCGCGATGCTGGCAATTAGGGTGGATTGCGGGATGTCGAGCGCTCCGGCGTGATGTAGCTTGAGGAGTTTCGGGACTTCTTTGGCTGCGGCTCCGGCGATTAGTGGCGTCGAAAGCAGGAACGAGAAGCGGGCCGCGGCTTCGCGGGTCATGCCACGGAACAGGCCCGTGGTGATGGTGATTCCGGAGCGCGAGACGCCGGGAAAAAGCGCGAGGGCCTGCGAGGTGCCGATAGCGAGCGAATCGCCGAGAGAAGTTTGTTCGATGCGGCGACTGAGCCGGGCGGAATATTCCGCGTACCACATCAGCAGGGCGATTGCGATCATGGCGCTGGCGATCGGAATCGGACTGCGCAGATTTTCTTCGATCCAGTGTTCGAAGAAAAATCCCACCAGGGCGCCTGGGATGGTGCCGGCAACCAGATACCAGAACAGGCGCTGATTCTGCATGACCATTTGTTCGCTGGCGCGCTTGGGATAATGAAAGCCGAGGCCGCATAGCGTGAGTTGAATCCATTCGCGGAAGAAATACAGCAGGACGGCGATCAAGGTGCCGAGGTGCAGTGCGACGTCAAACGCGATGCCGGGGTCCTGCCAGTGGAGCAAGTCGGGAATTAAAATAAGGTGCGCCGAGCTGCTGATGGGCAGAAATTCGGTGAGGCCCTGCACGACTGCGAGAATGATTGCTTGCCACAGAGGCATTGGTTTTCAGTTCTCCCTAGTGACGGCTTGGGCCGCCGGAAATTGCGCGCACTCTAGTGTGGAAGGGTCTTGGCCATCACGAACGCGTCGCGCCCGCCGGGATAGTAATCTTTTTTGATCCCGCGATCACGATATCCATGCTTGGTCCAGAAGGCAACTGCGGAATCGTTGTCAGTAGCTGTCTCAAGGGTAACTTCGCGGACGCCGTTGGCGGCGAGGCGACGCTCGATTTCGGTGAGTAGCATCGAGCCGACGTGATGACGGCGAAATTGCGGCAAGACGTCAATGGTGACGATGTAGCCGCCTTCCTCGCGGCGGGCGCTGATGCAGAAGCCGACGATTTGCTTTTCAGGCGCGGGCGCATCGGCGTCGGCGGAATCGGCTTTGGCTTGAGCCTCGGCGTCCGCGACGAGGCAATCTGAGCCGCTGAAACGCAGGTAGGCCCGCAGCTCGCGTTGCGAGTACGCGACTTCGGGTTCATAGCAGGCCTGATCAATTTCGTAGAGCGAGTCGAAATCGTCGGGCTTGAAAATTCTAAGAGTGATGTTCACAGCGGAGTTTGGAAGCTAGCTCCTAAATTATTTGGCTCAGATCGAAACGAGCGGCTTCAGCGGCTAAAGCCCCCTTTGTTGTGCGCCCTCACGGCGGGACTGAAGCCCCGCCCTTCCACCATCGTGATCTGTGTGGCCGGTTTTAGACTTCCAGGATCACCGGCAAAATTAATGGGCGCTTGGCGGTTTGCTTGTTGAGGAAGCGCTTCAGGTCCTGGCGAACTTTTTCCTTGATTACGCTCCAGTCGGTTTTTTCTTCCTGAGTAGATTGCTCGATGGTGCGCAGGATGATATCGCGGGCTTGATTGATGATTTCGGCGCCGTCTTCAGAGGGTAGGAAGCCGCGCGTAACGATTTCCGGCGCGGTTTCCATACGTCCGGTGTGTTTGTTGATCACCATGATGGGCACTACCACGCCGTCTTCGGATAGGTGGCGGCGATCACGGATCACTACTTCTTCGATTTCCTCGAGCGAACCGGAATCCACCAGCACGCGCCCGGCGGTGACGGGCTCGCGGCGGTGCGCGCCACCATCGGCGGTGAATTCGACGGGTTGGCCGCTTTCCAGCAGGAAAATCTGACCGCCGACCGCGCCCAATTGTTCGGCGAGCGCGGAGTGGCGGAAAAGCTGCCGGTATTCCCCGTGCACCGGGACGAAATATTTTGGGCGCACCAGCTGCAGCAGGATTTTCATTTCTTCCTGGCTGGCGTGGCCGGAGACGTGAATGGGAGCGGAGCGTCCGCCCTCGTAATAGACCAGCACGCGGCGGCGGAAGAAATGGTCAATCATGCGGAAGATCGCTTTTTCGTTGCCGGGAATGATGCGCGAGGAGAGGATTACGGTGTCGTTTTCGGCGATGCTCAGCAGGCGATGATTATCCACGGCGATACGCGATAGTGCGGACATCGGCTCGGCTTGGGTGCCGCTCGCCAAAACTACCAACTTCTGTGGATCGAAGGTGCGGATGTCCTGCGGGCGCACCACGCTGCCATCGGGAACGCGCAGCTTGCCNAGGCCATGCGCGATTTCAACGTTGTCCACCATGCTGCGGCCGACGAAACCGATCTTGCGTCCGACCATGCGGGCGATATCAATCACTTGCTGCACGCGGTGCACGGAGCTGGCGAAACAGGACACGAGAACTTTGGCCGGCGCGGCGCGGAATAGTTCTTCGAGGCGTACTACTACGGCACGTTCCGAGGGAGTGAAGCCGGGGCGCTCGACGTTGGTGCTGTCGCTGAACAGCGCGAGGACACCTTCCTGGCCGTAGCGGGCGAAGGCGTGCATGTCGAAGGGCTTGTCGTCCACCGGAGTGTGATCAATTTTGAAATCGCCGGTGTGGATGATTACACCTACAGGCGTGCGTACGGCGAGGGCGACGCAATCAATGGTGCTGTGGGTGACGTGCAGGTATTCGATGGAGAAAGGACCGAGGACGGTGGTTTGCCCAGCCTTTACTTCGTGCAGCTTGGCTTTATCAAGCAGCGCGTGCTCTTCGAGTTTCTTGCGCACGATGGCCAGCGTAAATTCCGTGCCGTAAATCGGTACGTTTATTTCGGGCAGAATATAGGGAATGGCGCCGATGTGATCTTCGTGCGCGTGGGTGAGGATGATGGCGCGCACCATACGCTTGTTCTGCTTCAGGTAGGTGATGTCGGGGATCACGATATCCACGCCGAGCAATTCCTGCTCGGGGAACATCAGGCCGGCGTCAATTACGATGATGTCGTCGCCGGTGCGCAGCGCGAGCATGTTCATACCGAACTCGCCCAGCCCGCCCAGCGGAATGGCCCATAGTGATGGTTGGCTCAATTTTTATGTCCGATTTGTTCGTTCAGCTCGACCAAGGGGGTTGCACGCAGCGAAAGCAGTCCCGCAATGAAGCCGATGCACGAAAGTCTTCGTTCTTTGTTCGCGGTTATCGTATCACACCCGGGCGGTGGTGATGGAGGCAGAGCAAGAAGCCTAAAAAAAGCTCGAGGAACTGGTGTTGTGCTGGGAGCCGGGCATGCCTTTCAGGCCACGCCATTCTGAGAAGCAACGCGCGCGCAAACGAGCCTCATTCCGTCAACATCCCGACAAGCCCATCGCTAAATACCATGAGAATCCTCTTAAAGCCGATCGCCATGCGCAGCTGGGAATAGATATAACGATACGCCTCTAAGAATGAAATTCCTGCGTCGCTTATCACAACGAGCCATCGATCACCCGCGCGCCTCGGCGCCCGCCTGCCAGCCTCGGCGCTAATTAGCTCCAGCAATTCACGTGTCATATTCAAAAGTAAAAGTGGGTCCGAATCGGAATTGTGCACGAACCCGATCATTTTCGGCGCTCGCTCAGACTTGTCTCTCAAAAGTCGAATGTGGACGCGATTCCCGTGAATCGTATCTTTCTCATCTCGACCAGGCGCTCCTCGCGCGAGAAGAGTTTGTATTTTGTCTTCCAGCGAGGTGGCGGTCTTCGATGGCAAATGGATAGGAGCGGTGATGGTCAGTAACACTGTCATGCCGTCCGGCACAGTTTCGCCAAGCGTGGCTCGCAGGCGTTCCAAGAGCCTGGTCGCAACCTTATCGAACCTCAAACGAGGTTTGGCGGCGTTACCTTGGCCAGTACCGCGCGGGCTGAGGGTTTTGATGTCAACCGCAACCCGTTTCCGAGCGAGCGTGACACAGGCGTCGGGGGGATCACTGCCCGTTTCCCACGTGGCCGAGAGCCATCTAGCGACGGTTTCGATGGCGGTACGCTCCTGCTTATTCAAATCCTTCATGGGTCCCTGCCTCTGAGGCGGGCAGCATTATTTGGCTAGAATTTCGCAGAAGCTATCACGATTATTCTGCGCCAGTGCCGGATAAATCGCGCAGTCGCAAACTGAGCCACTACCCAAAGGTGCAGCGTTGGAAGAAACAGACTTGCAGATCGGTGTGCGCTAGCGATTAAAGTGGGGCAAACCTAATCCGCGCGGCCACCGGCGAAGATGCGGGCTACTGCTACTAGCAGCACTGCGCCGACCGTGGCGGCTGCGAGGCTGCCCCAGAAGCCGAATGTGCGGATGCCGAGCTGGGTGAAAATCCAGCCGCCGATTACTGCGCCCACCAGGCCGAGGATTACGTCGGTGATGCAGCCGAAGCCGCGGCCGCGGGCGATGGTGCCGGCGAGCCATCCGGCGATCAGGCCGATCATGATCCACCAGAAAATTCCGTGGGTTTCCACATACACGACCCAGCCGTGTTCGGTCGAAGGAAGTTGCTGATGCAGCGCTGCCATTGCCAACGTGTTCATGCGCTCTCCTGAATTTATCCCTGGCAGAAAATGTAAGCCAGAGTCTTATAGATTAGCTTGGCGGCCAGAAAATCCGAAGCGTGATCCCGCGGGCGCGGGGAAAGCTCGGCGACGTCCATGGCGACGATTTTTTTGTGGTCGGCAACGGCGCGGATCAGCGACGTAACTTGATACCAATCGAGGCCGCCCGGTTCGGGCGCGCCGGTCGCGGATACAATCGAAGAATCGAAGCCGTCCACGTTCACGGTGAGATAAACGCGCGGGCCGAGGTCTTCCAGCACTTTCGCGATCCACGCCTTCACCGGGGCGCGCACGATGTCCTTGGCCCAATACACTTTCGTTTGCAGCTTGGAGATGACTTTGGATTCTTCCTCGGAGAGCGAGCGCACGCCCACTTGCACGGCGGGGCACATCTCCACGACGCGGCGCATGGTGCAGACGTGGCTGCCGGGATTTCCCTGATACTCATTGCGCATTTCGGCATGCGCGCCGATGTGCAGGACGCAGAGGTCTTTGAATTTTTTCAGAGTAGCGGAAACTAAAGGTGGCGTGAGGGAATGTTCGCCGCCGAGCGCGACGGGAAATTTTCCAGCGTCTAGCAATTCCAGCTGCGCGGTGAAAAGTTCGCGCAATACTTCCTCGAACGTGCCATCCTGCGTATCAATGGGCGGCCAGGTGGCAATGCCGATTTCGCGGCTGGGATCGAGCTCCAGTTCCTCGTCGTAGAGTTCCATGTGGCGGCTGGCTTCCAGGATCGCGCCCGGTCCATTGCGCGTGCCACGCTCGTAGGTGGCGGTGCGTTCCAGCGGGACGGGGAAAATTACGGCGCGCGCCGTCTCATAAGCGGAAAACTCTTCGGGAAGTCCGCCGAAATTTTGCGGCGGCATGGGCGTGTATCGGGACATGTGGGGTCTAGACTCCTGCGATGCAGTAGAAATTTTTCTTTCGTCTCGTGCGCATTTGTACTATCAATGATGCGCGCGCACGCGCGAATTTGAGCTCCCAGGCCTCTCGGGAGACCTACATTACCTGCGAGGACGCTGAATGGCAAAGAAAAAGGGCGCGACCGGACGTATCCTGCACGATCCGGTGGAGGACCGCCTCACTCCGATTTATCCGCTGGATCTTTCGCGGATACACACGATTGACGACATGGTGCGCGCGATGAGCCAGACGGCTTACACCGCGCGGCAGATCGGCGATGCGGCGGACGTGCTGGAAGCGATGGCTCGCGATAAAGATTGCTTTATCGTGATGACGCTATCGGGCGCGTTGACCGTGGGAAAAATGGGATTGGTTTTTTGCGACCTGGTGGAATCGGGGATTGTGAAAGCGATCGTGTCCACGGGCGCTTTGATGGCTCACGGATTGGTGGAAGCTACTGGCCGCTCGCATTTTCGCTACGACCCGAAAATGGACGATAACGAACTATTTTTGGCCGGCTACAATCGCGTTTACGATTCTTTGGAGCCAGAAGTGAATCTGGATGCGGTGGAAGTGGTGGTGGACCACGTGCTGAAGAATTGGCCGGACAACGAAGTTGTGTGCAGTTGGAGATTGAATCAGCGCATCGGGGAATATTTAGTGCGGCATGCCAAGGGGCGCGGGATTTTGAAATCTTGCATCGAGCATAACGTGCCGGTTTTCGTTCCGGCTTTCACTGATTCGGAGCTGGGGATTGATTTTGCTTTGTACCAGCGGCAGCGGAAGATGGAAGGGAAGGCGCCGCTGCGGTTTGATCCGTTTTTGGATTTCGAGCATTACGCGACGACGATGCTGAAGACCAAGCGCATGGGAATTTTTACGATTGGCGGCGGCGTGCCGCGCAACTGGGCGCAACAATTCGGCGTCTATGCGGAACTGCTGGCGCGGCGCGGATACGAGAAGATTCCTTTGAAGCGTTACAACTATGGGTTGCGGATTTGTCCCGAGCCGGTGAATTGGGGCGGGCTCTCCGGGAGCACTTACACCGAGGCGGTTTCGTGGGGGAAGTTTGTGCCGCTGGAGGAAGGCGGGCGGTTCGCGGAAGTTTTAGATGATGCTACGGTGGCTTTGCCTTTGATTGTTGGCGCGGTTTTGGAGAGGCTGGGATATCGGCACAGGGGCGGGTCGAAACCCGCGAAGCGCGCGCCGAGCGCACCGCGGAAGTGAAGACGTGCCGTTTCGTTGCGCGTTCGTGAAGCGCCGTGTTTGCGCGAGTGGCGCCTGCCTATTTTTCGTTCTGAGCTGTGTTTGCGCATCGCGCGTCCGTGTATTTGCAGTTCCCGCACCGGCAAATTCGAGCGAAATCCGTATTCCATGTGGGGTTGCGATTGCGGTGGATGGCGTGAAGTCCGCCGGCGAATGGGACAACGCTGCCGTGACGCAGTTCGCGGCGGCGGGGTGGAACGTGCGCGTTTTTGCGAAGCACGACGCGCAATATATCNATTTTGATTTTGAGGGCGTCACGCATCCGGGCGNCCGGCTGTTTCCTGAGATTCTGGTTGATCCGCGCAACACGAAATCGGTGGCGTGGCAGGAAGGGCAGTGGTGGCTGCACGTTTCGAATAATTTGTGCGAAGGGAATGGGGCGCCGAACGTTCACGAGCGGAAGGGCAAGTCCTTGTGCACGCACAGCAAGCCAGGCTGGGACGCAAATAATCCGCCAGAAGCCGGCACCGAGAGCATCGAGGTGAAAATTTCGTTTGCGAAGTTGGGCGCCGCGTATTCCCCTGAAATGAAAATCGGATTGGCGTTCGACATGACCGACGCGACGGGCAAAGCTGAACAGAAAACGTACTACGGGCCGGCCAGCGCGAAAATCGATTCGCCGAAAACTTGGGGAGTGGCTGTGCTGGAATGAAGGTGCGGACTGACTGCCCGCTCCGACTAATCGTCCTCGCCGATGAGGATGGCTGCAGCCAGCACTGTGGTCCAGAGGCCGCGCTTATCGCCGACGGCGGATTGGGTAATGTTCATGGTACGGACGATTTTATTGGAGATGCGATAGACCTCTTTTTTCTCGTCCCAGGAAAGATCGGGATCGAATTCCACGTTGAGCGTGGTCGCGAGCATTTCCGCCGCGAGTTCCTCCGTGTATTCCCCAGCAATTTCTTCACTTTCACCGAACGAGTGGTGCTCGGATAGGTAACCGAACATGGATTTATCGGCGGGAAGCGCTAGGCCCACACCGGCGGCGATCAGGCGGTGGGGTTCGCGCGTCTGATTCTCGCTGATTACGGTGAACGCGACTTGGCCGGGCTTAATGTGCTTCAAACCTTCGCTGCGGGAAATCAATTTGCAGTAAGGCGGGAAAATCGAGGAGACGCGAACGATGTTGCACGCGGCAATTCCCGCGTTGCGCAGGGCCAGCTCGAAGCTGGATAGGCGCTCGCGGTGTTTCCCGACTCCCTTGGTGAGGAAAATTTTCTTCGCGACGAACGCCATGAGCGGTACCGAACTGCGGTGCCTCCACTGAATCGAGTCGAAAAACAGAGCGCAACAAAAATTAACAAGCACAAGTAGCGATGTCAATGGAATTCAGCGTCGCGGCGAGATGGTGATGCTGCAACAGTATCGTCGCGGCGCGCCGATTGTTACAGCACGATGAAAATTTTGCTGCGCGGGGGCGGCGGGGCTACGCGCCGAACGGCACAATCTCGGATTTTCCTTGTGATCGCGCCGCGCGAGCGGCATGTGCGTGAGACTGACGCGTGATGTTGACGCGTGAGGTGGGCGCGGCGTTTTTCCGGCGCGCGCGAGTGCGAAAATAAAAATGGGGACCCGCAGTGCGAGTCCCCATCGAGGGAAGCGGCCGATGACGGCGAGCTCGCCGCCATGGTCTGATTAGATGCTTACCATCCCCACCGGCCGTAGTAGCCGTAATATGCTGGATACGGATACGGGCCATAGGGATACCCATAATATCCGTACGGCGGCGGTGGATATGGGCGCACCAGGCGCGGGCGCGGTGGTGCGGGTCTCGCTTGCGCGTAATCCTGTGGCGTAACCGCACGGAATGCAACATTGCTGCGCACGGTCGAAATCGTCACCGGATTTTCCAGCCGGAAAGTGAGCACATCTTCCGGAGGGATGATCGTGGGTTTGCCGCGCGTGAGTAACACTCCGGCAACGCTGGCGACAAATCCGGCGCCTGCCCCAATCGCCGCGCCTGTACCGCCGGCTGCGGCGGCTCCGATGGCGGCGCCTGTTCCCGTCGTGAGCCCGATGGCAGCTGCATCGCGGCCGTTGGAAGTTCCGGCGGAAGCGTTCAGCAGCGTGGTTTGCACCGGCACCAACTGGCCGTCAACTAGGGTCAATCGGCTCAAATCGAGTTGCAGCCTCGAAACGCCTTTCACGCGGCCCGCCCGTTTTGCGTCCGTCACGGTGCCTATAATGTTTTGATTGCGGCGCATCACCACCCAGCCGTCCACGACGATGGGTTGAGCGAGCGTGGCGATGAATTCGTCACCCGTTTTGTTGCGGTCGCTGGAAAGCCAGTCCGACGTGCGGACTTGGATCACGGTGCCCGCGGGAATCGTCAGCGCATCCGGCAAATTCGCAGGCCGCACGCGTGGGTACGATCGCGGTTGCGGCGGGGGCGCCTGCTGCTCATATTGCGGAGTGGGAGCTGGCGGTAAAGGACCGGACTGATCCGGTGGCGGAGGTGGCGGCGTCGCTTGCTGGTCTTGTTGCTGGTCCGGCGACTGCTGATTCTGTGGCGGCGGCGCGGATTGATCCTGCTGCTGCGGCTCCTGCTGTGCCTGCTGATCTTGCTGCGGCGGCATCGCTTGGTCTTGCTGAGTTTGGGGCGGGTTGGCAGGTGCTGTCGCGGGCGGATGCTGCGGATCCGGCGAGTTCTGCTGGTCCTGTTGCGCCAGCGAGGGGATGCCGCACAGTAATATGCCTAACGCCAGAACGCCAATCGTCCGGCCAGTCCATTGTTTGCGCGCCTTGCGGCTAGTTTGTTCGACATTCATCGATTACTCCTGTGGTACGCCTATGGAGATGCGCCAACTCCACGGGAGGCTTCACGCGCCGGCAACGATCGCCGGGCCAGGGAGCCTGTTCCAGAGCCCCCCTATACCTGATGGCGGGATGCCCGCCCGGAGTTGTCTCCACGCAATGTAACCCTGCGCAGCTGGAAAAGTTTCGGTCGGTGTTCTCGTGGGTGAATTTCCAGCTTGAGCGTGTGCGCGCGGCGTGCGGCCGGTCGAGGCAGATTATTGCTTGCTGAAGAGCGGGACGCAAGGCGCGAGAGTGTCCGCGACGATTTTCAATTCGCGCAGCTGGGGATGGGTGAAATCGGGGCCGGCGTCGGCGGCTGTCTTGCCTTTGCGCGAAATCTGAATCACGGCTGCGACTTTGCGTTCCTGCAGGATTGGCGCGCTCATAATCTTCTGGATGGCTTCGCCGCGCTCGTCTTCGGTGATGGGCACGGCTTCAAACACGGAAGAGTGCGGGACTACCGCGAAATGATTGATTACTTCGGGACGCTTTTCACGCACGGTGCGGGCCGCCAGGGAATTGGTGCTGGTGAGCGGAATCTGGCCCACTTGGCGCAGCTTTTCGGGAACTACGAAGCGCAGGAAGCGGTCGTCTTCGGTGATGACCAGGATCGCCACTTCGTGCGGGTGCACGGCGAAGTTCTTGCTGACCATGTCCACCACACGGTTTAGTCCCACGAACTCGCCGTCCGAGCTCTGGCGGATAACTTCGCCTATCCACTTCTTCAGATCGTTGATGGATTCGGTGGACATGTCGGGGCTGTTTGCTTTCGAAACAGTCTAGCATCGCGCCCCGAGGCTCCTACCAACCCAATCGGCAGGCTGTATCCAAAGGATAGCTAGTGAGTAGCGCACCCGACCGGGCCAGTCCGCGAATTCCCCTCGTGCTCTAGCGGAGCGAATTGACCTTGGATTACTGCAGGCCGGAAACCGATTCATCCTCCGCGCGCCGAGGAGCTTGTGCCGCACCGCGAACAATCGATAATGCGGAAGGTGTCGCTGGAATCAGCGCACAGGAGTAGAAATCGAGGTTTGTAAACATCAGCTCACGATTTCCGGGTCCTGGTGGCGTGTTTCTAGCAAGATTGAAAATTCTCTGGGTTAGATCGGTGGGAGAAGGAATCCAGTCTCTGGAACGTACTGAATTCCAAGTCCTTTGAGAATTTCCACGCAAGTTTTCTGCGACACGGTAGTCCGAGTAGTATTCGTCCAGATCCTGTCCTTCTTCGTTAATTCTTTCCGTTCGGCTATTCGCGATTTCTAATAGCAGAAGATCAAGATCGAGGAGATATCGCACTCTTGCGGCCAGAATTTTATCAGGACAGGGTCCGGGTCCCTGAAGTCGCGCAATCGTAGCGGCATCGATCTCCTGTTTGTCGTGCCACGTGAGTGGAGCGACCTGCCCGGCACTGCGGCATCCGCGTAAACTCCAGAAGTAGCTCAAGTCGAGCCTGAAGGCCCGGGAAGTCAGATCGACCGGGGCGTCGAAAGTGTACGTCGTGTGCAGAAACTGTTTTCTGCCGCGACGTCCGTCGCCAAAGGGGTCGTTTCCGCCCGCGATTCGATACTGAGGGCTCTCGTCGTCGGCACTGGTAACTTCGATCGACGATATGGGCTCCAGAATCCGTGGACACTCTGAACTGCAACGCTTTCGTTCACCTGTATGGGAAAACCAAGTTCGGGCGCAATTCCGTATGCGATGCTGGAAACTTTCCCGTCCAGCAATACGATTCGCGCGCGAAAACTGAGATAACGATATCCAAGCCAATCCGCTACGGTGAACAGCCACGTGCGCGGTAACCACTCTCCAGGGCGTTCGAATGCGAATCTGTCCAAGAGCAGCCGGTCGGGTTCATTCGAGATCACCACGTAATAACCCCGTTCTGTGCTCGTTCCCACCGGTCTGTCTTGGCGTCCGCGAACCAAGTAGGGAACCGTTCGCAGCAACTCGTCCTCTGTGGTTTGGTCGATTCGCAGGCGCTCCAAGCCATTCAAGACTGAGTGGATTCTTCGTGTGAGGACATAGGTACGGACGCGTGCTGCGGCGGTTACGGCGAACAATAAAATAACAATCGCGAGATATATCCGACGCGCACAAGGGGATGTAAAACGCCGCCAGTCCCATGAAGCCGCGGGAAACCGTTTGGTAAAGGGCATCTGCGTAAATTGTAGTGGGCGCTTTAAGGGTTCTCAACAATTCCGAGCTGGGGTGCGACGCAAAAAATAACAACGACTTTCTGGGACCGTTTCGACGCCCGTCTAGCGAGTGGGGGTTTTGATGCGGGCTCATTTTGGGCGACCGGCGCCGCACTTGCGGCGGCCAGTTTCCGGTAACGCCGTCACGTGAGAGTGTTGACTACAGGATGGCGCGCACCACGCCACCTTCGACGCGGAGGGCGGAGCCGGTTGTGGCGGAGGCGAGGGGACTGCCCAGGTACAGGATCATGTTGGCGACTTCTTCGACGGTTTCGAAACGCTTCAGGAGGGAGGTGGGGCGCACTGATTTGAAGAACTCCGCTTCGAAGGCTTTGGAGTCGCCGCCGGCGCCCATTTGCGCGATGAATGTTTCCACTCCTTCCGAGCGGGTGGGGCCTGCCAGAACGCTATTCACGGTGACTCCTGTTCCGGCTACGGTTTCGGCAATGCCGCGCGCCACGGCGACTTGGGCGGTCTTGGTCATACCGTAGTGAATCATTTCGGCGGGGATTTGCACGGCGGATTCGGAGGAGACGAATAGGATCCTTCCCCAATTCTTCTCGCGCATCCCCGCAAGATAATGGCGTGAAAGCCGCACACCGCTCATCACATTGGCTTCGAAGAAACGGAACCAATCCTCATCTGGAATCTGTTCGAAGGGCTTGGGCTCGAAAATTCCCATGTTGTTGACCAAGATATCCACGCGGGGAAGGGCCTTGGTCAGTCTCGCGCAACCTGCGGCGTTCGAAACATCGCTCGCGACGCCTGACACGTCTGCTTTGGAATGCGATTTCCGAATTTTGGCGATGGCGGCGTCCACACGCTCCTGCGTTCTGCCGTTCACGACGACCGACGCACCTTCGGCCGCGAATGCGCGCGCCGTCGCGAAACCGATTCCAGCGCTGGAACCCGTCACCAATATTTTTTTGCCCGCGAGTTGCAGATCCATGAGCGCCTCCTTCCAACAGCAGCGCGCAGTAATTTCGCTGCGCTTTTTTTCCGATACAGTCGCTGACCTGTTTCGCAAGATAGCATATTTCGAACCGGGTTACAGACAGCACCCCTCGCGCTTCTTGCAAACTTTTGTGCGCGCAACTATACTGAAACTTCTGCAGGTTAGCGTTCGACGCGCTTGGAGTGTGCATGTCGGTTGCAGCGGCTAATTCTAAGACGAGTTATCTCCTCGACAAACTGCAGTCCCTCAGTGGCGTAATACCAATTGGCGCATTCCTGGCCGAACATTTCTGGTCGAACAGCTACGCGCTGGTGAGCGTGGGGAAATACGACGACGTCTCGCGCGAACTGCAGCAGATTCCCTGGCGCATCATCGTCGAAACCTGCGTGCTGTTCATACCCATCCTCTTTCACGGCCTTTATGGTTGTTACATCTGGTGGACCGGGAAGTCCAACGCCATCGGCCACCCCTGGATGGCCAACTGGCTGTACCTTCTGCAGCGCTGGACGGGCCTGATCGCTTTTGCTTTCATCGGCTGGCATTTGTACACCGAGCGGTTTCTGGGCCACGGCGTCACTTCTTACGCCGATGTGCAGCGCAACTTGATGAATCCCTGGTACCTCACGTTTTACATCGTCGGAATCACTTGCGCTTCGTTCCATTTGGGCAACGGGCTGTGGAATTTCGCCTGCAAGTGGGGAATTGCCGTCAGCGTCTCGGCACAGCGCGCAGCAGGATGGTTTGGCGCGGCCGTCGCGGTGACATTTACTTTCGTCGGAGTCGCGATCGCGCTGGCTCTGCATTACGGGGCGTTTCCGCTCGGGGGCTACGTCCAATGAGGCAGCCGAAAATCATAATCGTGGGCGGCGGGCTGGCGGGATTGATGGCCGCGATCAAGGTGGCTGAAACCGGCGTGCCGGTGGATTTGTTTTCGATCGTGCCGGTGAAGCGCTCCCATTCGGTGTGCGCGCAGGGCGGCATCAACGCAGCGAAAAATTTGAAGGGCGAAGGCGATTCCACCTGGAAGCATTTCGACGACACGATTTACGGCGGCGATTTTCTGGCGAATCAGCCGCTGGTGAAGGGCATGTGCGAGGCGGCGCCGGCGATTATTGACCTGCTGGATCGCATGGGCGTGATGTTCAACCGCACGCCGGAGGGATTGCTGGATTTCCGGCGCTTTGGCGGCACATTGTATCACCGCACGGCGTTTGCGGGCGCGACCACCGGGCAGCAATTGCTGTATGCGCTGGACGAACAAGTGCGCCGCTTCGAATCCGAAGACAAAGTTAAAAAATTCGAAGGCTGGACGTTTCTTTCGGCGGTGCTCGATCATGCCGGCGTGTGCCGCGGCATTTGCGCCATGGATTTGAAGACCATGGAGATCAAGACCTTCGCTTGCGACGCCGCGATTTTCTGCACGGGCGGCATCGGCGCCGTCTTCGGCCGCTCGACGAATTCGGTGGTTTGCACCGGCTCGGCGCAATCGGCTTTGTTCCAGCAGGGCGCGTACTACGCGAACGGCGAATTCATTCAGGTACATCCCACCGCAATTCCCGGCGAAGATAAATTGCGTTTGATGAGCGAGTCGGCGCGCGGCGAGGGCGGGCGCGTGTGGGTGCCCAAGACTGCGCAGGATCCGCGCCCGGCAAAACAAATTCCAGAGAGCGAGCGCTTTTACTTTCTCGAGGAGTGGTATCCGAAGTACGGGAACCTGGTGCCGCGCGACGTGGCCACGCGCGCGATTCACAAGGTTGTGTACGAGATGAAGCTGGGCCTCGCGGGCGATCCTGCGGTTTATCTGGACGTGACGCACATCCCGCGCGAAGTGCTGGAACGCAAGCTCGAAGGCATTCTCGAGATTTACCAGAAGTTCGTGGGCGTGGACCCGCACGTGGAGCCGATGAAAGTTTTTCCGGCGATGCATTACACCATGGGCGGTTTGTGGGTGGATAACGAGAACCAGGCTACCAACATTCCTGGGGTTTACGCGGCGGGCGAGTGCGAATACCAATATCACGGAGCCAATCGCCTGGGCGCGAATTCGCTGGTTTCGTGCATTTACGGTGGAGGAATTGCCGGGTCGGCCGCGGTGCGTTATGCGCGGAGCTTGGAGTCGGGTTGCGAAAACACTTCGCCTGCCGTTTACGAGCGCGAACGCGTCCGGCAGCAAGATATTTCCGACGCGCTGCTGAACCAGCATACCGGCACGGAAAATCCGCTAACGATTTGGCGCGAGATGGGCGACATCATGACCGAAAATGTGACGGTGATCCGCTACAACGCCGCGATGCAGAAGACCTTGGTGAAGCTCGACGAACTGAGCGAGCGCTTCAAGCACATTAATCTGCAGGATCGTACGCAGTGGTCGAATCAGACGCTGAATTTCGTGCGCGAGCTGGGGAACATGCTGATCCTCGCGAAAGTCATCACGCTGGGCGCGATCGCGCGCAATGAGACGCGCGGGGCGCATTACAAGCCCGAGTTCCCGAATCGCGACGACGCGAATTGGCTGAAGACGACCATCGCCAGCTGGGACGCGGGGAAGATCAAGCTGGATTATGAGGCAGTGGATACGTCGCTGATTCCGCTGCGCGAACGGAAATATACCGCGGCGAAGTGACGCCCGAAAGTAGGCTGCGAAATAGCGGGCGGGGAAAGTGAGGCATCATGGCCGATAAAACTTTCATCGTGAAAATCAAGCGGCAGCAGCGGCCGGATGAAGCCGTGCGCTGGGAAGAATACGAGTTGCGCTACCGGCCGCACATGAACGTGATCATCTGCCTGCGCGATATCGCGGAGAAACCTTTCACGCGGAGCGGTAGTGAATCTACTCCGGTGAGCTACGAAGCTAATTGCCTGGAAGAAATTTGCGGGGCGTGCGCGATGCTGGTAAACGGCAAGCCGCGGCAGGCCTGCACGGCGCTGGTGGACGACCTGGAGAAGCCGATTCGCCTGGAGCCGCTCACAAAATTTCCCTTGATTCGTGATCTGCAGGTGGATCGCAGCTCGATGTTCGAAAATTTGAAGCGCACCAAGTGCTGGATTCCGATTGATGGCACGTACGACATCGGCCCGGGCCCGCGCATGTCTGAGGAAAAGCAGGAAGTGGGTTATGCGCTTTCGCAATGCATCACTTGCGGGAATTGCCTGGAGATTTGCCCGAAGGTGAATGAACATTCGAATTTTGTGGGCGCGGCGATCGTCAGCCAGGTGCGTCTATTCAATATGCATCCCACGGGCGAAATGCACGCGGCCGGTCGGCTGGATGCGCTGATGGGGCCGGGCGGCATCGAAGATTGCGACAACGCGCAGAACTGCGTGAAAGTTTGCCCCAAGGGCATACCACTGACGGAGTCGCTGGCCGCGGTGAATGGCCAGGTGCTGGTGCACGCGGTGAAAAGTTTCTTCCGAGGTTCGTGAGTCCCTTGCCGCGTCCTCTTTCTGTTTTATCGCTATGGGTTGTAGAATCTCAAAGTATGCTTGAGTTTTGGGGGATGAATGGGACGTAGTGGTTTGTTTGCAATTTGTGTGGCACTGGGAGGGGTTTTGTCGCTCGTGGCCGTGACTGCTAAATCGCAAACGCAAACGAATATTTCGCCGGCGGCGCGTGAGCTGCATTTTCAGTCCATCGTGGTGGATACGCACGACGACACCACGCAGCGGCTGCTCGATCCGAAATTCGATTTCGGGGCGCGGCACACCGACGGCAGCGTGGATATTCCGCGCATGCGCGAAGGTGGACTGAGCGCGATCTTCTTCTCCATATGGATTCCTGGCACGGTCACTGGACCGACTGCGGTGCAGCGCGCGCTCGATCAAATTGGCGCGGTGCGTGAAACTGTGGCGCGCCATCCGAACGACCTGGTTCTATGCACCACCGCCGACGAAATTCGCCATGCGAAGGCTGCGAATAAAATTGCAGTGCTGATCGGCGTAGAGGGCGGGCACATGATCAACAACTCGCTCGCGAACTTGGACAAGTTCTTCGCGCTGGGCGTGCGTTACATGACCCTGACGCACACTGTAAATACGGATTGGGCGGACGCTTCCACCGACAAGGCCGCTCACAACGGCCTCACTGATTTCGGCAAGCAAGTGGTGCGCGAAATGAACCGCCTGGGAATGATGGTGGACATTTCGCACGTGGCGGACAAAACTTTTTACGACGTGCTCGCGGCGAGCAAAGCGCCAGTGATCGCTTCGCATTCTTCGTGCCGCGCATTGTGTTCTGCGCCGCGCAATATGACGGACGACATGATTAAGGCGCTCGCGGCGAAGGGCGGCGTGATTCAGATTAACTATCACATCGGATTCCTGAGCCAGCAATTTCAGGACGCTTCGAAGGCGCATCCCGAGCTGGGCAAGGAAATCGAAGCGGAATCGAAAAAACGCTGCGGCGATAACGAAGCCTGCCAGTTGATCGAAGCCGATAAAATCACGCGGGACTTGGTGGCGCAGGGAAAATTGCCGCGCGTGGATTGGACCGAGATCATAAAGCACATTGACCACGCCGTGAAACTCGCTGGTGTGGACCACGTGGGCCTCGGTTCCGATTTCGACGGCGCCGATATGCCCTACGGAATGGAAGACGTTTCCGACATTCCGCAAATTACCAACGCGCTGCTCGCCAAGGGTTATTCTCCCGCCGACGTGCGCAAAATTCTGGGTGGTAATACGCTGCGTTTGATGCAGGATGTGGAAGCCGCAGCCCAGAAATGACGTCCATAATATTCAGGAGGAAAATCGTGAAACGTCTTGTACCGTGGTTCTTCATCGCGCTGCTGTTCGCTCTGGTTCCGGCGACCGCTCCGGCGCAAGCCCAATCCACTACGCCCGCGGCGCATCCCCACGCGACAGCGCCCCATAGCGACCCGGCTTTGTTGCATCCCGCGACATTGACTGCCAAGGCCCCAGACGTGTACGAAGTGACGTTCAAGACAACGGCGGGCGATTTCGTGGTGACAGTGACGCGCGCGTGGGCTCCGATCGGCGCGGACCGGTTTTATAATCTGGTGAAGCACGGATTTTTCACCGATGCGGCGTTCTTTCGCGTGGTGCCGGGATTCATCGTGCAATTCGGATTGAGTGCGAATCCCGCGGTGAATAAAGTGTGGGACAAGGCTTCGATCAAGGACGATCCCGTCACGCAGAGCAACCACCCCGGCTATTTGACGTTTGCCACCGCCGGGCCGAATACGCGCACTACGCAATTGTTCATCAATTACGGCGAGAACGCCGCCGCATTGGACGCCCAGGGATTCGCTGCGTTCGGGAAAGTGACCACCGGAATGGATGTGGTGCAGAAAATCTACAGCGGATACGGGGAATCCCCGGATCAAGCGATGATCACGGATCAGGGGAAGGCTTATCTGGACAAGAGTTTCCCGAAACTCGATCACATCATTTCTGCGACGGTGACTTCGCCTCTGCCGCCAGTGCACACGACTCCGGCGCACAAGGCCGCGCCGGCGGCCGCAGCGAAGCCAGCGCCCTCACAACCTTAGTTCGTAGTGATGACATCGCAACGGCAGTGGTGATCGCGATGCTTCGCTAGCGAAAGATGGCGGTCGCGCTCTGCGGGACCGCCGCCACAAGAACGCATATCAATTTTTTGACAGAAATCATACGAACCGTGCAGGCACGGTTCCTTGGGAGAATGACTGATGACCGCAAAGCCATCCTTGCTGGATGCTGCCAATCTGAAAGACACTGCGCCGGAAAAATATGATGTGACCTTCAAGACCACCGCCGGAGATTTCGTCGTGCAAGTGACGCGCGCATGGGCGCCGCTGGGCGCGGATCGCTTCTACAATCTGGTGAATCATGGTTTTTACGAGGATGCCGCGTTTTTCCGCGTGATCCCTGGATTCGTAGTGCAATTTGGACTGAGCGCCGATCCTGCGGTGAACAATGTGTGGCGCAAATCGAATTTCAAGGACGATCCCGTTACGCAGAGCAACAAACCCGGCTACATCACCTTTGCTACCGCCGGAAAAGATACGCGCACTACGCAGCTTTTCATCAACACCGGGAACAACGCGCAGCTCGACAAAATGGGCTTTGCCCCGTTCGGCCAGGTGATTTCGGGCATGGACGTGGTAAAGAAAATTCACAGCGGGTACGGCGAGGCGCCGGACCAAGGATCGATCACTGCGCTGGGTAAGGCGTACCTGGACAAGAACTTTCCGAAGCTCGATCGCATCCATTCCGCGACGATCGCCTAGCGTGCCGTTGCCGATTTCGCGCAACGGGCGTGAACGCGCTCGACGCGCCTATATTTCACGTATCGGCCCAAGCGCAGCGAGCGGCATAAGCTTTACGCGGACGGTTTGCCACCGCACCCGATAATGGACACGCTGTCAGCCGCCACAATTCCTCGTGACTACACGCTCGAGCGGGACGTTGCAATTCGCTCGCGCGTGATGCTCGTGGCTCTGGCGTGCGGCAAGCTTCTGATTCAACTCGCAGGAATCAATCATTATGGTTTCTTCCGTGACGAGCTGTATTACATCGCCTGCGGCCAGCATCTCGCCTGGGGCTATGTGGATCAGCCGCCGTTAATCGCGTTCGTCGCGTGGTTGGCGCGGCACTGGGTGGGAACTTCGCTCTTTGCCACGCGCCTGCTACCCGTTTTGGCTGGCGCAGTGGTGGTGTACGCCACCGGCCGAGTCGCTGCGGAACTCGGCGGCGGCCTCCTCGCGCAATTTCTCGCCGCTATCGCGATTTTGTTCGCACCGGCGTACATCGCGTTCGACACTTTCCTTTCCATGAACGCGTTCGAGCCGCTGTTCTGGCTTTTGTGCGCGTGGATCGCGATTCGCATCGTCAAAGGAGCGTCGCCGCGGCTCTGGCTGCTATTCGGATCCGTGGCGGGCCTCGGCCTGGAAAATAAACACAGTATGCTGTTGTTCGGGTTTGCGCTCGTTGCTGGTCTGGTGCTTTCGGGGCAGGCGCGATTGTTCCGTTCGAAGTGGATTTGGATCGGCGCGGCGCTGGCGCTCGCAATTTTCCTGCCGAATCTGCTGTGGGAAGCGCGCCATGGCTGGCCGCAAATCGAAGTAGTCCGCAACGCGCAACAGTTCAAAAACGAAGCGATCACCCCGCTGCAATTTGTGTTCGAGCAGGTTTTGTTTCTGCAGCCTCTGGCGCTGCCGGTGTGGCTCGCGGGCCTGTGGTGGTATTTCGCGAGGCCAGAAGGGAAGCGCTTCCGCTTTCTGGGCTGGTCCTACGTGTTCGTGCTGGCGCTTTTTATTGTGTTGGGAGGCAAATCGTATTACGCCTTGCCGATTTACCCGTTGCTGATGGCCGCGGGCGGCGTGGCGCTGGAAAGTTTTTTTGCCGCGCGCTCGCGCCGCTGGATGACTGTGGCGTATCCGGCGCTGCTGATCGTCGCGGGTCTGGTGACGCTGCCGTTCGGCTCGCCCATATTGCCGGTGGATACTTTCTTGCGTTATTCCACGCTACTGCCTTACGCGAATTCGGTGAAGACGGAGCGCGACGCGACTGCGGAGCTGCCACAGCTCTACGCCGACATGTTCGGCTGGGAGAACATGGCTACGCAGATCGCGCACGTCTATCGCACGCTGCCGCAATCGGAACAGGCTGGCTGCGCGATTCTGGCTGGAAATTACGGTGAGGCGGGCGCGATTGACCATTTCGGTCCGGCTCTGGGGCTGCCCGCTGCGATCGGCGGACACAACAGCTATTATTTCTGGGGTCCGCGCGCGTACACCGGTTCGTGCGTGATTCTATTCGGTGAACGCGCCGATGAATTGAAGGATTTATTCGCGGATGCGCAGTTAGTGGGAGTGATCACCGATCCCCACGCGGCGGTCGCCGAACGAAATGTGCACGTTTACGTGTGCCGCAAGCCGCGCGCGCCGCTCGCGGAGCTGTGGCCGCATTTCAAGTTGATTATTTAAGTGGGAAGTCGGCCGCGCTGGCACGCAGCGATTTGCGAATTAATGTAATGGCGCGTGGCGCGGATTCCGCGCCGCCTGCTCCAATTCAGCGACGTCCAATCCCGAAGCCACCAGGCGGTGCCCAATTTCCGAGTCCGTGCGCTTGGCTATCGCCAGCAGCACACACTCGCAGGTAAGGATCGGAATGTTGCGGCCCTCCAGGACATCATGCGCAGGAGCGAGTTCTTCCGCGCTCTTCAACAGCGCCGCCAGCTCACCGGACCGCGCCAGAGGCTTGCCTTCGGCGTCGGGATTCTTCGCCGGCCGCGGCCATTGCCACTTTGGCGGCTTTTCGTCGCCGCGGCGCTGCTGGTCGTAAAACTCAATCCAGTAGTGCCAACGCTGCGGGCTGATGCGGCAGATCTGCTGCAAATATTCCTCGATGCCATCCTGCTCCGGCCAGTATTTCGAAAGCCGCTCCCAATCGTAGATGTACATTCCGGCGAGCAGGTCGGCGACTTCGACGGTGCTGGCCGCGCGGCTGTGCGCGAGCATCTCCGCCAGGCTTTCCGCGCGCGTCAAGTCCTTGGTAAGGCGGTGCGCCACCGGCATCGGCAGCGATTCCGCGCGCGACGGTTCCGCGCCACCGCGCGCGGGGTTGTCTCCCTTGCGCCGGCCTCCGGAACCATGGCCTGCAGGCGCGCCTTTGCCGTTCTTTCGCCCAAAAAATTTCATTTTAGATTGACGACTCCCGTAATAATCTTAGCAGACACCCGGTTTTCTCCACTGGAAACTCAAAGTGGCTTTCTCCGATTGGTCACTTGCTCTGGCGGGAACGCGGATATATATTTGCTTTTAATCCTGTAGGAATTTTACGGTGGGCGGATGCTGCGCGGTTAAGAAGCCAGGTCACCCAGCGGCAGAAATCTCGCGGGCGAGTTCGAAGAAAGGCCCCGTTCCATGACGCAAACGCAAAGCATGACGATGCGCGATTCCTCGCACGCCACGTCGAATCCGTTCGTGGGGACCTGGAAACTGGTTTCCATTTGCTCGTCGGAATCGCGGCTGTTTGGCGAGCGGCCCATCGGCATTCTGATTTATGACGCGTACGGGCACGTGGCCGTACAGATCATGCGTAATCCGCGGCCGGATATGTCTTCGGGCCCGGGATTTCCCACCGCCAAGGAAGTGCAAATCGCTTACAAGGGTTACTACGCTTATTACGGGACCTACGAAGTGAACTGCGAGAAGAAAACCATTACGCATCATCTGGAAGGCAGCCTGCGGCCAGGCGACGTGGGGAAGGATTTCACGCGCGCTTACGAAATTTCCGGCAACCGGCTGGCTTTGACGCCGGTGGACGACTCCCAAGCCCGCGACGCCTGCTTAACGTGGGAACGCGCGACGTAGTTGATTCGATGTAACGGCAGAGAATTATTCGTTGCAGCGTATCCGCGAAGCTTAGATCCCCAGCACGGTTACCAACTCCCGCACCGCAGCCGCCGATTTATCCAAATCGGCCTTCTCGTGCGCCAACAATTTGATTTCGACAATCTGCTCGATTCCGCCAGCTCCGAGCTTTGCGGGCACACCAACGAAAAGTCCGTTGATGCCGTACTCGCCTTCGAGATAGGCCGCGCATGGAAGAATTTTCTTCTTGTCCTTCAGAATCGCTTCGACCATTTCAAACACCGCGGCCGAAGGCGCGTAATAAGCCGAGCCCGTCTTCAGCAAGTTCACAATTTCGGCACCGCCCTTGCGCGTGCGCGATACGATCGCGTCGAGCTTATCTTTCGCGATCAATTCAGGGAGGGGAATTCCGGCGACGGTGGAGTAACGCGTCAACGGCACCATATCGTCGCCGTGGCCGCCGAGAACGAACGAGTGAACGTTTTCGACGGACACGCCCAGCTCGTCCGCAACGAACGTGCTCATGCGCGCCGAATCGAGCACGCCCGCCATGCCAATCACGCGCGCCTTGGGAAATTTGCTGACCTTGAACGCCGCTTGGGCCATCGCGTCCAATGGATTCGTAACTATGATCAAAATCGCTTTCGGTGAAAGTTTTACCACTGCTTCCACGACGCCTTTAATCACGTCGTAATTCAACCTCAGTAAATCGTCGCGGCTCATCCCCGGTTTGCGCGGGAAACCGGCGGTGATTACGATGATGTCGCTATTTTCCGTACCGCGATAGTCGCCGTTGGCGGTGGAAATTCCCATAGCACGCGCGTCCGAGCCCATGATCGGACCGGATTCCGCCATGTCCAGCGCTTTTCCTGCTGGTACGCCTTCCAGGACGTCGGTCAACACCACATCCGCCAGGCTCGCGTCATGAATTCGCTGCGCCGTCGTCGAACCGACAAAGCCTCCGCCCACCACCGTCACCTTCTTGCGCATTCCACTCTCCCGATCGGATTGAATTCTTGCTGCTGGTAGCTCCAATTGATGCGTTCAGTCGCCCGCGCCCACTGCGGCTTGCATATTTTCGATGATCGCCGAAGCATACTCGGAGGTCTTGAGCTTTTTCGCGCCGGGCATCAGCCGTTCCAGATCATACGTAACCTTTTTCTGTTGAATGGTGCGCGCGATGCCGTCTTCAATCAGGCGCGCCACGGGCTTCCAATCCATGAAATCAAACATCATGGCGCCAGAGAGCATCACCGAACTGGGGTTAATCACATCCTTATCCGCGTATTTCGGCGCGGTGCCGTGCGTCGCCTCGAATACGCCGAAGCCGTCGCCGATATTGGCGCCCGGAGCCATGCCCAGGCCGCCCACCTGCGCGGCGCAAGCGTCGGAAAGATAGTCGCCGTTCAGGTTTGGCGTCGCGAACACCTGGTATTCATCGGCGCGCGTCAGCACCTGCTGAAAGACGGAATCGGCAATGCGATCGTTGATCAAGATTTTCTTCTTCCATTGACCGTTGCCGTGTGAGGCGCACAGGGTGTCCAACGTGTGTTTCACTTCAGCGAAAAGCTGCTTCTTGAAATCGTCAGTCGCTTGATCCAGGCCCGGCTCGATAGACGCGGCATTGTCCTCCACCGCCATGTTCGGGTTTTTGTCCTTATTATCCAGAATCCAGCTCTCGCGCTCGGTCACCACTTGCGCGCGGAATTCCTGTGTGGCCAGTTCGTAACCCCAATCGCGGAAGGCACCCTCGGTGAACTTCTGAATGTTGCCCTTGTGCACCAAAGTAACCGTGGTGCGCTTATTTTCCAGCGCGTGCACGATGGCGCGACGCACCAGGCGCTTGGTGCCCGTCGGAGACATGGGCTTGATGCCCACGCCGGAATCCTCGCGGATTTTTTTCGTGCCTCCCTTCAGCATTTCGTTGTTGAGGAAATCGATGAGCTTTTTTACTTCCTGCGTGCCGGCGCGCCATTCGATCCCGGCGTACACGTCCTCGGTATTTTCGCGAAAAATGACGACGTTCATGCGTTCCGGCTCGCGCACGGGGGAGGGCACGCCGGTAAAATAACGCACCGGACGCACGCAGGCGTAGAGTTCCAGAACTTGGCGAAGAGTAACGTTCAGCGAGCGGATGCCGCCGCCAACGGGAGTGGTTAGCGGGCCTTTGATGGCGACGCGGAAATCGCGGATCGCGTCCACGGTGTCTTGCGGCAGCCATTCCTGGAATTGGCGATAAGCTTTTTCGCCCGCGAAAACTTCCAGCCATTCGATTTTGCGTTTGCCGCCAAAGGCTTTTTCGACGGCGGCATCGAACACGCGCCGCGAAGCTTTCCAGATGTCGCGGCCCGTGCCGTCGCCTTCGATGAATGGAATCACCGGATGATCGGGCACGCGAAACACGCCGTCGCTGAGCTCGATCGCCTTACCGCTGGCCGGCACCGCTACGCCGTTATAAGTCGTCTTCATGATTTGCTGATTCTCCCTGGCATCCGACGGGTGCCGAAACGCGCAGTTCCGGCGTCAATTCCGAACCAACAACCTTAGCATAAAGTTTGGCGGGCGGGCAGCAACGTTCAGGGAAGCGCGGGCGCTTTATCGGGGAGCAAAAAGATTTTACGAGCCAGGTCGGAGGACAGAGTTTCGTCCCGGTAATATTGCTTCAGGATGGAGTCGGTCCAGGTCAGCAAATCCGAGTTGTTCGATGCGAATTGCTCCCAAGTCTGCGACCCGCCGGCGCGCTTCATTCTTTCGTGAATCAGCAGGATGTAGGCCCAGGTAATCGTCTCGTGGTAAAGGACCGCCTGCCCGTGCGTCGCGGCGTAACGCTTCAGGTTCTCGGGGAAGCGACTGAGCACGTCCAGCACCGGGTGTCTGCGCAAGTACAAAAACGCGATCTGGATGTGCACGCGGTGACGGAGACGCTCGAGGGGCAGGGAACAATCTTCGAATTGCCGCAGCAGTTCGTCTCCGTGACTATCGCTCATTGCCCACTTTTGATTGTGCTTCTCTGCGATGGGCGATCCAAACCAGAACTGCCATCGCGTAAACCGGCAAAGCGCCGACGTCGAAGTGGCCCTGCAGCGCGTGAAACAGCATCGCGAACGCAATCACCGCGAGCAACAGATAGCTTCCGGCAAGGTTCACCACCGGTGCCAAGAACATAACCGCTGCGACGATTTCCACAATTGCGAGGATCAATCGCACCCAGTGGTGTGCGCCGAAGTGGCCTGCACTCGCCGCTTGCATCTCAGCTATCGTCGCCCGCAAAAGCAGGAACGATTGCCAGAGCACTACAATGCCGAGAACCCAGCGCAAGCCTTGCACCGCGAGTTGGCTGTGTCGTGATGTCACTTGGCACCTCTCGTTTTCTTGGCCCGCAGCGTGCGCTTCGCACGCCCAGCGCCGAGTGTCGGCTTGCTCTTCGCTTTAGCTCCGGCCGGGCGCGCCTCGATCAGGTGATGACTCGCGCGGTAGTCGAGCTTAAGGCCATAGAACTTCTTCAATTCCTTGATGCGGCGGCGCGAGGGCTTCTGGAACGCCGCCTTGCCGTCAAAAGCGTGCAACACGATGCCTTCCAGCAGGTCGCCCAGCGTCAAATCGTGCAATTCGGCGAGCGCCTTGAGCACTTTCAGCAGGCGCCTTTCGATGCGCACTCCCGTCTGCACTCGCTCGACTACAAATTGTCGCCTGTATCGCGTCGCCTTCACTGTGGTACCAATGTACCACGGTAACATAGACCTGTGCAATGAACGTATCGTGCGACTAACAATTGAGGGGCCGAGAAAGCTGCGGCGAATCTGAGCCAAGGAAGAAGGCAATCCCAGGACGCGGGGTGCACCGATAAAAGTTTCAGGTGTTCTTGACCTGTGCGGGCGTCGCCCGTAGCATCTTTAGAGAGACCCATCCTGGAGGATGTCATTCGAAATCATCGGGTACTGATATTGTGCAGCACGCTGCTGCTAGCGGGGTTGCTCCTAAACCCAACGCGAGACGCTCGCGCAGCCGTCGCGCTATCTGCCGCGCAGAAACCGGCGGAAGCGAAATTGCAACTGACCAGCTTATCCTTCGAGGCCGATAGCGCGCTCCCTGCGAAATATACCTGCGACGGTGCGGGCGTTTCCCCGGCCCTCGCGTGGACCGATCCGCCCGCCGGCACGCAAAGTTTTGCACTGGTGGTGGACGATCCAGACGTGCCGACGAAAACCGTGGTTCACTGGCTGATCTACGACCTGCCGCCAGCGACGCGCGCGCTGCCCGAAGGCGTCCCCACGAAGGCAAAACTTCCCGATGGCTCGCGCCAGGGCAAGAACGTCGCCGGTAAGGTTGGCTACACTGGCCCGTGCCCACAGAAGGGCGGAGCGGCGCACCACTATTTTTTCAAGCTTTACGCGCTCGACTACCAGACAGGCCTGAAACCAAAAGCCACCGCCGCCGACGTGGAAAAGGCCATCAAAGGCCACATCCTCGCGCAGGCCGAACTGATCGCGCGATTCCAGCATTGATCGGCGCGCGCGCCTGCGCGAGCGCCGATCGCAAAGTTTTATTTATAGGTTCGATTTGAAATTCTTTACCGTCACCGGGCATTTTGGGATTTGACGCTCACCAGCCTGCGCGGTACCCTACGCTGTTCAAAAAATGCCTCTCAACCCGCAATTCATTCGCACTCAATCCCACCGCAAGGAGAATCATGACAATCGATCTGCGTAATTTTCTGGCAATCCCGTACGACGAGCTCGAAGAACTGAATCTGAAAGCCAAAGCGCAGCGCTTGAATCGCGTGGCGGCGCACAAGATTCAAGAAGAGCGCATCAAGTATCTCTCCGACGAAAAGCGCATCAAGGCTGTCACGGTGCTTTTCAGCGATCTGGAAGGCCGCCTGCACATGCTGGATTATGACAAGAAATTCCTGGTGAAGAGCTGGGACAACCTCACGTTCGATGGCTCGTCCATCCGCGGATTTACCGCGCAGCGCGAAAGCGATTTGCGCCTGGGCATGGATTGGAGCGCTTTCTACTGGGGCCCGGCGGACGTGTTCGGCTCGGGCAAGGTGCTGGTGTTTGGCGAAGTGATTGACAAGGACGGCTCGCCCTACAGCGCGGACATTCGCGGCGTGCTGAAAACTTTCGCCGCCGAAAAATTCAAGGACGACGGCTACACACTGAACGCCGCGAACGAAATCGAAGGCTTCCTCTTCAACGGCGCCGACGCCGAAGCTCGTTACAACGAAACCGGAAAGTTCGACTACGTGAATACCGGCGGTTACTACCATTCTCTGCCGGGCGATCCGCTGCGTACTTTCATTGACACCTGCGCCGAAGTGCAGCGCTCCATGGGTTTCCAAAACGAAAAAGACCACCCCGAAGTTGCGCCGTCGCAGTTTGAAATCAATTACGGCTACGGCGAAGTGGTCGCCGCGGCGGACCAGATTCAGCTTTATAAATTAATTTGCCGTCAGGTCGCGACGCGCATGGGTCTCACCGCCAGCTTTTTGCCGAAGCCTGTCGTCGGCGTCAACGGCAACGGGATGCATACCAACGTTTCCGTCAGCAAGGGCGGGAAGAATCTGTTCTGGGATCCTAAGGGCGATGAAAAGCTGAGCAAGACGGGCTGGTCATTTATTGATCGCATTCTAACGCACGCGAATGACGTCTGCTTGATGCTCAATTCCAGCGTCAACGCTTACCGCCGACTCGACCCGCATTTCGAAGCGCCCAATCAGATCAAGGCTTCACCGGTGGACCGCGGCTCGATGATTCGCATTCCCATCGGTAACGAGAAGAGCATGCGCGTGGAGGTGCGTTCGGTGGCGCCGGATGCGAGCCCGTACATGGTGATGTATTCGATCTTCAAGTCGGGTCTGGATGGTGAGACCGCGAAGATCAAGAATCTGCGTCAGGCTGAGCGCTATTTACCGGACAATATTTACACCGCAATCGACCATTTCCGGAAGTCGGAATGGACTTCGAAAATTCTCGGCGAAGACGTGAAAGGGCGCTATGCGGATCTGAAACAAGCCTCCGCGGATCGCTGCTCGCGCCTGCTGGGAACCTTCGTGAAGGCTCCTGAAGTGCAATACCACCACGAAGTTTACAATCAGTATTTGTGGAACCAGTTTTAAGGTTCCACGTTCCCCGGCGAGTCTAGCAAAAAAGCAAACGCCCTGGCTTTTGCCCAGGGCGTTTTGCGTTTGTGAGTTGTTGCGTTCCAGTTAGCTCTTTGGGTGGTGCGCTGGCGTTAGAGTACGACCTGCAGTTCCAGTTGCACGCCGGGATGCGCCACATCCACCAGGTAGTACACGCCGTTCACGTCAACGACGTACACGTCATCGTCATATCCCCAGCCCGTAGGCCAAGGCTGCGCGATGATGAACGAGAAGCCGCCATAGTTGAATCGCGGCCGGCCTTCGACGACCGTCGGATGACCCACATGAAAAGTGTGCTCGCGGCCGAAGTGCGCTTTGAATTTATCGTCAGGGATGCGCTGGTTGGCGGCGTGCTGGTCGCGCGCTGCGTCGTTCGGACGCTGGGTCCGTCCTGCATCGTCGGGCCGCTGGGCATCGGGTTTACGTTCCGTATCTTTCGGCGGCTTCGCGCCATTGTCCGGTCGAGGCTTGTCCTCTGGAGTCTTCGGCTGCTCGGCTTGCGGCTTGTCGGTGGGCTTGCCTTCGGACGGTTTCGCGGGCTGCTCTTGAGGATCGTGCTGTTCTTGCGCGTAAGCCGGGGCGGAAATTCCGAAAAGCAACAACAGGGCCCCGGTACCGATCAACATGGCGTTCTTCATGAGTGTTTCCTCCGGTTCGATTGGACGTATTCACGGTTCTCGTTGCTCCGGCGCCTGAAAGAGCGCGCGCTAAAAATGTAGCTGTGAAGGCGCCGCGAGCGAATAGGGTCCGGACTGTATATAGACAGGGAAATCGCGTTATCTCTGGCATCTCGGCAATCGCGCAGCGTCGCGCTTCGCGCTGGACTCGCACCCGCGAATTAAGTCAATATCGAATTGAAGCAGAGAATTCACACGAGGTTCGTTATGGACCCATCGCGCGACCTGGATCGCATCGTAAGTGAATTGAACGCACGGCCGGAAACTGATGGCGATGAGGCGTTGGACACGGCGCCGCTCGATCGCTGGCTCGCCGCGCTGCTGGCGAAGGGCGGCAGCGATTTGCTGCTCGTGCCTGGAGCGCCCGTGTGCATCCTGCACGAAGGTGGAGTGCGAAATATTGAAGCGGAGCCGCTGAGCGGTTCGGAAATTGAGGCGATCGTGCTGCCGGCGCTGACGCCGCACGCGCTGCAGCAGTATCGCGCCGGACAGATTGCGGATTCTTCTTACCGCATCTCCAATCTCGGTCGCTTTAGGATTAATCTGCACCGCGAACGCGGCCAAGCAGCAGCGGCGATCCGCGCGCTGCCTGCGAAAGTTCCGCAGCTGAGCGAGCTTCACCTTCCAACGGGCATTGAGGCGCTATCCCATCTGCAGCGCGGGCTAGTGCTGATCGGCGGGCCGGCCGGCTCGGGAAAATCCACGACGCTCGCGGCTCTAATTCACGAGATTAATCGGCGCGACGCGCGGCACATCGTCACCATCGAAGATCCGATCGAGTACGAACACTCGCACGTGCATAGCGTTATCGAGCAAGTGGAAATCGGCACGGACGCGCCCGATTTTCCCTCAGCGCTGCGCGCTGCGTTGCGCCAGGCGCCGGACATTATCGTGGTGGGCGAAATGCGCGATATCGAAACGATGCAAATCGCGGTGGCCGCCGCGGAAACCGGGCACTTGGTGCTTTCGACCATTCACACCACCGACGTGGCTTCGACGGTGTCGCGCATCTCCGATTCGTTTCCGGTGGAGCGGCAGAACACCATTCGCCAGGAACTGGCGATGGCGCTGACCGCTGTGCTGACGCAAATTCTTTTACCGTGCAAGACGGGTGGACGCATCCCTGTCGTTGAGCTAATGATGATGAGCTACGGCGCGCGGCAACATATCCGCCACAACTCGCTGCAGCATTTGCATCAGGAAATCACGCTGACCAAGAAGAAAGGATCGTTCTCGCTGGAGGAATCGCTCGTGAAGCTGGTAAGCCAGGGCTTCATCGAGCGCGAAGACGCGCTGCTTTGCGCCATCCACCCCGACGACCTGGAAATTATGCTGAAGGCCGAAACGCAAACCCGCGCCGCACGAAGCTGAGACTGCGCAAAAGAAAACGGCGGAGCTTGCGCCCCGCCGTGGTAGTTCTCTTACGCTAATTCCGCTGCTTAGTCGTAATACTCAGAACCCAGGTGCGTGATCAGATCCTCGCCCATCATCCAGCGCAGCGTGTTCTTCAGCTTCATCAGCTGAATGAACAAATCATGCTCGGGGTAAAGCTCTTTCGCGCACATCGGCGACTTGAAATAGAAGCTGAGCCACTCCTGAATCCCGCGCATGCCAGCCCGTTGCGCCAGATCAAAAAATAGCGCCAGGTCCAGCACGATCGGCGCCGCCAGAATCGAATCGCGGCACAGAAAGTCCACTTTGATCTGCATCGGATAGCCGAGCCAGCCGAAGATATCAATGTTGTCCCAACCCTCTTTGTTGTCGCCGCGCGGAGGATAGTAGTTGATGCGCACCTTGTGGTGAATCTTGCCGTAAAGTTCGGGATACAACGCGGGCTGCAAAATATATTCCAGCGCGCCGAGCTTCGATTCTTCTTTAGTCTTGAACGAACCGGGATCGTCGAGCACTTCGCCATCGCGGTTGCCCAGAATGTTCGTCGAAAACCAGCCATTCAAACCGAGCATGCGCGCCTTGAACGCCGGTGCGAGCACGGTCTTCAGCAAGGTCTGGCCGGTTTTGAAATCCTTGCCGCCGATCGCGACATTTTTCGCCTTGGCGTATTCTTCCAGCGCAGGAATATCCACGGTCAAATTCGGCGCGCCGTTGGCAAACGGCACTCCCTCGCTGATGGCCGCGTACGCGTAGAGCATCGACGGCGCAATTGCCGGATGATTCGCCTTCATGCCCTTTTCGAATGACGCTAGGCTCTTGTGCACATCTTCGGCTTTCAGAAAAACCTCGGTTGAGCCGCACCACACCATCACCAGACGATCCAGCTTGTTCTTTTTCTTGAACGCGCGGATATCTTCGCGGAGCTGTTCGGCCAGTTCGAACTTCGTCTTGCCTTTTTTCACGTGCGTGCCGTGCAGGTTCTTCACGTAATTCTGGTCGAACACGGCCTTCATCGGCTTGATGCCTTTCAGGAATTTCTCGGCCTTTGCCAGGTCTTTGGCCTCCAGCACGCCAGCCTTGGCCGCGGCTTGGTAAGCGTCGTCGCTGAACACGTCCCAACCGCCGAAAACAATGTCGTCCAGTTTCGCCAACTGCACAAAATCTTTAATTCGCGGCGTGCGCCCGTCGGTGCGCTTGCCCAGCCGGATCGTTCCCAATTGCGTCAGCGAGCCCACCGGCACCGCGTGCCCTCGCCGCACCAATTCCACCCCCGCCATGAAAGTCGTGCTGACGGCGCCCATTCCGGGCGTCAGCACTCCCAACTTTCCCTTCGGCGGAGCCACACTCACAGGCCTACGCATTCGATTCCCCCCAGTTCAATTCGTAGTTGATGAAGATAATTAATATGAGCGAGGCGAAAAACTTCGCGTCATCCGCAGCCGCATGCGCGCCGTCGCTGCCCCGCGTTCGCGGCGCGTCCAGGAAACTGCATTTTGTTTCTTGCGCGGCAGATGAGTTGTTCCGCAGCGTGCCGCGCGCCTAGACGGGAGAAACGCTCAGAACAAACAATTTATGATGCGGCAACGCGCGATGTTTTGCAAATTGATTTCCCCGCGCGCGAAATCGATTTCGGCTGGAGGACTGTGATTGCCCGCAAGTGTGATTCAACCCGGAAGACAGAATTCATGAGGGAAGGGAAGGGCGACGAAGGCTTTTGCGCGCGCCTGCGGATGCGCACGCTGGGCAAATTATTTTCGGCGGAATAGCTCCGAAAGGTCGCTCGAAACCGAAAGGAATACTAGTACCGCTAGTGCCCCCATCATGCCAAAAGCGATCATCTTTTTCTCCGGTCGCGCCTAGCTTCACTATTGAACAAGCAAGCGAGGTGCCAGTGTCGCGCGTCGGATATCTCTAATATTTCCAATACCAGAGCAACCGGTGCGGGCAAAAGCATGCGTAGTTATGGTCGAAAATGTGGGCTAACGCTGACACCGCGTCGGGATTTCCGGGCAGCAACCCACGCGTTACGGGAAAACCTGTACGTAACGGCGGCGAAAAACACGCCGCTACAGTTTTTCGATGTGAATGGAGCCGTCGCCCGAGCTGATTGCGAGCGTGGGGCCGCCGGCATTCAATTTCCCGCGCACGGAAGAATGGCTCAGCGACCCGGAAACCTGTATCGGCACATCCAGCGTGATGCTGCCGTCGCCGGTGTGCGCGTCGAGCATCGCGTTCAGATCGCCCGGCACGCGCAGTGTGATGTGGCCATCGCCGGAATGAACGTTCCACGTGTTCGCGAGCTTTGAGCCGCTGCCCACCTGCGCTTCGATGCTTCCATCGCTCGTCTTCAGAGCGAGCGCGTCGAAGCGGCCGTCAATGCGCAGATTGCCGTCACCGGTATCGGCATCGAGCGAGCCGTCGAAGTTGTGACCCTCGATGTGTCCATCGCCGGTGTGAATCCGTATGTCACCTTTAATATTGCTGGCGGTCACGTTGCCGTCGCCGGTATCGAATTGAATTTTGCCAGAGACGCCCAGCGCGGTCACATTGCCGTCACCTGTGCGCACGTTCAAATCCAGATCGCGCGGCACGCCGATTACCACGCGCAAGGACTTGTGGTTTCCGCCGAACATCGAAAAGCCCCAGTGCGGCACTTTCACTTCGATCGAGACACTGTTGCCCGATTGGCTCTCGATGATCTGCACGTCGTTCGGCCCGATCTTCCACCCGCTGGTGGTGACTTGCGCATCAATCTGATGCTGGTCCGAGCCGGTGATGGTGACGTCGCCATCGCCCGTGGTCACATGCAGGTCCGCGCGGCCGTTCACCTGGTATGTCTTCGACCACTGGTCCGCGCGCGCTGGTGTGGCGCCAGCCGTGATGGCGATTCCCGCCGCAATCATCACCGCAACAAAAGTTGTCAGCCGATTCATGAGTGACTCCGTGGCACAACCACTCTCGTGCCTTCACTAACAGATACGAGAGCCCAAGGAAAAATGTTCCGTGACGATGCGACGAGAATCGTCATCCTGCCTGCCCGGAGTGATTTTGCGAAGGGAGGGCGGCGCTTTGCCGCAAGCCGGCCGAAGCCTGCCTGCCGCAGGCAGGGATCTCTACCGGCTGCCGCTCCGCTAAGCCGACTTCTTCTTGGCCGCCTTGCCCTTCGCCGCCCCCGGCTTAGCCCGCAGCGAAGCCAAGAACTGCTCCGTCGGTAAAGTGTTCACCACATCTTTCTTCTCCACCCATCCACGCCGCGCCGTGATCACTCCGTACTTCATCAAAGCAAAATGCGCGAACGAATGCGCGTCCGTCGAAATCACGATCTTCACCTCGCGATCCTTCGCCATCCGCAAATGGACATCCTTCAAATCCAGCCGGTCGGGGAATGCATTGCACTCGACCACCACGCCGTGCGCCTTCGCCGCGTCCAGAATTCTCTCCATATCGTAATCAAAGGGATCGCGCCGCAAGACCAGCCGCCCAGTCGGATGCGCCAGAATCTGCACGTACGGATTTTCCAGCGCCGCTAAAATCCGGTCGGTCATTTCTCCGCGACCCTGGTTCATGTAGGAGTGCACCGACGCCACCACTACGTCCAGCTGTGCCAGCACCTCGTCGTCCAAATCGAGCTTGCCGGTCTTCAAAATGTCCACTTCGATTCCCGCGAGCAGGCGAATCCCCGGGACGCGTTCCTGCGCCGCGCGGATTTTCTTGATTTGTTCGAGAGTGCGCTTTTCATCCATGCCGTTTGCCACGGTCACAGCCTTGGAATGATCGGTGAGGGCGATGTATTCGTAACCCAGTTTTTTGGCCGCTTCCCCCATTTCTTCGATGGAGTTCCGTCCGTCCGAAGCCGTAGTGTGCATCTGCAGGTCGCCGCGAATGTCCGCAAGCTTCAGCAGATTTGGCAGCATGTGATTTTCTGCTGCGGCAATTTCGCCGGTGTTTTCGCGCAGTTCCGGCTCGACATAATCCAAGCCCAGTTTTTTGTATATTTCTTCTTCAGTTTTCCCGGCGACGAATTTTCCGCCCTTCAGCGTCGTCAGCGCGTACTCATTCAGAGTCCAACCCATGTCCCGCGCGCGCCCGCGCAGCACCACGTTATGTTCCTTCGAACCCGTAAAATACAGCAGCGCAGCGCCGAAGCTGTCTTGCTCCAGCAGGCGCACGTCCACTTGCAGGCCGTTGCCGAGCAGCACGCTCACTTTATTTTCACCGTGCGCGAGAGTCTGATCGATTCCGGGATATTTCAGAATGTGTGCGGCCACTTCGTCCACATGCTTCTGTTTGTCGTGGCCCGGGCGCAGCGTGACCAGCAAATCCAGGTCGCCGATAGTCTCTCTTCCGCGCCGCAAAGAACCGGCGGGCGTCACTGACTCGACGATCTCTTTCATCTTGCTGATATAGGCCACCAGCTTCTGCGCCGTTTCATCCGCGACGTCCAGCTTGAATCGCCCGGAAGAGCGCTTATGCATTGCCGTGGCCTTCAGAATGTTCGTTTCCGTCTTTTCGCCAAAGCCTTCCAGGCCGCGCAGCTTTCCTTCGCTCGCCAGCTTTTCCACGCCCTCGACGGTCGCGACTTTAAACTTTTTGAAAAGGAGCGCCACTTTCTTCGGCCCCATGCCCTGCAAGTGGAGCAGATCGAGCAGCGTCAGCGGATATTTCTTCAATAATTTCTGACGCAGGCTGTAGTCGCCGGTTTCCAGGATCTCGCGGATGTGCGCAGCCATGCCGTCGCCCACGCCGGGAAGTTCCTTCAACTTCGCGTCGTCCTCGGCAAGGTCCTCGATGCGCTCGTGGATGCTGTAGAGCAGCTCCGCGACTTTCTCGTAGCTGCGATAGCGGCCGATGATTGCGCCGTCAATCTCCAGCAGCTGCGCCGTCTCCTGCAAGATCTTCGCAACTTCTCGATTTTCCATGTGGTTTTCCCTGTGACTGAACTTCGGGGCCGATTTTACTTCTTTCGGAGGCGCAACTGGAAGGGGGCCGACGTAGCGCCTGCCTGCGGGTGGGCAGACGTCCCGCCGGCTCTTTTACTAAATTACGACTGCGCGAAGACTTCTTGCGCGCGCTCGATATCCTTCAGCACCTGCTCGCGCAACGCTTCCGGCCCGGAGAATTTCTGCTCGTCGCGCAGTCGCTGCAGGAAGCGCACTTTCATCAGCCCGCTAGTTAGCGCTTCGGCAAAATCGAAAAGATGCGATTCGATCGCCAGGCGCTTGCCATCGAAGGTTGGCCGCACGCCAACGTTGGTGACCGACCGGTAACTCCCGCCGGAAAGCACGGTCTCGGTGAGGTACACTCCGGTCTTCGGCAGCGTCTCCTGCTCCGTCGCCAGATTTAAAGTCGGCACCACCAGCTTGCGGCCCTGTCCAGTGCCCGGGCGGATCTCACCCACCAGCGCAAAGGGCCTTCCCAGCATACGCCGCGCATCCTCCACGCGGCCGCCGCGCACTGCCTCGCGTATGGCGGTGCTGGACACGACGTCGCCACCATCAACTACCGGCGTCACGATGACCACTTCAAATCCCCAGCGGCGGCCCAATTCGCGCAGCAGCTCGACGTCTCCCAGCTGTTTGTGCCCGAAGCGAAAGGTTGCGCCCACCAGCACGGCGCGCGCGCTCATGGTGTCCACCAGATATTTTTTCACAAAATCTTCCGCGCTCTCCTGCGCCAAATCCGCGTCGAACTTCAGCACCAAAGTCGCGCCAATACCCATCGCCGCGAAATCCGCCAGGCGCAGCGGAACAGTCTCGAGAAGGGAAGGGGCCTGTTGCGGGCGCAGCACGCGCGCAGGATGCGGATAAAACGTCAGCACCGCCGGCAGCAGTTCCTTCCGCACGCCGTGCGAATCCGCCGCGGCCGCTGCGGCACGCTCCACCACCTCGCGCAGAATTTTTTGATGTCCCACGTGCACGCCGTCGAAATTGCCGATCGTCAACACCGTCTCGGACCGGCTTTCTCCCAAACGATCCACCCACTCGTGCGCCGAACCGAAGACGAGAATCTCCGAGCGTGCGGCGTTGTGCGCCGGCAAATCGGTCAGAAATTTCAGCGTGTCCTTGGTCGCATCGAGCAACATTAAACCTGCACCTCGAATTTCAAACCGTCATAGGCCAGCTGCACGCCCTGCGGCAATTTGGCGTTGGCCTGGACGTGCCCCAGATCATGGCAAATGTGCGTGAACCATGCGCGCTTGGGCCGCAGTTCCCGCACCAGCGCCAGCGATTGTTCCACGTTCGAATGCATCGGGTGCGGAGTGTAGCGCAAGGCATCGAGAATGAAATCATCCAGCCCACGCAGCAACTGCTTGGAACTTTCCGGCACCGCGCTGAAATCCGTCAGGTACGCCGCCATGCCAAAACGAAAACCGAGCACCGGCTGCGGCCCGTGCTGCGCCGCCACCGGCGTAATCCTCAGCCCAAATAAATCGAACGGCCCGTTAATCGTGTGCATCTCGACTTCCGGAACAGAACTTTCCGTCGCCACATTGTCGAAAACGTACGCGAACTGCCGCCGCAGCGTTACCTGCGTATCCTCTGCCGCGTAAAGCGGCACCACGCTGCGCTGTTTCAGATTGTAAGGACGGATGTCGTCGAGTCCCAGGATGTGGTCAGCGTGCGGGTGCGTGTACAGCACCGCGTCCAGCCGGTCAATCTTTTCGCGCATAGCCTGAAAACGAAAATCCGGCGCCGTATCAATCACCACGTTGCGGCCGTTGTGTGCCAATAGAATCGAAGGCCGCGTGCGCTTGTCGTGCGGGTCCGCGGAATCGCACACCGCGCAATGGCACCCCAGCGTGGGCACGCCCATGGACGTGCCCGAACCCAGTACCGTTAATTGCAGGGAAGCCATGGTCGGGTGGGCTGTTGCAAACAGTTCTCTCGATTCATCCGGGGAAGCCGGCGGCCGCGCTACACCGTACCGTCTGGCGAAGTGAAATCACCTATCACCTATCACATATCACTAATCACGCACGCGCACTCGCGCGCCCGCGCCCAGCTACTTCGCTTTCGCCTTCTTAGCCATCTGCTCCGCGGCCACTTTGGAAATTTCCATGAACGTGAGCTTCAAGCTGCCGATTACTTCAATCAGCAAATTGTCGTCGTCCTTGGACAAATTCCCGCGCGTCTTTTCTCGCAGCGCGTCCAGCATGTCAATCACTTCGCGCGCGCCTTCCAGGTCCACGAAGGCTTGTCCGGTGCGCGGATCCGCCATGCCGCCGAGCATCGCCGCGGCATTGCGCGTCAGAAAATCAATCAGCATCTGAAAGCTGCGCGAAGTGGGATTGATATCGCCGCTGTCCTGCGCTTCAGCTGCTGCGTCCTCGGGCGTCACGGCCGCGAGACTCGAGCCATTTCCCGCCGCGCCTTGCACATCCGCGTTCGCGGCGAACGGACTGGGGGCCTGCGCGGGCGCGGGTTTGGCAGCGGCAGCCGCAACCGCCGCCTTAGCCTTGGCTTCCGCTTGCGCCGCGGCTTTCTTTTCGGCCGCCTCTTCGTTGCGCCGCTCCTGCTCCACAACGTCCTGGCGCAGTTCGCCATCTTCGCCAAACAACCGGCGATCCACTACCTTGAATGTCTCTTCGTTTTTCGAGTCCGCCACGGCAGGTATCCTTAGAAGGAGCTCCTGAAAGTTACAAACAAGTTTAACATCCGCTTCCGTCCGGCGACAAGCCGCGTGCCAGTACTGCGAACCGGGCAGCGATGCGCCTCGTTTTTTATTGTTGACACGGTTCCAGCCGTCTGTTACAAGTTGTAGCGCTACAATGAAGCACGCACACAACGCGCGCCCCCGCAACCTCGGTGAAGTCGAGCAGATGGTCATGGACTACGTCTGGTCGCACGGTCCAGTTTCCTCCGAAGCTTGCCGCGAAGCGCTCGCCGCGCGCCGCCCCATGAAGGAATCCACGATCCGCACCGTGCTGCGCCGCCTGGAAGTGAAGGGCTACGTCGCGCACGAAGTCAGCGGCCGCACCTATATCTACCGCGCCGCAGAGCCGCGCCAAAATGTGGCAGTGCGCGCCGTGAAACATATCATCGACCGCTTCTGCGGCGGCTCCGCCGAACAACTGGTCATCGGCATGGTGGACAACGCTGTGCTCGATCGCCGCCAGCTTGAGCGCCTGACCCAAAAAATCGCCGAACGCAAGACGGCTCAGCGCAAGGAGGGGAAATCATGATCCTCAGCCCCGTTCTCGACGCCTCCGCGAATTTCGCCGCACATGTTTTGCAGCCCGCCGCGCGCTCACTCGCCTTCGCGTGTGTTGCTGGACTCGTCCTCGCAGCGTTTCGCGTGCGCAGTATCGCTCTACGCGTGGCCATCTGGCGCACAGTTCTTGTTGTGGCGCTGGCGATGCCATTGCTCGGTCTGCTGCTTCCCCCGCTTCCGGTATTTGTGCCGCTGGCCGCGAAATTTGTTCGCGAGCAGCCTGCCGCTGAAATCGCGCCGCCACCCGAAGTTCATTCCCGCGTCATCAGCGTTAACCAGATAGCGCAATCGAGCTCGACGAGACTCGGCGCCTTCACATACACCGGCCGTGCGCCGGACACGATAGCCGCAACGGATGCGACCGGCATAACGGCTGCAACGACCACGCCGGAATCCGCGGATTGGCCAGCCGCTAGCGCGCAACCCCGCCGCCCGATTCCGTGGCTCGCAGCCTCCGCCGCAATCTATCTCGCGGTCGCGCTCTTCATGCTCATGCGCCTGGCCCTCGGAGTAATCCTGGGGCGCCGCCTCGAAAGGGAATTGCAGCTGATTGAAGACCCGCACGCCTTCGCGCGCCTGCAATTCATCGCGCAAGCGTCGGGCCTGCGCGGATCGCCGCCACGCCTCGCGGAATCCGAGCTGCTCTCCGTGCCCGTGACGTTCGGCGTGCGCCGCCCTGCGATTCTGCTTCCCGCCGGCTGGCGCGAGTGGGAACCCTCGGAACTCGATGCCGTCCTCGCGCACGAAATTTCGCACGTCTCCCGCCGCGACGCGCTCGCCGAGCGGCTCTCTCTGCTGCATCGCGCGATTTTCTGGTTCAGCCCGCTGAGTTGGTGGCTCGCGCGTCATCTGGCGGATCTCGCCGAAGAAGCCAGCGATGATGCCGCTCTCGCCGCCGGCGCCGACCGCGCCCGTTACGCCGAAACTCTGCTGGGATTTTTCGCGGCTCTAGAGGCTGCGCCCGGACGCGTGTGGTGGCAGGGCGTTTCCATGGCCACCGCAGGGCAAGCCGAAAAACGCTTAGATCGAATTCTCGAATGGAAAGGGAGTGTCGCCATGCGCCTGAAGAAGCCCGTCGTGATCGCCTACATGCTCTGCGCAATTCCAGTCGTATGCCTCGTCGCGGCGTTCCGCCCGACGATGATCAACCTCCATTCCGACGCGTCGCAGCAAACAGCGCCGCAAACGACCGAGCCTCCTGCGCTTCCTGCGCAACAATCGGCGCAATCGCCGGCCACGCCCGCTCCGGTTGCAGCGCCCGCAAACGTTCCACAGCCAAGCGCCTCACCTAGCGCGGCTCCGCCCGCTGCTCCCAGCGTGGCGCCTGAAGCCGCGCCGCTTGCGCCCCTGGCTCCGGAAGTGCGAGTCCGCGCTGTCGTCACACCGATGGTCTCGGTAGATCCTGTTGTGTCCTTGCACACAGTCGTTACACCGCTCGTCATGACCAATGTCAAGCCCCTGGTCATGCCCGACGTCAAGGCCATGGTATCCGTTGCTCCAATGGCGACCGTGCGGCCATTTGTGCAAACCACGACCACCACCAACCACACCATCATCGGCGACAACGATGGCGAGCAATTCACCATCGTCTCAGGCAATTCGGCGGTCAGCGTCGCGTCGAATGGTCTCACCATTAGCTCCGACGGCAATTCCGATGTCGCGAATTCGCTGCGCCGCAGTTTCTCCGGCGATTTCATCTGGTTTATCCACGACGGGAAGGCCTACATCATTCGCGACCCGGCCACCGTCAAGCAGGCCATTGATTTCTTCGCGCCAACGCAGGAGCTTGGCCGCCAACAGGAAGCATTAGGCAAGCAGCAGGAAGCCTTGGGCGTGCAGCAGGAAGCGCTCGGCGCGAAACAAGAAGCGTTGGGCGAGCAGATGGAAAAAGTGCGTGTGAAAATTCCGGACCTCACCGCCGAACTCGAGAAGCTTCAGGCGGATCTGAAAAAGCTGGGCGCCGACGGCACGCAAGACGATCTAGGCCGCATCCAGGAAAAAATCGGCGAAATTCAAAGCCGTATCGGGGACTTGCAATCGAAGGCTGGCGAAGCACAGGCCAAACTTGGCGATAAGCAAGGCGCCCTCGGAGAAGAGCAGGGAAAACTGGGTGAACAGCAAGGCAAGCTCGGCGAAATGCAGGGCAAACTAGGCGAGCAGCAGGAAGCAACTTCGCGCAAAGCCTCGCGCGAAGTGAAAAAGCTCCTCGAGCAAGCAATCGCCAGCGGCCTGGCCAAGCCCGCATAACGACACCACTGAAAGTTGTCTAGCGCTTGCCGTTGAATTTGTAGCGGCCGCCTGCTTTTGCTTTTGAGGCGGGCGGTTTTGCCTCAATTTTTCTCTGTGAACTCCGATTTTTCTCTGTGCCCTCTGTGTCAAATCTTTTGCCTTACGCTTTCTCCCCGGATTCTGCGCTCCCGCCTCCCCTCCCTCTGCGGTAAATTTTTTGTAACAAGAATCACGCCCACTCGCAAAATCCCGCAACGTGCGCTAGTCTGTTGCATCGAACTACTATAATCAGCCAGTCACCAAGGATTCACATGCCGCACGCCAAAACAGCAAGTCACAAAGCAGCCACGCCGCGCACCAAGCCAAAAGTGCATTCGCGCAAATCGGCAAAACCAACCAAACCCATCGCCATCTACCACGAGCACCCCCGCTGGTTCGTCCCAGTCTTCGCCGAACTAGACCGCCGCGCGATCCCTTACGTCCGCCTAGACGCCGCGCACCACCATTTCGACATCTCGCCGAACGGCCACCCGCAGTTCGGCCTGGTTTTCAATCGCATGAGCCCCTCCGCCTGGACCCGCGGCAACGCCCACGCGATTTTCTACACGCTGAGCTACCTGGCGCATCTGGAAAAGCAAGGCACGCGCGTAGTGAACGGCAGCCACGCATTTCGCGTCGAAACCTCCAAAGCGCTGCAGCTCTCTCTGCTCGAATCGCTCGGCCTGCCGCATCCGCGTTCGGTGGTGATCAACCATCCCTCGCAAGCCGTCGCCGCGGCAAAAAATCTGCGTTACCCCATCGTCGTTAAGCCCAACATCGGCGGCAGCGGCGTCGGCATCGTGCGCTTCGATTCGCCCGAGCAGCTGGCATCCGCCGTGGAGAACGGGGCAATCCAGCTGGGCCTCGATTCCACCGGTATCGTGCAAGAATTCATTCCCGCGCGTGGCGGGCACATCACCCGGGTCGAAACGCTCGGCTACAAATATCTTTACGGCATTAAAGTTTTCACTTCCGGCGAAACTTTCGACTTGTGCCCCATGGACATCTGCAAGACCACCGACGGCGCCGAAATAAAAAACGCCTGCGTTGTGGAAGGCGCAAAAACTGGCCTGCGCCTCGAAGGCTTTACGCCGCCGAAGAAGGTAGTCGCGGACACCGAAAAGATCTTCCGCGCCGCGCAAATCGAAGTCGGCGGCCTGGAATACATCATTGACGACCGCGACGGGAAGCTCTACTACTACGACGTCAACGCGCTCTCGAATTTCGTTTCGGACGGCCCGCGCATCGTCGGCTTCGATCCCTTCGCGCGCCTGGTGGATTATCTGGTGAAGGAGGCGCGCTGATGCGTTACGGCTACTGGCTTCCCGTATTCGGCGGCTGGCTGCGCAATGTGGCCGACGAGCAGATGCCGCCCACGTGGGATTACGTTTCGCGCCTCGCCCGCCGCAGCGAAAAAATTGGCTACAGCCTCACGCTCATCGCCGAACTGAATCTGAACGATATCAAAGGTGTGGACGCTCCGTCGCTCGACGCCTGGTCCACCGCCGCGGCCCTCGCTGCCGTCACCGATTCTTTGGAATTGATGGTCGCGGTGCGGCCCACTTTTCATCTTCCGGCGCTGCTCGCGAAACAATCCGCCAACATTGATCGCATCAGCAACGGCCGCCTCTCGCTGAACGTGGTTTCCTCCTGGTGGGCCGAAGAAGCCAAAAAATACGGCGTGCAATTCGATCAGCATGACGACCGCTACGCGCGCACCTCGGAATGGCTCGATATCGTGGACGCCGCCTGGAAGCATGACCATTTTTCATACGCCGGCAAATATCATTCCGTGCAGGATCTGGTGCTGCAACCGAAGCCGCTCTCGAAGCCACGCCCGGTCATATACGCGGGCGGGGAATCGGAAGCCGCGAAGGAACTGATCTCGCAGAAGTGCGACGCTTTCGTGATGCACGGCGATTCGCCCGAGCGCGTCGCCGCGAAAATCCGCGATATGTCCGAACGCCGCGAGCGCAAGAATCTGCCGCGCATGCAGTTCGGTGTCGCCGCCTACGCCATCGTCCGTGACACCGAAGCAGAAGCCCAGCAGGAGCAAGCCCGCATCACCGACGTGCAGCAGAACGCCGCCGGTTACCAGAATTATCAGCAATGGCTAGCCAATACCCAGCTCGAACAGCGCGTATCGCTTGAAGAATATTCCGTATCAAATCGCGGCCTGCGCTCCGGCCTGGTTGGCACGCCGCAACAAGTCGCCGACCGCATCGGCGAATTCGAACGCGCCGGCGTGGACCTCCTCCTGCTGCAATTTAGTCCCCAAGCTGAAGAAATGGACCGCTTCTCCGAAACCGTAATCCGCCCTGCCACAGCCCACGTCGCCACGCACTAGGTATTGCGTTATTTCGCCGACTCTTTGAACCCGCACGAGTAGCCGGACGCGGCGCCTAGTGCGAATTTCAGATGTCCGGTTCCGGCGTTAATCAAGGATGTGGATGCGGTCACGCCGGCGTGGTTGATTTATACTTCGACATTATGCCGTTCTGGATTTTTATAGCTCACCACATGGCAGGGCATACATCAGCACGTGTCAAGCGCTACAAGCTTCAGGATTTCGCGTGTGGTGGACGGCGCGGCAAGGAGCGAACCCGTGAAAAATCTCTTTGAAACGGAGACGGTGGACGAGGTGAAGGAACGAATGGCACGGCTGAGGCCGGATAGCGAGCGGCTGTGGGGCAAAATGAATCCGGCGCAGACGCTGGCGCATTGCTCCGCGGCAATGGAGATGGCGGTGGGGGAGAGAACTCCGCCACGGATATTACTTGGGCGCTTGCTGGGGCGGTTCGCGAAGAAATCTATGATCGTAAATGAGAAACCGATGCCCCGCAATGTGGGGACGGACAAGAGCCTGGTGGTGAGTGATGAACGGGACTTCGTGGTGGAGAGGCAACGGCTATGCGCATTCATTGACCGCTTTACGGCGGGTGGGCCTGGGGCATGCACGAGGCATCCGCACTTCTTTTTCGGGCCGCTGACGCCGGAGGAATGGGCGGCGTTGATGTATCAGCATCTGGACCATCATCTGCGGCAGTTTCGGGCTTAGAGCACGTGCACTCCGTCTGAGGACGCAACTCCTGTGTAATCGCGTTACCGGAGATTTGGATTCAGCTGTCCGCTCACCGGAAACTGACCCACCATGCGACACGCGCGTCCTTGTCTCGAGTCCGTCTTCCCTGTAAATTGTGATATCGCTCATGAAGAAGCGCACTCCACGTAGAATCGTGAAGCGCCCGCGCCAGCGACGGGCCACCTCGCCGCGCATCCCGCTGAACCGCCGTGACAAGCTCGCCGGGGAGTGGTTCGCGAAACTCGTCGCGCTGCAAGCACGGCTGCGTGCGCCGAACGGCTGTCCCTGGGATCGCGAACAAACGCACGCGTCATTGCGCAAATTCCTGATTGAAGAGACCTACGAAGTTCTGGACGCGATGGAATCGTCGGACCCGCACGAATTCGCGTCGGAACTCGGCGATTTGCTGCTGCAAATCACGTTTCACTCGATCCTTGCCGAAGAAACCGGCGCGTTTACCATTTCCGACGTCATCGAATCCATCCATTCGAAGATGGTTCGCCGCCACCCGCACGTTTTCGGTGACGCGAAAGCAGAAGACTCCGCCGCAGTACTGAAAAATTGGGAACAAATCAAGGCTGCGGAACGCGCGAACGCCAACGGCAAGGAAGGGAAGGCAGGAACGGCGGGGAAGTCGGGGAACGCAACAGATGCGATCACGGCGCCCGAATCCATACTCTCCGGCGTGCCGCGCTCGCTTCCGGGGGTGCTCGAAGCCTACCAACTCACGCGTCGCGCAGCGCACATCGGCTTCGACTGGGACAATCTTTTCGGCATCTTCGAAAAACTCGACGAAGAGAAGCGCGAAATCCTGGCGTCGCTTCAAACCGACGCCGCACCGCCATCAGCACCAGCCGCACGCCGCGGGACGCCTCCAACCGCACAGCAGTCCGCGGCTGCCGAGGCAACCGTAGGGGCCCGGGATGCCGTGCCCGCTCCAGCGCACCTCGAAGAAGAAGTCGGCGATCTGCTCTTCGCCGCCGTAAACGTCGCGCGCTTCCTGGGCGCTGATCCTGAAATTGCGCTCAAGAAAGCCAATCGCAAATTCCAAACCCGTTTCCAGTGGATGGAAGCAGTCGCGCTCGCCGAAGGCCGCCCGCTGGCCGAACTGCCGCGCGAACGCATGGAAGAATTGTGGAATCTCTCAAAATTGCAACCACCGCATGAGGCAGCGCACACCAAATGAACGCATCCGCCGAAACACCGTCAGCCGCAGAGCGTGAAATCGAAATTCGCCACTGCGAATCGCTCGCCGAGTACGAAAACTGCGTCCGCCTGGAAAAACAAACCTGGGGCGAGCACATCGCCGTGCCTTCAGCCATCTTCGTAGTCGCACATCACACCGGCGGCCAGATCCTCGGCGCATTCGATGGCGAGAAAATGATCGGCATGACGCTCGCGCTAGCCGGAACGCGCGCCGGAAAACCATTCCTGCACTCGCACATGACCGCCGTGCTGCCCGAATATCAAAACCTCGGCGTCGGCCGCCGCTTGAAATTCTTCCAGCGCCAGGACGCGCTCAAGCGCGACATCCGCCTGATCGAGTGGACGTTCGATCCCCTCGAACTGAAAAATGCATACTTCAATTTCGTCCGCCTCGGCGCCATCGCCCGCCGCTACATCTCCAATTGCTACGGCGTCACCGAAAGCCCGCTGCACGTGGGGCTGCCTACCGACCGCCTGGTCGCGGAATGGTGGCTAGATTCCGATCGCGTAATAAACATCCTGGCGGAAAGTCCGCTTCCAACCGCAGCCGCCACACAAACCATTTCACTTCCGGCGAATCTCGGTGACCTGAGGGCCCAAGACCGCGAATCCGCCGCGCGCGTGCAGTCTCAAGCCCGCCACCAGTTCCGCAACGTGCTGCATCAGGGATACATCGCAACGTCCGTCGAGCGCCGCGGCGAAACGGTGGACTATATTCTGGAACCCGCCGCTTCCATCGCGGGCTTGCGTCTGCCAGAATACCGCCCGGAAGAATTCGAAGACTAAACTCCAATGGCCCCCATCCCATATGCGCCTGCGTAAAATCACTCTGCGCGAAATCCATATGCCGCTCGTCGCGCCGTTCCAAACCAGCTTCGGCGAAACTTCGCTGCGGCGAATTCTGCTGACTGAAGTGGACGCCGATGGCACCGCAGGCTGGGGCGAGTGTACCGCAGGCGAGGACCCGTACTACTCCTACGAAACGGTGGAAACCGCCTGGCACATCCTCCGCGATTTTCTCTGGCCCATCGTCCAATACAAGGAATTCGATTCCGCCGCTGAAGTTTTCGATATGCTCACGCGTGTCCGCGGCCACAACATGGCCAAAGCCGGCCTGGAAACCGCCGTCTGGGACGCGGAAGCGAAACAAAAAAGTCTCCCGCTCGCGAAATTACTCGGCGGCGCGCGCGACGAAATTTCCTCCGGCGTTTCCATCGGCATCCAGCCAGACATCCCAACCCTCCTCGCCAAAGTAGAAAAAGAATTAGCCGCGGGCTACCAGCGCATCAAAATAAAAATCAAGCCCGGCCACGACATCGAACCAGCCCGCGCCCTCCGCGAAAAATTCCCGCGCATTCGCTTGATGGTGGACGCCAACTCCGCCTATCACCTGGAAGATGCTCCGCACCTGAAGTGGCTCGATGCCTTCTACCTGATCATGATCGAGCAGCCGCTGGGCCACGACGACCTCTACTCCCACGCCGCGCTGCAGCGCCAGCTCGAAACGCCCATCTGCCTCGACGAGTGCATTCACGATATCGAGCACGCTCGCGCCGCCATCGAAATTGGCGCCTGCAAAATCATCAATATGAAACTGGGCCGCGTCGGAGGCCACACCGCTGCCCGCCGCATCCACGATCTCTGCCAGCAGAAATCCATTCCCGTCTGGTGCGGAGGCATGCTGGAATCCGGCATCGGCCGCGCGCACAACATCGCCATGTCCACGCTGCCAAATTTCACGCTTCCCGGCGACGTTTCCGCCAGCCGCCGCTACTGGACTGAAGACATCATCGAGCCGGAAGTGGAAGTCACGCCGAGCGGCACAATAAAAGTTCCCACCGTGCCCGGCATCGGCTACGCCCCGCGCCTGGACCGCATCGAAGCTCTCACCAAACGCCGCGAGGTGCTCGATTGAAAGCGAAAGCCCGAGCTCGCAATTGAACTTACCCCTGGCCTGGCAAGCCAACCCGCCCGCAGCCACTGGCGCCTCGCCGAATCCCGAACAGCCATCGCGCCCCAGCAAAATCGCGCTCGCGTTCTGGCTGTTCATGATGCTCGTGCTATGGTCCGGCAACTACGTCGCGGGAAAAATCGCCCTGCGCACACTAGATCCGATTACGCTTACCTGCCTGCGCCTGCAACTTGCGGCGTTCATCATGCTTGCAATCTATTTCACCCGCCGCGAACGCCAGCCGCTGAAGCTGAGCGACGCCTGGCCATTCCTCTATCTCGGCTTCCTCGGAGTCGTAGTCAACCAGGGCCTTTTCACCGTCGGCCTGAACTACACTACCTCGAACCACTCCGCCGTGCTCATCGCCATCGGCCCCATCATCATTCTGCTGCTCGCGCGCGCCCTGAAACTCGAAATGCTCACCGCCGCGAAAGTAGCCGGCATGGCCATCTCGTTCGTCGGCGTGTACCTGCTCGAAACCGAGCAAGGCCCGCCCGCAAATTCGCCGCTACTGATGGGCGACATCATCACGCTCGGCGGCGTGATCGGCTTCTCCGCCTACGCGGTCCTCGGCAAAAGAGTCGTCGCGCAATACGACGCCATCGCCATGAACACGTTCAACTGCGTCGCGGCCGCGCTGCTACTCTTGCCGCTGACGATTCGCCAGTGCCTGCATCTCGACTGGCACAGCGTCGCGCTGAGCGGCTGGCTCGGCATGGCGTACATGTCCGTCGGCAGCTCCGTCGCCGCCTACACAATCTTCTACTGGGTCCTGCGTTACATGACGGCGTCGCGCGTCGGGGCGGTCAGCTACTTCCAGCCCGTAGTCGTAATTCTGCTCTCCATGGCCTTCCTGGGCGAACGCCCCTCCCGCATGCTCCTTGAAGGCACGGCGCTGGTCCTGTTAGGCGTCTTCCTGGCCGAACGCGGCAGATCCTAGCTTCCACGGCCTCCCGCGCAACCACCTCCAAATTCGCGCGAAACTTTTTCGAAACACCTGTGTTACACCCCACGAGGGCAGGCGTGCGGAGATTCGCCGGATGCATGGTTCACTCAAGCTACACGGCTTAACCAATTTGCAACCAAGCATGCACCAAGCGAGTCTAATTGGTATAGAATGGCTTTGGCGATCTAGCCGCCCGCACGGTAGGCGAAGTTGTTGGGTGGAGGTTACAAACATGAATAGGTCCGCTAGTCTCAAGATTATCTTCACGGTGTTCGCTGCGTTGGCGCTGTTTTGCGCGCCCGCCGCATTTGCGCAGCGTGGTGGTGGGGGTCACGGTGGTGGTGGAGGCGGCGGTGGCTTCCACGGTGGCGGTGGTGGTGGTTTCCACGGCGGTGGCGGAGGTGGCGGCAGCTTTCATGGCAGCGCTCCTTCTGGCGGCGCCCGCGCAGGCGGCGGAATGTACGGCGGCGCTCGCGGCAGCGCAAACCATTATTCCAGCTCCCCCAATCGCTATTCTGGTTCTGCGTCCGGCCGGCCCTACAGTGCAATCGGCGGCCGCACCGGCAATAGCTATAGCGGCGGCAACCGCGCGGGCGTAGCGCCTCCTTCGAGCGCGCATTTTGGCGCTTCGGGCGCAAATTCGGCGCGCGGATTCAACAACGGTTCTTCGGCCTCAGCGGCCAATCGCGGCTCCTCCGCCTCGTCGAACTTCGGGCGCAGCGGCTCGACGAATTCAGCCACCACAGCGCGTGGCAGCACGAATTCCAGCACGTTCGCGAGTTCCCGCGGCAGCGCACCTGCGACAAATTCCAACGGTGGGCGCGGCTCCACGTCGCTCTCAGCTGCCACTAGCAACCGCAGCACCAGCAGCTCGATGTCAGCGTCATCACGTGGCTCGTCTAGCGTTTCCACCAGCCGCGCGGTTTCGAACATCGAAAATTCTCATTTCGGCGGCTCGATGGCGTCCAACAGCTCACACTCCTCGTTCGGCGCCCGCTCCTCCGCGTCTCATTTCAGTAACGCCACTCTCTCCAGCTCGCACTTCGGCTCATCCGGCTCGATGAGCGCTCCGCGTCTTGGCGGCGCACTCAACGTCCACGGCTCGTCGGGCTTTGCGGGTGGCCGGTCGTTCGCCGGCGGTTCCGCGGGATTCCGCGGTGGTAACTTCGGCGGCGGCTTCCACGGCAACAGCTTCGGAATCAACAACGGTTTCGGCCGCGGTGGTTTCGGGCGCGGTGGCTTCGGCTTTCGCAACGGCTTCGGCTTCCGCGGCGGATTCGGATGCTGGGGCTGCGGCTTTGGTTGGGGCTGGGGCTTCGGTTGGGGCTGGGGTTGGGGCGGCTTCTGGGGCCCGTGGGGATGGGGCTGGGGAGGACCGTACTGGCCTGGATACAGCCTAGGCTACTATCCGTATTGGCCGGGTTACTACGATGATCCTGGCTACAGCATCAACTACGGCAACAATCCAGATTACTCGAGTTCCAATAATGGCCCGGTGGATGACAACTCCGGCAATTACAATGCCGGCTCCGCGGCTCCTGACAATTCGGGCGCAATCGCCGAACCGCAAGGTTCGCCAAACGATAACCCGGACTCGGGCAACGTCGCGTCTTCCCGGCCGACCGTGCTGCTCTATCTGAAGGACGGCACCACCTACGCAGCCAGCGATTATTGGCTGCAGGACGGGGAACTGCACTACATCGTGAACTATGGCGGCGAGAGCACGCTGAACATGGACGAGTTGGATCTGCAACGAACCGTGAATGAAAACGCGCGTCGCGGCGTCAACTTCTCGCTCCATCCGAATCCATCGACCGTGAACCCGCAGCCCAGCTCGAACGGATATCCGGCGGCGGGATCGTCCACCGATCAGACCAATCGCTATCACGCGCCGCAATACGGCAACGGCAATAACCACGGCAATGGCGACGTCGCCACGCCAGCCACCGCTCCAAGCCCGGCGCCCGCACTCCGAGCGCCGCAAACGCAAACCGCGTCGCAGACGCTCTAACCACGATCCGGCTTTTCAGGGCCGCGGCAGGCCAACACCTTTATCCTGCCGCGGCCTTTTTTATTTTCCGCCGTCAGATGCCGCACGCTTTTTGAGTGTTTTTTTGAATCTGTAGGGGCGGGTCCCGCACCTGCGGGAGCCGCCCCTACGTCACCACGTCGGGACATTCGATCTGCGACGTTGCCTCAAATAAAAACGGCGCCGCAACCTTTCGGTCACCGCGCCATTTCCATTTCTGCCCGCTCCGCCACGGCCTGTCTAGGCTATCCGTCTGCGGCCGGGGTAGGGAATTTGATTTACGAGTTGCCGCCGACGCCCGCTCCCACCGGCTCCAGTTCCGCCGATGCATGCTTCTGCGACTTGCCGCGCTCGATCTCGATTTGTCCCTTCAAGTACGCGCCGTCTTCGATCAGCACCCGGCCGCCGGTAATATTCCCGACCACCGAGCCATCCTTCTTCACCTCCACGCGATCTTCCGCGTGCAGATTGCCGCGCACTTTGCCATACACGATGACTTCGCGTGCGTGCACATCCGAAACTATCTCGCCGTTCTGGCCCACGGTGAGGCGCTGGCCCTTCAGCGAAATCGGGCCCTCGACCTTGCCGTCAATCTGCAAATCTTCCTCGCCCGAGATCTGACCCTTCACCGTCAGTCCCGGTCCCAAGATCGCCAGGTTGCGCGCCGTTGGAGCGCTGGAGCGAAACGACTGCGACGCTGCCGGAGCCGGACTCGAGTTAAAGTTGGCCGAAGACTGCGGTGGTTGATACGCCGCCGGCTGAGCCGCGGCTGGGTTCGGAGAATCGCCCTGCTTGTTGTTGCTCCACATATTCCCTCCGGGTTATGGTTCCAAGTCGTCGCTAGGTGCTGCCAGACGCTGAAATCAATGTATGCGGCGGCTGCAACGCGAGCAACCGCAATCGAAGCGCGAGTTGTTTGCCATGAAACTGTACGCATGGACAGGGAGAACACCGCGCGGCGCGAGCGTCCGATTACGCGCGGCGCTTCCCAACTCCGGACATCGCGCTTCGAGCTCGAATCTTGCGCAGCGGGAGCGTTCCGTAGCCTTCATATCGGTCAGGGTGGGGTGGAACTTCAGCCCCGGCGTCAAGATTCGCAAAGGAGAGCCTTTAGCTTTCTCAGCAGGTCTCCTGGATCGTCCGCAGCGAGCTCGACGCGTATACTGAATCGCCGCAATAGCTGCTGGCGCTTGGCGTGGTGATTGCACTGTGTAAGGTCAGTCGCTCTCGGAGGATTTGATGGGTGCTCTCTGGCAAGATGTCCGCTACGCACTGCGCGTGCTGCTGAAATCGCCGGGCTTCACCGCCACGGCGATCCTCACGCTGGCCCTGGGCATCGGCGCTAACAGCACCATCTTCAGTTGGATCAATTCCACCCTGCTGAATCCGATTCCCGGCGCTGCGAACACCGGCAACATTCTTGCCTTCACCTCCGGCGGCAGTTCCCGCAATCCCATCCCACTCTCCTATCCGGACTTTTTGGATTTGCGCGAGCGCACCAAGAGTTTCTCCGCGCTAACGGGATTCTCCATCGAACCCATGAATCTGACGGGGAAGGCCAAGCCCGAGCGCACGTGGGGCACGCTGGTCTCCGCCAACTACTTCGAGTTTCTAGGTGTGCGCCCCATTCTCGGCCGCGGATTTTTGCACTCCGAAGATAATGCGCCGGGCGGCGCGCCCGTCGTCGTCATCAGCTATCGCATGTGGCAGCTGCGCTACTCCGGGGATCGCTCGGTGGTTGGCCGCACCCTGCAAATCAATGAGCATCCCTACAGCATCGTCGGCGTTGCCCCGCCCGTCTTTCAGGGCTCGCAGACTGGGCTGCGCAGCGAACTCTGGCTCCCGATTGTGATGGCGCCACAAATCATGTCTAACTCGGACCGGTTGCATGAGCGCGACAACACTTGGGTAGTGACGCTGGGCCGCGTGGTGCCCGGCGTCGTGCCCAATCAGGCGCAGACGGAAATGAATCTGCTGATGAAGGAGCTTGTCGCGCAGTACCCCAAAGAACATCGGGGCGAAAATATAGTCACACTCTATCCGCTGTGGCGGGCTCCCTTTGGAGCCAATGGCTATCTTTACGTGCTGCTACCGATGCTGATGGCCATCGCCGGAGCGGTGCTATTGCTGGCTTGCGCCAACGTCGCGAATTTGCTGCTGGTGCGCTCCGTCGCGCGACGCCGCGAAATCGCCATTCGGCTCTCCATCGGAGCCAGCCGCTGGCGCCTGATTCGCCAGCTCCTCATCGAAAGCCTGATCCTCGCGCTCGCGGGCGGCGGCGTGGCGGTGCTCATCACCATATGGACTGCCGGAACATTTTCGCAATTCATTCCGCCCACAAATATTCCCGTCGCGATGGATATCCATGCTGATCAGCGCGTGCTGCTGGCCACCATGCTGCTTTCTCTTTTCACCGGGATTATTTTCGGCGTGCTGCCTGCATGGCGCGCCTCGGACCTGGCGCCCATTGCCGTCCTGAAGGAGGATTCGGGCAGCGTTTCCGGCGGGCTGCATCGCGCGCGGCTGGCGAGCATCCTGGTTGTCGCGCAAATTTCGCTGTCGCTCTTCTTGCTGGTTTGCGCCGGACTCTTCATTCGCAGTTTTCGCGCCGCGCAAACTGTGAATCCCGGATTCAACCCGGATCACGTGCTGGTCGCTTCCTACAGCCTTTTTCCGTCGGGCTATAGCCGCGAATCCGGCATGCAATTCCATCGTCAGCTGCTGGATAAGATAGCAGCGCTGCCTGGCGTGCAATCCGTTACCATCGCGGACTGGGTGCCCCTCGGCTACAGCTGGGACGTCGCCACTACAAATCCCGAAGGCTACGTTCCTCAGCCCCATGAATCCATGAATATTGCCACCGCCGCAATTGGTCCGAACTACGTGCGCACGTTGCAGATCCCACTCGTCGCGGGGCGCGATTTTACGGAGCAGGACACGTCAACCTCGCAGCCCGTGGCCATCGTCAACGAGGCTTTCGTGCATCGCTACTGGCCCAATGAAGCCGGAATCGGAAAGCGCGTGGACGCGCGGGGAGGTTGGCGCACGATTGTCGGCGTGACGCGCACCGGAAGCTACTACACGCTGCGCGAAAATTCGGTGCCGTTCATCTATCTCCCCGTGCTACAGGATTATTCCGACGAGGTGGTCATTCACGCGCGCGTTGCCGGCGATCCGCTCGCCTACACGGCCGCGGTGGAAAAAGCGGTGCATGAACTGAACGCGAATCTGCCGGTGTACGACGAATCCACGCTGGCATCACGCGTGCAAGTCGCCAGCACGGGCCAGCGCATTGCTGGCACGTTCGTCGGCGCGTTTGGCTTGCTCGCGCTGGTTCTCGCAGCGGTGGGAATTTACGGAGTGATCGCCTACACTACGCGCCAGCGCACCCACGAAATCGGCTTACGCATGGCTCTGGGTGCGCAGTCCACTGATGTGTTCCGCATGGTGCTGGGCAACGGCCTGCGCTTGATAATCACGGGCTTGGCCTGCGGCCTGTTGCTCTCACTCGCGCTGACGCGCTTTCTGCGCACCATACTTTTCGGCGTCGGCGCCACCGACTTCATCACCTTCGCCGCCGTCGGCCTGCTGCTAAGCGCCGTCGCCCTGCTAGCGTGCTTCATTCCCGCGCGCCGCGCCATGCGCGTGGATCCCATGGTCGCCTTGCGCTACGAGTGAAACGGCGGAAAAAACTCCGACCTGTGATTTTTGGCTTTGAATTTGTAGCGGCCGCCTGCTTTTGGTTTTTAGGCGGGCGCCTTTGACTTTGATTTCGTTTTTGAATTTGTGGCGGCACGCTTCAGTGCGCCGTCGGTGTTCCGCTGCTACGAAGTGCGCTTTCCAATTTTGATGTGAGTGGCGCCAGGAGAAGGCGTGTGGCCTTTGAGTTCATACCCCAGAGCAGGCAGATCCAGGTCCTGAAACAAACGTTCCCCTGAACCGATCAGCGCGGGCGAGATGACGAAGTGCATATCGTCCACCAGCCCCGCGCGCAAATACTGCTTCATCGTGGAGACGCCCCCGCCGAGCCGCACATCCTTCTCACCAGCAGCCTCCCTCGCCCGAGCAAGAGCGGCGTGAATCCCATCCGTGACGAAGTGGAAAGTTGTGCCTCCCTGCATGACGATGGGAGCGCGCGCATGATGAGTGAGCACAAACACAGGAGTGTGATAGACCGGGTTGTCGCCCCACCATCCCTTCCAACTGTCGTCCGGCCAGGGGCCGCGGACCGGGCCAAACATGTTGCGGCCTAGAATCCACGCGCCGACGTTTTCGAAGCCGTTACGCACCATGTCATCATCCAGGCCCGTCGCTCCGCCCTCACCCCCGTGCATCTGCTGATGTGAGCGGGTTGCGAATTGCCAGCCGAACACGGCGACGCCTCCTACGCCAAGCGGATTGGCAAGATCCTGGTTGGGGCCGGCACTATAGCCATCCAGCGATACCGAAAAGCAGTGGACTCGAAGCCTGGACATCACGACCCCATCGTCAGCACCGCGCGAAAGCGCACTTTGCCGTTCATCATCACGTCGTACGCGTCGTTCACTTTTTCCAGCGGGAAAACTTGCGTCATCGGACGCACGCCCGTCAGCGCGCTGAATCGCAATGTGTCCTGCGAATCAATCGAGGCGCCCGAATACCATCCGCGCAACCCGGCGCGGCTGAAGATCGCCGTGAGAGCATTCACTTGGATAGGAGTATCCGGCACGCCCAGCACCATCAGCTTGCCGTCAATTCCCAAGCCGCCGAACGCCGTAGTCATCGCGTCTCCGCCCGTGACCGTCGCCAGAATCGTTTTTGCGCCACCCAGTTTCAGCAGCTCTGCCGCAACGTCCTGCTTGTCGCTATCAATGAAAACGTGCGCGCCGAGCTTCTTCGCCAGCTCCGCTTTGTCCGCACCGCGCGCGATTGCTACGGTCTTGCAGCCGCATTTTGCCGCGAACTGCACCCCCAGATGTCCCAGCCCACCGATGCCGTACACGGCGACCACCTCACCCGGCCCGACGCCGGAATTCCGCAGGGAATTGAACGTGGTAACTCCCGCACACATCAGCGGCCCGGCGTCCACCGGTGTGACGTCGTCCGGGATCAGCGCCAGCGCCGCGGCGTGCGCAATCATGTATTCGGCGTAGCCGCCGTCGCTCGAAATGCCGGTGACCTGGCGGTCAACCAGGCACAGCCCGAAATATCCGCGGCGGCAGGAATCGCAATAGCCGCAGTGCCCGGCGTACCAGCCGACACCGACGCGATCGCCCACCTTCCAGCCCTTCACGCCGTCACCAATTGCATCCAGAACGCCGGCAACTTCGTGCCCCGGGATGCGTGGATACGTGATGTTCGGAAGCAAGCCCTCTTTGGTGATCGAATCGCTATGACAGACGCCGCAGGCTTGCACCTTGATCCGCACGTCTCCCGGCCCGGGCTGCGGAATTTCGCGTTCCACAATTTCAAATGGTCCTTTAGCTTTCGAAACTTGCACTGCGCGCATTTTTGCCATGATTCCTCCGTGCGATTTAAGATTTCGACCACGCTGATTGTAGCGCAGTGGCTTGTTTCGATGCTCTAGCGCGGCGCGACGCTTCGGAAATATTCCGGCGGCGCGTGCGGCTGCTTGCGTTGACAGCACCGTACCCGCATGTTAGTTTGCGCGACGGCATGAATTCAACAAATTCGTCCGGCGCGCACAAGCGCGTCGCCGTGATTCCCGGCGACGGCATCGGCAAAGAAGTAATCCCTGAAGCTGTAAAAGTTCTGCACGCCGCGGCGGCTGCCGGCGGCAGAGAAGTGGCGCTCACGGAATTCGACTGGGGCGCCGATCGCTATCTGCGCGACGGCACCACGCTGCCCGCGGACGCGGTCGCGATGCTGCACCGCGATTTCGATGCGATTCTGCTGGGCGCGATGGGCGATCCCCGGGTCCCCACGAATATTCACGCCGCGGAAATTCTGCTGGGTCTGCGTTTCAAGCTCGATCTCTACGTCAACGCGCGGCCCTGCGTGCTTTTCGACAAGCGCTTCACCCCGCTGAAAGACCGCGCCGAAAAAGACGTCAACTTCATGGTGTTCCGCGAAAATACCGAAGGCCTCTATGTGGGCATGGGCGGAAATTTCAAGAAGGGAACCGCCGACGAAATCGCGATTCAAGAGGACGTGAACACGCGCAAAGGCGTCGAGCGCATTATTCGCTACGCTTACGAGTATGCCAAGCGACGCGGACTGCAGCGCGTGTGCATGTCGGATAAGTCCAACGCTCTGACTTTCGGCCACGACCTGTGGCAGCGCGTCTTCAAAGAAGTCCGCGCGGAGTATCCCGGCATCGAATCCAACCACCAGTACATTGATAATCTGCTGATGCAAATGGTGCGCGACCCCTCGCAATTTCAGGTGATCGTCACCTCGAATCTGTTCGGCGATATCGCGAGCGACCTGGGCGCGCAACTGGCGGGCGGTCTGGGCCTCGCGCCTTCAGGCAACGTTCATCCGGGGCAGGTCTCGCTTTTCGAGCCGGTGCATGGCTCGGCGCCGAACATCGCGGGTAAAGGCATCGCCAATCCCATGGGCGCGATTCTTACGGTCGGGATGATGTTCGAGTTCCTGGGCTGGCAGGCGGAGGCTCAAGCGATTGACAAGGCGGTGCGAGGCGCGCTGAAGGAAGGGAAGACCCCGGCGGAGCTTGGCGGCACACTCTCGACGCGCGAGGTTGGCGACTGGTTGGCGAACAGCATCGCTAAATCTGGCGTTGCAGGTTAGTGCGAAAGATCAAAACCTTAGCACGGAATGCACAGAGAAAAGTTCGAGGTAAATCTGAGAAACCAAAATCGCGACTACTTCTTTCGTTTTCCTCCTCCGACTAATTCTTAATGTATATCTTTAACTCACGATTCGCGAGCTTTCCGATGGATTTGCGCCTGCCTGAACGAGCTTGCGTGAACTTCAAGGACTGTATTAATTGTTCTTCACGGCAGGATCCGCCTGCTGGACGGTTCCCGGAGCCAGATCGGTCTTCACTGTGATTTTCTGTTTCGCTAGCAGCGTCACGTCGGTTTCGAAGGGCTGGTAGCCGACCAGGTCAATCTTGATGTGATGGTTTCCGGGCGCTACGAGCATGCCACGACCGGCGCCGCGGAACTGGTTCACAGTGCCGGCGAAATGACCGTCAACGAATACGGCTGCTCTCTCCGGAGTAACCACGAGTTTGATCTCGCCGTTCACCGCCGAGAACTGTGCTTGCGGGTTTCGCTCCAGCTTGACTGTCAGAACGGTCGTCTTGCCCGGCTCGGCGGTTATGGTCAGTGTCTGATCAAGGTAGCCAGTCTGGCGTACGGAGACTTCGTGCGATCCCGGCAGCAGCAGAACCTTTTTATCGCCCTTTAGCTCTTTCACGAAACCGACGTACTGGCCGTCCACCCAGACGCCCGCGGTTTTATCGGGCTTGGTCGAGGCCGCGAAACTGAGCGTGCCCATGATCTGATTGCCCACTGGTGGTCGTTGCGGGGCATCCTGCGCGGACAGTGCACGTTGCGCGAGCGGTACCAGCGGCGAAAGCGGGAAGAAAAATATACCGATCAGAATTGCCGCGACCATAGGCATACCGCGCCGTGCGCATCGATCGAAACCGAAACTAAGATTGCCAGTCGCCATCGCGAGCCTCCCTCGCTGAAGCGTATGAAATCACTTACAACANCAAAACCGGGCCGGGGTGCANANCCTATTCTAATCTCGTTCGCACAGCTGGGAACAAAATTGTGCATAAAGAAAATACGCGCGAAAAATGAAGGATTCACTTTACGTGCTTCGGTAAGCGGCGTGCCTCGACCAATGCTCGAATTGTCGGCGCACCGACGCCAATACGCGCGCGCACTTCAACCGACAGTTACAGTTCGCGCAGCGCCACTGCGATGGGCCGTCGAGCCGCGCTGATAGCGGGGAGCAGGCCTCCGATCAAGCCCATCGCCAATGCGAAGACCAAACCGCTCAGCAGCAACCCGGGCGTGATCTTAAACGCGAAAGCCAAATTCGAAAACGTCTGCCAGTTAATCGTGCTAGTAGTCAGGCCGTTCAGCCGCAGCACGGCCACGCATCCAATCACGCCGCCGACGAAAGCGATCAGCAGAGCCTCAATGAGAAAAGAGAACACCACGGCTGGCCCACCGAACCCCAGCGCGCGCATCGTGGCAATTTCCCGGCCGCGCTCCGATACCGCGGAATACATGGTATTAAGCGCGCCGAAAATCGCGCCGATAGCCATCACGAACGCCACCAGGCCGCCGAGCACGGTGATCAACCGAGTCATCGCGGTGGATTGCTTCGCGTAATAATCCACTTCGCGGAACACATCCAGATTCAGGCGCGGGTCGGCGCTCACGGAATCCTTTAGCCCCTGCAAAGCCGCGGGCGAAGTGAGGTGTACGGTGGCGGATTGATAGATGTTGGTCGGCCGCTTGTACACATCATCGAGCACGCGCGCATCGGCCCACACTTCGGAATCGAAAGCGCTGCCCCCCGCGTCAAACACGCCCACAACGCGCCAGTGGCCGCCGCCGAAATCCACAGTATTGCCAACCGTCAAGCCGGCATAGGTCTTATTAGCGTTCGAACCGACAATTAATTCAGAAAGGCCCGGCTGAAACATTCCTCCCTGAATGATCTTCACGTTCCGGCGGATAGTCAGCACATTCCCCGAAACTCCGCGGACCTGCACGTTGGCATTGGTTCCGGTGGCACGCAGCGGGAAGGGAGCTACGACCACGACTTCGGAAGTGATCATCGGACCGGAGCCGTCGCGTGCAACACCGGGATCGTCTTGAACAATTTTGATGCTCTCGAGCGTGATGCCGCTCATCATTTCCGCGGTCGCGCCCGCGCGCATCAGAATGGCATTATCTTGTGAACCAGATGCGACCAGTGTGGCGCGAAACCCGTTGGCCAGTGAAAGCATAGCGACGAATACTCCCACGGTGCCCGCGATTCCGAGCACGGCGACGATCGCTGATACCCAGCGCGCCCGCACGCTGCGCAGATTGTAGATTACGGGGATCGCCATCTCACACCCTCCGCAGCGCGTTGATCACGCGCATCCGCATCGCGCCGACACCAGGCAAAATTCCGCCCGCCGCGCCGATCAGCAGCGCCGTTGCAAGTCCCAGCGAAAGAATTTGCGGAGACAGGACGAGCTCGGGCAGCAAGCCATTCAGCGCATTGCCCAGCACCGGCACCGCCAAAATCGCGAGTCCCAGGCCGAGAATGCCGCCGAGCAGCGCGATCAGCAGCGCCTCCGCCAGCACCAGCACAAGAATGGAAAAATCGCTGAAGCCGATGGCTTTCAAAACTGCAAGCTCGCCTACGCGCTCGCGCACCGCAATGGCCATGGTATTTCCAGTGATCAGCAGCAGCGTAAAGAACACCACGATGCCGATGGAGAGAATCAGGAATTCGATGTTGCCAAACTGTTTTACCCAACCTGCCGCAAAGGCCGACTCAGTTTCCGTTTTCGTTTCGTACGACGAGTTGGTGAAAGTGTCGTCAATGGCTTTGGCTACGCGCGGCGCATCATCCGGGTTATTGAGCCGCAGCACGTACCAGCCAGTGTTTCCCTTAAAGCGCTCCGGCACGCGCTCTTCGAAATAATCCCACTGAAACCAGAACTGCGTTTCGTCGCCGCCGGTGTGCGCGCTGTGATAAATGCCATCAATATTGAATTCCCATGTGCCGCTGGTGCCGTAGCTGACGTTCTTGATGGGCACGCGGTCGCCAATTTTCCACCCGAAGCGCTGCGCGGTTCGGGCCCCCACCACCGCGCCTTCCCGGTCCGCCACGAATTTCTGCCACTGGTCATCCGGAACCACCAGTTCAGACATAACCTGGCGCTGATTTTCCGGGTCGATCACAAATTGCGGGAAAAAGTTCTTCTCGTCCTGATAGACGCCGCCGAACCAGTTATTGTGCGTGATGGACTTCACGCCCGGAATGCGCTGGATCTGGTCGCGGTAAGAGAGGGGAAGCGGCTGGATGATCGAGATGCGGTTGATGATCACCAAACGATCCGCGCCCGCGATATCCGCGCCGCGCCCGAACGCGCCCTTCACCACAGCCAGGAACGCGAAGAGAAACAGCGCCACCGCAAACGAGCCCACCGTGAGAATCGTGCGCAATTTCTTGCGCCTTAAATTCGCAAGTATTAGATGAAGAAATTTCATGCCATGCTCCCCACACGTCCGCCTTCCACCAGCACGCCTTTGTTAAGGTGAAGTGTTGCTTGAGCTCTTTCGGCGGCCATCGGATCGTGCGTCACCATCAGGATGGTCTTGTTGTGTTCCTTGGAGAAGCGTTGCAATAGTTCAAGTATTTCATCAGCACTCTTGCGGTCCAGATCGCCGGTCGGTTCGTCGCACAGCAAGAAGGTTGGATCGGCTACGATCGCGCGTGCGATAGCCACGCGCTGTTCTTGTCCGCCGGAGAGTTGCCTCGGGTAATGGTTGATGCGGTCGCCGAGGCCAACGACCCCGAGCGCGGTCTCCACATGCGTGCGCCGCTCGGACTTCGAGAGATTGGTGAGCAGCAGCGGCAGCTCCACGTTCTGGAAAGCCGTGAGCACCGGAATCAGGTTATACATCTGAAAGATGAAGCCCACGTGCCGCGCACGCCATTGCGTCAGCTTGCCGCTCGACATGTGCGTGATCTCATCGCCCGCCACGGTGATGCTGCCGTGCGACGGCACGTCGAGGCCGCCGAGCAAATTGAGCAAGGTGGTCTTGCCCGAGCCGCTGGGGCCCATGAAGGCGACGAATTCGCCCTGGTCCACGTCCAGATTCAAGCCCTGCAGGACGTCAATTTCCTCGCCGCCGCGTTTGTACTTCTTGTCGAGTCCGCGGATTTTGATCAGGCTATTTGCGCTGCCACTGCCATCCACTCGCACCATTTTGCGCGCTCCTATTTCTTGATCTGAATCGCTTCACCATCATGCAAATCCGCGGGCCCTTTTACCACCACCGTGTCACCCGCCGCCAGGCCTGCCAAAATCTCCGCGTCGCTGCCGCGCGTGTTGCCGATGGTCACGGCGCGGCGCTCCAGTTGATTAGCCTTAACCAGGAAAACGATCTTGCGCCCGCTTTCGTCACGCACCGCGCCGGAAGGAACCAACGCCGCCGGCGTAACGCCCACTTGCTTGTCTGGCTCACTTCCTAGAAACGAGACCTTCACACCCATGTCCGGTAAAATCCTCGGGTCCAGCTTTAAGAATGAAATGCGAACTTTTACTGTAGCTTTTTGGCGATCGGCCGTTGGAATCACTGTGCGCACTTTCGAGGGGATCTGCCAGTCGGGGTAAGCGTCCAGAATCGCCGTTACTGGCTGACCCGGCTCTACGCGCGCGATGTAGGCCTCGTTCACATCCACTTCAATTTCGTTCGAGTTCATGTCCACGATCGTGGCAACACCTGTCCGAGTGAATCCTCCGCCCGCGGAGACCGGCGAAATCATTTCACCCACTTGCGCGTCTTTGGAAACTGCCACGCCATCGAACGGTGCGCGAATCACGCAATTGTTCACCGCTTGCTCCGCTTCCGCAATGCGTGCTTCCGCCCCATCCACTTGCACTTTGGTCAGCGCGATTTTGGCTTTCAGGCTATCCACGGTTGTGGTCGCGTTGTCCAGCGTCTCCTGGCTTTGCACCCCGGCAGCCTGCAACGAACGCGCGCGATTTAATTCAATCTCGGCGTTCTTGAGTTGCACTTCCAGGTCGGTGATCTGCGCGCGCGTGGAATTGCGGTCGGCGACCGCGGACTCCAAAGCGCGCTTCACGTCGGAATCATCCAGCGTCGCGAGAATCTGGCCCTCTTTTACGTGCACGCCCTCGTCGAAAAATACGCCGGTGACGCGCCCGGTGATTTTCGCAGCCACCGTTGCGCGGCGCCGCGGCGTAACGTAGCCGCTCGCGTTCAGCAGAGCAGGGCGGCCCGTGGCGGCTTTTTGCGCGACGGCCACTTCCACCACCGGCTTCTGATCGCGCAAAGCCCAAGCGGCACCGGCGATTAACGCGACAACCACCAGCACAACGACGACGGTTCCCCAACGCTTCCCGCCTTTGCCGGCGTCGCGCTGGGTTCGGTCAATGCGCAGCGAACTGAGGTTGGGCTTTGCTGTCTCCGACGGCATGGGCATGTACGGCTGGTGCTCCTTCGCTTGAACTTGTGGGCTACAAACTTACTACGCGCGGCCGGATACAGAAGTAACGCCAGCGGCGCGGGACTGAATTCGTGGGTACATTGTAGCTTGGGTCCGGTCCGCAGGGGAGCTAGTTTCACCGGGTCAAGATAAGGATGCTGATGCGGCCATCGCGATGCAGCGCGTGCATGTTCGCATTCATCCGCGTGCATCGGCGCACACCCGAAGCATTACTTGAATAGCCCAACATATCTAAAACGGAAGCGGACTCGGAAGGTCACACCGATTTTTTCTGTTGCGGTCGAGCTTGAGGTGCTACGTGACAGCGGTCGTCATTAAAGTAAAAACTGAGGCGCATTCACCATCGCTCGAGTGCATTGGAAGCTTCGAAATTTCTGATGTGCAGCTTGAATGCGTCACAGTGAGGAACTCAACGATTGCTGGAGTTGTCGGCTGGGCGACGAATCAGTAGCGTGCGACACTTCGAGTACTAAGTGACATTATAAAAGCGATCAGCATTCCCAGCAGAAATCCGCCGACGTGCGCCCACCAGGCAACTCCACCGGACGACGCAGCGCCCGTCGTCCCCAGCGAACCGATGCCACTGACGAACTGCATCACAAACCACAAGCCGATAAAGACCATCGCGGGGACTCGCGCGCGGAACCAGATGATCAATAGTGTAACCAATGCGGAAATCTGCGATCCGGGGAAGAAGACGATGTAGGCGCCAAGTACGCCGGCAATAGCGCCGCTCGCGCCGAGCGACGGTATATGCGAGCCCCAAGAAAATAATGTCTGCGCGATACTCGAACCGATTCCGCAGCCCAGGTAGAACAGCAAGTAGGCAACGGGGCCCATGCGGTCTTCCACGTTCGCGCCAAAAATCCACAGGAACCACATGTTGCCAATGATGTGCAGCCAGCCGCCGTGCAGGAACATGCAGGTGAATAGCGGCAGAAGAGCCTCCTGCAGCGTGTAGTGATGGCCGGCAAGTGCCATCTGAATCCTGTAGGGCACCACGCCATAGGTCATGATGAAAGCGTCCGCGGCGTGCGGCGGCAGCGAAATCTGATACAGGAATACGAGGGTGTTTGCCAGGATGAGCAGCAGCGTCACCGTGGGGAACGAACGCCGCGGCGTTAAATCTTGGAGAGGGATCACTGATTGCTTTCCGGGCGCTTCGCCATTTTTCGCTGTGCGGTGCAGAGCATCGTCTAAATGACTGTATCTAACGTTGCGGCATTTTCAAGAGGCAAAGATGGTGTGCGCGGCCGTTCGGACGTAGAAATTTGCAGCTGCGGCCCGTGCCAAGAGCGCTTTGCGATTGCGCCAGATGCCGCGCTGTGATAAAAATTTTTGTTTCGCATGTGCGCGGCTGGGCACCGAGCAGTGTCGTCCTGATCGTCAGAGGACGATCCGCTTCCTTGCACTGCGGCGCGCCGGCACCCTGATGCCAGTTCACGAATCCGAGGCCATCATCCTGCAGAGTTATCCGCTAGGCGAAGCCGACCGATTGGTCAGCTTTCTTTCGCGCTCGATGGGCCGCGTTCGCGGCGTGGCTTCCGGCGCGCGCCGCACCAAAAGCCGTTTCGGCTCGACGCTCGAGCGGCTCTCGCACGTGCACATCTGGTTTTACGAAAAGCAAAATCGCGAGTTGGTGCGGATTAACCAATGCGATTTGGTCGAATCGTTTCTGGACGCGTTCCGCGATTACGGTTCGGGCGTGGCGCTGGCGATCTTGAGTGAAGTGACGGAAACCGTTCTGCCGGATCACGAGCCTTCCGACGCGAATTTCCGCTTGCTGCTGCTCGTCGCGCAGACCATTAAGAAGACCGGCAAGCCGGAACTGCCGCTGGCTTATTTCGTGCTCTGGACCGTGAAACTGGGCGGCTGGCTGCCGATGCTGGACGCCTGCGCGCGTTGCGGCCGTAAGCTGGACCGAAAAGAAGCTGCCTATTTTTCACCCAGCGCTTCCGCAATCTCCTGCAGCAAGTGCCGCCGGCCGGGAATGCGCGCGCTTTCGCCCGCGGTTCTGGCCGCTGCACGTAAGATGCTGGGCGAGCGGCTCGATAAATTGCCCGAAGAAATGATTTCACAGCGAGCCGCGCGGGACCTGAGCGATGTTATGCTCGACGTCATCGAGCATCAAATTGACCGCAAGCTGAAATCGCGGGAACTTCTGGAGTCCCTGGCGTGAAGAAGCACTTGAAGAAAGTTGCAGAAGCGAAAGTCGCCGCGAAACCTCCGGCCAAACTTAAGGGACTGAGCTTTCAGGACCTTCTACTAAGACTTGAAGAATACTGGACGCGTCGCGATTGCATTCTTCAACAACCATATGACATTGAAGTGGGTGCCGGCACGATGCATCCGGAAACTTTTCTGCGCGTCCTCGGGGCGCAACCTTATCGAGTAGTTTACGCGCAACCAAGCCGCCGCCCCGCGGACGGACGTTACGGCGAAAATCCCAACCGACTCTACAAGCACACGCAACTTCAAGTGATACTGAAACCAGCTCCGGCGGATGTTCAGGATCTGTATCTTGAAAGCCTGGCTGCTGTTGGAATCAACTTGAAGGAACACGACATTAGGTTTGAAGAAGACAATTGGGAATCGCCGACGCTCGGCGCGTGGGGCATCGGCTGGCAAGTGCTGCTCGACGGGCAGGAGATTACGCAGTTCACTTATTTTCAGCAGAGCGGCGGACAGAACCTGGATCCGATCTCAGTAGAGCTGACGTATGGCCTCGACCGGATCGCTTCGTACTTGCAAGGCGTGGACAATGTCTTCGACGTGTACTGGTCGGAAACGGTCACTTATCGGCAGGTGCGGCTCGCGGAAGAGCAGCAATTTTCGGCGTACAGCTTCGATTACGCGGACGCGGCATCCACGCGCAAGCAGTTTGACCTGGCGGAAGCGGAGTCGGCGCGTTTGCTCGCGGCTTATGCCGGTCTGAAGGTACCACAGAAGAAGGGCTTCCCGATCTTGCAGGCCTACGATCTGTGCCTGAAATGTTCGCACCTCTTTAATTTGCTGGATGCGCGCGGCGCGATTTCGGTGACGGAGCGCGCGGCGATGATCGCGCGAGTGCGCAAACTTGCGATTCGCGTGGCGGCTGCCTGGCTGGAACAAACTTCCGGCGCGGCGACCGATGCGGCGAAGGTGGTCGCATGAAGGTGAGGTCGGCGACAGCACCGGTGGGAGAAAGATCGCGCGGAGATTTTCTTTTTGAAATTGGCTGTGAAGAAATCCCCGCGGGGATGATTCTGAAAGCTTCGCGCGAGCTTAAAGCATTACTTCAGAAACATTTTCTCTCGAATGGGCTGCTCCAAGAAAAATCAGCAGAAGCTTCAATTGAAACTTTCGGTGCGCCGCGTCGCCTAGTGGCAATCGCGCGCGGCGTGCGTATGCGTCAGGAAGATGTGACGCGCGAAATTACCGGACCGCCGAAGTCGGTGGCATACGACCAGGTCGGCGAGCCGACACGCGCGGCGATGAGTTTCGCCGAGAAGCAGGGAATTCCCGTTTCGAAATTGAGCATCGTGAATACTCCGAAGGGCGAATATCTCTGCGCGAAGCAACTGGTGATCGGCCGGCCGGCGGTGCAGATCCTCGGTGAAGTGCTGCCTCAGGTGATTCAGGAAATTTCCTGGCCGCGCTCGATGTATTGGACCGGTGCGCACGGCCCGCGCTTTATTCGCCCGATTCGCTGGATCGTCGCGCTGCTGGAAGGCAAAGTCATCCCGTTTTCGTTCGCGGGAGTGCAGACCGGAAATCACACCGACGGACACCGCTTCCTCGGCAAGAAACACATCCCAGTTAAGAGTCCCGCGGACTACGAAGCAAAGTTAAAGAAAAACTTTGTATTGTGCCGGCCCGCAGAACGTGAAGCTAAAATCGCGACGGAGATTCGCGCGCTCACCAGCCGCGGTGGGCTGCGGACGCATGAAGATGCCGAGCTACTTGAGCTTGTTGCATACCTCAACGAATACCCGAGTGTTATCGTAGGAGATTTTGATCCCGCCTATCTCGCGCTGCCGGACGAAATACTGCTGACGGTCATGCGGGATCACCAAAAGTACTTCGGCTTGGAATCGCGCAACGGAGAACTAGCGCCACATTTCCTCGCGGTCATCAATCTACCGAAGGATCCCAAGGGGCTGGTGCGGGCCGGACACGAACGAGTGCTGCGCGCGCGATTTGCAGACGCGCAATTTTTCTGGCAGACAGACCAGAAGATCAAGCTGGGCGATTATTTGCCGAAGCTCGCGGCAGTCACATACGAATCGCGCCTGGGAAGTTACGGCGATAAAGTCGCGCGGATGCGTGCGCTCGCGCGTTGGCTGGCGGAGCAGTGGTTCAGCGGCGGAGTGTCGCAGGCAGACGTGGCCGGCTCAGATCGCGCGGCGGAGCTGGCGAAGTGCGACTTAGTCACGGGCATGGTGGGAGAATTTCCGGAATTGCAGGGCGTCGTGGGTGGCCTGTATGCGCGCGCGCAGGGCGAACCGGACGACATCGCGTGGGCTGTGTACGATCATTACAAGCCGCTGGGCCTGGACGATCCGCTGCCACGAAATCTAACCGGTTGCGCCGTGGCACTCGCGGACAAGCTCGATTCGCTGGTCGCGTGCTTCGCCGTGGGTGCTGTGCCAACTGGCTCGAGTGATCCTTTTGCGTTGCGGCGCGCGGCTCAGGGCATCGTGAAAATTATTCTGGAGCGCAAGCTGCCGCTGTCTCTTTCTGCGGCAATTTCTGCAGCGACCAAAGCGCTGAAAGAGAATGCGCCGTGCGTTGAAGCGTCCGAAGCGGTGCAGAAGCAGGTCCTCGACTTCTTGCTCGAGCGCGCGCGCTATATCCTGCGTGAGCAGCGCGGTTTCGCCTACGACGAGATTAATGCCGCGTTTGCGGCGGGCGCAGACGACCTGGTGGACGCGGTGGATCGCGTGGCCGCGGTGAAGGCGATTCGCAACATGAAAAACTTCGTGCCGCTCGCGGCTGCGTTCAAGCGCATTCGCAACATCCTGGAGAAGTCCGCCGCGGGAATTGATAAATCGAAACTCGTGGTGCAAGCCGACCTGTTGTGGGAGCCGGCCGAGCGTGAGCTCTACAACGCGGCGCAACAAATCGGCGGGGAAGCGACCATCAAGAAAAGGGCGAAGAAATATCGCGAGGCGCTTGAAGCGATTTCTGGGCTGCGCCCAGCAGTGGATTTATTTTTCGACAAGGTTCTAGTGATGGTTGAGGACCAGAATGTGCGGCGTAATCGCGTAGCGTTGCTCGCGGGACTACTTAAAGAATTTTCTACGATTGCGGATTTTTCGGAACTGGGCGGCGAGGAAGCGAAGTAATCTCTGAAGCCGCGCGGCACGCATTGAAGTGGCGGATGAGTTGTCGGAGCGCCGACGATTTTTATTCAAGTGTTTACTGAGAGATGTGCCTCGACGCCTCTCTCACACATCTTTTCGCAAACTTAAAGCGAGTCTTGAGGCTAAAAATGAAATACGTTTATTTTTTCGGAGCAGGCAAGGCGGACGGCACCGGCGACATGCGCGATCTCCTCGGCGGCAAGGGCGCGGGTCTCGCAGAGATGACGCGCATCGGCCTACCAGTGCCCGCAGGGTTCACCATCACCACGGACACCTGCGATTATTTTCTAACCCACGGCCGAAAATATCCCAGCGAGCTTCGCGGCGAAGTGGTCAAGAGCATCATGCGCTTGGAAAAGCTGACGGGCAAAAAGCTCGGCGACGCGAACGACCCGCTGCTGGTCAGTGTGCGATCCGGTTCGGCGCGGTCCATGCCCGGGATGATGGAAACGATTCTGAATCTTGGCCTGAACGATCGCGCGGTCCAAGGCCTGGCGCACGCCACGAAAAATGAGCGCTTCGCCTACGACGCCTATCGCCGCTTCGTGCAGATGTATTCCTCCGTAGTCATCGGTTTGTCCAAGGAAGATCTCGAACATCGTCTGCACGCGATGAAACAGTCGCTCGGCGTAAAGGACGATACCGAAGTCAGCGCCGAAGGCTGGAAGAGGCTCGTCGGTGAGTATAAGGCCTATTACAAAGAGAAAACCGGCAAGGACTTCCCAGACGATCCGCAAGAGCAGCTCTGGGGTGCGATCGGCGCAGTGTTCGATTCCTGGAACGGTGAGAAGGCGGTCACTTATCGGCGCGTGGAAAAAATCACGGGCCTGCTGGGGACAGCGGTAAACGTAGTGCAGATGGTCTTCGGCAACACCGGCGACAGTTCTGGAACCGGAGTCTGCTTCACGCGCGACCCTTCCACCGGCGAGAAAACTTTCTTTGGCGATTTTCTACTGAACGCGCAGGGCGAAGACGTCGTCGCCGGAATCCGCACGCCCATGCACTTGAAAGAAATGGCCAAGCGTATGCCCAAGGTCTATCCGCAACTCGAAAAAGTGCGCCAGACCCTCGAGAAGCATTACCGCGACATGCAGGATCTGGAATTCACTGTCGAGAATGGCAAGCTCTACATGCTGCAAACGCGCACCGGCAAGCGCTCGCCATCGGCTGCATTTCAAATTGCCGTGGACATGGTCAACGAGAAACTGATCAAAGTTGAAGAAGCACTTGAACGCATCAAGCCCGAAGACGTCGAGCGGCTTTTCTACCCGGTGATTGACCCGAAAATGTCGCGCACGGAATTATCCAGCCGTTTGCTCGTCACCGGAAATAATGCGGTGCCCGGAGCGGCGGTGGGCAAGGCTGTTTTCACGGCGCAGGCTGCGGAAGAGTGGGCGGCGCGCGGTGAGAAAGTAATTTTGGTGCGGCACGAAACCAGCCCCGAAGATGTGGGCGGCATGTTCGTCGCGCAGGGAATTTTGACGGCGACGGGCGGCAAGACCAGCCATGCCGCAGTGGTGGCGCGCGGTTGGGGAAAGTGCTGCATTGTCGGCGCGGAAAAACTACATATTGATCTCGCGAAGAAGACCATCCATTCCAATGGCCGAGCAGTCCGCGAGGGCGAGTGGATCACGCTCGACGGCGGCGATGGCTCGGTGTACACGGGGCAAATAGAGCTAGTTCGCCCGGAACCGCCGAAAGCGTTTGCCACGCTCATGTCCTGGACCGACAAAATCCGGCGCCTCGGCGTGCGCACCAATGCCGACACGCCGCATGATGCGCGGGTGGCGCGCGAAATGGGCGCCGAAGGCATCGGCCTCTGCCGCACCGAGCACATGTTCTTCAAGGACTTCGAGCGTCCGGAGAAGAGCATCGAGCGCCAGCAGGCCATTCAGGAAATGATTCTGGCGGAGGAACCGGAGGCGCGTCGAGCGGCGCTCGACAAGCTGCTGCCATTTCAGCGGCGCGATTTCATCGGCATCTTCGAAGCCATGAAGGGACTGCCAGTAACGATCCGCCTGATCGATCCACCACTGCATGAGTTTGTTCCGCACGATCCGGCGAAGCAGGCGGAGCTGGCGAAGAAAATCGGAATCCCACCTGAAGCCGTAGCTCGCCGAGTGGAACAATTACATGAAGCCAACCCGATGCTCGGGCACCGCGGTTGCAGGTTGTGCATTACATATCCGGAAATTCTGGACATGCAAGTTCGAGCGATCATTGAAGCGGCCATTGATTGCCAGAAGCGTGGCATTAAAGTATTGCCTGAGATCATGCATCCGCTCGTTCTCGATAAGAAAGAGTTGAAGATTTTGGAGCGGCAGACGCGCAAGGTCGCCGAAGAAATTATTTCTCGCGCTAAAGTGAAACTTGAATATCTAGTGGGCACGATGATCGAGCTGCCTCGCGCCGCTTTGCTCGCCGATCAAATCGCAGAGGTCGCGGAATTCTTTTCGTTCGGCACTAACGACCTGACCCAGACCACCATGGGCCTTTCGCGCGACGATGCCGGCCGCTTCCTGCCGGAATATGTGGACGAACGCAAGGCGGCGATCTTCAAGGAGGACCCTTTCCAGACCCTGGACATCGCGGGAGTGGGCTTGCTGATCGAATGGGGAATCGCGCGCGGGCGCACGACGCGTCCGAAGCTGAAGATCGGCATCTGCGGCGAGCACGGTGGCGACTCCGAGAGCGTGAAATTCTGTCATCGCGTCGGGATGGATTATGTGAGCGCGTCTCCATTCCGCGTGGCCATTGCGCGGCTGGCTGCGGCGCAGGCCGTGATCGAGGGAAAAAAGGCGAATCACAAGCGGCGTTGAAAGTCTGACTCGGAAGCAGGAAAAACCGTCCAGGCTAGGAGCTCCACCATTTCGCCAGCGCGACTTCCGAAGACGGATGGCCGGCCGCTGATCATCGGGATCTGCGGCGGCACCGGCTCGGGCAAGACCACCATCACGCGGCGCATCATCGAAGCGCTTTCGGAAACGAACGTCGTCGTTCTGCAGCAGGACAATTACTATCGCGATTATCCGGGGATGCCTTTCGCCGAACGCGTGAAGGTGAATTTCGATCATCCCGATTCCATGGACACGCCGCTGCTTGCCGAGCACGTGCGCCAATTGCGCGCCGGCCAAGCGATTGAGCGCCCCAGCTACGATTACGCCAACTTCCAGCGCCTGAAAGGAACTGTGCGCATTGAACCCCGCGCGGCGATTATTGTCGAAGGCATTCTGATATTTGAAAATAAAGCGCTGCGCAACGTGCTGGACGTCAAAATCTTCGTGGACACCGACGCGGACTTGCGGTTCATCCGGCGACTGGTGCGCGATATACGCGACCGCGGGCGCACGACCGAAACGGTCGTTGAGCAATATATGAAGACGGTGCGGCCGATGCATCTGGAGTTCGTCGAGCCCTCGAAGCGCTACGCAGACGTGATCATTCCAGTGGGCGGGCACAACGATGTGGGGATTGACCTGGTCATTCAGAAGATCCGGTCGCTAGTGCCGCGCTCAGGCCCGCAGTGAACGAAATTCGGAATTCGAACGTATCAATATATGTTGGCGCTGGGGGAGCGGGCTACTGAAATGCTGTGCGGAGTTGGCATACGGAATAGCCCGCAGAACTGGAGCGAGGAGATGATGGTGAATATCTTACTGTGGTGCATTTTGCTGGTCTTGTGCTGGCCGCTGGCTTTGCTCGCGCTGGTGTTGTATCCGATCGTCTGGCTGTTGTTGCTGCCGTTCCGGATTTTGGGAATCGCGGTGGATGGCGTGTTCGATTTGCTGCGCGGGATTTTGTTGCTGCCGGGGCGGATATTGCGCGGGCCGCGCAGCGCTTAAATGACGCGGGCGAAAAGTTGGCAGGCGGTGTGACACGATGTGTGAATCTTTAGAAACGTAGCTGAACTCACATCGAGCCCTGGTTTAACCGTGGGCTGGCCGACAATTCGCACAGTAGTTTAGATTTTTCGTTCGCGTCGAATGTTAAAGAGATGTGTGACGCGATGTCTTCATCGTGCGGTACGTGAGGTGCGGCGTGAAGGCAGCGTTCAATTTTTGCTTTAAGGTTTAATCGCGGCGTGCTCGTCGGGTGTCTGCACGACGACCGGAAAAACTGGCGCAGTTGTCACTGCCGGCGCCACTTGAGGTATAGCTTGAAGTTGCGCCGCCGGCCTGGCCACCGCTTGTTCTCCGCTTATTGGCCGCGCGATGCGCAACGGAATGTTGCCGTCCACCAGCACGGTGTAGTGGCCGGACGATGCCGCGATTGCCGGCGCTCCCTTGTGAAAGTCGGTGAGGAAGAATGGATAGCCCGAAAATTTCCCGATCGCTAGTTTAGCACCGCTATCTTGCGCCGCGGCAAAACTGGCGGGGACTCGGTCGCCGGTCGTCGCCGTAATATCTTGCATGAACCAAACCACTTGCCCCGAACTTCCCAAGCTCGAGCGCCGCACCGCCATGACCCGCGCGCGTGCTTCCGCGCCGCGTGGGATCACTGTAACNCCGTCCAGCGCGACCGNTTCAAGCACCACCATCTCGACCACAGAACCTTCCTGCAGATTGTCGGGGGCCACGTCGCCGCTCACAGCCACTTGCACGGCCGTCTGATTCGGAATTTTTACCTCAATCGACTGCGCGGCGTCTGGCGGTACGGCGGGGAAGGCAGCCGGCGCGTGCATCATCGCCAGAATGATCCGGTCGGAGACTCCGGAAAGTTTCAAGCGATGCAAAGCGGCGGCCGAAGTATCGAAATCACAGCGCGAAGCGTCGATTTTGGTAATGATGGCGTCGGGAGTCTGGCGCGCGCCCTGCATCTTCATCACATTAACATTTGTCAGCAGCGGCGCGGATTCGCTCGGTCGAGCGACTGCAACAGGCGTTTCAGCCGGCTGAGCGGTGGGTTGAGCTGGCGCGGCATCGGGCTGTGGGTTTGCTGCCGGGTCCGACTTCGGTTCCGGCATCGCTTTCTCAGTCCAACCGAATGTGAAAGCGGACTGCGGAGGCGGAGCTGTCGTGGAGAGATCGCTGCTGGGCACCCAGCCAAGGCGGCCGTCGCCGGTCTTCACCTGAGAATAATCGCCATCCTGCCCGGTAATCTGAAGGCCTTCGCCGCAATGCAGCTTGCCCAACTCTTCAAATTTTTGAATGGATTTGTAGAGCAGGATGTAGGAGTCGTAGGTTCCGCAGCGCGCATATGCAGCCGTGTTCGCGGGCGCGGACTGCGGCGCAACGAACAGGATTCCCACCAACAATAAGCTGTATCTCATCGTGAGTCCCCAAGCCGGTCGCAGGAACGATCGCCTTAATACGCGCCCCTGACCCCGAGTTGAGGCATTTTTTATCGCTTGCGAAATCGCGGCAATAGTACTTTGAAACAGCTGGCGGATTGGGTCAGTACAGGTCAACTCAACTTCAGGCTTAACTTCACAAACAAGACTGGCTCACGCGTCGGCGAATCCGAATGCGGCATGCCTTAACCTGTTGCGGCGGATTCGCTTCAAGACATTCTTTAAGTTATGCTCTGACGCTCTGAGAACGAATTCGACGAGCCCGAGATGAAAACGCCCGCAACTCGGCGCGCCGCCCACGGGCATATTCTTTCCTATTGACATCCTATACGTAGCCCGGTAGCATTCCTATAGAAAGCCGATAGGAGCATTCGATTGAGCCCCGAACAGACCAGCCTTTTGCAAGGGACCTTGGACCTGCTGATTCTGAAATCACTGCGCGCCGGCGAGATGCACGGCTTGGGAGTTTCGCGTCGCATCGAGCAGCTTACCGGCGGCACCTTTGTAGTAAAGCCCGGGTCGCTCTTTCCCGCGCTGCACCGCATGGAAGAAGAAGGATGGATTTCGGCATTTTGGGGAGAGTCCGAGAACAATCGCCGCGCCAAATACTACCGCCTCTCGAAAGCCGGCGAGAAACAGCTGGAAGCCGAGACCAAGCGCTGGAGCCGCATTTCCTTGGCGATCGGCCAAGCACTCGAAGCATCGTAGGGAGGTCTGCTCGTGCCGCTACTCGTAAAAGCTCGAAGTTTCCTGCGCAACCTGTTTTTCACCCGCCGGGTGGACGCCGACCTCGACCAGGAAGTCCATTCCCACTTGGAAATGATGATCGACGAAAAGATTCGCGCAGGCATGACGCCGGCCGAAGCGCAACGCGCCGCCCGCATCGAACTGGGCGGCGTAGAACAAGTGAAGATTCACGTGCGCGATTCGCGCACCGGCGCGTTCCTGGATTCGTTGATGCAGGATGTGCGGTTCGCGATTCGTGGCCTGCGCCGCACTGCTGGCCTCACGGCGTTCGTGGTGGTCACGCTGGCGCTGGGAATCGGCATGACCTCTGGCACGTTTAGCATGGTGGATGGGCTGATATTCAGGCCGTATCCGGTGCCTCATCCCGGCGGCGTGGTGACGCTGGCGGGCACGACGCACGACAGCATGATTGAAGATTTCTCCTATCGCGAATACCTGGACATCCGCGACAAAACGAAAAGCTACGACGGCGTGATCGCCTACGCGGACATGCAGGCTGTGGGCTTCAGCGCCGAACCGGCAGCCACACCGCGGGTGAAGGGCGGCATGATGGTTTCCGGCAATTTTTTCCAGGTGCTTGGCGTTGAGCCGCGGCTGGGTCGCGGCTTTCGCGAGGATGAAGACCAGGTGCCCGGTCGCAATGCCGTGGTGGTGCTGGGCGCGGATTTCTGGCAGCACGAGTTCGCAGCTGATCCCGGCGTCGTGGGCCGCACCGTTCGCCTGAACGGCACGCCATTCACGGTGATCGGTGTGGCTCCGGACAGCTTCTCCGGCTTGCTGACCTTCGGGCATCCCGATTTCTACATACCTCTCGCGATGGCGCGAACTTTTTCCACCAACATCGAAAAGAATTTCTTCGAGGATCGCGACGACCGCGAATTGAACGTCAAGGCGCGGCTGCAACCGGGCACGGCGCTCGCACAGGCGCGGAATGAACTTGCCGTCGTGGCAAAGAGCTTCGAGCGCGATTATCCAACCGTCACGCGCAGTCGTGGCGCCGCGGTATACACGCAATTCCAAACGCGCACGATCGAAGATGACAATTGGAAATTCGGCGTGATCTTCGTAATCCTGGCGCTGGCGGTGCTGCTGGTGGCGTGCACCAACGTGGCGGGACTGCTGCTTAGCCGGGCCCGTGCGCGAGCGCGGGAAATCGCGGTGCGACTGGCGCTGGGTGCTGGACGTCTCCGGCTGATCCGGCTGCTGCTCACGGAAAGCTTGATTCTGGCGATATTGGGCGGACTGGGCGGCATTGCCATCGGCTACGGCCTCGTCAATTGGTTCCACTCCAAGGAAAGTATCGTTTTCGAAACCGAGTTGCCGATGGCTGTGCCATTCCACATGGATAAACGCGTACTACTGGCCTGCGTCGGAATGGCCGTGTTGAGCGCCCTGCTTTTCGGCTTGGCTCCGGCCGTGCAGAGCACGCGCGTGGACCTGGTGAACGCGCTCAAGTCGGCCGATGTGGACGTCCCCGGACGCAAGCGTCTGTGGGGCCGCAATCTGCTGGTGGTGGCGCAGGTTTCCATGTCGCTGATGCTACTCACTGCGGCTTTCCTGATGGCGCGCGGTTTCCAGCACACCTTGCTGGAGGGCACCGATTTCACGAAAGACCATCTACTGATGACCAGTTTCGATCCGCGCTTGGTTCAGTACAACGCGGCCCAGACGCAACAGTTTTACAAACTTCTGGCCGAACGCATGCGCGAGTCACCCGGGGTGCAGAGCGAAGCGCTCACGCAGAATGTTCCGATGGGGCAGGAAGCTTACGACGGCGTGACGTTCGTGCCGGAAGGTTTCACGATGCCGCCGGATCGCGAGAATTTTGCTTCGATGATGGATACCGCGGATGAAGGATATTTCCAGACGTTGGGCATCGCGATCTTGCGCGGCCGCGCTTTCCTAGCATCCGATACCGTCGATGCGCCGCGCGTCGCCATCGTGAACGACCACTTCGCCCGGCACTACTGGCCGGGCGGCGACGCGGTCGGCAAACACATCCGCCTCGATAGCAGCACCGGCACGCCTGTCGAGATCGTCGGCATCGCGCAGACGATCAAGTATCAATCAACGTCAAGCCCGATAGATTTCGTGTACCTGCCGCTCGCGCAGCACCCTGTAGCGCGGATGGTATTGATGCTGCGCTCCAGCGGCGATCCGCTGCAATTAGTGCAGCCGGTGAAAGACGCGGTGCGCAGCCTCGATCCGAATTTGCCGATGCTGCAGACGCGCGCGTACGAGGAGTTGTACTTGAATCAGGCCATACGCGGACCACAAATGGCGATTGATATGGTAGGCAGCATGGGCTTGGTAGGATTGCTGCTTGCGATCGCCGGACTGTACGGGTTGATGGCCTACAACGTGAGCCGCAGAACTCACGAGATCGGCATTCGCATGGCGTTGGGCGCGGCTGGTTCGGACGTGTTGCGCATGGTGATGGGCAAGGGCATTGTGTTGGTGGCGATGGGAACGGCGCTCGGCCTGGCGATGGGTTTTGCTCTCGAGCGGCTGATGAATTCCATGTTGTTCAATTCTGGCGGCGTGGACGTGGTGGCTTACCTCATCGTCGTGCCCACGCTGTTTCTAGTGACCATGCTGGCGACGTACGTGCCCGCGCGGCGAGCCTCGCGGATTGCACCCACTCAGGCACTGCGATACGAGTAACGCGGCTGGTTTTCGTGCGCGGCGGACTTGCGATTCTTAGGTCGGCATCTTCAGGAAGAAGTACACGCCGAGAAATCCGAAGATTGCGTCCGGCGACCAGGCGGCCAACAGTGGCGGGAGTTGTCCCACTGACCCCATCGCTTCGAACAGCGCAGCCGTAGCCCAATATACGATGGCAACTCCCACCGCGACCGCCAGCCCTCCGACCGCACCGCGCGTGCCGGTAAGAAAGGCAAACGGCGCGCCCAGAAACACAATGATCGCCGCAATCAAAGGGAACGCGAATTTCTTCTGCCACTGCACCGAAAGCCGCGCGGTATCGAATCCCGCCTGCCGCAGTCCCTGGATGTATTCGCCCAGCTGCCGCCAGTTCATCTGGTACGACTGGCGCACCTCACGCCGAAAATAACTGGGCGGCTCGGAAATTTCCGGAAGTGATTGCACTTTGAACGGAGTGTACTGCGAGACTTTGCCTTCCTTGAAGTCGCGGATCCATCCTCCGGTGAGCGCCCAGGTGTTTTCGGACTGTACCCAAGTCGCGCGCTCGGCAAAGACGCGGCGGCGAATCTGGAACGTGTCCGGATCCAGTTCGAAGACGCTCAATCCGCCGAAAAGATTCTGGTCCGGATCGAACAGCTCGTAATTGTAGATCTTGGCGTTCTCTCCGAAAATCCACTGGCGCGCCGGCTGAAAATACGTCTGCGCCGGGCGGCCCTTGATCTGGTTGCGCAACGCGTCCTGCCGCTGGTTGGCGTAGGGAAGGTAAGTGTCGTCTAGCAGGAACATCCCCCCGGCGATCAGGCAGCCCGCCAGCGTGAGCGGCAAAACCAGCCGATACAGGCTCATTCCGCTGGCCTTGAAAGCGATCACTTCATTATTTTTCGCCAGCACCGCTAGAGTCACCAGCGTCGCTACAAGCGTAGCCAGTGGAGCTAGCTGGTACATCATCAGCGGCACGAGATAGCGAAAATAGCTGAGGACCATCGAGATGGGGATGTTGTTTTTCGAGATGTCACCGAGCAGGTCGAAAAGAGTGAATGCGTCAAAAATCAGAATGAAACCCGCCAGCAGCACCAGAAAATAATAGAAAAATTGCTGCAGCAGATAGACGTCAATCAGCATTGGGAAAGCGACCGCCGTCCCCTCTGGAACGATCTTGCGCGAATCCGCGTGCGTCGTCACGCCGCTGCGTCCGCCGCCGAGTCCCCCATTCGACGCGGGAATTGGTGCGGCGTCGGCCTCGCGCCGGCGCTCCGGGCGTGAGCGCCGGAACAAGGAGTCGAGCCAAACCACCACCGCGTTCGGTTTGCGGATGCTTTCAATGCGGCGCAGAAAAATCAGCCCCAGAATCAGGCCCGCGATATTTCCCGCCCAGATGCCCGCCCACGGAGCGACCGAGCCTTGCTGCGCCATGTGCGCGCCGGTAACGAATAGAAAATAGTAGCCGCCGATCAGCACCAGCGTCAGGATCAATCCGGCCGCGCGCCCGCCCCGCCGCGGTCGCACGCCGATCGGCACACCCAACAGCGCAAATACCAGGCACGCGGCGGGGAAAGCGATGCGGCGGTGAAATTCCACGCGCGCGTCGCGCCAGCGTGGGCCCTTTTCGGCGAGCAGCTCGGAAATCGAGCGCTCGGAGTCGGACACGGCCACATTCTTGGGCCCGGCCACAGGGCTGGAAATCTCCACGGGAATTTCGCTCTGCCCAAAAGTGGTCACATTGTAATGTTGAGGCGCGCGCGGGTCGTATTCGTGAGTGCTGCCGCTGCCCAAATGCAATTCGAACTTGTTGTTTTCAGGGTCGGCTACCACCTGTGCACCCTGGGCGATGGTCACATTGGAGCTGGCGGCCTGTCCGGACGACGCGAGGAACACGCCGTGCCAGCGCGTCGCTGCGGCCTCCACATCTTGCACGTATAATATGTAGTGCGGGATTTGTTCGTTGAACACGCGCGGCTGGATCGCATACGGCGCCTGGGTCAGCAGCAAACGTGCTTCCAGGCTTTGCAGCGTGCGGATGGCCGCGGGGCTGAGCCAGAATGTCAGGATCAGGGTGCCTAGGCTGCAGCCCAGCGCCACGAACCCGATCGGCACCAGCAGCCGGCGCAGGCTGATGCCCGAAGCGTGCAGCGCGACGATTTCGCTATCGGCGGAGAGGCGGCCGAGGCCGATCAACACGCCAACCAGCACGGCCATGGGAATGGTGAAGGCCAGCACCGGCGTCAGCGAGCACAGAAAAATCAGCGCGACGGTGAAGACGCCGCCGGAGTGGCGCACCACCAAATCCATCAATCGAACGAGTTGCGGGACGAAGAATACGAAAGTGAAGACAGCGAGGCCCAGGATGGCGTGCGAGCCGACTTCGCGTCCGATATATTTGTCGAGCAGGCGCATAATTGCGCTTGCGGATTCTAGCATGGACGTTCCGGGCGTGCGGGCGAGTTAAGTTTTGTGTTAACGGAGATGCGGAGGATAGGAAGTTGGGCCGAGTAAATCTAGTTTTGGTTTGGCACATGCACCAGCCGCAGTATCGCGACCCCGTCTCGGGGCGCTACATGCTGCCTTGGACGCGTCTGCACGCCCTGAAAGATTACTGGGGCATGGTGAAAGTGTTGGGTGAATTCCCGGGCGTCCACGCGACATTCAATATCGTACCGTTGCTGGCCGCGCAAATCGAAGAATACGCCAGCGGAAAATTTCGCGAGCCGTGGTTTGAAGTGGCGTTTACGCCGGCCGACCAGTTGAAGCCGGAGCAGAAAAGGGAAATCCTCGAGCGCGGTTTTCAGGTGAACGAAATCTACGTGCAACGCTGGCCGCGCTTTTCTGACCTGCAGGCCCAGGTGCGTTCCGCCGGAGCCGAAGCCTGCGCCGCGCGTTTCAACGAACAGGATTGGCGCGATCTGCAATTGCTTTCGCAGCTCGCGTGGATGGACGAAGAGTACATCGCGAAAGATCCGGTGGTGAATCTGCTCGCGGCGAAGGGAACTGGTTTCACAGAACGCGACAAGACGCTGCTCCGCGAAAAACAGCTGGAGCTGCTGGGCGCGGTGCTGCCGGAATATCGCATCGCAGCGGAAAGCGGACAAATCGAAATCTCCACCACGCCTTATTACCATCCGATTCTGCCCCTCTTGTGCGACACGGACATCGCCCGCGTTTCCAATCCGCACACCCCGCTGCCGCAGCCACCCTTCCGCTTTCCCGCTGACGCGCGCGAGCAATTGTCGCGTGCCAGAAAATATCATGAGCGTGTCTTCGGCAAGCCGCCCGCGGGATTGTGGCCGTCGGAGGGCTCGGTATCCGATGAGTCCCTCGAGATCGCCGCCGATCTGGGCTTCAAATGGTTCGCGACCGATGAAGGCGTCCTGGGCCGCACCCGCAACATCGGTTTCTGGCGCGATGCGGGCGGATATCCTGAAAATGGCCCGGAGCTTTATTCGCCGTGGAAATTGCAGCGCGGCAGCAAGGAGATGCACGGATTTTTCCGCGATCATTATATTTCGGACCTGGTGGGCTTCGTTTACAGCCGCATGGGCGCGGTGCAGGCCGCCGAAGACTTCCACCGCCGGATCCGCGCCATCGGCGACCGCGAACCAGCCGGCCGCACCGCAACCGTGAGCATCATCCTGGATGGCGAAAACGCCTGGGAATATTACCCGGAAAATGGCCGGCAATTCCTACGCGAATTTTACCGCCGCGTGCAGAACGATACGGAAATTCGCGCGCTCACAGTGAGCGAAGCCGTCGCAGCCAACCCCAACGCGCCCACCATGCCGGGAATTTTCCCCGCGTCATGGATTAACGCAAATTTTGACGTGTGGATCGGCCACCGCGAAGATGTGCGCGCCTGGGATCTGCTGCGTGACGCGCGCGAAATGTACGAGCGGGTCGCGAAGCGCGGAACCTCTGGAGCCACCGCCGCACAACTAGCGCGCGCGTATGAAGCAGTACTCGCGGCTGAGGGCAGCGATTGGAACTGGTGGTACGGCCCGGAGCACGGTTCTGCGAACGACGCCGAATTTGACGACCTGTATCGCAAGCACCTCACGGAAATTTACACCGCGCTGGGTGAACCTGCGCCCGACGTGCTAGCCCATCCCATTAAGAAGGCTCCGGAACTTGGCCACCGCGAGCCACCGGAATCCTATCTGGACGTGACTGTGGACGGCCGCGAGACCAGCTATTTCGAATGGCTTGGAGCGGGCTCGTACGCCACCGATCCTCGCGGCGGCACCATGCACGGCCGCGCCCGCGTGCTGCGCGGGCTCTATTACGGATTCGGCGCAAAATATTTTTATCTGCGCGTGGATCCCATGCCGGACGCCATCGCGGAAATTCCGGATTTCCAATTGCGGCTCACGCTGTGGGATTCACGCGAAACGCGCATCACCGTGCGCGTGGCCAAGCGTAAATTCGCCGGCTGCGTCCTGGAGCAGGGCGGCGCCTGCCTGCTGCATCCCGAGACGATGGTGACGGCGGCGTTCAGCAAGATCATCGAGGTCGGCATCGCGCGCGAGTTATTCGACCTGCGCGCGCGGCGTCAGTTGCTGCTCAGCGTCGCGCTGTGGGAAGGCGGCTTGCCGGTGGAAGTTCTTCCCGTGGACGGCATGCTCGAGCTGGTCCTCGGCGAAGAAAACTTCGCGTGGGGCGTGGGAACGGAAGCCAAGGTTTAAGGTAAGCCGGCAATCGTGAAGCCACGAGATTCGTGAAATTGGTCTCCGCGCCACTCGCCTGCGATTTGCCGCACGTCGGCAGTGATAAACTCGCCGTTCGAGGGGAACTCCGATGGAACAGCGCGTCAGCATCATCACGCTGGGTGTCGCGAATCTGGAGCGCAGCAGGGAATTCTACGAGCGCATCGGATGGCGGCGTTCCATGGCGCAGTCTGAAGGTATCGTCTTCTTCCAGGCCGGCGGCATGGCCGTGGCTCTGTACCCGCGAGAAGAGTTAGCGAAAGATGCGAACGTTGCTCCCGCAGGTTCGGGCTTCAACGGCATAGCGCTGGCACACAATGCGCGCAGTCGTTCCGAAGTTGACTCCGTGCTCGCAGATGCCGTAGCCGCAGGCGCAAAACTTCTCAAGCCCGCACAGGAAGCGTTCTGGGGCGGCTATTCCGGCTACTTCTCCGATCCAGACGGCTTCCTATGGGAAGTCGCCTGGAACCCATCCTTCCCGATCGCCGCAGACGGCAGCATCCGAATCCCCGGCTAGCTCGCAGTTCTCGCCAGTCACACACCCTTGTGTTCTGATTCAAGCGTCCGGTAACTTGCGGTTGACAGTCCCGCGGCACTTGGGTGAGCCGCAGGCGGCAGGACCAGTGAGCGCGACTCTGACCATCTCCGACAATGCGTCGGGCAGCCCGCAGCGCTCAGCGGGAACGGCGGCACGTCGGGCATATCGCTCGCGCCGGCCGCTTTGATTTTTGCGTCTCAGACCGTCGGCGCCAATAGCGTGGCGCAAGCCGTTTCCGTCAACAATACCGGCACCACACCGGTGGCTATGATTATCAGCCTGGGCGGCGCCAGTCCCGGCGACTTCGCCGAGACGGACAACTGTTCGCAAAGTCCGCTGGCAGCCGGCAAAACCTGCGTCATCAACGTCACCTTCGACCCCGTGCAGACTGCAGCCCGCTCGGCTCTGCTGCAGATTTGCGACAACGCCCCGCACAGCCCTCAAATTATCACGGTCGGCGGCACGGCCGTGCAAGCTACCGCTGCGGTATCACCCACCGGCACGACCAGTTTCGGCGGCGCGCTGGCCGGCACTTCATCTGCGCCCGTCACGGTGACGATCGCGAATAGTGGCACGGCTCGCTCAGTTCTCAGCGTCGCCGGCGCCAGCGTGGATCCCGCGGGGAATTTCACGTTCACTAACAACTGCACCGCGGGGGTTCCCGCCGGCGCCTCCTGCACCCTCACCGTCACGTTCACTCCGCTCGCATCACCGGTGGCTGCGCCGTGCGGCTCCACGGCGGGAGCGAAAACCGCGACCCTCACGATCACAGCCGACGCGCCCACCAGTCCGCAAATCATCTCCCTGTCCGGGGCCGCCATGGACTTTTGCCTCGCGCCTTCCGGTGTCGCCAGTCAAAGCGTCACCGCTGGGACTCCAGCGACCTACCAGCTCGTTGCGGATTTTTTGGATTCTTTTGCCGGCGCGGTGGCGCTCACCTGCGCCGATGCGGCATCGCTCAGCACTTGTACGGTGCAGCCGGCAACGGCGAATCTTACGTCGGGCGCGCAAGTGCCCATCGTGCTCAGTGTAGTCACCGCAACGAACAGCGCAGTGCCATTCGGCACGGCTCCCGACGCACGGCAGCTCGGACCGCCCGTGCCACATACGCCTGCATGGAGCGCGCGCTGCGATTCGCGCAAACCGGCGCGCTTTCCATTCTGCTCTCGGCCGGCCTCGTGGCATGTTTTGCTGGCGGCACCGCGGGCAATGCCGCCCGTGGGAACGACGACCGGCACCTTCGCGCTAACCGTCACGGGAACGTTTACTGGGACCGGAGGAAGCACATCGAGGAGCGTGCAGGTAACTTTGGTCGTGCAGTAGCTCGCCAAGCGTTTCGCGAAGTAGTTCGCCGCCGCGAGCGAGCGCGCATCCGAGTGCGCGCCCGCCCGCGTTGGCCCACGATCAGAAAACTTTGATCGCCAAATCGCGCGGATGCGAACCCACGGCAATCAACGCGGTGGGAGGTCGCGGTGGCGTTAACCCCGGCTGCCCCGAAGGCAAAGTCCTGGTGCGGATCGCCGCGACGTCGTTCGATGCCGTGTCCACCACCAACAAAATGTCTCCGCCTGGCGTGAGCGCGCAAGTCACCGGCGCCTGTCCCGCCTGAATCGGGCGTCCCACCTGACGCGTTTCCACTGAAACTGGCACCACGTGTCCCGCAGCGGTGTCCGAAACATACAACGTGCTAGTCGTCGGCGCGAACACGGCGGAAGTCGGCGACATTCCCAGCAGCAGAAAATCCGCCACTTCATTGGTGTCGGTGTTCACGATCAACAATCCATGCGCCGAGCTCGAAGTGATGTACAGCTCGCCGCCATCCGGCTTCAGATCCAGATCATCGGCCGTGCCGCCCAGCGCCAAATTCGCCAACAAAACTTTTCTTTTCAAATCCACCACGGAAACTTGATTAGCCGTCCCCGAAGTAACGAACGCCTTGGAATCGTCGGGCAGAATCGCGATCTGCTCGGGACCTGGCGCCGTCGCTACGGTACCCACAAAAGCGAGCGTCCCCGCGTCGAGCAGCGAAACGGTAGCGTCGTCGCGATTGCTCACCACAATAATTTTGCCATCGCCGGTGACGCGCGCGATCCACGGCCGTCGTCCCGCCCGCCCGAGCGCCACAATCTGCCGCGTCGAAGTGTCTATCGCGACGACCGTATTCGAACCAGAAGCCGCCACGTAAGCCCGCCGCCCGTCCGGAGAAAAATCCAGCGCATAAGGCGCCGCACCCACGGGAATTTGCGCGACGATTTGATTCGCCTGCACGTCCAGCACCCACGCATAACCGCCCGCGGAGCTAAGCCCCCAAATTTCCGCCCGCTTCGGGTGCGCCCGCAAACCGCTAGGTCCCGGCCCGACGACAATCGTCCCCACCGGCGACAACTTGATCAGGTCAATCACGGAAACAGTTCCGTCGCTCGTGTTTCCCACGTAGGCGAAAAGATGCAGTCCCGGTCGCAAGAACGCCGGACGCAGCTCCAGCGCGACTTCACGTATGGCCAGCACCGCGAGAATTACCAGCAGAAATACCAGGCGATAATTGAAGCGCAGTTTCAATTGATGGTGCGGCCCAGCACGGCGGCGATCTGGCGAACTTCCCGGATCAGTTGCTCGAATTCCGCCGGCAGGATGGATTGCGGCCCGTCGGAAAGCGCGCGGTCGGGATCGTGGTGAACTTCTACCAGCAGCCCATCCGCACCCACCGCGACCGCCGCACGCGACAGCGGCAATACTTTATTGCGCCGCCCCGTGCCGTGCGAAGGATCCACTACGATCGGCAGGTGGCTGCGTTTTTGCACGGCGGGCACCACCGCCAGGTCCAGCGTATTGCGCGTGAAATCGGAAAAAGTGCGCACGCCGCGCTCGCACAAGATCACCGCGTAGTTGCCCTCGGACATCAAGTACTCGGCAGCCATCAGAAATTCGTCCAGCGTTGCGGACATGCCGCGCTTCAGCAGCACCGGCTTCTTGGCGCGGCCGGCGCGCTTCAAAAGCGAAAAATTCTGCATGTTGCGCGCGCCGATCTGGATCACGTCCGCATATTCCTCCACCAAGTCCAGCGATTCGTGGTCAATCGCTTCGGTGATGATGCCCAGGCCGAATTCCTTACGCACATCGCTCATGATTTCCAGGCCCGCTTCGCCCAGCCCCTGAAAACTGTACGGGGAAGTCCGCGGTTTGTAAGCGCCGCCGCGGAACAGCCGCGCCCCCGCGGCCTTCACATGTTTTGCTACGGTGAAAGCTTGCTCCCGCGTCTCAATCGCGCAAGGCCCGGCGACCATCGCCACTTCCGTACCGCCAAACGCCACATCCCCCAGCGCCGTGGGAACACGCACTACCGTATTCTCCGCCTTCACGTCGCGGCTCACCAATTTGTAAGGCTTGCTGACGGGAATGCATTCAATCACCCCCGGCATGGATTCCAGCGATCCCAAATTCACCGCGCCGGAATTGCCGGTGATGCACACAGCGGTGCGTCCTGCGCCGGGCACAGGCAGCGCTTTGAATCCCAGCGACTCGATGCGCTCACAGACCGCGCGTACCTGTTCGTCCGTCGCCTGCGACTGCATCACCACCAGCATGAACGCCCCCTGAGGAAAAGCGAATCCCAGAGTTTACTGTATGCGGGAAGCGCGCTGCAAATCATGAGCGCGCAATTCAGCAGCGGAAAACGCTCGCCCAAAGCAGCTCCAGAAACCCAAGCACGCTTAATACCATGCGCACCGCGTGCAGGCGCGCCCATTTCGCCAGCAGCAATTCCAAGTTCTGCGCGTCGGGCTGATTGCGGTCGTCGAGCAGCAAGCGGTTCGTCGGCACGATAAAGATCAGCGTAATGGGCACGACGGCACCCACCAGGATACCGCCTACGAGCCAAAGCCATTGATGCATGATCAGCGTGAGCGCCGCGCTGCATACAAAACAAACAATCGCCAAGAGGGCCTGTTGAGAGGCTGCGCGTTTATAGCTGGGACGAAACTCCTGCAGCGCGGGCGCCGCGCCGGCAGACATGCGCGCGGGATGTTCGACGGTCGTAATATAAAAAGCCGCGCCCGCAAACAAGCCGGAACTGAGCAGCGCCAGCAGTTTCAGAGCGATCTCCATGGCAGGATTCAAGCACAATTCACGAGAAACAGGTAAAGCATGTGCGAATAAACGAAGAGAGACAGAATGGAGGCGCGGGGCGGAATCGAACCGCCGATAAAGGTTTTGCAGACCTTTGCCTTACCACTTGGCGACCGCGCCGGTTGCTCGTGGCAGAAGCAAATCATAGCATCGGAAGCGCGCGACGATGTATCGAAGATTCGCATGATGGTTATTTGTTAGTCTCTGGTAACGTGCCGAACGAAAATGCCGCCGAGGGAGCAGCGCATGCAGCCAAACGACAAACCGAACGCGGCAAGGCTGCTGCCAACGCTGCGTGTGCGCACAAAACGTCGCACGGAGCTGCAGGACGTGACCGACCTAGTCGAAGCTGCCGTCAGCGAATCCGGATGCGCCGACGGCGTGTGCCACCTCTACGTGCCGCACACCACGGCCGGAGTGATTATCAACGAAGGGTACGATCCCGCCGTAGCGCAAGACCTCGCGGCGGCGTTTGACCGCCTCGTGCCGCCCGTCGCGAATTCCGCGCACGCGGAAGGCAATTCCGATTCGCATATCAAGACCGCTCTGGCAGGCTCGTCAGAAACCGTGTGGATCGTCGCCGGAAAACTCGCGCTCGGCCGCTGGCAGCGGATTTTCTTCGCCGAATTTGACGGACCACGCAGCAGGGAATTGCGCGTCAAGATTGTTCCGGACGTCGCAACGTAAACACGATGCGTGACGTCCAAGGTTTAGCATCACACGCGCGGTCCGTGCGTGAACTGAAATTCATTTGGCGGTAAACTCTGTGTCCATGAAACGAGCGCTCTCGGCGGCGGCTATCATTGGCGTTCTTGTGCTTCTGGTCTCCACCGAGGCCAGCGACGGAATACCCGCGAAGACTGACGTCACCATTGCCGTGGTAGGCGACCAGCAGATCGTCGGCCAACCGTTCGCGGTGCGCATCCGCAACAATGGCGAGAAGCGGCTTACTTTCTGCCTGGGCGCCTGCGGCATGGACGTCGTCATGGCCAGCGGACGCCCGGCGCCGGCATTCGGGGTGCAGGCCCGCAAGGGCAAAAAATGGGGCAGAGAAATCTTCACCTGTACTCCCGGCGCCGACGCCACCTCCAGCATCCTGCACGGCGGCGAAATTCTGGAATTCACAATCAAGGTCACGCAGCCAGGCACCTTCCGCTTGTGGCTCAACTACAAAGACGTGAGCGTCGAAGATGTTGGCGCGCATTGCGAAGCGATCAAGGATGGCAAAGCCGTGCTGCAGGCCAAATCGGACGACTTCGATGTAGTCGCGGCGCCCAAATGAACCTCGGCATCTACATTCAGGTGCCGTTCTGCCAGACCAAGTGCACCTATTGCAATTTTCACACCGGCGTAGTCGCGCGCGAAAAATATGGGCCGTACGCCGGCGCGGTGCGCCGGGAAATCGCGGAGCTGGCAGCGGGCACGGAAATATCCAGTCTGCGCGACGCGCACGTGGACACCGTGTACTTCGGTGGCGGCACCCCCAGCTTGCTGGAACCTTCCGCGCTCGCGGGAATTTTGCAATCGCTGCGCCAGAATTTCGTATTCGCGGATTCTGCGCTGCTGCCTTCCGATCTCACGCACGAAGCGGCGTCAGCTGCGCGTGCAGAAATCACTCTCGAAGCCGACCCCGAAACCATCACCCCCGATAAGGCGCAGGCCTGGATTGCGGCTGGATTCGATCGCATCAGCCTCGGCGTGCAATCCTTCGATGACCGCGAATTGCAAGCCGCCGGCCGCATGCACCGTCGCGCGGATATCTTTGAAGCGGCGCGAATTTTGCGCGATGCCGGATTTCGCAACATCAGCATGGATTTGATCGCTGGCCTCGCGCAGCAGACCCGCGCTTCGTGGGACGAATCGATCTCACGCATTCTGGACATTCGTCCGCAGCACATTTCCATCTACCTTCTGGAAATTGACGAAGGCAGCCGCCTGGGAAAGGAATCGCTCGCGGGCGGCAGCCGCTACAGCGCCGAAGCCATTCCCAGCGACGACGCCATGGCCGGATCCTACGAATCCGCCTGCGCCCGCCTGGCAGCCTCCGGATACGAGCACTACGAAATCTCCAACTGGGGTCTGCCGGGCTTCCGCTCGCGCCACAATCTGAAATATTGGCGCCGCGAGCCGTACCTCGGCCTCGGCGCTGGCGCGCATTCCTTTGATGGAACGAAGCGTTGGTCGAACGTGCACGATTCCGCGCAATACGTCACGTGCATCGAAAGCGGCGTCTCGCCGCGCGAACAGATCGAGCCAGTGACGCAGCAACAGGCGCTCGACGAAGAATTATTTCTCGGCTTGCGCCAACTCGAAGGCATTGACCTTGCCCGCGTGGAAAAAAAGTATGGCGTGAGCCTGCGAGCGCGTATCGCGGGATTGCGCGAACAAGGACTGCTGGAAATGGACGGAACGCTTTTGCGCCTCGCGCCCGCGCACCTGACCGTTTCAAACGAAGTATTCGTGGAATTACTGGGATAAGGAGCAGAGCGTGCACGGCGGACCGGCAGAAGCGCGGCACAAAAACGGCATCGTAGATTTGCGCAGCGATACGGTGACGCGTCCCACTTCAGCGATGCGCGCCGCGATGGCCGCCGCCGAAGTGGGCGACGACGTATACGGCGAAGACCCCACCGTAAATCGCCTGCAATCCCGCGCGGCGGAAATTTTTCAGCGCGAAGCCGCGCTCTTCGTGCCGTCCGGCTGCATGGGCAACCTGCTCGCCATCATGGGCTGGACGCAGCGCAGTAACGAAGTGATTTGCGAACAGCGCGCGCACGTGAACTTGTACGAACTGGCTTCCATGTCCGCCATAGCGGGTGTGCTACCGCGCACCGTTCCGGCGCCGAGCGGAATATTAACGTGGGAACTGATCGAGCCGCTCATACGCGAAACAATTTACTACGATTCGCAGACCGCGCTGGTCACGTTGGAGAACACGCACAACATGCACGGCGGCACGGTGTACCCAACCGCGGTGGCCGAAGACATTTGCGAGCGCGCTCACGCCGCAGGCTTGCGCGTGCATCTCGATGGCGCGCGGATCTTCAACGCCGCAGTCGCGCTGGGGAAAAGCGTCGCGGAAATCACGCGCAAATTCGATTCCGTGATGTTCTGCCTGTCGAAAGGCCTGGGCGCGCCGGTAGGTTCGCTGCTCGTAGGTTCGCACGATTTTATCAAGCAAGCGCACATCCGCAGAAAACTGCTGGGAGGCGGAATGCGCCAGGTAGGCGTGCTAGCCGCGGCAGGATTAATCGCGCTGGAAGAATCGCCCAAGCGACTGTATCTCGATCACGAAAACGCCCAACGCCTGGCGAAAGGCCTCGCCGCCGTGAAGGGAATCGCCCTCGATCCAGCGCGGGTGGTCACTAACATCGTGATCTTCGACGTGCGCGGAACCAACCGCACCGCCGCGGAAATCTGCGAGCAGCTCAAAGCCAAAAAAGTTTTGTGCTCGGCCACCGAAAAATATTCCGTGCGCATGGTCACGCACCGCGACGTGGACCGCACGGCTATAGATGTCGCGCTGTCCGCCGCCGCTCGAGTCGTCGCCGAAAAAGCCCCCGCGGCCGCCGCCCACTGATCCCCCAAGCGTCTGGTCGCTACTTCAGATATACTGCCGCGCGGATTGCTGCACCGGCTCAAGAGCGGCGCCCCTCCCCGGGCGGCAACTTCCCGTACACACACAACCTTTTGCATTTCGCGCGCCGCAAGAGGATGATGAATCCGTGAAAATGACGACTAAAGCCCCCGGCCGGTCCAGCACCCCCCACTCGGCGGTCCCTGTCGCCACCCCCGGCGCCGCAAAACACCAAGATCGCCAATTTCTATTCAGTACAAGTAAGCCCTTTCCTCCCAACACCAATATTTCAACGTGCAGAAAAAAAAGCACTTCGCTTTTTCTATTCAGTACAAGTGAACGGCCTCGGGTCCGTTCTCTCCGTGCGAAAATCTGGTCATTTTGCGTCAAGACAGGACTCCCCATTATTCTAATCACAGGTGGATTGATGACTTCCCAATCGCAAAAAGCAGCCAGCGCCGCGCAACCGCAAGCCACTGCGCCTCCTCCTACGGTCGAAGAAGCCCGCCAATTCACCGACGCCGCCGAAAAACGTCTCCTCGATCTCTGGATCAAATCCGGGCGCGCGCAATGGGTGCAGGAAACTTTCATCACCGACGACACCGAAATTCTCGCGGCGCAGGCCGATCAAAACGTGAAGGCCGCAACGTCCGAACTTGCCGCGCAGGCNCGTACGTTCGAGCCGCTCGACCTGCCGCCGGACGTCGGGCGCAAACTGAAGCTCATCAAGCTTTCCGTGGACATCCCTTCGCCGCGCAATCCGAAAGAAAGCACGGAACTTTCGCAGATCAACGCCTCGTTGCAGAGTGATTACGGCAAAGGGAAATGGTGCCCCGACGGCGCGCAGGCAAAATGCCTCTCGCTGAATGACCTTGAAAACATTATGGCCAACAGCCGCGATCCCGTCGAACTGCAACGCGCCTGGATTGGCTGGCACGCCATCGCGCCGCCCATGCGTGAGCGCTATTCCCGCATGGTGGAACTCGCCAATGAAGGCGCGCGCGAAGTGGGCTTCAGCGACGTCGGCGCAATGTGGCGCTCGAATTACGATATGCCTCCCGGCGTTTTCAGCGCGGAAATGGACCGCCTATGGGAACAAGTACGCCCGCTCTACGTTTCGCTCCACGCCTACGTCCGCACGCAGCTGGTGAAAAAATACGGGCCGGGAGTGCTTGGTCCGGACGGCGCGATTCCCGCGCATCTGCTGGGAAATATGTGGGCGCAGGATTGGGCAAATATTTATCCGCTGGTGGCTCCGGCAAATGCCGACCCAGGCTATGACCTCACGCAAATTTTGAAAGCGAAGCAGATTGATCCGCTCGGCATGGTCCATTACGGCGAGCGCTTTTTCATGTCGCTGGGATTTGCCGCGCTGCCGCAGACTTTCTGGCAGCGCTCCATGTTCGTAAAGCCGCAGGACCGCGACGTCGTCTGCCACGCCAGCGCCTGGGACATTGATTACGTGGACGATTTGCGCATCAAAATGTGCATCGAACAAAAGGGCGAGGATTTCTCGACGATTCATCACGAGCTCGGGCACAATTTTTACCAGCGCGCCTACGATACGCAACCGCCGCTCTTCCGCAACAGCGCCAACGACGGTTTCCACGAAGCGATCGGCGACACCATCGCGCTTTCCGTCACGCCCGAATATCTGAAACAAATCGGCCTGCTTGAAAAGGTGCCGCCGGAATCAGCCGACATCGGCATCCTGATGCACAAAGCGCTCGAAAAAGTCGCGTTCCTCCCCTTCGGCCTCCTGATTGATAAATGGCGCTGGGAAGTTTTCTCCGGGAAAATCACGCCCTCGGATTACAACAAGGCGTGGTGGGAATTGCGCGAGAAATATCAGGGCGTCAAGCCTCCCGTCGCGCGCAGCGAACAGGATTTCGATCCCGGCGCGAAATATCACGTCGCGGCCAACGTACCCTACGCCCGTTATTTCCTCGCGGACATTTTGCAATTCCAGTTTCATCGCGCTCTCTGCCGCCAAACCGGATACAAAGGCCCCCTGCATCGCTGCTCGATTTACAACAACAAGGAAGCCGGCGCGCGCCTGAACAAAATGCTCGAAATGGGCCAGAGCCGTCCCTGGCCCGAAGCCCTCGAAGTAATGACCGGCGAAAAACAAATGGACGCCACCGCGATCCTCGACTATTTCGCCCCGCTGAAAAAATGGCTCGATGAGCAGAACGCCAAAGATGGCGCGAAGCTCGATTGGTAGCGCGCGCAGCGTAGTCGCGCTCCGGAGGATTTAATGTGGAACCGCTTGGCTCGATCTCTGCTCATCGCCGCAATCGCCGTGCTGTGCGCGGGCTCACAAATCGCCGGCGCGCAATCCGCAAATCCCGCGGGCGCGACAAAAAACGACTGGGCGTACTACGGCCACGACGCAGGTGGCACGCGCAATTCACCCCTCACCCAGATCAACCGTGAAAATGTCGCGAAGCTGCAGGTTGCCTGGATATTTCACACCGGCGATATTTCCGACGGCAGCGGCCGCCCCAAACGCAGCGGCCTCGAAACCACGCCCATCCTGGTAGATGGCGTCCTCTACCTCACGTCGCCATTCAACCGCGTGTTCGCCGTGAATCCGGAAACCGGCAAGCAACTGTGGGTTTTCGATCCGATGATTGACATAGCCGCGGGCTACGGCGACGGCCTCATCAATCGCGGCGTCGCCACATGGCTCGATGGCACGCGCGCGAGAGGGAAGCGCTGCCGCCGACGGATTTTCGAAGCCACGCTCGACGCGCGATTAATCGCACTGGACGCTGCGACCGGCGACCCTTGCATGGATTTCGGCAACCGCGGACAGATCAGCCTGCGTGACGTGGCGCGTTATATTCCCGGGGAATATCACATGACCTCTCCGCCGGCGGTGATTGACGACATGGTAGTAGTCGGCTCCGCCATTGACGACAATGCGCGCGCAGACATGCCCAGCGGCGTCGTCCGCGCCTTCGACGCGCGTACCGGCAAGCTGCGCTGGAAATGGGAGCCGCTGCCGCCGAACGATCCCGGTTCCGCGGCATCGAGCGCAAGCGCAAACACAAACTCTACAAAAGCCTGGCGCACCGGAGCTGGCAACGCCTGGTCCGTGATGGTTGTAGATCCCGAGCGCGACCTGATCTTCGTGCCCACGGGCAGCGCCAGCCCCGATTATTACGGCGGCATGCGCGCGGGCGACAACAAATGGGCGAATTCAATCGTCGCGTTGCGCGCTAAAACCGGCGAACTTGCCTGGGGATTTCAGTTGGTGCATCACGATCTTTGGGACTACGACAGCGCCGCGCCCCCTCTGCTCGCCACGATTCGACACGATGGCAAAACCGTGCCGGTGGTAATTCAAGGCAACAAAACTGGATTTCTCTACGTCCTGAATCGCGACACAGGCGTGCCGGTGTTTCCCGAGGAAGAGAGACCCGTGCCGCAAAGCGATGTTCCGGGCGAGGTCACATCGCCGACACAGCCTTTTCCGCTCGCCCCTCCAGCTCTCGTGCCGCAAAAACTTTCCGCCGACGACGCCTGGGGCATCACCGCCGCCGATCGCGATTATTGCCGCGAGCGCATCAAGAGCCTGCGCAACGACGGACTCTTCACGCCGCCCAGTTTGCAAGGCTCGCTCTCGGAACCCGGAAACGTCGGCGGCATGAACTGGAGCGGCTACGCGTTCGATCCGCAGCACAGCTTGCTGCTGGTCAATACGAATAACATTGCGGCGGAGATGGGCGTGGTTGCCGCCGACAAATACTGGGACGCCGTGGGCAACAACAAAGGAGACCTCGAATACACGCAGCAATACGGCGCGCCTTACGGAATGTTTCGCGCGTTTCTGTTCGCGAAAGCGCATCATCTTCCCTGCACGCCTCCACCGTGGGGAACTCTCGCCGCAGTGGACATGGCGCAGGGCACCATTCGCTGGCAAGTTCCGCTCGGATCACTCGCGCCGAACAAGCCGATGGTGCCGCTGGGAGCACTCAGTCTCGGCGGCCCAATCGTCACGGCAGGCGGCCTGGTCTTCATCGCCGGAACAGTTATTGATCCCGCAATTCGCGCCTTCGACGTCGAAACCGGAAAACAAATCTGGAAATTCGATCTTCCCACTTCCGGCGCCGCTACTCCCATGACCTACCAGGTGCATCCAGGCGGCAAACAATTCCTCGTGATCGCCGCTGGAGGGCACTCCAAGGTGACGGAAGAAAAGCAGTCGGACGAGATCGTCGCGTTTACCTTGCCGTAATCGCCGCAGTCACGATTGTCGTGTGCGCATACCCCTGTGATATAAATTGTAGTGCGGGTTCCGTATTTATTTCTTTTATCGGCGAGGCCACGTGGAATTTGCACTGACAGACGAACAGCAGCAGTTGCGGCGAACGGTGCGCGAGTTTGCCGAAGGCGAAATCCTGCCGCATGTGATGGAATGGGACGAAGTGTCGAAGTTTCCCTCCGAATTAATCCCCAAGCTCGCCGACATGGGTTTTCTCGGTGTGATTTTCCCCGAAAAATACGGCGGCGCGGGCATGGGGTACGCCGAATACGCCATCATCATCGAGGAACTCTCACGCGTGGATGGTTCGATCGGCATCATCGTCGCCGCGCACAATTCGCTCTGCACCAACCACATCTATAAATTCGGCAGCGAAGAACAAAAGAAGAAGTACGTCACGCCGCTCGCGCAAGGGAAGAAACTCGGCTGCTGGTCGCTCACCGAACCCGAAGCCGGCTCCGACGCCGGCGGCACACGCACCACCGCCGTGAAGAAGGACGGCGGCTGGGTGATCAATGGCTCAAAGACTTTCACCACCAACGGCCATTACGCGGACGTCTGCGTGGGAATGGCGGTAACCGACCCTGCGAAGAAGAGCCATGGAATTTCCGCGTTCATCATCGAGAAGGGAACGAAAGGATTCAAGCCCGGCAAAAAAGAAAACAAGCTGGGCCTGCGCGCTAGCGACACCAGCGAAGTGGTTTTCAGTGACTGCCACGTGCCGGCGGAAAATCTGCTGGGCAAAGAGGGCGAAGGATTCGTCAACAGTCTGCAGATTCTCGACGGCGGCCGGATTTCGATTGCCTCACTCGGCCTGGGCATGGCGCAAGGCGCATACGAAGCGTCCGTGCGTTACGCCAAGCAGCGCAAACAATTCGGCAAAGCCATCGCCGAATTTCAAGCCATTCAATTCAAGCTCGCGGACATGGCCACGCAAATTGAAGCGGCGCGCCTGCTCACGTATCAAGCCGCGTGGCTCGCCGACCGCGCTATCGCTTCCGGCGATCACGACGCGCGCATCACCCAGGAATCCAGCATGGCCAAGCTCTATGCCGGGGAAGTGGCCGTGCGTGTCGCCAATGAAGCCGTGCAGATTCACGGCGGCTACGGCTTCATCAAAGATTACCCGGCGGAAAAGTTTTATCGCGACGTGAAATTGTGCACGATTGGTGAGGGTACCAGCGAGATCCAGCGTCTGGTAATCGCGCGGCAGATTTTGGGCAAAAAATAATTCAGCTTTTGGCGCCGGGACTCATAGCTTCCAGCCGTTCCAGTGATACCATTCCGAGGCTGCAATTCACGTCGTTATGACTGTGTCCATCGAAAACTGGGCCGACCAAGTGCGCGCGGGAGACGTGCGTGCAATTTCGCGCGCCGTTTCCGCAATCGAAAATCGCGAGCGTGATGCTGAAGAGATTCTGCGGCAGCTTTTCCCGCACACCGGGCGCGCCTATCGTGTGGGCATCACTGGCGCTCCGGGAACGGGCAAGAGCACGTTGGTGGATCGCATGGCGAGCCACTATCGCGCCGAGAAAAAGACCGTCGGCATTATCGCCGTGGATCCGTCGAGCCCCTTCACCGGCGGCTCGATTCTGGGCGACCGTATCCGGATGCAGGGTCACGCGACCGATGCGGGCGTTTTCATCCGTTCGATGGCCACGCGCGGATTTCTCGGCGGCTTGTCCCAAGCAACGCGAGACACCACGCTGCTGCTCGACGCCGCGGGAAAACAAATCATCCTGGTGGAAACTGTAGGAGTGGGCCAAGGCGAAATCGAAATCGTGCGCCTGGCGGATTGCACCATCGTGGTGCTGATGCCGGGCATGGGAGATGACGTGCAAAGCCTGAAGGCCGGGCTGATGGAAATCGGCGATATTTTCGTGCTGAACAAATCCGATCGCGAAGGCGCGGACCGCTTCGAGCAGCAGTTGAAGGGAATTTTGCAGCTGGTCCCGGAGCGCTACGGCTGGAAACCGCCCGTCGTGCGCACCATCGCCACCGAAAATAAAGGTGTGGCCGAGCTGGGTCGGCAGATCGAAGCGTTCCGTAAACATTTTGAGCAAGCTCACGAACGCCCGGCGCGCGAAATCGCACATTGGAAGGAATGGATTCTGCAATTGCTGGAAACGCGGCTGATGGAGCGCGTCGCTGGAAAATATCTCGGTGAAACAGAGCTCGACGCCATTGCGGCGGCGGTGGCCGAACGAAAAACGGACCCCTATGCCGCGGTCAACGAAATTCTGGCGCGGGCCGGGCTTGGAGAGACTCGTTGAAACTAGGGGAGCTGGAATTTCACGTTTTGGTGGATGGCTATGTATCGCTCGACGGCGGAGCGATGTTCGGCGTGATCCCCAAAACAATGTGGGAGAAGAAAATTTCTGCGGACGGCCGCAATCGCATTCAGCTGGCGATGAATTGCTTGCTGGTGCACGCCGGCGGAAAAAGAATTCTGGTGGAAACGGGCATCGGCGCGAAAATGCCCGCGAAGCTGCGCGACATTTACGGCGTCGAAGGCCCCTTTTTGAACGATCGCCTCAAGGATCACGGTCTGGATCCCAGTGAAATAGACATCGTCGTGAACACGCACCTGCATTTCGACCACTGCGGCGGAAATACGCGCCAGGTGAAAGACAAAGTCGTCGCCGCGTACCCCAACGCGAAATATGTGGTGCAGCGTGGCGAATTCGAACACGCCAAGCATCCGACCGAACGGGACCGCGCCAGCTACATCCACGAGAATTACGTCCCGCTTGAAGCCGGCGCCAAACTTGCGTTGCTCGAAGCCGATCGCGCCATCGCCCCGGGCGTGGAATTGATTCGTGTTCCGGGACACACCGCGAACATGCAATGCGTGAAACTCACGGGTGGTGGCAAAACCGCTTTCTTCCTGACGGACCTGATTCCGACCACGGCGCATTTGCCACTGCCCTGGATTATGGGATTCGATTTATATCCTCTGACGACGCTCGAAAATAAAAAGAAATGGATCCCGGAATTGCTTCAGGAAGGCTGGATCGCGCTGTTCTGCCACGACGCAAAGACCCAGGCGGCCCACATCCGCGAGCGCGATGGACATTTGGAAGCCGAACCGATAAAGGTGGATTGAAAATGGCAAAAGTTGCAAAGCGCGCAAAAAAAGTCGCGGTGAAATCCCCAAACAAGCCCGGCGCGAAAAGTGAAAAGGTCAAGCTCGCCATCATCGGAGGCAGCGGGTTGTATTCCATGCCGGGCCTCACCGATACGCGCGAGGTCCGCGTGAAAACTCCTTTCGGCGATCCCTCCGATGCAATTGTGATCGGCACCCTGGAAGGGAAGCGCGTGGCATTTCTCGCGCGCCACGGCCGCGGCCATGTACTTTCACCGAGCGAAATCAATTACCGCGCCAATGTCTGCGCGCTGAAAATGCTCGGCCTCGAACGTATCATCTCCGTCAGCGCCGTAGGCTCGCTGCGCGACGATCTGCCGCCGCAGGATTTTCTGATCCCGGATCAATTTTTCGATCGCACGCGAGGACGCATCGCCACGTTCTTCAGTGGCGGCATCGTCGCCCACGTCGGCTTCGACAAGCCCACCTGCACGCACCTTTCAGCCCACATTGGCGAAGCCTGCGAACGCGCCGGTGTGAAAGCGCACCCCGCCGGCACGTACGTCTGCATGGAAGGGCCGCAATTTTCCACGCTTGCCGAATCGCAAACGTACCGCCAGCTACGCTTCGATGTGATCGGCATGACCAATCTGACGGAAGCCAAGCTCGCGCGCGAAGCGGAAATTTGTTACGCCACGATCGCGATGATCACGGACTACGATTGCTGGCACCCGCAGCACGACGCCGTGACCGTTACCGAGGTCATCGAGAACCTGACCCGCAACACGTCGAACGTGCAGCGCGTGCTCCACGAAGCCGTGGCAGAATTGCCGGAAGACCGCTCCTGCAAGTGCGGAGCGGCGCTCGCTCACGCGATACTGACCGACCACAAAATGATTTCCGCAGCCACCAAGAAACGCCTGGCGCCGATCATCGGCAAGTACATTTCTTAGCCCACGAGCTCGAGATGTACGCGCAAAGCCACTGCGCCGGCGCGATGATTCCGCTATAATCGCCGAGTCTTTTCCTGGATCGAAAAGTTGCGGCGTCAGAAATCCCGCGGTTCGAGCAAACGGCGGAATTGTGCGCTTCGAATTCGGTCGCCGCGTGATGGTGTAAGGAGCAAGAGATGCGCGCATTTGCGGTTCAAAGCTTCGGCCAAGCTCCCGCAATCCACGATCTGCCGGTCCCTTCCGCCGACGGCGCTTTCCTCATCCGTGTGAAGTGCGCAGGCGTCAACCCGATTGACTACAAACTTGTCGAGCGTCTGACCGCCGCGTCAAAATATCCCTTTGTCGTGGGTATCGACATTGCAGGAGTCATCGAACGCGTTCCAGCCGGCGAAAACGATCTGCGCATCGGCGATCGAGTCTTCGGCATGGCGCGCGCGCACGGCGCGTACGCCGAGTACACTGCAGTCGCACCGGGTTCAAGGACAGAACCGCTGGCACGCATCCCTGTGCGTGTCACCGACGAACAAGCAGCCGCGCTGCCCATTCCAGCAATCACTGCGCTCGGATCGCTCAACCTGTTGGGCGTTAAGGCAGGGCAGCGACTCGTGGTGATGGGAGCGACCGGCGGAGTCGGCGGCTACGCGGTGCAGATCGCGCGTTCGCGCGGCGCGTACGTCATCGCCACGGTACGCGGCGACGCCGACGAAGCCCGCCGCCTCGGCGCCGAAGAAGTTTACGACACCGAAGCGGTTGATGTGGTGGACGCGCTTCACGCGGCGCACGCGGACGGCGTGGACGCCATCCTCGATCTGGTGAATGGTCCGGACGCAATCCGTCGCGACGCCGAGATTCTCAAGTCCGGAGGCAGCCTGGTCTCGACGATCTACGCGGTGGACCAAAAGTGGTTCGCGGAGCGCCACATCACTGCGCATAATGTTGCCTCTAACGCGGTCGAGTCCACGCCAGCGATGACCGCGAATCCCTCGTCATCGCCGCAAGCGCTGACGGAAATTGTGGGTATGCTCGCGGCTGGTACAATCACCGCGCGCATCCGCTCGACCGCTGCACTGGACGGCGCGGCGCAGACGCTCGAAAAGCTTCGCGACGGCGGACTCCGGGGCAAGGCGGTTATCCGCATTTAGCGCATGCTTTGTCGGTCTGCGGCTCGCGCGACTTCGTACTTTAACTCATGGAGACGGGAGAAATCATGTCGTTACTGGTGGTTGGTTCAGTTGCGTTCGATGGGATCGAGACGCCGCACGGCAAGCACGATCGCCTGTTGGGCGGCGCCGCAAGCTATTTCGCGCTCGCGGCCTGCCACCTAGCGCCGGTGCGCCTGGTGGGCATCGTCGGAGATGACTTCACAGCGAAAGACGTGGCCGTCCTCAAGCGCCAGCACATAGATCTGCAGGGCCTCGAACGCGCCACGGGAAAAACCTTTTATTGGGCCGGCCGCTACAACCAGAACATGAATGAGCGCACCACTCTAGTCACCGAGCTAAACGTCTTCGCGAATTTCCAGCCCACTCTGCCGCCCGCGTACACCGACTCGCCTTTTATTTTTCTCGGCAACATTGACCCGACGCTGCAGCACTCCGTACTGAAGCAAATCAAGCGCAAGCCCAAAGTCGTCGGCCTGGACACCATGAACTATTGGATCGAGCGCACTCCCGCGGAATTGAAAGAAACGCTGAAACACATCCAGGTGCTGGTAATCAACGACGACGAGACCCGCCAGCTCACCGGCCAGCACAACCTGACGCGCGCCGCCAAAGAAATCTTCAAAATGGGCCCAAAAACATTGGTGATCAAACGCGGCGAGCACGGCGCTATCATGATGCACGAAAAATTCTTGTTCTCCGTGCCGGCGTTTCCTCTGGAAGAAGTTCATGATCCTACCGGCGCGGGCGACAGTTTTGCCGGCGGCTTCATGGGCTACCTCGCAGGCGCGGGAAGAGTGAACGAGCGCACGCTGCGCACCGCGATGGTTTACGGCTCGGTGCTAGGGAGCTTCGCGGTGGAAAAATTCGGCGTGCAGCGCCTCACCACGCTCAAACGCAGCGAAATCCACGCCCGCGCGCGTCTGTTCTCAAAGCTGACCTCCTTCAAGCTCTAGCGCTATCACTGTGCTCGGAGCGCGCCACGTCTTCAGCGAAGCAGCCGGCGCCCCCGCGAATATTTCCTCACAAGCACGCAATGCGCTTAACTCCGCGCGCCCATTCCAGTAGAATCTCGGGACGCAAGGCACGGGGGTGCCATGCTTCACGATCTAAATTCGTACATCCTGCTGCGGCTGGTGCTCGCGGCTTTTCTGGGCGGACTGATCGGCCTGGAACGTCAGCTGCGCCGCAAGCCCGCCGGCATCCGCACCAACATGTTTATCTGTTTCGGCGCCGCGCTCTTTACCGTTATTTCCTACGAGATGGCGGGCACGGTCGGCGGCGACCATACGCGCATCGCCGCCCAAATTATTCCAGGCATCGGATTCATCGGCGCGGGCGTGGTGATGCGCGACCGTGGCTCGGTGCTGGGAATCACCAGCGCGGCCACAATTTTCGTGGTGGCCAGCGTCGGCATGGCGGTGGGCGCCGGAATGTTAGCCACCGCGATTTTTGCCACGCTGATGGTGCTGGTAGCTCTTGTGGCGTTGGGCTGTTTGGAAGACCGGCTCGGCCTGCAAACGCGCCTGATGACATTTCAACTGATCGCCGCAGCAAACGCCGATCTGCTGGTTCCCGCGCATCGCATTGTCGAAGGCGAAAAGATCGAAGCGCGCCGCTGGCAAACTCAGCAAATCGGCGATGAACTATTCGTGGATTTCGATGCGGAAGTCAGCTATCACCAGGAGCGTGAGCTCCTCTCAAAATTTGCCGCGCTGAATGCCAAAGTCGAGGCGCGGCCCATGCGCGCGTGAAAGCATATCTCAGCCTGCCACCCGAATCGCCGGGGCCCCGCTCGACTCAGCGCGGCGCCGCGCTCGCCGACTACGCGCCAGCCCAATTGCGCATTGGAACAAACCGCCAAAATCTGGGCCAACCAAACACGGCCTCCGGGAATCCGAGTTGACGAGTGTTCGCCGGGATGCTATCAATTCTTGGGCATTATTCTGGGGACTCGCAGGCATTTGCATCGTTTCCCTCGTTCGGCTATCCCAGCGACGCCAAGAATCGCGGCGCCAGTTTTCGTGAACACTACCGGTGAAAATTACAGGAGGACGGGCTTGATGCGTCTGCGGTGGACCGCGCTCATAGTGCTTGGCGTACTCACGATTCTCACGTCGAGTTGCAGCTCGAGCAACGGCAACACCGTCGCGCCAGGCCAGCCGAATCCTACCCCAACCATCACCGGCCTTTTTCCATCCAGCGTCACCGCGGGTAGCCAGGGCTTTACACTGTTCATTGCCGGCACAGGCTTCATTGACGGATCCACCGGAACTTCCACGGCGTTTTGGAACGGCTCCGCGCGCTCCGCGACCGTGAATATCAATACGGGCCAGATTGCCATCACCGTTCTGGCTTCCGATGTAGCAACATCGGGGACTTCGCTCGTAACGGTTTCGAATCCGTTGCCCGGCGGTGGCATCACCCTCAACGCCGCGCCGTTCACCGTTTTTCCAACGCAAACGAACACGCCCCTGATCTCCAGTCTCAGCCCGGCGACCGCCAAGCCCAACGGCGCTGCGTTCACGATCACTGTAAACGGTTCGAATTTTATTTCTGGCAATGCAAACAACCCTTCCGTGCCGCCGCCGACGACGCCACCTTTTTCAGGTTCCGTAGTTGCTTTCAACGGCAGCCCGCGCACCACTGCATTTGTGAGCGCCACGCAGCTGACGGCGCAAATCCCCGCCACGGACATTGCCGCGGCCGGCTGCAATGGCATCAGCGTGTTCACCTACACCGGCGGCGGCAACGAAATCTTCTCGCCGGCGGTCAGCTTTCTGGCTTCTTCCACGTCGGCGCCCGCGATCTGTTCGCTTTCACCTTCCAGTGTTGTGGCCGGCGCCTCCAGCTTCACCATTACCGTCAGTGGCGGGAACTTCGCTGCGAACTCCACCGTCAAGTGGAACAACAGCGCGCGCACCACCACCTTCGTCAGCGCGAATACCGTGCAGGCGCAAATCACGGCGGCAGACGTCGCCAGGGCGGGAGTCGAGCCGGTCACTGTGGCGAATTCCGGTGGCGGATCCACGGCACCTCTGAACTTTTCGATTTTGCCCACTCCGCCGGTCACTCCCACGATTACTGCGATCGCTCCAGCCAGTGCCACCGCCGGGGGCGGAGGTTTCACCCTTACTGTAACGGGCACAAATTTCATCGCGGATTCGGTGGTGGATTGGAATGGCGCGGCGCGCGCCACTTCCTTCCAGAGCGCCACGTCTCTGCAAGCGCAAATTCTAAGCACCGACCTCGCCACTCCCGGAACCATCGAGATTACCGTGCTCAACACTTCGTCCAACGGCGCAGCGGCATTTTCCAATCAGTTTCCCTTCACGATCAACGCGGCGGCCGGATCGGCCGTGAAGTTTCCCCAAGTAGTTTCCGTCAGCATTGCGGGTGGTCCGGCAGATGGACCGAGTGAAGCTCCGGCAATCAGCTCCGGCGGGCGGTACGTCGCGTTCTATTCGCAGGCTAAGAATCTGATCGCTCCCGCGGCCTCTGGAAATATATTTGTGCGCGACACCTGCGTGAGCGCGGCGAATTGCTCGGCGAAAACATCGGCCGTGGACGTCGCGCCTGACGGCAGCGCGCCCAACGGCAAAGCCGGCCGGCAAGTGGCCATCAGCGGCGACGGCCGATTTGTGGCGTTCATCTCGCGCGCAACGAATTTAGTCCCGGGCAACACAACCGTTTCGCTCGGCTACTGGGAATTGTATGTGCGCGACCTCTGCGTCGGCGCGAACGCTCCTTCGGGTTGCGCGCCGCATACCGAAATCATTTCGACGGGCGCAGAAGGAGAAGCCGCGAGCGGCCCGAGTACCAGCCCGTCGCTAAGTGCGGACGGCCGGTTCATTGCTTTCGTTTCCGCGGCAACCAATCTCGTGGCGGAAAAACCCGCTTCGTTGCCGCAAGCGTACGTGCGAGACACCTGCGCCGGCCCCACGGCGACGAAAGCGTGCGTCGTGCGCACCGTCGCTGTTCCTGTGGATGACGAAGACCGCGTGGCGGGCGCACAGGCTGGACGCCCCGCGATTTCCTCCGACGGCCGTTACGTCGCCCTGGAAATGTGGAGTGTGAAATCCGCAACACAAAATTCCGCAGGCACTTCGCAGATCGCTCTAGCGGACACTTGCATGGGAATTGACGCGCCCGTTTCATGCGAGGTGTCTGCGGAGCGGATTTCCTATGCGCCGGATGATTCCCCTCTCAGCGGCGCAAATATTTCGCCGTCTCTCAGCGGTGACGCGCGCTTTGTGGTCTTCGAATCGCAGCCTCCTGCTTCATCGAATGGAAATAGCGCGCAAGTCAGCAAAGCCTACCTGCGCGATACGTGCCTCGGTGACACTGCTCCAGACGGCTGTGTTCCATCGACAACTCTGATTACGAATGACAGCACCACCGCGGCCACCAAAACGCTGAATTTCACACCGGCGATCAGCGCCTCGGGAAGATACATTTCGTTTGTGTCCGGCGCTGCCGGCGCTGCCGCCGCGCCCGCGGGCCAGGTTGCCACCGAAGGCACTCTCGTCGTGCGCGATACCTGCTTCGGCGCCGTGCTGCCTTGCACCGCGCACACCTATGCCGTTTCCGACGCCACCGCGGTTTTTTCGGCTACCCGTGCTTCGCTCGTCGTGTCCGGCACCAATAAATCTGGTCCACTTGCCGCCGACCGTTACACCGCCGCCCCGCTCAGCTCCGACGGACGCTTCGCGGTGTTTTACGCGCCAGACACCATCGCTGCACAGCCTGCCAGCGGCGTCGGCGATGTCTATTTGACCGTCACCCCGTTCTAATCTCCATTGCGCGCTGCTGCTCGGATGTAAACACCTTCGCGCACGCAACTGGACTCGCTGCGCGAAATTCCTTATTCTCCTGTGCGGCCCATGCCGCAAGCTCTCAAGCCTGAAACACTCCACCCTGGCGATTCGGTGCGCATACTTTCCCTATCCAGCCCCGTGAAGGAATCTCGGCTGCAGCAAGGCGTCGAGGAACTTGCGCGACTGGGCTACACGCCGAAGTTCGATCCTGAACGAGTGCTCGCGCGCGGCGATTTTTTTGCCGGCGCCGCCGCCGAACGCGGCGCGGCGCTCAAAGAAGCGCTCACTGAAACTACCACGCGCGGAATTTTCTGTTCGCGCGGCGGTTACGGCTCGAATTATCTGCTCGACGGCCTCAGCGTCGCGCTCGCCAGTCCCAAGGTTTTAGTCGGCTACAGCGATGTCACCTCGCTGCAGATTTTCCTCTGGCAGAAATTTCGTTGGGTTGGTTTTTACGGACCGATGGCCGCAGCTGGCCTGGATAAGGGTGCGGGAGCTGCTGACGGCTACGACGCCGAAACCCTCACGCGTGCGCTGACCGAGACCAAGCAAGGTTGGACGATTCAGCTTCCTGGAACTGAAGCCGTGATGCCCGGCTCGGCCGACGGCATTCTTCTCGGCGGCTGCCTCACGCTGATTGAAACCGCGCTGGGAACTCCTTGGGAGCTGGACACCCACGGCGCGATTCTGCTGCTCGAAGATCGAGGCATGAAGCCCTGGCAAGTGGACCGCGCATTCATGCATCTGAAGCAGGCGGGAAAGCTGCGCGGAGTTTCCGGCGTGTTGCTCGGCGATTTTCCAGAGTGTGAAGCGCATCCCGGCAGCGAGTCAGTTCTCGACGTCGCCCGCCGCATTTTGGGAACGATGGGGTTTCCGGTTGTGTGGGGCGCGCCGATCGGTCATACCCCGCGGCCCATGTTGACGCTGCCGCTGGGCGTCCGCGCGCGTCTGAAGGCCGATGAAACTTCGCGCCTGGAAATTTTGGAGCCAGCCTGCCGCGCATAAAAAAATCGGCAGCTCGATGAACGCGGCGTATCGTCGGCACGCACAAGGAGAAGGCAAATCTCAACGCGATCAAACACGGTCACCGAACACATCCATCTGCTCGGCATCGCCGGCGCGGCCATGGCGCCCGTCGCCGGAATGTTGAAAGAACGCGGCTATCACGTCAGCGGTTCGGACGTGAATGTCTATCCCCCGGCCTCGACGCTCCTCGATGCCATGGGAATCCGCTGGCACGAAGGCTTTCGCGCCGAAAATCTGCAGCCGGCGCCGGACCTGTGCGTCGTAGGCAACGTAATCGCACGCGGCAATCCCGAAATCGAATATATCCTCGACGAAAAATTGTCGTACTGCTCCATGCCGCAGCTCCTCGAGCAATATTTCATTCCCGGCCACACCTCCATCGTGATTGCTGGAACTCACGGCAAAACCACCACCACGGCTATGCTCGCCTGGATTTTTCACGTCGCCGGACGCAAACCTGATTTTCTAGTCGGCGGTGTCTTACCGAACTTCGGCGACCGCAGCTACGGCCTCGGCGGCGGGGAAGAGTTCATCATCGAAGGCGATGAATACGAGACCGCCTTCTTCGATCGCGGCCCAAAATTTCTGCACTATCATCCGGACGAGCTGATCCTGACGTCGCTGGAATACGACCACGCGGACATTTACCCCGACCTTCCATCCATCGCGGTGCAATTCCGCAGGCTCGTAAACCTGGTCCCGCGCCGCGGAAAGATTCTCATCTGGGGCGAGAGTGACGAGCTAAAGCGAACTGTCACCAAAGCATTCTGTCCCGTGGAAACTTTCGGCTTCACGTCAGAATGTGATTGGTGTGCCGGCGACGTGCACTGGCACGACGACGCTACCGAATTCCGCGTCGCGTTTCGCGGCAACGAAGTCACCCGTGTGCGCATGCCCGTCGCCGGAAAACACAATGTGCTGGACGCGCTCGCAGCTACCGCGCTCGCCTACGGCCGCGGCGTTGCGTGCGACGCGATCCAGCAAGCCCTCTCCACTTTCGTCAGCGTGCGCAAGCGCATGGAAACTAAAGGCGAAGCCAACGGCGTCCTCGTGGTCGAAGATTTCGCGCACCACCCTACCGCGATTCGCATGACGCTCGAAGCCACGCGCACGCGCTGGCCCGGCCGCAAGATCTGGGCCGCCGTCGAGCCACGCTCCAACACCATGCGCCGGAAAATTTTTGAACACGTCCTGCCGGATTCGCTGGCAATCGCGGATGCCGTCGTCATCGGCCCCGTCAGTCGCGCGCAATTGCTCGAAGAAGGGGAGCGCCTCTCGCCAGAATATATCGCCCGCTCGCTACTCGATCGCGGCCGCCCCGCAAAAGCGTTCGAATCCGCGGCAGCAATCGTGGATTATCTCGCTGCCGAAGCGAAGCCCGGAGACATGGTGATGGTCATGTCCAACGGCAGCTTCGATGGCCTCAGCGGCAAATTGCTGGAAAAATTGAAATCGCTCGAAGGAGCCAGGAAATGAAATCGGCCCAGCGGATCGTATTGACAGTCGCCTTGTTGTTCTTTGTGAGACCCGCGTCGGCCACTATCGGCTATCACATTTCCCTGAAGAACCCCGAGCAGCATCTCTTTCACGTGGAGCTGCGGATTCCGGTCGCGGCCGCGGACCAGGAGATTATCGTCGCCATCCCCGCGTGGTACTCGCTGTATCAAGTGCGCGATTTTTCCTATCGCGTACGCGATGTGCGTGCCAGCAATTCCGCCGCGCCAGCTACAGCGCTGTCCGTACGCTTGCTCGACAAGCAAACCTGGAAGATTTCGCTCGCGGGCGGAGGCGCTGACTCCGGGGCGCGCACCGTCACGCTCGATTACAGCATCGAATGGGACGATCCCGGCCCGTTCAATTCACAACTGAACGCGCACCACGCCTTCGTGAATTTCGCAGAAGTGCTGATGTACGTTCCGAGTCGCCGCGCCGAAGATACCCAGGTCCAATTTGACGACGTGCCCGACGGCTGGCGCATCGCGGCGGAGCTTTCCGCAGGCGCACCGCCAAATTCATTCACCGCGGCAAGCTACGACAAACTCGCGGACGCTCCAGCCGAAGCAGGGAAGTTCGCGGAATTCGCATTCGACGAAGCCGGCGCGCATTTTCGCGTAATCGTGGATGGCAAAGACTGGCACCGCGAATCCCTCGAATCTAGTCTGCGCGACATCACGAAGTACGAAGTCCATCTGATGGGCGGCGCGCCGTTCAACGAATACATTTTTTTCTATCATTTTGGCCCGTATGCCGAAGTCGGCGGCGGCGGGATGGAGCACTCGAATTGCACCGCGATCTCTACTTCGTCGGGCGACACTGCTGCCTCGGTCTCAGCGCATGAATTTTTCCATGCCTGGAACGTGAAACGTATTCGCCCGCAAACGCTAGAGCCCGTGGACTACACCAAAGAAATGTACACGCGCGCGCTCTGGTTCGCGGAAGGCGTCACCAGCACCTACGCTTCCTACACTCTCGAACGCAGCGGCCTCTGGACCAAGGATCAGTTTTACACAGACCTCGCGGGACAAATCGGCGAGCTCGATTCCCGCCCTGCGCACCTCTGGCAGAGCGTCGAAGAGTCGAGCCTGGACGCGTGGCTGGAAGGCTACGACGAATACCGCCGCCCCGAACGCAGCATCTCCTACTACAACAAGGGCCAGATCGTCGGAGAAATGCTCGACCTCGCGATTCGCGACGCCACCGATAATCACAAATCGCTCGACGACGTCCTGCGCCGCATGTACGAGGTCTATGCGAAGCAAGGGCGCTTCTACGACGATTCGCAAGGCGTGGAAGCAATAGCCGAAGAAGTTGCCGGCATCACGTTCGACGATTTCTTCCGCAGCTACGTAGCAGGCACCACAGAAATTCCGTACGACAAATTTTTCAATGCCGCAGGTCTCGATCTGAAAGTCGAACGCCACGCTGCCCCAGACCCCGGCTTCTCCGCCAGCGGCCACAGTCTCGGTTCCAGCGCGCAAGTGGCGGTAACGCAAGTGGCGCCGGGTTCGACGGCCGAAGCGGCGGGCCTGCAGCGAGGAGACGCTCTGCTCGCGATAAATGGCCAGCCGCTGCCGCGCTATCTGCCCGCATGGCTGCGCCAACAAAAGCCAGGTGAAACCATCACGCTGCGCGTGCAGCGCGACGGCAACGCTCTGGATTTGACCTTCACGCTGGGCGCGATTGACCTTAATAAATTCACGCTCGTTGAAATCCCCGGCGCCACCGAAAAGCAAAAACGCATTCGCGAAGGCTGGTTGAAAGGAAAAACCGATTGAGGCCGCGAGCTTCGTCGCGCCGCTGAATCCATGATTCGCACAATCCTGGTGCTGACGTTCGTCGCTTTGGCACTGCTTTTCGTGCAGCCCCTGCTGATTCTGTGGACGCTGCTGACCGGCGATGCCAATTTCATGTATTGGACTTTCATCGGCGCGCTGCGCATCGTGTTGTGCCTGGCTGGGATTCGCGTGCGCGTCGAGGGCCTGGAAAATATTCCCCGCGGCGTCTGCGTCTTCACTTCGAATCACGCCTCGAACCTTGATCCCGTCGCCCTGGTACCCAACATTCCTCGGCGCGTCTCTCTCCTCGCCAAAAAGGAAGTTTTCCGCATTCCCATCCTCAACAAAGCGCTGCGCCAGGCCAAGCTGATCCCGGTGGACCGCGCCGACAAAGAAGCTGCAGCGGAAAGCGTGGACATCGCGGTCAAATATCTGAAAGAGGGTCTGTCGTTCTGTGTTTTTCCCGAAGGCACGCGCAGCCGCGACGGCCGCTTGCTCCCGTTCAAGAAGGGAACTTTTCTGATGGCCATCCGGGCCGCCGCGTGGGTCGTCCCTGTCTCACTCGCCGGGACGCAGCGCCTGATGCGCAAAGGCGATTGGACCATTCACCCCGGCGAAGTAGTAGTCCGTTACGGCCCGCCGATCTTGGCCGCGGAATATGCCGAAGATCAGCGCGATGAACTTCGCCGACGCGCCCAGGAAATGGTCGCCGCAGGTTTACCCGAAGAACAGAAGCCGTCAGCAGGGAACTGAATCACGTCGCAAGAATCAGGCGTCAGAAAATCAGCACGCTCTTAGTTGCGCTCGCAGGCCATCGAGCACGCTTCATCGCAATTACTGCGCGCTCAATTTCGCCACAGCCTCGCGCAACTCACGCAATTCCTTTTGCATCTCCGGCAAACGATTGAACACCGCCACCGATTTCCGCCACGCCAGATTATCCATCGCCGGATAACCGGAATAAATCGCGCCCGCCGGAACGTCACCTGGCACTCCCGACTGCGCCGTCAGCACCGCGCCATCGCCAATCGTCAGATGTCCCGCCGCGCCCACCTGCCCCGCGAGGATGCAGTTATTTCCGACCTTCGAAGTCCCAGCCAGTCCTACCTGACCGCACAACAGCGTGTCCTCGCCGACCTTGCACGCGTGCCCCACCTGCACCAAATTATCAATCTTCGTTCCGCGCCCGATCCGCGTTTCGCCCACCGTCGCGCGGTCAAGCACGCTGTGGGCTTGAATCTCCACGTCATCCTCAATCACCGTGATGCCGGACTGGCGCATCTTGTGCCAGCCGCCATCATTCCGCCGCGCGAAACCAAATCCGTCCGCGCCAATCGTGACGCCATTTTGTAGCAGCACGCGATTCCCAATGCGGCAGTTCTCGCGCACCGTTACGTGCGAATGTGCGATGAAATCATCGCCGATCGCCGCGCCCGAATAAATCGTCACAAAACTGTGCAGCACCGCGTTGCGCCCGATTTCAACGCCCTCATCCACGAAACAATAAGGCCCCACATGCGCCCCGGGTGCAATTTTCGCGGTCATCGCGATCACCGCAGTCGGATGAATCTGCGCCGTAAATCGCGGCGCCGGATGAAACAGCTCAATCGCCCGCGCAAAATCAAGATAAGGATTCGCCGAACGCAGCGCCGCAATTCGTACTGGGCCGCTGTCCTTGGCCACAAATATCGCCGAAGCGCGCGTGGTTTCCAGCGCCGGCCGATATTTGCGGTTCACCAGAAACGTCAGCTCGCCCGGCTCCGCCTCTTCGATCCCCGCCACGCCGCTAATCTCCAGACTCGCGTCACCATCCACCTCGCAGCCCAACTGCTTCGCGATCTCGCCCAATCTCATGATGGCTTCTCCTCACGCCCACAATGGCGCAGCCTCAATGTACAACAGAGACGCAATCGTACATACGCCAGCCGCCCCGCACCGCTGGGCCGGCACGGCGACGTGCGTCAGCGCGCGCAAAATATGCAGTTATTCTATTCGTTGAAAAGTTTGGATTGCGAAGCCGCCACAGCCCCAGCAGCTCGAGGAGTCCGCCGCGCCGCCCCAACCACTCCGAGTACCTTCATCTCAGCCAACGCCGTGCGCGGAATAAACACTCGCAGGGTATTCCCGTGCAGATCGGGAGGCGTTAACTGCACAGCATTGTCCAGCAGGTCCAGCAGATCGTTCGCCACAATCCCTTCCATCACATCCTCATCCCGGAAACGCAGCCGCACCCACAGCCCATCCAGCTTCGGCCGGCTCAAGAACACCTTCCGCTCCGCTTGAAAAGTATCGGGAAACTCCCGGACGAAATATACCGACTTAACGGAAGCCATTGCGACCGACACATGCTCCCCGTCCGGCGTAAGCAGGTCAAACGCCTCTGCCCGCGCGAGAGCCGCAGGGTTCAAGTAGCCCTTCAAGTGGCCGTGGTCCAGGAGCAACACGACCACTTTCTTGCGCGTCGAGGCCGGGGCTCGATCTTTCACGTTTTTGGGGCCTTTTTCGGCGAGAATCTTGCTAATTTCCCAGGCGTTATGTTATTCTTGCGGCTGTTTTTCGTCAAGTTATTGGTGCTTAAAGGGTTAGCATCGGAGTCACCGCCGATTGACCGAGAAGGGCAAGATCCTTAAATCTGCCTCCGTCATAGCCCTTGCCACCGTTATCAGCCGGATTTGCGGATACTTACGCGATCAGCGGGTAGCTCTACTGCTCGGCACATCGCCGGCGGCCGACTCGTTCATCCTAGCGTTTCGGATTCCCAATTTGATTCGGCGCTTGACGGGCGAAGGCGCCTTAGGCGCCTCCTTTATACCCGTATTTNCTGGTTATTTGCGCGGAAAACCACGAAAGGAGGCATGGCAGTTCGCGCAGCGCGCTTTCTGGGATATTGCAGTGATCCTGGCGGTAGTTGCCGCGCTCGGAAGCGTCTTTTCCCGGCAGATTGTCAGCGGCCTCACCGCCATGGGCGTCGGCCATGCCCACTGGGACCTGGCGGTCTACCTGAACCGGATCATTTTTCCATGCGTCTTTTTCATGGGCCTGGCGGCACTCGCTGGCGGGATTCTGAACAGTTTCCATCGCTTCGGCCTGGCTGCTTCCACGTCAATTCTTTTCAACGTGGTGTTCATCGCGTTTTCGTTCGGCGTGTTTTACCGGCCCATCATGAACTGGGCGCCGCCCGAGTATCGCACTCCGGCGGTCGGCCTGGCGGTCGGAATTTTGGTGGGCGCGGCGCTGCAGTTGGTGATGCAGCTTCCGGCGCTCGCGAAGCTGGGCATGCGCTTCCGCCCGGGCGTCAACTTCGACGATCCCGGGGTGAAGAAAGTTGGCAAGTTGATGGTGCCGATGTTTTTTGGCGCGGGTGTGTTTCAGATAAATTTTTTCGTAGATACGATTTTCGCGGCTTCATCGCGCATGCCGGAAGGCAGCATCAGTTCGCTATACGTGGCGGACCGCGTGATGGAATTGGTGCTGGGCAGCTACGCGATCGCGCTCTCGACGGCGCTGCTTCCCACCATGTCGCATCAGGCAGCAGAAGGGAAGTACCAGGAGATGAAGCAGACGTTCGCTTTTGCGCTGCGCGTCGCTTCATTCATTACCATGCCGGCGGCGGTGGGGCTGATTCTGTTGCGCGTGCCCATCACCCAAGTGCTTTTTCAGCACGGCGAGTTCATGGCGCGTTCCACGGCGCTGACGGCACACGCGCTGCTGTTTTATTCGCTGGGATTGCCGGCTTTCGCGGCCATTCGCTTGATTACGCCCATGTATTACTCGACGCAAGATACACTGACGCCGGCGAAAGTAGGGGCCTGCGCGGTGGTTCTGCACGTAGCGCTAAATATCGTGCTGCTCTTCGGATTCGGGCGCTATTTGTGGAACGCCAGTCCGGCGCTGGCCAGCTCTCTTGCGGCGTATTTTAATTTTGCGGCGTTATTTTTAATTTTTCGCGGACGCTACGGCAGCCTCGGCTCCGCGGCCATTTTTAGTTCGCTTGGGAAAATGGCGCTCTGTGCGGTGGCTATGTCTGCGGCGTGTTTCGCGGCGATAAAGTATTCGCATCTTGCGGCGCTGGAGCATTTTCTCGCGAAAGGGGCGTGGCTCGCCGCGATTATCTCGGTTTCGTCGGGAATTTATTTCGCCGTGGCTTGGGCGCTGCGCTGCGAGGAATTGCCGGAGCTGTTCCTGTTGCTGCGGCGTGCGGAACCAAGCCCGGCCACAGGCACGCTGGACGTTTCGTAAGCCGCGCGAGGCGCGAGCGCAAATTTTCTGCCGGATCTTTCATCCCGGCGCATGAAATCAGGAGCTGTGCATTGGAATCGAACATCCGAGCATTCTTAAATTACCTGCGCGTCGAAAAAGGCCTTTCGACCAACACGCTGCACGCCTATCGGCGCGATCTGGCTAAGTTCGCCGCGTTTTCGGCCAAGCGCGGGCTAACTTTGGACCAGTTCCAGCACACGAACGTGGTGGATTTCCTGCGCACGCTCTATCTCAAAAAACTCGACAGCCGCACCGTCGCGCGCCACCTCGTCACCATCCGCCATCTCTTCCGATTCGCTTTCACCGAAGGAATCATCAAAGAAGATCCCGCCGCGAACGTCCAGGCGCCGAAATTCCGCCGCTCGCTCCCGGAATTTCTCAGCGTTGCCGATGTGGACCGCCTGCTCGCGCAACCAGACGTCAACAGCACGCTCGGCCTGCGCGATAAAGCCATGATCGAGCTGCTGTATTCCACCGGCCTGCGCGTCTCGGAACTGTGCGGCCTAAAAGCCGCGGACATTCAAACGGAAGCGGGTTGCCTGCGCTGCATCGGCAAAGGCAATAAAGAGCGCCTCGTCCCCGTGGGTCGCGCCGCGCTGGAACTGGTGCTGCAATATATGAAAAAATCGCGCCCCGAAATCCTGGGAGAAAGAACTTCGCCATATCTTTTTCCGTCGCGCACTGGCACGGCCATGAACCGCATCGCATTCTGGAAGATTCTGGGAGCCTATGGGCGCAAAGCGGGGTTGCGCAAGGCCCTCACCCCGCATATGCTGCGGCACAGTTTTGCCACGCACCTGTTGGATCGCGGAGCGGATTTGCGCTCCGTGCAAATGATGTTGGGCCACGCGGACATTGCAACGACGCAAATCTATACCCACGTTGTCGAAGAGCGTTTGAAACAAGTTTATAAAGCGCATCATCCGCGCGCCTAGCAGTTCGCGCGCAAAATTTCGAGGAAGGCGGAAACTTCATGCCCGATTACATGTATCTGCTGGAAAGCCGGCTCTCGCCGGAACAACGCGCCGTGATGGAGCGCGTGCAGGAGCTTTCGCGCACGCAGGACGTGAACGTGTATCTCACGGGCGGTGCCGTGCGCGACCTGATCTCCGGCATGCCCATCCGCGATCTGGATTTCACGGTCGAAGGAAATCCCGTGAAGATGGTGCGCGAGCTGGAAAAGGGCGGCGCGCGCGTCGTCTGGGAAAGCGAGAAAATCCGCCATCACGAAATGATTTTTGCGGGAGACGTGGACGGTTCCATCTCCGCCGCGCGCGAAGATTTCTACGAGCGCCCCGGCGTAAAACCCGAATACCGTTTCTCCAGCGTGATGGAAGATTTGCGCCGCCGCGATTTCGGCATCAATGCCATCGCCATTTCGCTGAACACCCAATCGCGCGGCCTGCTGCTCGATCCGATGAACGGCCTGGCGGACCTCGAGAAGCAGGAAGTCCGCGCGCTCTCCATCCACGCCTTCACCAATCAGCCAATTCGCCTCATGCGTATCCTGCGTTACGCCGCGCGCATGGGATTCAAAATGGATCCGCGCACGCAAGAGTGGTTTGACCTGGCCATCGAACGCGGCGTCACCGGTCGCATCGAAGGTGCCGAGGTGGGCCACGAAATGCGCGCGCTCGCCCGCGAAGATATGCCCGTAGCGACGCTGAAGCTGTGGGAATCGCACGAAATGCTTGCGCTGATACATCCCTCGTTGCAAAAAAGAAAACCGGATTATGACAGCCTCAACAAGCTCGCGCGCGTGCGCTTCAATCTTTACAGCGCCGGTTTGCGCCCGCGGCTGCACCTGGCCGTCGCCTATTACACTCTGGGCCGCCTGAAATCGCGCGAAGCCGCCGCGGCCTTGCGCCACCTGGAATACCGCAACGCTGAAATCGAAGAAGCGGCAGAGCTGATTCCCGAAACACAAAAAGTCGTGAAAGTTCTGAAGAGCGCCAAAACGAATGCGGCGAAAGACGCTTACTACTATCTCGCTTCTTTGCCCGCCGAAACTCTGGCCTTCATCGAAGTGGAAATGCCTAATCCCCGCGCGCTTTCGAAGATCCGCAATTACCTGCAGAAGTGGCGGCCGCTGCGCATGGCCTCGCCCGCCGGCGAACTCGAAGCACTCGGCGTCGAACGCGGACCGAAGTTCGACAAGATCATCGAACAGTTCTTCGAGTTGCAATTGCGCGGCAAGGGCAAGACTCCCGAAGACCGCACCAAAATCCTGAAAAATCTCGCTGGCATCAAAGACGAAATCAAAAAGCCCGAAAAAGAGAAAAAGAAGCGCAAGGGCGCCCCGGAAAGCGCTCCTCATGCGGAAGCAAAGCCGCAGGACAAATCCAAGGGAGCCGCGGCAGGCGGCAAGACTGCGTCAGCCGCAGCGCCAGACGGAAAGTCCGCGCCCGCCGGAAAGGCTTCTGCCGCTGCAGCGAAGCCCGGACAGTCCGCGGCCGCGGCCATCGGCGCAAGGGCGCAAGCCAAGCACGATAAAGCCGCGCACGATGACAAAGCCGCGGGAAAGAAATCGAAAGCGCGCCCGGCGAAAAAATCGCGCCGCTGACGATGCGACGATCAACGTCATCCTGAGACCGGCGCCGGTGCCTCAAGCCGGTCGAAGGATATTTCCCGTCGCGCGGCCAAAAATCCAGCCGCAGATTGCTGTTACACACAGCGTCAAGCTGGTTTAGAATGAACTTCGCATGGATGCTTCGAACTTCGTCCACCTTCATCTGCACACGGATTACTCTCTATTGGACGGCGCCTGCGAAATCGGCGAACTTACCGCCGAAGCCGCCCGTCGCGGCATGCCCGCCGTCGCCGTAACCGATCACGGCAATCTTTTTGCCGCCGCAAATTTTTATCATCAAGCCACCACCCACGGCGTTAAACCGATCATTGGCTGCGAAATGTACGTCGCGCCGGATAATCACAAGAATCGCGGCTCCGGCGCCGAGCGCTCCAATCACCTTGTCCTGCTCTGCGAAAACGAAAAGGGCTATCAAAACCTCATCCAGCTGGTTTCCACCGGATATCTCGACGGCTTTTATTACAAGCCCCGCGTGGATCACGAACTCCTCGCGAAACACAGCGAAGGCCTCATCGCCCTCTCCGCCTGCCTGCGCGGCGAAGTAGCCGACGCGCTGCTCTCCGAAAAATACGATCAAGCCCAGAAGAGCGCCTACCGCCTGCGCGATATTTTCGGCAAACAGAATTTCTTCCTCGAAGTGCAGGATCAAGGCCTCGAGCAAGACATCCGCGTCAATCGCGACCTGGTGCGCCTCTCGAAAGAATCCGGCATCCCCCTTGTCGCCACCAACGACTGCCACTACCTGACGCAGGCCGATTCCCACGCGCAAGAAGTCCTCATGTGCATCCAGACCGGCAAAACCATGAGCGACCCGCAGCGCATGAAATTTGCCACCGACCAGTTTTATTTCAAGACCGCCGAAGAAATGGCGCACGTGTTCCGCGAATTGCCAGACGCCGTCACCCGTACCGTAGCGATCGCCGACCGTTGCAACGTGAAGATCCAGCGCGTCAGCAATCCATTTCCAGAATTCAAAGTTCCCGAAGGCCACACCACCGATTCATATTTCGAACGAGTAGTGCGCGAAGGTTTCACCTCCCGCGCGCCGCAAATTGAGCGCCTGACGAAAGAAGGCCGCCTGCGTCACCCGCTCGCCGACTACGAAGCCCGCCTCACCGCCGAAATTGAAATGATCAAGAAGATGCGCTTCGCCGGCTACTTCCTGATCGTCTGGGATTTCATTCATTACGCCCGCGCCCAAGGCGTCCCAGTGGGCCCCGGCCGCGGTTCAGCTGCTGGCAGCCTTGTAAGCTATTCGCTGCGCATCACCGACGTGGACCCGATGCAGTACGAGCTCCTCTTCGAGCGCTTCCTGAACCCCGAACGCATCTCCATGCCCGATATTGACATCGATTTCTGCATGCGCCGCCGCGGCGAAGTGATCGAATACGTCCGCAAAAAATACGGCGCCGAAAGCGTTGCGCAAATCATCACCTTCGGCACCATGGCCGCGAAAGCGGTGCTGAAAGACGCCGGCCGCGCGCTGGACATGCCCTACGGCGAAGTGGATCGCCTCGCGAAAATGATTCCCACCACGCTGAACATTTCGCTCGAGGACGCGCTAGAGCAAACGCCCCAGCTCGAAGCCGCGCGCAAAGAAGGTCAAGTAAAGGAATTGATCGAAGTAGCGTTGCGCCTGGAGGGCCTCGCCCGCCACGCCTCCACCCACGCAGCCGGAGTCGTGATCTCTCCTCGCCCTCTCACCGAAATCGTCCCGCTGTACAAGTCGAACAAGGATGAAATCACCACGCAGTACGATATGAACGCCCTCGGGCGCATCGGGCTGCTGAAAATGGATTTCCTCGGCCTCACCACCCTCACCATCCTCGACGACTCCGTCGGCATGATCAAACAAAACCGCGGCATTGATCTGGACCTCACCACTCTGCCGCTCGACGACGCGCCAACCTACGCGCTCTTCGCCCGCGGCGACACGACCGGCATTTTCCAATTTGAATCACACGGCATGCGCGACATCCTGAAGCGTTATCAGCCCACGCAAATCGAAGACCTCACCGCGCTCAACGCGCTCTATCGCCCCGGCCCCATCCAGGGCGGCATGATTGACGAATTCATCGGGCGCAAACAGGGCAAGAAAAAAGTCACATACGACCTGCCGGAGCTGGAAGAAATTCTTTCGGAAACCTGGGGAGTTATCGTATTTCAAGAGCAGGTAATGAAGATCGCCAACCGCCTGGCCGGGTACTCACTGGGCGATGCCGACATTCTGCGCAGCGCGATGGGCAAGAAAAAAGCCGACGTGATGGCTGCGCAGCGCGAAAAATTCCTGGCAGGCTGCGCCGCTGGAAAAGTTCCCGCGAAAAAAGCCGCCAAGATATTCGACCTGATGGAGGAATTCGGCCTCTACGGTTTCCCGAAAGCCCATGCCTGCGCCTACGCGTTGCTCGCCTACCAGACCGCGTATCTGAAAGTTCACTATCCGGTCGAATTCATGGCCTCCATGCTCAGCTCTGAAGCCGGCAACACCGAAAAAGTCGTGAAGTACATCAACGAAGCGCGCGGCATGGGCATTCGCGTCCTTCCGCCAGACGTGCACGAAAGCGGCCTGTACTTTACTCCCGTCGGTGACGACATCCGCTTCGGCCTAGCGGCCATAAAAAACGTCGGCGAAAATACCGCCAAAGCCATCTGCGAAGCTCGCGGAACGACCGGCCGCTTCCGCACGCTCTTCGAATTCAGCGAAACGATCGAGCCGAAATTTCTGAACAAGCGCGTTCTCGAAAGCTTGGTGAAAGCCGGCGCCCTCGATTGCACTGGCGGCTCCCGCGGACGCCTTTTCGCCGCCATTGACCAAGCCATCTCTCGCGGCCAGAAAAAACACCAGGAAAAAACAGTAGGGCAGGGCGGCCTGTTCCTCGCCGGCCCTAGCGAACAGCACAACAGCCAGCCCTGGCAAGAATCCGGGCTCCCCGAAGCCGACGACTGGTCCGAAGAGCAGCAACTCGCCGGAGAATATTCCGTCCTCGGCTTTTACATCTCCGGCCACCCGCTGGATAAATATGCCGGCCGCCTGAAAGACTTGAACGCCTCCGAACTGGCCACGATGGAAAGCCGCAAGAACAACGAAGACATCGTCGTCGCCGGCATCATCGTGCAAATCCGTCCCATGCGTTCGCGGCGCGGCGCCCGCTGGGCCATTCTCACGCTGCAGGATCGTACCGGCGTGATCGAGGCTCTCGTTTTTCCCGAGGCGTTCGGCAAGCTCGAAGGAATTCTCAAATCCAATACGCCGCTGCTGGTGAAGGGCCGCGTCGCCGTCGAAGATGTCGGCACGCGCCTGATCGTCGCCGATGCGCGCCTGCTCGATCAACTCGCGGATCGCCCTCCGAGCATGCTGCGTGTGCGCATGGATCTCAGCACGGTGAACACCGGCGCCATCGACCAGTTGCAAAAATTGTTTTCCAGCCGCCCAGGCCGCTGCAAGGTTTCGTTCGAGCTGATTAAAGATGATGGCAGTGCCGCAACACTCGATGCCGGTAGCGCCGTTCTCGCCGACCGCGAGCTGGTCGAGCGCGTGCGCGAAATCTGTGGCACCGATTCCGTCGCTCTGGTGCAATAGGCCGCATGCGCTAGAATCAAATGGCGTGGCGGCCGGCAAATTCGCGCCGCAACCGAAAGCGTCAATCTCCGAAAGCCAGAAGAGGGAAGTGAATTGACCGAGGGTGATTCAGTGAGCAAGCGCGAGATTCTCGCCGAGAAGCTGCGCAAACGCCGCGAGCGCAAAGAGCGCATGAAGAAGTTTCGTGCGATCAAAAAAGCCCGCCGCGCCGCGCGCGAAGCGACCGCCGCCAAGCTCGCCGCGCAGAATCCCACGAAGCCCGCGCCCTCGTCCGCAAAACCAGCGACAAATACCCTGCGAGCCGGCACCAAGCCCCCCGAAATTCTGAAACCGCAAGCCGCAAAATCCGCCGCCGCTCCCACTCCCGGCGAAATCGACAAAATGAAAAAGCGCGAAATCGACGCCCTGGAGCGCGACGTGGCCGACCTCAGCCGCCTCACCGCGCCCACCGGCGAACAGTCCGTCGAAATTCAACGCATTCGCCAGGAAGTGGACGAACTCAAGCGCGAGTTCTACATTCACCTCGGCGCTTGGCAACGCTTACTTCTCGCGCGCCATCCGCAGCGCCCGTACACCGACGATTACATCCGCCTGCTCTTCGAAAACTTCTCCGAAATCCACGGCGACCGCAATTTCGCCGACGATCCGGCGCTCATCACCGGCATGGCCAAATTTCACGGCCAGCCCGTCATGATCATCGGCAGCCAGAAAGGGCGCGATACCAAACAGCGTCTCGCCCGCAATTTTGGCCAAGCCAAACCCGAAGGCTACCGGAAGGCTCTGCGCGCGATGCATCTCGCCGCGAAATTCGGCCGTCCCATCATGGTTTTTGTGGATACCCCGGGCGCCTATCCCGGCGTGGACGCCGAAGAGCGCGGCCAAGCCGAAGCCATCGCGCACAATCTCCGCGAAATGTCGCGCCTTCCCGTGCCCATCATCATCGCCATCACCGGCGAAGGCGGCTCCGGCGGCGCGCTAGCCGTAGCCGTCGGCGACCGCGTCTATATGCTGGAAAATTCCGTGTACTCCGTCATTTCTCCCGAAGGCTGCGCGTCCATCATGTGGCGCGATCCCAGCAAAGCCGAAATCGCTGCCGAAGCGCTGAAAATCACCGCCCCCGATTTGCTCGAAATGAAATTAATTGACGAAATCGTTCCCGAGCCCGAAGGCGGCGCGCACAACGATCCCGAAGCCACCGCAAAAATGCTCGATCCCTTCCTCACGCGCGCGCTCGACGAACTCTCCCAACTTTCCCCGCGCGCGCTGGTGGACCAGCGCTACGAAAAATTCCGTCGCATGGGCCAGTTTTTCGCCTAAATCAAACACTAGATCAAAAATTTATGATATGAGTTGGCAGGCCCGCGCCAGATTTTCCAACGGAGAAATCCTATGTTCTGCCAATACTGCGGAAACCCGCTCGATGACGGCGCGCGCTTCTGCAAATCTTGCGGCAAACCCGTGTCCGCCTCGGTGGCGAGCGGGCCCCGCATCGTGGCGGCAGACCCCGCACAAGCTTTCCGTCATCACATTCGCGTCCTCGGTATCGTCTGGCTCGTGTACGGTGTTTTCGGAATTATCATGTCCATTTGGATTCTCGTCTTCAGTCACTATTTTCTCCCAGGCATGCAGGATCTGATGTCGCGCAGCGACACCCCCTTTCCGTTTCCCATCGTTCATTTCCTGCACGTGATCTACGCAATCTCTTCAGCCTTCGGAGTGGCGACGGGAATCCTCGGCGTCATTGCGGGCGCGATGCTGCTGCAAAAAAAGCCCGCTGCCCGAATCCTCGCCATCGTCGCCTCTTTCCTCAGCGTGCTCAGCTTTCCGTTGGGGACGGCCGCCGCCGTGTACACGCTGATCATACTGATGCCCTCAGAAGCGGCTCGCAATTACGAGTACCTCGCTTCGGCGCCTTGAAACGGCTTTCGCCGGGAATCTTCGGCCGCCTCGCAATCCTCCGCCTACGGCTTGACACTCCGTGCTGCATGTAGTCCTATTCGTCCGTCACGGATCGTCGCGGCGTTCCAGGAGGCAGCGATGCGGGGTCTCGGAATCTTGTGGGTTCTCTACGGCCTGCTGCGGCTCATCGGCGCGCTCGGGGTATTCCTCTACAGCAACGTCCTGGTGCTGATGTGGGGAGCGATAATCACCCGGGTGCCCAACGACATCGCCATGATGAATATGTTTCACCTTTTTCTTGTTTTCATCATCATTCTCGGAATCGTCGCCGGCGTCGTATCAATCATCGCCGGCCTGGGCCTGATGTCCAGCGGCGCATCGGCCCGGACCCTCGGCCTAGTCGCGGCCTTCTTCGGATTGACCAACGGCCCTCTCGGCATCGTGCTAGGCGCGTACACGCTGGTCGTCCTGGTTCCAGCGGCAGGCACGCGGAAGCCCTAGGCCACCCGAACTCGGCCCTAGGCTGTTCGCGTTACGTTCCCCATTGGAGCATTGAACACCTCCCAGCCCTGTTTCCATTGCCCTCCATCCCCCCGTGCTTTAGCTTCGATAGCAGGGGATCGAAATCCATGGCAGAAACGAGCACACCTCTTATGGACGAAATTTTTCGGCCTTACGAAAAGCTGGTTGAAATCACCATCCTCGGTAAGACGTTTCTCGTCCCCGAAAAAAATTCGCTGCTGCGTGCCTTCCAGTTCATCAGCCCGGAAACCATCCCCTATGGCCGCTTCTGCTGGAATCAGGAATGTCAGTACTGCAAAGTGAGCTGCCAGCTCTCGGACGACGATCAGGCGCGTCCCATCCTAAGCTGTAAATTCCTGGTGTCCGACGGCATGAATATTTCCGAGATGGCGCCCGAACTGGTCGGCTGCCTGCGCCGCAAACTAGGCGCCGCCGCGCAAAATAATCCCGCCACGCCGGCCGCGAACGCCCCATCAGAAATCCCCAAGCCCGATCACAAGCTAAGCCCGCAAAACGAAAAGCTAGAGCGCTAGCCCCCAAGGAACGGCGTCGCGCCACCGCCGTAATCCGGATTCAGCTGTTTTCTCCACGTCCTCCACGCATCCGCGGATCCTAGATCCCGCAACGAACTTGCGCCTCCAACGTGCCGCATGTCATCCTTCCCACTCGCTATTTCACTCCACGGAGATTCATAGATGCCGCTCTGCGATGGATGCGGTGCTCAGGTTGATGAAGGGCACATCCGTAGCCGTATCGAACGCCTCGAACACGCCACGCGCTTCCGGCCGATTCACATTCAAGCGCTTTTCCTGGCCGCCGCGCCGCCATCTCAACCAGACGACGACTTCTACCGCGCCGCAACGTCCACCAAACGTTCCGCAGCCTCCCAGTCATTCTTCGACGAAATCACCAAGTCCATCGGGCGCAACCCTGGCGACACCGCAGGCGAAGAATCCACTCTCGCAGAATTTCAGCGCCGCGGCTTCTATCTAGCCTATGTCGTCGAATGTCCAATCGAATCGCCGGAACAGCTGAATGCCGCCGTAACCAAGCTCGCACCCAGAGTCCTGCTGCGCGTCAACACTTCCTACAAACCAAAATTCGTCGCGCCAATTTCGCAAGCGCTGCAGCCGCTGATCGCGCTGTTTCAAAACAACTCCTGGGCCGACCGCTTGATCCTGCAAGACGGCGCACCGTTCGACGATCCCTCTTTCGGAGCCACGCTAGCCGATCGCCTGACCAAAGCCCTAGCTCATCACAGCTGACCTTGCGGAAACGCCATCGCGCGACTCCCGCCGCAAGCACAAAAATTGCGGTGTCGCGAGACGTACTCAAGCGCAAAAAGTTCCACAAATCTCAATAAATATTTTCCGCCGTTGCGCGCTATTTGAGCAACCCACCTGCCGTATCCGCCGTCCAACGCACTGGAGCTCCTCAGTGTTCACGCGATCGATTCTGACCTCGCGGGCTCAGTCACGCTGGTAGTTGGCCGATAGCTCTCATAACAAAAAAAATGCATGGACCTTCATCGCCGCGGGTGTGCCCGCGCGCGAAAAAGGCCTGCTCAAAAAAACAACGGAGGCATTGAGAAATGCGTATCAAGATAGGTCTGCTCGTAGCGGTGCTGGCGTTGCTGTCCCTGCCGGCGCTCGCGCAGAATGGCAATTCAGAAGTGTCCGCGAACTTCACCGGAAACTTCCAGAAGCAAGCGAATGGTTTCGGTGTGATTGACACCGCCACGGACTCCGGCGGATTCCTGGTGAACTATCGTTATCATTTCAATCGCTGGAGCGCTGTTGAGGCCAATTACGGCAATACGCTTTTTACGCAAGTCTATAATTCCGGCACCGTCACGCAAGCCCGCGTTCAGGAAGCCACCTTCGCCTACGTCTTCACTTTCGGAGTGGATCGCGAGGCGCGTTTCCATCCCTTCCTCGAAGCCGGCACCGGAGCATTGTTCTTTTCCCCAACCATCGCCGGTTCTACCGCCCCTGCGGTCAGCCAAAATCGGCCAGTGCTGCTTTATGGAGGCGGTGTCCAGTACAAGCTCACCCACCGTTTCAGCGTGCAGGCCGGATACCGCGGGCTTATCTATACCGCCGCTGACTTCTCGGTTCCCACGCAGGTCACCAATGCCAAGACCAATATGGCCGAGCCCTACGCAGGCGTTTCGTTTCGCTTCTGATTTATCCCTGTAACAACCACCCTGCCGCGGCGGTAGCCTGTGTTCAGACACAGTTTATCGCCGCGGATGTCCTTAGATTTCTAGAAGCCGCCAACCTCGACGCAACTCGATGCGGCGAAGAGCCTTGCGACCGCCCGCTCGCGATATGCTAGAATTCCCCTGTTTCACTCAGGAGCACAATGGAGCGTTCACATGAATGCTCGGCATAAATTCCTAATCGGATCAGGAATCATTATCGCGACGCTACTTGGCCTGGCGTATGTAGGCTTCACCCAAAGCAAGACTTATTACCACACGATCACGGAGCTTACGACGCTCAACGGCCCATCACTCCACCAGCGCATGCGCGTCTCCGGCAACGTCCGCGCCGGCTCAATCGAACACGTCTCCGGCCGCGTGGATTTCGTGCTCACGGAGCAGGGCAGGGACCTCCCGGTAAGCTACGTCGGCCGCGATCCGCTGCCGGATACATTCAAAGATGGCGCGCAAGCCCTGGTGGAAGGCAACCTGAAGCCGGACAATCATTTCGAGGCTCAGCAAGTGCAGGCCAAGTGCGCCTCAAAGTACGAAGCGGCTCCGGTAGGCACCACCCCGGCCGCGCCACAGCCGGGGCAAACCTCGACGGGCGCCGCCGCGCGACCTTCAGGAAATTAAGTTTCTTGGGAACTGAGAAAGCATCGCCGGAGAATCCGTGGATATTTTAGGCTCGTTTGCACTACTGCTCGCGTTCCTCGCCGCGGTTTACGCGGTTCTTGCGGGCACAGTAGGCATCATCACGCGCCGCACGCTGCTCACCAAGAGCGCGCGCAACGCCGGCATGGCCGTATTCGTCCTGGTGACGATCGCCGTCGCCTGCCTGGAATATTTTTTCTTCACCAACGATTTTTCCATCGTCTATATAGTCGAGCACAGCAATCGCGCCCTCCCCGGCTTCTACAAATTTGCCGCGCTCTGGGCCGGACAGGAAGGCTCGCTGCTTTTCTGGTCCTGGCTACTCTCGATCTACGCCTTCCTCGTGCTCTTCCTGAATCGCAAGCGCCATCCGGAACTGATGCCCTACGTCGGCGTAGTGCTAGCCGGCATCCAGACTTTCTTCCTCACGCTCAATAATTTCGTCGCCACGCCCTTTCGCGTCCTCGCCGGTCCCGACGGCGCCGGCGTGATGCACTTGGCAAAAATGTCCGAAGGCCACGGCCTCACGCCGCTACTGCAATATCCCGAGATGGTGATTCACCCGCCGATGCTCTATCTCGGCTACACCGGTTTCTCGGTGCCGTTCGCGTTTGCCCTCGCCGCGTTACTCGGCCGCTACCCTGGCGAAAAATGGATTCACATCACCCGCCGCTGGACGATGATCGCCTGGTGCTTCCAAAGCATCGGCATCCTTCTTGGCGCGCACTGGGCTTACGCCATGCTCGGCTGGGGCGGTTACTGGGCCTGGGACCCGGTTGAAAACGCCTCGCTTCTCCCGTGGATCACCGGCACGGCGTTTCTGCATTCCGTGATGATGCAGGAAAAGCGCGGCATGATGAAAATCTGGAATGTCTGGCTGGTCTTCACCACTTTCATGCTCTGCATTCTCGGCACGATGCTCACCCGCTCCGGCGTAGTCAGCTCCGTGCACGCGTTTGCGCAATCTTCCATCGGCAGCTGGTTCGTCGGCTTCCTGATCATCACTTTCGTAGTCTGTTTCGCGGCGTACTGGAAAAATCGCGACTACCTGCGCAGCGATAATCAGCTTGATTCGCTCGTCTCCCGCGAATCCAGCTTCCTGTTCAACAATCTCATTCTCCTCGCCGCCTGCTTCGCGGTGCTGTGGGGCACGCTCTTCCCGGTGCTCTCCGAATGGGTGCAGGGAAGCAAGATCAGTGTCGGCGCGCCCTTTTTCAACAAAGTAAACGTCCCGATCGCGCTCTTCCTGCTGTTGCTCACCGGAGTCGGCCCGCTGCTAGCCTGGCGCAAAACTTCTTTCGACGCGCTTAAACGCAATTTCGCGTGGCCTTTTGGCGGCGGCTTGATTGCCGGAATCATCGGTTTCATATGGGGCTTCCGCGATATTTATTCTCTGCTGTGCCTGATCCTCGGCGTCTTCGTCACGCTCACCATCGCCTCCGAATTTTTCCGCGGCGCCCGTGTAATCTCCGCTCGCGACGGCACGAATATCTTCACCTCGATGGGCGAGCTGACCATGCGCAACACCCGCCGCTACGGTGGCTACGTCATCCACTTCGGCATGGTGCTGATCTTCATCGGCATCGCCGGCACCCCATTCAACAAAGACCTGCAAAAAGAAATGGGCGTAGGCGAATCGCTGCGCATCGGTCCCTACACGATCATGTGCCAGACTTTTGATCACCTCGATAACGCCAACTACGAATCCGACCGCGCCACGCTGGAAGTTTTCAAGAACGGAAAATCAGACATGCTGCTCTTTCCCGAACGCCGCCTCTTCCACGCCAGCCAGGTAACGGAAACCATGGTCGCGATTCAATCCTCCCCGCTGCGCGACCTTTACGTCGTGTACGCAGGCCGCAGCCCCGAAGACGGCAAGCCCGTAATCCACGCGTATCTGCTGCCGCTGATCAAATGGATATGGTTCGGCGGAATCGTAGTAGTCCTAGGCACCGGCCTCGCATTGTTGCCGAATCGCCGCACCGCTCTGGTCTTGCGCCCCGCCACGGAAAGATCCTGGGCCGACACACTCGCCGAAGCCACCCCTGCAATCGGCGCAGTAGCGCGCAGGGTAGAAGGCCACGACTAACATGATCAAGACGCGCACAAATGAACGCGAGCCACAGAAGTTTCTCTCTCGGTGTCCTCAAAGCCGTTTCTCTGCGTCCTCTGCGCTAATTTTTGCCTTTCGCGCGGTAAGCCTTGCCGCGGTCCTGGCGATAAGCGCCGCTTCGCCCGCGCGAGCCCAAGAAACTCCGCGCGGCAAGGCGCTCGGCAAACGTGTCCTCTGTATGTGCGGCGGCTGCGAAGATTCCGCCGGCCTCTGCAATCATCCCGGAGGCACGTTCTCCGGCCCCTGTGAAACCGCCCGCGGCATGCAAAAAGATCTCGACGCCCACGTAACCCGCGGTGAATCTGACGACCAAATCCTCCAAGCCATGGTCGAACAATATGGCCCCACCGTGCTGGTCGAGCCGCCGAAAAAAGGTTTCGATCTGCTGGCATGGATCATGCCCGTCGCGGTCCCGCTGATCGCGCTCGTCCTAGTCTGGGCAGTGGTCCGCCGTTGGCGCCACAACGCCACGCTCGCTCCAGCCGGTGGCCCGCAAGTAAGCGCCGAATTCCTGGCCCGCGCGCAACAGGAATCCGGAAGGGAACCAGGAAGTGAGCACAATGAGTAGCGTAGACATCGCGGTAGCCTGCGCCCTGCTCGCCGCGCTCGTGATCTATTTCATCTTCGGCGTCAGGCCCGAAGCCTCCGACGATACGCCCCATCGCACCAAACTCGACCAGCTGATGGAACGCCGCGACGCCATCTACGAAAATCTGCGCGACCTGCGCTTCGAATTCCGCGCCGGCAAATTTTCAGAACAGGATTACGAGGAAATCAAGCAGTCGCTGGAAGTCGAAGCCGCGCGCGTGCTCGCCGACATGGATCAACTCACCGGCGGCGCTCCCACGCCGGCCACGCGCCAAGCCTCGACCAGACTCACAACCGCGGAAAAGGTGCGCCAATCATGAATCGCCGCTTTGCCATCTTTCAAGTGCGCGCAAAAATCGCCACGCATCGCAGCGGGGCAATTCTCGCAACGCTGCTTCTGGTGATCGCCGCCGCAGGCGCGACCACCGCAACAGCCGGCACACTCAACGGCACGGTAAAAAACGGCACCACGGGCCAAGTAGCCGCCGGCGCGGACGTGATCCTCATCCAGCTCCAAGGCGGCATGCAACCAGTAGCCAACACCAAGACCGACGCGCAAGGTCAATTTCACTTCGACAATCCCCAACTGGGCACCGGCCCCATGCTCGTCCGCGTAGTCTATAAAGGCGTGAACTACCACGAGCCCATCACGCCCGGAAAAATGACCGCGACGATCGAAGTTTTCGAGCCCACCAACGATCCCAAATCATTCAACATCGCCAATCACGCCATCATTCTGCAGCCAAACGGCGCGGACCTGATGGTCGGCGAAGAATATATGATCGCCAATAAAACCCGGCCGCCCCTCGCCTTCTATCGCGCCGATGGCTCGTTCGATTTCACGCTCCCCGATGGCGCCGATTTCAATCAAGCCTCCGCCTGGGGCTCCTCCGGCATGCCAGTGGTGCAGGGCACGATAGACAAAGGCAAAAATAAAATGGCTATCGCCTTTCCGTTCCGTCCCGGCGAAAGCGGCGTGCGCCTCTCGTATAAAGTTCCCTACGCGGGCAATCACATCACACTGCACAACGTCTCGCCCTATTCCAGCGAGCGCCTGATCATCGCCGCGCCGCCCACGGTGCAAATTTCCGGAGCCGGAATCACTGCCGCGGGACAGGACCAAGGCTTCAACGTTTACATGCGCGACAACGTAGCCGCCAATGCGCCGGTAGAAATCAGCGTCTCCGGCACAGCGCCGATGCCGTCGGCGTCGCAACAAGGCGGCGGTGGCCCGGCGGGAGCTTCGAGTGCGGCGAGCGGCGGAGACAATTCGCAAAATCCCTCCGTAAACTCACGCGCCGATGATGGCGCGGGCGACGCACCATCGGCCAGCGCCACCACCGTCCCCGCGCGTCTCGACAGTCTGAAATGGATTCTCACAGGAGGCTTCGTTTCCATCTTCATCCTGGGCTTCGCCTATCTCTGGCTGCGTCCGCAACCCGCCACGGCGCCCGACGGCGCATGGACCACGGAAGCCGACGTCCCATCCCCGCGCCCCGCGAAGAAATCCGCAGCGCGTCCCGCGCAGCAGTCCGCAAGCTACGCGTCAGCAGCAGATCCGGCGCCGCAGGCACGCGTCGCCCCAAACGCGCCGTCCTCCGCAGCCCAGGCCTCGCGCGGCGCGATAGAAACCATCGCCGCTGTTGACAACCAAGTCCAAGGCAGCCTCGACGATCTAAAAAACAATATCTTCCGCCTCGAACTCCGCCGCCAGGCCGGCACCATCAGCGAAGACGATTACGCCCGCGAACGCGCCCGCGTAGAAAAAGCCCTCCGCGATCTGGTGCAAGGCTAGGCGCCGCGCATTGCCCGTGCCCGCGACGCAAACGCCAGCCATTCCCGCTTCCATCGGCATCTCGTTCCACAACGTCGAAAAACGTTTCGGCTCGTTAGCCGCACTCCGCGGCGTCTCGCTCGAAATCCGCGCCGGCGAGTTCGTCGCGCTTCTCGGACCGAACGGTGCAGGGAAAACCACGCTCCTGCGCATGGCCGCCCTGCTGATGAATCCCACGCGCGGCTCCGTGCAATTCACAAATGGTCCAGTGGTTGTCAGCGACCGCGTCCGCGCGCAAGCATTTGTTATCAGGCCCAAGCACGTGATCGGCCTCGTCGGCCACAGCACGCTGCTCTACGACGAATTAACCGCCGCCGAAAATCTCACGCTCTTCGCACGCCTCTATGCTCTCGACCAAATTGCGGACGCCGCCGCCACTGCGCTCGAAGATTGCGGCCTCGCCACCCGCGCCGGAAGCCTGGTGCGCACATTTTCTCGCGGCATGCGCCAGCGCCTGGCCATCGCCCGCGCGCTTTTGCATCAGCCCAGCGTGATCCTGCTCGACGAACCCGCCGCCGGCCTCGATCGCCAGGGCCTAGCATGGTTCAGCGCCCGTCTAGCGCGCCTAAAGACCGACGGCTGCACCGTGCTAATGAGCACCCACGCCCGCAACGAATCGCTAGACCTAGCCACCCGCGCCGTCGCGCTAGCAGGCGGCAGAGTCGACAAGGATAGCGGCACAAGTGGCGATCCGCGCGCACTACTCGGCGCCCTGCGGGCGGAGGCCTAAGGTTCTTGCGCGCCCACAACAACACGATGTCATCCCGAACGCGGTCCCGCGCTTTTTTCTTCGCGCCGCAGTTTGGCGCGCGCGGGACGCAGCAAGGGATCTGCTTTTGACTACCATGCGCGCCGCCGCAATCGTCCTGGCCAAAGAACTCCGCCTTGAATTCCGCACGCGCGAACTCCTCACCGCCACGGTAATTTTTGCGCTCGTCGTAGTAGTCCTGTTCAGCTTCGCCTTCGACCCCACCGCCGCCGAATCCCGGCGCTACGGCCCCGGCCTGCTGTGGATCGCATTCCTGTTCGCCGGCTCGCTGATGCTCAATCCATCCTTCGCGCGCGAACAAAACAACGAAACTCTCGATGCCCTGCGCATGGCCCCCATCTCCAATTTCGCAATCCTCCTGGGGAAAATTCTGGCCAATTTTATTTTTATGTCTCTGGCCGAAGTGATCCTAGTCCCGGTCTTCGCGGTCCTCTACAATCTCTCGCTAGCAGGCATCGTCTGGCGCCTGATTCTCGTCCTGGTGCTCGGCACGCTCGGCCTCACAGTCACGGGCACCGTGTTCTCCGCGATTTCCGCCCACGCCCGCATGCGCGAACTCCTCCTCCCGCTGCTCCTGCTCCCGTTGCTCACGCCGCTGCTGATCGCCGCGGTGGAATCTACAGCCTCGCTCTTCGCCGAGCAGCCTGCGCTCGACCGCACGTGGCTCGCGTTCCTGGCTGGATTTGATATTGTGTTTCTGACGGCTTCTTGGCTTTTGTGCGATCATCTTTTGGAAGAATGAAGCGTGACGAATAAAAAGTGACGACTGATGCCCCGCAGCATCGCTTTGCGTCAGCATCAAGGAAAAGGCCGCAGCGAATGAAGGCACGTTTCGCAATCACCGCGCTCGTCGCCCTGCTAATCTTCTGCGCAGGCTATGCCGCCCTGTTCATCGCGCCGGACGAAGCCACCATGCACGCCGTCCAGCGCATCTTCTATTTCCACGTCGCCAGCTGGAACGCCATGTTCTGCGCCTTCTTTGTCGCCTGCTACGCCAGCGTCGCCTACCTCGTCACCGGCAAACGCAAATGGGACGCCCTTGGCGTCTCCGGCGTCGAAGTCGGCGTAATGTGCTGCACGATTGGCCTGATTACCGGCCCGCTCTGGGCGCGTCCTGTCTGGGGCATCTGGTGGACCTGGGACGCGAAGCTCACCTCCACCTTCATCCTCTGGCTGCTGTTCATCGCCTACCTGCTCCTGCGCGGCCTGGTAGAAGATCCAGAAAAGAAAGCCTCTCTCTCAGCCGTCTTCGCAATTTTCGCCTCTCTCGACATCCCGCTGGTCTATCTGGCGAATCGTTTGTGGCGCACCCAGCATCCACAACCTGTGATAGCGGGCGGCCCAGGCTCAGGCCTGGATCCCACGATGAGCAAAGTCCTGCTGCTTTGCCTCTTCGCCGTCTTTTGCGTGATGATATTGGTGCTCGTGGATCGTTACCGGCTGGAGCTGCTGCGCAACGAAGCCGCAGAGCTCCGTTACGAAATCGAATCGCGAGGGCTTGATGCATCAAACGGCCAAGAAACCCCCGCGCTGCAAAAAGGGGCCCAATGAAGAACTTCGAATTCCTGTTCACCGCCTGGATGGTCGTCTGGGCCGTATTTTTCGTTTATGAAATCAGCGTCGCGCGGCGCATCGCGCAAACCCGCGAAGAAATCGAACGCCTGAAACAGCAATTGCAGCAGCGCTAGCATTGGCAACAAGAGGTGCACGATGGCCGACCCCAAAAAAATCGCAGTGGTGCTCTTCCAACTCGGCGGCCCCGATAGCCAGGCCGCGGTCGAACCATTCCTCTACAATCTTTTCTGCGATCCAGATATCATCAATTTTCCCGGCGCCTTCCTGGCCCGCAAACTCATCGCCAAGCTCATCTCCACCACGCGCTCCAAAGTTGTCGGCCAACATTACATGGAAATCGGCGGCGCTTCTCCCATTCGCCGCCTAACCGAACAACAAGCCCGCGCCCTCCAAGTCGCTCTCAAGCCACACATTTCCGCCCGCACCATCGTCGCCATGCGCTACTGGCATCCCAACACTGCTGAAGCGATTGCCGCGCTAGACGGCGAGCCGTACGACGAGCTAGTCCTGCTGCCGCTCTATCCTCACTATTCTTTCGCGACCACCCGCAGCAGCCTCAACGAATGGAATCGCCAGTACAAACCCAAAACGCCCGCAAAAATCATCGATCACTTCTACGATCACCCCGACTACATTGCGGCCATCGTCGAACGCATCAACAGCGTCCTGGCAGAAATAAAACGACCCGACGAGATCCACCTGGTATTCAGCGCCCACGGCCTTCCGCTCGCTCTAGTCGGAAAGGGCGATCCCTACCCAAAACAAATCGAAGAGACCGTACAAATGGTCCGCGAGCTCGGCGCATGGCCCAACCCCCACGAGCTCTGCTACCAGAGCAGAGTCGGCCCGCAAAAGTGGCTGCAACCATCGCTAACCACTACAATCGAGCAGATGGCGCACAGCGGCATCAAACGCATGCTGGTAATTCCCATCTCATTCCTGACCGAGCACATCGAAACTCTGCACGAAATTAATGTCGAAGCCCGCGAAGAAGCGGAATCGCTCGGCATAACCGAGTTTCGCATGATGCCCGCGCTCAACGATTCGGCACTGCTCATCCGCGCCCTCGCCGACCTGGTCCTTCGCTCCGTCGGGATGCGCAGCGGCGTAGCCTCGCTCGCTTCGTAAGCCGCCACCAGCAACGCCGCCGGTCCGTTCAATTCCGCAAGCGCTAAATACGCACAGAAAATATCAGTCGAGAAACTCTTGACACAGCCATCCGCAAATCATATAACCCAATGTTGATTAGCAACATCATGATACGGGAATTCTAGACTCATAGATTTTCGTTTGCAGTAACAGTAGTCAACGGGCCTATGGCAGAAATTCCGGAAGGGAAGTCGGGTCAAGCCGCACCGTCGCCTGTAGCGTCGGGAGCGGTCGCATCCCAGTCGCCGGAAGGGCACGCATCGGCAAAAGCCATCAACACCGGTCGCCGTAGAATTGTCTGGGCACTTATTTGGGGATACCTGGGCGTCAACTTCCTGATGTTCCTCCGTTTCTTCTTTCCCCGCGCGCTGTACGAACCTAACACCGTCTTCAATATCGGCTTCCCGGCGGATTTCAGCCTTGGCATTGACCAGCGCTACCTGATGACCAATCGCGTCTGGGTCGTCCGCGAACCCGATCGCCTCTTCGTGATCTACGCCCGGTGCACGCACCTCGGCTGCACGCCCGAATGGAAGCCCGCGGAAAATAAATTCAAATGCCCCTGCCACGGCAGCGGCTACGACAGCGAAGGTGTCAATTTCGAAGGGCCCGCGCCGCGTCCCATGGACCGCGCCAACGTAATGCTTGACCCCACGGGAAAAATTTCCGTGGATACCAGCCGGCTCTACGTGGACGATCCCCGCGCCGGCGTCAACCATTTCAACGATCCGGGGGCTTTTCTGAACGTTTAACGCAGCAGGCGCGGCAAAGCTTTTTTATTTCAGCAAAAGCAGCAAGCAGCACAGGCCACGTAGGTTTGGGTTCGGAAGAGGTAACACCGGATGCCTGAAGAAAACGGCGGCAGCAAAGACAACAAGACCAGCGTCCTGGAAAAGGTCCAGGCCGACGCTGCCGCGCTGCGCGAAACGCTCAAAGAAAAGACCAAGCAGCAGGTTGACGGGCTGAAAGAGCCGGAGAAGACCCAGCTCTATCGCTCCATGTTTCGCGTGAAGCACGACGACGAGCCGCGTAACCGCGCCCTCAGCGTCCTCTCCAACGTTTTCTTCCATCTGCATCCCGCCAAAGTCAATCGCGACGCTACCAAATACAATTTCACCTGGGGCATGGGTGGCATCACTTTCTACCTGTTCATCGTCCTCACTTTTACGGGCGTGCTGCTGATGTTTTATTACCACCCGACTAAAGTGCAGGCCTTCCGCGACATTCTCTATCTCGAAAACGACGTACCCTTCGGCAAGCTCCTGCGCAACATGCACCGCTGGGCCGCGCACTTGATGATCATCGCCGTCTGGCTGCACATGTTCCGCGTGTTCATGACCGGCTCCTACAAGCGCCCCCGCGAATTCAATTGGTGTGTTGGCGTGCTCCTCATGGTTTTGACGATGCTCCTCAGCTTCACGGGATATTTGCTCCCGGACGATCAGTTGGGATTCTGGGCCGTCACCGTCGGCACGAACATGGCCCGCGCCACGCCATTCTTAGGTCACGAAGGCCCATTAGGCGGCCTGCTCGGCATGACGCCGTACAATGACGTCCGCTTCGCGCTATTAGGCGGCTCCATCGTGGATGCTAACGCCCTGCTGCGCGCCTACATTTGGCATTGCATCGCCATTCCGCTGATCGTTTCCATATTCCTAGGCGTTCATTTCTGGCGCGTCCGCAAAGACGGCGGCATCTCCGGCCCAGCTCCAGTAATGTTAGAAAGCGAAATCAAAGAAGAGCGCAACCCGCGGCCAGTAGTCCTAAGGCCCAGTGGCATGAGTCAGCACGATAAATGATTCCGTAACGCACGCGCTTTGCAGGTGCAGTGGAATTTGCAGCGGCGGTCTTCAGACCGCCAGCCTTTGTCTCGGTTCTGAATTGGTAAGGGCGCTGCTTGCTGCGCCCGCTTTTGACGCTGTCTTTGACTTTGAAGTTGCCTTAGTTTCGATTTTCGTACTCGTAGGAGCGCATCGGATGGATTGGCATCAAATCTGGGAAATCGCCTCCGCGCCGGACAACGTGCCCATCGTGGCCATGTTGTTCCTGATCCCGTTCTATCTGTGGTACGCGCTGAAGCAAGGCATCGAAAACGACAAACTGATCGCCATCCTGGAATCCGACTCCAACCTTGCCAAAACGAAATACCGCAAAACGCAAGACTGGGACCCGACGTGGGAGCGCGAAGTCCACACGTGGCCCTACCTGATGCGCATGGAATTTCTGGTAGCGATCATCGTCACGGTCCTGCTGATGGTCTGGTCGCTCACGCTCAACGCGCCGCTAGAAGAGCCTGCCAACCCGAATGTCACGATGAATCCGGCGAAAGCCCCGTGGTATTTCCTCGGCCTGCAGGAAATGCTGGTGTACTTCGATCCTTGGATTGCGGGCGTCGTAATGCCCACGCTCGTAATCGTCGGCCTAATGGTCATCCCGTACATTGACGCGAACCCGCTCGGCAACGGCTACTACACCTACAAGCAGCGCCGCTTCTCCATCTGGACCTTCATGTTCGGCTTCGTCGGCCTTTGGGTCCTGATGATCGTGATCGGCACCTTCATCCGCGGCCCCGGATGGATGTGGTTCTGGCCAGGAAAAACCTGGGACGCTGAACGCGTGGATTACGCTGTGAACCGCAACCTCGATCAGGTTTTCGGCATTGACGGCTCGTGGTTCTCTGCCATTTTCCACATGTCGAAAGATCAAGGCGCGATCTGGGCCCGCGTGGTTTTCGGCGTCTTCCCGCTGATCGCGTTCTTCGTCATCGCGGCAATCCTGGTTCACTGGATCTGCATGCGCACCGATTTCAGCCGCAAGATTTACCAACGCATGAGCCTGGTGCAACTCGTAACCATGTACACGTTTCTGATCCTGATGTTCTCGCTGCCGCTCAAAATTTTGCTGCGCCTGGTTTTCACAATTAAATACGTCTGGGTGACGCCGTGGTTCAGCATATGATCCCGCGAAAGTCGCGGGATCGTTCCCGCCGCACCATCGCGGGAACAATATCGCGCTATGGGCCTCTTGCAATTTCACTGAAGAAGGAGATTCTTGGTGCCTGATCGTTCTCCAGAAGCCGGTCCCAACGATCCGATCAAGAGCAGTTCCTTCGCCTTCCCGCTTTTGATCGCCTCGCTCCTTCTGATGCTCACAGTCGCCTGGTCCTTCTATGTCGAATTCTACGGCCTGCAACCCTGGCGCGAATATCAAAACCGCTTCGCCAAATCCTATTCCACCTACCTCGCGAAGGAAGTCAAAGTCCAAAAGCAGAACGAAGCCACGGTGTACGCCTCCGCCGATTACAAAGCCCTGCTGGCAAAAGTTGACGCCGCCGAAAAAGCCGCGAAAGTTCAAGACGACCAGATCGCCAAGCAGATCGCGCTCCTCGACGATCAGCGCGCCGCCCTAGGCGACGCCTTCAAAGACGCCCGCGGCAAAATCGGTTCGCTCGTCTATCAGTACGAAGTCACGCCTGCATCCAACAAGTCGGCCAAAGCTTCCGCGAAGAAAGAACTGGAAGACGCCGAAACCGGGAAGAGCATCACCTGGAAAGTGGATTGGCCGCTAGGCGATGGCAAAATTCAAAAAGACAAGCCCTTCACCGGCAACGAGCTCAACGACGTTTTCACTGGCATCATCGCCCAGCGCGCCGCACTCGTAGGCCAACGCGGAGACGTGGACAAACCCGCGAAAGAAGCCCGCGACGCGCTAAGTCAATACGCTTCCGAACACTTGCCCGGTCTCAGTTCGACGTCGCTCGAACTTCTGCAGCACTCCATGCGCGATTTTGATGCGCGCATCATTCAGATCAACGTAAATCCCCCAGGCGCATCGCTCAATAATCTCGGCGGCGCAGGCCTCGTGGACCGCTGCCAGTCCTGTCACGTCGGCACGGAAACTCGCTACGTTCCTGCCCAAGTAACGCTAACCAAAGCGGACCTCGGCTTCTCGAAAAGCAAAGACGCGCCCTACACCAGCCATCCCGACCTGCTGCTTCTCGAAGCTCATCCGCTCGAAAAGTTTGGCTGCTCGCCCTGTCACGGTGGCAATGGCCGCGCCGTAAACTCCGTCGAGCGCGGGCACGGCCGCTACGAACACTGGCTCTACCCGCTCTACTATCCCGAAAATTACAACGCCGGATGCCAGCAGTGCCATTCCTTGGACATGGTCACCGAGCACGCGCCCGTCCTGAACGAAGGCAAGCAGCTCTATCGTCAGAAGGGCTGCATTGGCTGCCACCGCTTCCAGGGTTTCGACAATCAAGACGAGCAGCTCGTGAATGCGCGCCAGCAAATCCTCGCGCTCGCGAAATCCAAATCCGACGACTTGCTTGAAATTCCGCGCCTGCAAAAACTCGGCGACACGGCCGCCACCAACGCAGCCGCAGAAGCCTTCAACGCGCAAGCGACCAACCTCACCGTGGACATTGCGCGCATGGATGCCACCAGCGAATCGCTTGAGCAGCGCAGCCACGATCTTCTTCAAGAAATAAAAAAGGTTGGCCCGGACCTGAAAGAAGCGCGCCAGAAACTTCGCAAAGAGTGGATCCCGTACTGGATCGGCCACACCACAGAGTTTCGTCCCACCACGAAAATGCCACAGTTCCGTATGTCGCAGGACGAAATCCAGGCCATCTCCGCCTTCATCTGGCAGGATTCGCTCCCCGGCCCAGCCATCGAAAAACAAGCGCCCGGAGATGCCGCACACGGCAAGGACTTGCTCAATGAGCGCGGCTGCCTTGCTTGTCACGCGATCGGCGAAGGCGCAAACGCTGTTGGCGGCACGTTCGCCGCGAACCTCAGCCGCGTCGGCGAAAAAGAAAATTATGATTATCTCGTTCGCTGGGTCCACAATCCGCGCCAGCGCACGCGCCCCTACTGCCCCTACGAGAAAAAAGATCTCGGCCCGGAAGATTACGCGAAACACAATCTCCCGTACGTTTTCGATCTCGATCACTCGCGCTGCCCCAACGACGGCCACGAACTGCTCGTTCAGCAGCCGACCATCATGCCCAGCCTGCGGCTCTCTGACGCAGACTCGCGCGATATCGCCAGCTTCCTGATTACCCAAAAGCACGCCGACGCCACCTATGCCGCCGCGAATTACCTGGACGATCCGCAAATGGCCGCTAAGGGTAAGGATCTCGTCCGACATTACGGCTGCGCCGGATGCCATGAAATCAGCGGTCTCGAAGACGAAGGCCGCATCGGCACAGAGCTGACCAACGAAGGCAGCAAGCCCATCGAGCGCCTCGATTTCGCGCTCTGGACCGAAGACGCCAAGCGCGGCGAACAGCCCGTGTTCAATGCCGACGGCACATACGCCCTGAAACCCTACACGCGCGACGGCGAAAAAATCGCCTGGTTCGATCCCAAAGGTTTCTTCGAGCACAAGCTGGAAAATCCCGCGCTCTACGACCAGGGAAAATATCACGCGAACCCGATGGATGCCTTGCGCATGCCCAAGCCCAACCTGCAATCGCAGGATGAAGTCCAGGCGCTCGTGACCATGCTGCTCGGCAGCACTGATCCCACCCTGCCGCCCGAATACATGTACAAGCCCGCCGATCGCAGGAAATACATTCAGGACGGCTGGTGGATCGTCACCAAATATAATTGCATCGGCTGCCATCAGATTGACGTCGGCCAAAAATCCGTGCTGCAGACCTTGCCGATGTATCAAGGCGATCAGAAAGGCAATCTGCCGCCGGTCCTGACCACCGAAGGCGCGCGCGTCAATCCCGAGTGGCTCCGCGGCTTCCTCGCGAATCCCGCACTCAGCACCACCGACACCAATCGCAACGGCGTCCGCCAATATCTGCAAGTGCGCATGCCCACGTTCTCGCTTTCGAACGATGAAATTCGCAAGCTCACTTTATTTTTCGAAGCCATGTCCGCACAGCCCGACCCGTTCATTCCGCCGAAGGTCGAGCCACTCAACGATGCCGAGCGCGCCATGGCTCNCGGCCTCTTCACCAGCCCGGCCGCTCCGTGCTTGAAATGCCACATGACTGGCAACGAGGCGCACGACAAAAACGCTTCCGCGCCGAATTTCCTGCTCGCGCACGAGCGCCTGCAGCCGGCTTGGACCGCCCGCTGGATCACCGATCCCGCGAAAATTATTCCCGGAACCGCCATGCCCTCGGGCCTCTTCCGCAAGGAAGGCGACGTCTGGGTCTTCGCCGGCCCCACGCCCGGTGCCATGCAGAATTATCACGGCGATCAAGCCGACCTCCTGGTGCGTTACATGTTCACCCTGACGCCCCAAGAGCAAGCCGCACTTACAGGCCGGACGCCCTCAAGCAGCAACATCAGTAGCGGCCCGGCAGGGAAGCAGTCCGGCGGAAAATAAGTAGCGCCGGAGTCCCGCCGGCGCTTCGCGCTCGACGTTGGTTTTGAATTGGTAGGGGCGCTGCTTGCTGCGCCCCAACTTGCCAGCGAGTGAGCATCACCGAGTCCTGCAGTTGCCGTTGAATTTGTAGCGGCCAGCTTCAGCTGGGTGCCTTTGACGTTGCCTTTCGTATCGGACCAGAAATCGCGCACCCTCGGTGCTCGATCTTGTTAGAATACGCAGTTCCGCCAAGGAGGAATTTTCCAACATGAATCACAGATTCTCGCACCTAGCTCTCGCCGCCCTGATGGCCCTCGCCATCACTGGCTGCGGCAGCAAAGAAAGCGCTCCAACCGCCGAGCAGCCCGCAGCCACCAACGCGCCCGCCGGAAAGACGGTGGACGCCACCACCACCGGTTCCGTAACCGGAACAGTAACCCTCGACGGCAAAGCCGTTCCAGAAAAACCCATCAACATGAGCGCCGAGCCATATTGCCAGAAAGCGAATTCAGGCCCAGTCGTACCGCCCACGGTGGTAACGGACGATAAGGGCGACCTAGGCAACGTCGTAGTCTTCGTGAAAGACGGTCTGGGCGACTACGTCTTCACTACGCCCACGGATTCCGTCCCACTAGCGCAGAAGGGCTGCATGTATTCACCGCACGTCATCGCCGTTATGGCCGGTCAAACTTTCGAAGTGAAGAACGACGACCAGACTACNCACAACATTCACCCCATGCCGAAAGACAATCGTGAGTGGAACAAGTCGCAAGCTCCCGGCACCTCGCCCATCGACGACTCCTTCGCCCGCCCCGAGCTAGCCATCCCGGTGAAGTGCAACGTCCATCCCTGGATGAAGAGCTACATCTTCGTCTTCAAGAATCCCTACTACGCCATCACCGGCAAAGACGGTTCCTTCGAACTGAAGAACCTGCCCCCCGGCACCTACACCATCGAAGCGTGGCAGGAGAAATATGGCACCCAGGACCAGACCGTAACCATCAGCCCCAAAGAGTCGAAAACAGTCCAATTTAAATTCAACGTCGCTGCCCCTGCAGCGCCACCAGCAGACTAGTCCAAGCATCAAAGGTCTGGACGGTCGCTTCCCGCAGCATGGCGCGGCACCGAAGCCTTTGTATCTGTAGGGGCGGGTCTCAGACTCGCCCTCTGCAGCGGCACGGCGACGCGGCAAGCATGAATTACCGCTCCGAGTGTGTTAGGTTATTTTCTGAAAAATATGCCGGAAATCTCCCCAACCGAATCCGCAATCACCCCCGGACTCCACCGATTCGCCTTCGCTACCTCCACCGCCACCGTCCTGCTCCTGATGGCCGGTGCCCTGGTCACCAGCAACGATGCAGCCGACTCCGTCCCCGACTGGCCGCTAGCCTACGGAAAAATTATCCCGCCGCTAGTAGGCGGCATCCGCTACGAATACGCGCACCGCGTAATGGCCGGAACAGTCGCAATCCTCACGCTGGTACTGGCGATCCTGCTAGCCCGCGGCGGCTCCCGTTTCCTGCGCAATCTAGGCTTCACGGCACTCATACTCGTAATAGCTCAAGCAGTCCTGGGCGGCATGCGCGTCCTCTTCCATAACCCAGCGCTCACCGCCACCATCCACGCCATCCTCGCGCAAATTTTCTTCGTCACAGTAGTCAGCCTGAGCCTTTTCACCAGCCAGTGGTGGAACAGCGATCCACCCAGACTCGACGACCCAGCCTCACCACCGCTGCGCACGCTCTCAGCCATCACCGCCGCAGCCATATTCGTGCAACTAATTCTCGGCGCAGGCTTCCGCCACGGCGCATTCCAGGTCCTTCCGCACATCATCGGCGCATTCGTCGTTCTGTTCCTCGCCATCTGGACCGCCCGCACCGTACGCGTCCGCTTCGGCACAGTAAAACATCTCCGCCGCTGGGGCATCCTCCTCACGTCCTTCATCGGCACCCAATTCCTGCTGGGCATCGCTGCCTACTGGGCAGTCGTCCAGGAAATCAAAGCCCAGCAACCCACCACCACCTACGTGATACTCACAGTCGCCCACGTTCTGGTTGGCGCGCTCACCCTGGCCGCCAGCGTAGTCCTGGCGCTTTCTGCCTTCCGCGCCATTCGCGGAAATGCTACAGTCTCCGCCGGAACCAAAGTTTCGGGCTCGCGCGCCGAGGGTTCGCGCGCATGAGCGTTAGCAGCATGAACACGATGAGCACGACGTTGAACATGCGCCCAACGGACACCACGCCATGAGCAGCAACCCCCGCGCCGAAGCCATCGCAGCATACGATAAGCCTTGGGCCTACATCGTTCTCACCAAGCCAGACGTCACCTTCCTGGTCGTAATCACCACGGTTGCGGGCTTCTACCTCGGCAGCACCGGCCCCATGGAATGGGCGCGCCTCATGAACACGCTCTGCGGCACGCTACTCGTCGCCGGAGGCACCGCCGCGCTCAACCAATACGTCGAACGCCACATGGACAGCGTAATGCGCCGCACCGCATCGCGCCCGTTACCGCTGGGAATTCTGCAGCCCAAAGAAGTCCTGCTCTTCGGCGTTGCCACCATAATCGCCGGTACAATCTGGCTAGCCCTCGCCGTAAACGCCCTCGCGGCTTCGATCGCGCTCGTCACCAGTGTCTCCTATCTCGGCGCCTACACTCCGCTCAAGACGCGCACCACCCTAGCCACTGCGGTAGGCGCCATCCCGGGCGCGCTACCGCCGCTGATCGGCTGGGCCGCAGCCAGCGGGTCGTTATCGGCAGGCGCGTGGATCCTATTCGCAATTCTGTTTTTCTGGCAGTTCCCGCATTTCATGGCCATCGCCTGGATGTACCGCGAAGATTACGGCCGCGCTGGAATCCTCATGCTCCCAGTGGTAGATCGCAGCGGCGACCGCACGTTCCGCCTGATCATCGCCACCTCCGCGATCCTGATTCCGGTCAGCGTGCTGCCCGCCGTGCTCGGCATGGCCACCATAAATTATTTCTACGGCGCCCTCATCCTGGGACTGCTTCTGCTCCTGGTCTCCTACTGGGCCAACCGCGTTCGCACCAACGTGCGCGCCAAGTGGCTGATGCACGCCACCGTCGCGCATATTCCGCTGCTCCTCGGCTGGATGATTCTGGACAAGGTCTCCCGATGACCGCCGCGGCCACAGCAGGAGGCGTGCAGATGACGTCCAAAGCGCACCGCATCGAAATCGGTGCACTCTGTAGCGTGGCAATCCTGATTTCGCTCTGGGGAGTCGTCTGGGACATTACCAGCGGCCTGATCACCAGCGGCATTGACGGCATCATGCTGCTGCTGATCGCGCTGATGATCGCCGGCATTTTCAGCGCGATGCTAGCTCACATGCTCTGGCAAGCCGGGCTGATCCCGTTCTTGAAGCCCGCGCCCGCGGCAGCGCCAGCCAAGGCCGCAGCCGCAGCGCCGGCGAAGCCCGCAGCCTCCGCGCCCGCCGCGAAGCCTGCTGCTCCGGCATCTGCAACAGCGGCACCGCCAAAACCTGCAGCCGCTCCACCAGCCGCACCTGTAAACGCTCCAGCTGCACCTCAGGCCGCGCCCGCGCCCAAACCAGCTGCCGCCGCGCCATCATCCACGCCGCCCGCAACTCCCTCAACGACTCCGGGCGAGCCACCCACAAAGTGAATTCCGCCTCAGCCCGCCCCGCAAGCAGCAGCAAAAAATGAATTCCTCAGCTCCAACTTCCGCGCACACCACCGCCGACGCCACCACCAAACCACAAAAATCCTTCGGCGGACGCTGGGCTCTTGCCATCGTCGTCCTCACACTCGCCTTCGTAATCATGCCGTTCTTATTCTGGAACGCCACCTGGTTTGGCCGCCCCATCACCGACGCGCAAATCGCAAAAGCCCTCGCCGACCGCTCGCACCCCCGCGAAATCCAGCACGTCCTCTCGCAGTTCGAAACCCGCATCGAACGCAACGACCCCACCGTACACGAGTGGTATCCGCAAATTGTCGCACTCTCAAAAGATCCCATCGAAGAAATCCGCGTAACCGACGCCTGGGTCATGGGTCAGGACAACACCGCCCCCGAATTTCACCAAGCCCTGCTGCCCATGCTCAACGATCCGAATCCCATGGTCCAACGCAACGCCGCCCTCTCCCTGGTCCGCTTCCAAGACGATTCCGGCCACGGCCAAATCGTCTCCATGCTGCAGCCGTACGTGATGCCAGCCCCTCAAGCAGGCATCCTTTCCACGCGCCTCAAACCCGGCGACACCGTGAACCCCGGCACACTGGTAGCTCACATCGAATCAGCAGGAAATAGTGGAGCAGCAGGGAAGAGCAACGAAGTTCGCGCGAATGTACCCGGCACCGTAGATCACTGGCTAGTAAAGGACGGCACCACAGTAAGCGCGGGCCAACCCATCCTAATCCTAGCCCCCAACGAAAGCATGGCCTGGGAAGCCCTCCGCGCCCTGTTCCTAACAGGCCGCCCCGAAGATTTACCTTACCTAAATCAATTCGTCCGCGGCATAGACGGAATGTCCCCCCAACTAGCCCAACAAGCGCAAGCCACAAGCCGTGCCATCCAAGCCCGCGCAACCCAGTAGCGCCGACGCGGCCATCACTGCTTGTACTGAATCACCGCCTGCCCATCCACAATTTTGATGTCAGAAATATCCGCCGGAAGCCGTAATTTGTCCCGATTCTCCGGCGAAGCCATCATCTTCTCCACCGCGGCATTCAAAGTGGACTGCGGCAAAGGCAGCGACCCGAGCTTCCCGCTAACCGGCTCGAATTTCATAAACCCGTTCTCGGCGCTCAAATGCCCGTCCAACTCCAACGAAATATCCTTCCCATGAAAATCAAAAATCACATAAGCCTTTACCAAATCCCCTACCATATCCACCTTCACATCCTTCACCGAAGACTGCACATCCTCGATCGACCGCGGGTCCCCAGCCGCCAAAGCCGCGCTAGGATCACTGCCTGCATTCCCACTGCCGTCCGCCAGCGCATCCGGCGCAGCCCCCGAATTACCGGTCGAACCAGCGCCCGACGCACCCGTCGCCCCTCCAGCGGGAGCCGGTGTCTGCGTCTGCAAATTCTGCGCCAGATAAGAATTCAGTTCGCTGCGATCCAAAGCCACTTGACCAGGCTGTCCCGCAGCCTTCGCCTGATCCGCCACCGCAAACTTCTGCTCCGCCCGCCCCGCCGCATTAGGATCATAGGGAATATTCGGCGCCGGCGATTTGTGCAGCACGAGAACAATCGTCAGAATCAACCCCGCCAAACTGCTCCACGATAAAATCTTATAGAGTGTCCCCGCCAGCTTCGCATCAGCCATAACGCACTCCTATACCGCAAACGCGCCAATAAACGCACAAATCCCAGCATAGCAGCAAGCAAGGGAACCACCGGGTTGCTGCCCACCAGAAGTGCTCAATCACCCATTGAACCAAGGTACAGCCACGAGGAATGCCACCCCTGGAAACGCCAATCTCCCGATTGGAGCCTCGCACCCCTCACTTCTTCTTCGCAAAATATTTCGCGTAGTACAAAATCGCCGCCACCGTCTTTCCGTCCCGTATCTTCCCGCTCCGTATCCACCGCTCCACCTCACGCAAAGAAAAAATCCTCTGCTCGATTCGCTCGTCCGCCTCAGGCTCCGCCACGCCCTTGGTCAATCCCGTAGCCAGAAAAATTGCCATGTTCTCGCGCAAAAATCCCGGGCTAGGAAACAAATCCACTAAGAGCCTCATCCGCCGCGCCCTATAGCCAGTCTCCTCCCGCAACTCCCGCCGCGCCCCCGCAACAAAACTCTCCTCCCCATCCCGCCGACCCGCCACCAACTCCCACAAATACTGCTCCACGCTATGCCGGTACTGCCGTATCAATACAATTCCCCCGTCGGCCAACACCGGCAGAACTACCACCGACCCAGGATGCACAATGATGTCTCGCGTAGCCTCCACCCCACTAGGCTCGATCACCCTCTCCCGCTGCACATCAAACACCCGCGTACGCAAAACCAATTCGCTGCTCAAAATCTTCGCAGTAGCATTTTTCTTCGCCACAATCGCTCCAGTCGGTCCATTTTCGATAAACATACTAACCCAACCTCGCCGGCAGGAACGCCATCGCCGCCAAGCGCATCAATCGGTCGGAAGGGTGCTGCTTGCTGCGCCCCGGCTTGCCACGATCTTAGCCGCGTCGTCGACTCGCCGCCGCTTTCTCCGATTTGCCTTCGCCTTTTCTCTGCGCCCCTGTGTTAGATCTTTTGACTTCTGCGCAATCAATCGAGCAAACCCTCCTCGTCATTTCTTGCCGCGGATAACCCCATTGCATATACTGCTTCCGGTAAACAAGCCCCATGCCAATCAACACAGTAATAGTTGACGACGAGCGGCCAGCCCGCGACGAACTACTCTACCTCCTGAAAGGTTTCCCCGAAGTAAACGTTGTGGCCCTCGGCAAGAACGGCCTCGAAGCCGTCAACCTCATAAAAGAACACGAGCCCGATCTGGTCTTTCTCGACGTCCAAATGCCCGGCCTCGACGGCTTCGGCGTGATAAAGAAACTCCTCGAGCGCAGACTCCCCGTTCCCCAAATCGTCTTCGCCACTGCCTTCGACAACTACGCCATCCAAGCCTTCGACGTAAACGCAGTTGACTACATCCTCAAGCCGTTCGATAAAGCCCGCATCTCCAAAGCCCTGCAACGCGCCAAAAGAATGCTCGACGCCCACACCTCGCCAGTAGAACGCCTCGAAACCCTGATGGGCCAGCTCACCGCGCCGGGAGCCACTGCCGCCAAATCCGCCCAGCCAGTTAAGCTCCTGGTAAAATCTCAAGAACGCATGTTCCTGGTGGATGCCGACGACATGATTTACTCGTCCATCCAGGACGGCACCATCACCATTTTCACGCGCGACTTCGAAGGCGTCTCCAACTACCGCACCATCGAGGAGCTTTCCGCCTCCCTCGACGCCGATCGTTTCTGGCGCGCGCACCGCTCTTACCTCGTCAATATCAACCACATCAAGGAAGTCGTCCCCTGGTTCAAGTCCAGCTACATGCTCAAAATGAACGACAAGCGCTCGAGCGAAATTCCCGTCTCGCGCGCCCAAACCAAACGCCTGCGCGAGCTTCTGAAACTCTAAATGTTTCGAAGCAGCCGGACGAGTCGAGCAAAGCATCCTAATTTTTCAGGGGGCACCATGCCACGCCATAAGCGCTTTCTCTGTCTCGCAGCAGCAACAACAGTGACCTGTATCATCGCGATCTCTTCCTTGATCGTCGCGCCTACCGCAGTAGCCCAAGCACAGCCACACGCGCCAGCACACACCGCAACCAGCACCGGCTCCATATCCGGCAACGTCTCCGATCATCAAGGNTCCCCACTAGCCGGAGCCCAAGTCACCCTAACCAATCTCAGCACGAAAGAATCCACCAACGGTTCCACCGACGGCACCGGCGCCTACACCTTCGATGGCCTAAAACCCGGCCACTACACCGTACTCTTCGAATCCAAAGGCCTAATATCCAAAACCCAATCCGTCGAGGTAAAAGCCGGCAAAAAATCCAAAGTAAGCGAGCGCCTGAAACCCCCCGAACTCCAAAAGAAAAACGATGTCGAGTAACCGCCGCCTTTGAAAAGCCGCGCGCCCGTCATCCTGAGGAGCGAAGCGACGAAGCTTGCCTTCCGCAGGCGGGGATCTCTCTGCGCTTTTCTGTTCGATCACCGTCATCTGTGCGCCCTTATCTGTGTTCATCTGTGGTGCCTTAGCCCTCCGCACTGTGCTAGCATCCCTTCTACACCTCTCGATGGATTTTTCACTCAGCAGCGACCAAATTCTGATCCGCGACACCGTCCGCCAATTCATGGAAACGGAAATGCGACCGATCCTCCGTGAGTACGAGCGCGCCGAAAAATTCCCCGCCGACCAACTAAAAAAACTCGGCGAACTAGGCTGCTGCGGCATGTTAATCCCAGAAGAATGGGGCGGCGCCGGCACGGACACCGTCAGCTACGCCCTAATGCTGGAAGAAGTAGCCCGCGTGGACGCCTCCACCGCCGTAGCCCTGAGCGTCACGAATTCCGTCGTCGCCGTCCCCGTCTGGAAATCCGGCAGCGAGGCACAAAAGAAAAAATATCTCTCCCGGCTGTCCCGCGGCGAAATTCTCGGCGCCTTCTGCTTAACCGAACCGCAAGCCGGTTCCGACGCCGCCGGAATCCAAACCCGCGCCGTCCGCGACGGCGACCACTACGTACTGAACGGCACCAAGGCCTGGGTCACCAATGGCGGCGTCTCCGGCCTCTACATCGTCTTCGCCAAAACCGATCCCGCCGCAGGCAGCCGCGGCGTCACTGCCTTCCTGGTCGAACCGGATTTCCCCGGCTTCCGCATCAGCCGCTACGAAGATAAAATGGGCCTGCGCCTCTCCCGCAGCGCCGAAATTTCGCTGCAAGATTGCTGCGTCCCAGCAGAAAATCGCCTAGGCGAAGAAGGCCAGGGCCTGCGCATCGCGCTTGAGTCGCTCGACGGCGGCCGCGTCGGCATAGCTGCGCAATCCGTAGGAGTGGGCCAAGGCGCGCTAGAAGCCGCCACGCGCTACGCCAAACAAAGAAAAACTTTCGGCCACCCGATCGCGGAATATCAAGCCATCCAATGGATGCTAGCCGACATGGAAACAGAGGTCTCCGCTGCCCGCGCCCTAACCCACTACGCAGCCTGGCAACGTGACAAGGAGTTGCAGGGCAGGGAAGCCGGCAGCGCGCAATCGCGCCCACGCGGCTCGCAAGCCTCGCGCGCGAAGCTGTACGCCAGCGAAATGGCCAACCGCGTAGCCTACAAAGCCGTGCAGGTTCATGGCAGTGCGGGTTATTCGCGCGAAACCGACGTGGAGCGCTACTATCGCGACGCGCGAGTGCTGACGATTTACGAAGGCACCAGCGAAATGCAGCGCCTGGTAATCGCCCGCGACCTTTTGCGGCACCGAACCTAGGAGATCGATCTAATCTTGCCTAAACAGAAACGAGTCCTCAGCGGCATGCGCCCCACAGGCCGCCTCCACCTGGGCCATTTCTTCGGCGCCCTGGCCAACTGGCTAAAACTCCAGCAAGAATACGACTGCTACTTCTTCGTAGCCGACTGGCACGCCCTAACCACGCACTACGAAGACACGAGCTCCATCGCCGAAAACACCCTGCAAGTAGCCATGGACTGGCTCGCCGTCGGCCTGGACCCACAAAAGTCCACGCTTTTCGTGCAGTCCCAAATCCTCGAACACGCCGAGCTCCACGTCCTCCTCTCCATGATCACCCCCCTAAGCTGGCTAGAGCGCGTCCCCACCTACAAAGAACAAATCGAAAACCTAAAAGGCCGCGACCTGGGCACCTACGGCTTCCTCGGCTACCCCCTCCTCCAATCCGCCGACATCGTAATGTACGGCGAACCGAAGCAAGATTTGCTCGTCCCGGTGGGCGAAGACCAAGCCCCTCATGTGGAGCTGACCCGGGAAATTGTCCGCGCCTTCAATTTTGCATTTGGTTTCTCGGTAAAGATCCCAAACGATATCGACACCCGAAACCTGATTCGCGAACAGCTTCCTGAAACTGACGTTGCGCCACCCAAAACGCCGCCGCTCGTGCAACAGGCGTTCGACGATCACCTGCGTCGTGACTTCCGCGAGGCCGCCCGAAAAGCTATGACAGAATGGGGCTACGAGAACTTTCGCGAGAAGATGGGCGGGAACGCCAAGTTCTTCACTCTGACGTCTGTTCTGCAGGAACCCGCTTACATCCCCACCGAAACCCCGCGCCTCCCAGGCCTAGACGGCCGCCGCATGGCCAAATCCTACGGCAACGCCATCTGGCTAACCGATCCTCCCGAGGAAATCCGCACCAAAACCCGCAACATGCTCACCGACCCGCAGCGCGTCCGCCGCACCGACCCCGGTCGTCCCGAAATCTGTCCCGTCTTCGCCTATCACAAATTATTTTCGCCTCCTGAAACGGTAGTCCGTATTGACCGCGACTGCCGCTCCGCCGCCATCGGCTGCGTAGACTGCAAAAAAGAAATGGCCGAAAACCTGGTGAAGTGGATCGAGCCCATCCAGGCACGCCGCAAACAATTTGAGGCCAATCCACAGCAAGTTTGGGATATCCTCGACACCGGCTCGAAGCAAGCCCAGAAGGTCGCGCGCAAAACCATGAAGCGGGTGCGCAACGCGATCTTCCAATGGGACGAAGCGCGTCAGTCTTCAAATCCGGCGCGTGCAGGAAAGGTGGCAACAGGCGAATAATGGCATCACCCTATCGCATCAACTTACCATCGTACGAAGGCCCGCTCGATCTCCTGCTCGATCTAATCCGCAAGCAGGAGATGGACATCCACAACATCCCCATCGCCAAAATCACCGAGCAATATCTCGACTACCTCCACCAGCTCGAAAAATTAGACATAGACGTCTCCGCCGACTTCATCTACATGGCCGCGACGCTGATCCACATAAAATCGAAAATGCTGCTCCCGGTTGACCCGCTGCTAGCCGCCGAAGAACAAGACCCGCGCGATGAACTCGTGCACCGCCTCCTCGAGCACGAAAAATTCAAAAACGCCGCCCAGCTCCTCTACCAAAAACAACAAGTCGAAGCCAACGTCTGGTCCCATCCCGATAAATCCCTCTACGGCGGCGACGAAGTCCAAGGCGAGCTGGTAGTCTCACTGGTAGATCTAGTCAAAACATTCCAGCAAGTCCTGGAACGCCGCAAAGAAGTCCCCCAATTCGGCCTCCGCCACGACACAGTGTCCATCGCGCAAATGATGGACCGCCTGCGCCAGCGCCTGGTCGTCACCGACGATCCCGTCTCCCTGATCGCATTCTTCGAAACCTGCGAAACCAGGAACGCCATGATCGTCGCGCTGCTGGCCGTCCTGGAAATGGTCCGCATGCAAGCCGTGATGCTGGTGCAATCCGACCTCTTCCAAGACATCCGCCTGCGCAAACACAAAATGTTCGACGCCGTCTTCGCCGGTCCGGACGCCATGTCCCAAATCGAGGAACAATACCTGTGACGATCGCTTTCGCAGTAATCGCCGCAGCGCAATCACCAAGGGGAAACGCATGACGCCACAAGAAATCCAATCCTCGCTAGAAGCCATCATCTACGCCGCCGACGAGCCCGCCACGCTCGACCAAATCTCCAAAGCCCTCGGCATCGAAAAACCCGAAGCCCGCGCCGCCCTCGAGCAACTCACCGCCGCCTACCAAAGCGACGATCGCGGCATCGAAGTCCGCAAAGTCGCCGGCGGCTGGAAGTTCTACACCAAAGCCCAACATCACGATGTAGTCCGCAAATTCATCAAGAGCCTGCAACCGCCGCTGCGCCTCACGATGCCCGCCCTCGAGACTTTAGCCGTAATCGCCTACAAGCAACCAGTAACGGTCCCAGAAATTAATGAAATCCGCGGCGTCCACGTAGGTGGCGTAATCAAAACTCTCCTCGAGAAGCGCCTCATCACCACCGCAGGCCGCAAAGAAGTAATCGGCCGCCCCATCCTCTATCGCACCTCCAAACAATTCATGATGCGCTTCGGCCTCTCCGACCTCGACGAACTCCCCAGCCTGAAAGAATTCGAAGCCCTGGCCCAAGCCGCCCTGGGCTCCGACGAAGGCATAGCCGAAGCCCAACCCGAAGACTCCGCCGCAGTCTCCGAAGAAATTATTGACGCAGAAGTCGTCAACGTAGAAGTTGTAGCCGAGGCCGAAATCGCAGTCACTGAGGTAGTCGCTGAGGCAGCCAGCGATGATCTGTCCGACGATGCTGCGTCGGAAGCCGGAACCGTGCCGGGTAACGCGAACGACTCCATCTCGGACGCTTCCGCCGAACAAGAAGCCGAATCCGAATTCGCCGAATCCCCAGCTCAAACCGCCGCCCAAACATTCTCAGACGCGCCACAACAATCAGAATCTTCCGTGACCAGCACAACCGACGACGCCGACAAGTCCCGCGCCGCCGCAGCCAGCGCCGGTTCCGCCAGCCGTTCTCCTGAGCCTGAAAGCTAGATGGGGAAATCAGGCATTACACTGGTCGCAAACGTCGCGGCTGCGTTCGTCAGCGCACTGTGTGCGTTCGCGCTGCTCTTGTTTGCAGGCGCGAAGCTGTTCTCAAACCGGCCCGGTTTTCATGCGTTCCTCTTCTTCACTCCGTTGGTTTCACTCGGCATCGCCGGCTTGGTATTTGTCTTTGTCTTTCTGAAGGTCCGCTCAAAACAGAGCTCGTAGCGCTTCCCATTCGCTCCAAACTCAATTTTCCGTTAAGCTATACGTGCACCACGGAGCCACTCAGCCTTCCCATGCTCGAACGACTACAGAAAATAATCGCGCGCGCCGGCATCGCTTCCCGCCGCCACGCCGAAGAATTGATCAAATCCGGCCTGGTCACCGTCAACGGCCAAACCATCACCGAACTAGGCAGCAAAGCCGACGAATCCAAAGACCACATCAAAGTCCAAGGCAAGCTCCTACGCCCCGAAACCGAGCGCGTCTATCTGCTCCTCAATAAGCCGCCCGAAGTAGTCTCCACCATGATCGATCCCGAAGGCCGCCGCTCCCTTTCAGACATGCTTCACGGCGTCGCCCAGCGCGTATTTCCCGTAGGCCGCCTCGAATATCACAGCCTAGGCCTGGTCTTCCTCACCAACGACGGCGAACTGGCGAACCTGATGCTGAAAGCCCACCACCTCCCGCAAACCTACAATCTAAAATTAAAAACGCTCCTCACCTTTGACGAAACCGTCGCTCTCGAACAATCCACCGGCGCGCGCATCACCCGCATCAAAGGCAAAGACGCCCCTTGGTACGAAGTCACGCTCTCCGAAGCTCGCCGCGACCATCTGCGCAATCGCCTGTTCCAGACCGGCCACCCAGTGGAAAAAATCAAGCGCGTAAAAATCGGCAACTTGGCGCTCGAAGATCTCTCCGCAGGGCACTTCCGCCCGCTCTCAGACGCAGAAGTGAACACGCTGCGCCGCATGGTTCAGCCCGGAGCTACGCAAGTCAACCCGGCAGCGCAGCCGGGAGTCGCCGCCGCTCGCCCGGGTTTGGTGCCCCCGACAGCGACGGGAATTTCCACGCTCGGAATTCCCGCCGGCATCGCCCGGCGCCCCTTCGTGAAGCGCCGCCCCTATCAACCGAAACCAAAACCCGGCGAAGCAAAGCGTCCGACTCAACCGTTCGTTGGGCGCGACGGCAGCGCTCCGCGCCCGCATCAGAATTTCAAACCCGCGCCGCACGACCGTCCCGCGGCTGCGGGACCATCGCCAGCCGCAACGATTCCATTTGCCGCGCCGCCACAAAAAAGCTTTCAGAATTCGCGCCCAGGCCATCCCGCGCGCCCCGATTTCAAATTGCGCCCAGCAGCCGCAGGCGGACGCCCAACGAAACCGCCATTTTCAAAATCATTCGGCGCAAAATCACATGGCCCGAAATTGCACGACGAAAAATCGCGCGGCCCATGGAAACCACGTCCACCCTTCAGAAGGGAAGGCCCGGGCGGATCAAAACCGCACAGCGGCGGCAAGCCATTCCAGAAATTCCGCTCGCACTCGTTCCAACGCCCAGATCAAGATTCCGAGTACGATCGCCCCATCAAACCAAAATCCGAAGCCCCCTGGCGTCGCTCCGAATCGCAGCAACCCGGCGGCCGGCCCAGCGGAAGCGGAGGCCCTGGTTCAAAATTCCGAAAATTTCCATCCTCCGGCGGCAGCCGCAAACCCGGCGCCCCCTGGAAATCGCGCAAACCCTCGGAACCCGGCGCGTTCGGCCGCGCCAAAAGCAAATTCACCAAGCCAGGCCACGGCGGACGCCCAACAGGGATGAAACCACGCTCAAGCGCAGGTGCACCAAAACGTAGCAACAGCCGCCCAGGCCAGCACAAACCAAAACCAGGAAATTTCTCAGGGCCGAAGGGCAGGCGCTGAGCCGCCCCGCGAATGACGAATCGCATTCATGATCTCGTCCCTCCTTACATTCGCGCGCTCGCTCCCTACGTGCCCGGAAAACCAATCCAAGAGATCGAACGCGAACTGAAAATGCATCCCATCAAACTCGCTTCCAACGAAAACCCTCTCGGCCCTTCGCCGCTCGCCCTGGCCGCCGCGCAAAAGGCTCTCGCCGATTCCAATCGCTATCCCGACGGCAGCGGCTTCTACGTCCGCGAAGCCCTGGCAAAAAAACACAATGTGCCAATAGAAAATTTGATTCTCGGCGCAGGCTCCACGGAGTTAATTGACCTCGCCGCCCGCATCATGCTCACCGACGCCGATTGCGGTGTCGCATCCCACGGCTCTTTCCCGCTCTACTACATCGCCATCCGCGCCGCCGGAGCGCGCCTCCTGGAAATTCCGCTGCGCAATTACGCCTTCGATCTCGACGCGATCGCCCGCAATCTCCCGCCCGATGCCAAACTTGTCTATCTCGCGAATCCCAATAATCCCACCGGCACTATGTTCACTGCCGACGAGCTAGATTCCTTCCTGGCGCGCGTCCCCGAAACTGTCCTCGTAGTCGTGGACGAAGCCTACTTCGAATATGTAGAGCGCTCCGACTACTCGCGCTCCATCGCCGTAGCGCAGCAACGCCGCAACGTAATCGTCCTGCGCACTTTTTCCAAAGTCTACGGCCTGGCGGGTCTGCGGATCGGCTACGGCATCGGCCCCTCCGACCTTCTCGGCGAAATGAACAAGCTCCGCGGCCCCTTCAACACTTCCGGCGTAGCCCAAGCCGCAGCCCTAGCCGCGCTAGAAGACACAGAACACGTGCGCCGTTCCCTCGAATCCAATCGCGCCGGCCTCGCTCAGCTGAGCAGCGGGCTGAAAGCGCTAGCCATCCAATTTGTTCCGTCGTTCGCGAATTTCCTGCTAGTCGAATTCGGCCGCGACGCCGAACCCATCAGCGAAGAACTTCTCAGCCGCGGCGTCATCGTCCGCCCCATGCGCTGGATGGGCCTGCCTACCGCCATTCGCGTCTCCGTCGGCACGCCCGAAGAAAACAAAAAATTTCTGGACGCGCTTGCCGCGGTGCGAGAAACTACGCCACGCGAATCTAGGCCCTCCATCCGGCAATTCCTGGAAGGCGATTCCCGGGACATTTAATGACTGAATCCACCGACGAATCCAACAGACCCACCAGCGTGTCCGTACACGGAATCGGAAGCGCTTCGTCCGCGCCCGACGATCCAGTCACCGAAATTCTCAAAACCAGCCACACCATCGCCGTCGTCGGCCTCTCCAATCGCAAATTCCGCCCCAGCTACGGCGTAGCCGATTACCTGAAATCCGTCGGCTACCGCATCATCCCCGTTAATCCGCTGGAAAACGAAGTGCTAGGTGAGAAGTGTTACGCGCGCCTGGAAGACATTCCCGAGAAAGTAGACATCGTGGACATTTTCCGCCGCTCCGAATTCGTCCCGGACATCGTGGACGCCGCTATCTGCATCAAAGCCCGCGCCGTCTGGATGCAGGAAGGCGTAATCCATCACGAAGCCGCCGAACGCGCCCGCCGCGCAGGCCTCTTCGTCCAAATGAATTCCTGCATCCTAAAAGAACATGTCCGCCGCCTCCGCCTAACCCGGGACCCCGCCAGCCTCTAGAACTTGGTTGGATTCGTTGGCGTGCTGCAGGACCGCCCCGCTAGTAGGGCCGGTCTCTGGTAGTGATTCATTTCGGAAGATAAGTAGCGTGTATCATGATGTAATCGCGCAAGTGCAAACGACAGGGAACTTTGGTCATGCCTGATTGGTACTCGCACCATGCTTACCTGATAATCGGGGTAAGCATCTTTATCGGAGCTGTGGTTTCGACGTATGCAGGCAAAACGTCGGCACGCACTAGTCGTTGGATTTATCGCGCTGAAGAACCGAGCACGTTTTGGTGGGTCGTCGTAATGTACTACCTCGGTGCGCTTTTCTTCGTTGGACTCTACTTGTTGAATTAAACCTTCATTCAATTAAGTCACAGCCCGGCGCCTTGCCGGTTTTTTCCGTGATGAAGCTCGCGGCGCCAGCGCCGTAGGTGCGACACATGCGTCGCTGGTACGCATCGCAGCAACCAATCCTCACTCCAACCGATACATCACCAACGACCGTTTCCCTGGCTCCGTGACCCCCACCGTCGCTCCATCCGGCGCAATCGCAAAACTATGAAACTCCAACCCATGAAAAAACGGCTCAAAAACTCCGTTGTAAACCCCCACCCACACCAAATTATTCGACGCCGTCGGCTGCCCGCGCTTCAACAAAACGTGCTGCTCATCCCGCGACCACTGAAATTCCCCAATCGCCACCCGCACCACCACCGGTCGCGCGCGGCCAACCACGTCGCGCACCTCCAGCGTGTCGCCATCCTTGAAATACGCAATCTTTTTCGCCGAAGGCGCCACCGTCAGAAATCCCGCATACTCCTCCACCGATCCCAGCTCCGTCACCCGCTCCGCCACCAAATCCAACTGCATTATTTTCGGCGGCCCCACCAGCCGCGTATTCTGTTCAACCGCAAACGCCTGGTTGCGCTTCGTGTCCCATGCCACCGCCGCAAACGTGAACCCGTCAAAAAGTACGCGCTTCTTTCCATCCGCCGGACGCAACGCATTAATCTGGCTCAGCCCTCCGTCAGTTTTCGACAAATACACCAGCGTCTGCCCATCTGCCAGCCAGGCCGCGTTAAAGGCATCCGAGAGCGTCGCGGTCTTCGATCCAGAAATCGAAATCTCCCGCCCGTCCGCGTCCATCAAATACAAAATCGTGTTCGGCCGCACCGTCTGCTGCTCATCGAGCTGCTGCACGATGCTCCCCCGCGGCTGCGCCAGCTCCGAAGTATCCATCTTCACGACGATCCGCTTGCTGTCCGGAGACCACGTCAGCGTGTCCACCTGGTAGCTGTGCTGATGCGGCAAAGGTGGATGCTTGGAATCGCCTGGATCGCTGGGCTCTTCGTCAGGAGCGAAGGGTACGGGCGTAAACTTGTCGCCATCAATAATTTTCCGCTTTTTTCCGTCAACGTCGCCCACCCAAAAATCATCATGCTCCACAATCAATTTCTTGATCCGCTTCATCCGCTCCACGGCGTACACCACATGATTGTCCTGCGAAATCGCAAACGCCTGCACGTCCTGGTCAAACACCGCCACCTGCTTTATTTCCGCCAAGCCGAGCATCGGGATCGAAAGAACGAAAACGATGACGAAGCAGAGAAGCAAGGAGGAGGGAACTGGGCTGGTTTTCGGTCGCATCACTTGTCCTTCGTCTCCGCCGGCTTGTTCTGAATTCTTCGTATTTCCTCCAGCCGCATCCGAATCCGCGCCTCAAACCCCTGATCCGTAGGTTGGTAGTAGATCCGCCCCGCCAGACTCTCCGGCAAACAACTCATGTCCGTAACCCTATCCTCGTAATCGTGCGCGTACTGGTATCCCTGCCCGTAACCAATATTTTTCATCAACCCGGTCGCGGCGTTGCGAATCTGCATCGGCACCGGCTCCGCCATCGTCGTCTGCAAATCGTCCTGCACCTTGCCGTAAGCTTTGTACACGGCATTCGATTTCGGCGCGAGCGACAAATACAGCGTCGCCTGCGCCAAGGCCAGATGCCCCTCCGGCGGCCCCAGCAGCTCAAACGCCTGCATCGCCGCAATGGTGACTTCCACCGCGTGCGGCTCGGCCAATCCAATATCCTCACTAGCCATGCGCACCAGCCGCCGCGCAATATAAAGCGGATCCTCGCCCGATTCGATCATCCTCGCCAGCCAATACAAAGCCGCATCCGCATCCGAATTGCGCACCGATTTATGCAACGCCGAAATCAGATTGAAATGTTCTTCGCCCGACTTGTCATACGGCAGCAACTTCCGCTGCAGCACATCCTCCAACCGCTCCTGCGTCAAAACCCGCCGCCCCTCCGGCCCTGGCTCCGTGCCCATCACCAAAGCTTCTAAAGTGTTGTAAGCCGCCCGCGCATCTCCATTCGCCAAAATCGCGATCCGATGCAAAATCTCCAGATTCGCCGCCACGTTCACTTTTCCCAGACCGCGCGCGTCGTCCGCCAGCGCCCGCTCCAGCAGCTGCACAATCTGCTCCGCGGTATGCGCCTTCAGCACATACACCTTCATCCGCGAAAGCAGCGGCGCAATCACCTCAAACGAAGGATTCTCCGTCGTCGCGCCAATCAACAAAATGTTCCCCGCCTCCACGTGCGGCAAAAAAGCATCCTGCTGCGCGCGATTGAAACGGTGCACCTCATCCACAAACACAATCGTCCGCCGCCCATACCTCCGCGTGGCCTCCGCCTTCGCCATCACTTCCTTAATTTCCTTAATCCCGGAAAGCACCGCGCTGAAAGGAATGAACTCCGACTTCGTGGTCCGCGCAATAATCCGCGCCAAAGTAGTCTTGCCGCACCCCGGAGGTCCCCACAAGAGCATCGAACTCAAATCGTCGCGCTCAATCTGCACCCGCAACGGCTTCCCAGCGCCCAGCAATTCTTCCTGCCCGATAAACTCATCCAAACTCTGCGGACGCATCCGATCAGCCAGCGGCCGCCCCGCCGGCGATTCGTCCTCAGGTTGTACCGCTTGAAAAAGTCCCATGTTCAAATTAACGATCGCTCCAGTTTCAGTTTCGGGGGTCATTCCCCAAGCTTTCATCCGCGTTCATCAGCTTTTATCAGTGTTCATCTGTGGTAAAGCCTTTCGTCTTTCGTTTAGCCTTTCCTCTGTCGCGCCGCCTCGTACAAAACCACTGACGCCGCCACCCCCGCGTTCAACGACTCCACCCCAGCCATCATCGGAATCGAAATCCGCGCATCCGCCACCTGTTCAATCTCCCGCGGCAACCCCCCGCCCTCATTCCCAATAAATATCGCCACAGCCTCGCGCAAATCGGCCGCAGCAGCATCCGCCCCCGCGCGACCGTCAGCAGCAGAATGCGAACTAGCGGCCACAATCTTAACTCCGGCCACTCTCAACTGCGCCAAAAGCACTGGAATCGCCATCCCGCGCAAAATAGGAAACCGCAATCCAGATCCTGCCGACGCCCGCAACGCTTTCGGCGACCACGGATCAGCGCTCCCACGCGTGGTCACCACCCCAGTCGCCCCAAAAGCCCCCGCTGATCGCACAATCGTCCCAATATTCCCCGGATCCTGCACCGCCGCCATCACCACAACCAAGGCCGCGTCGCCCCGCAACGCGCCATCAACTCCGGCCGCCCCGCGCAATACATCATCAAACTCCCAAGCACGCTGCCGAAAAAGCGCCGCCACTCCTTGCGGCGCCTCCGTTCCCGCCACCGACGCAAACAATTTCTCAGTCGTCCGCATCACCCGCGAACGCGGAATCCCCGCGTCACTCTCACTCGCCGCGCGCAAAATCCGTTCCAGGTCCGCCTCCCCCGCCTCGCTCACCAGCAGCGCCTCCGCCTCCAACCCTGAACGCAGCGCGTCCTCCACCAGCTTCGGCCCCTCGACGCCAATCGGTTCGCCCTCCGCCGGACCCGTCCCGCGCAAAGCCGCGCGAAATATCTTCAGCCACTTATTCTCGCGGCTGGTAATCGTCGCTTCGCTCAAGTGTGACGCCACGCCCCCAGCCTAACAAACGCCCAACGCCCCGTCGAGTCATCCGCACGCACAGAATCGCGCGCGCGAACCTCTACCTTGCTTCCATCGCAACCAATATGATAGCTTGCCAAGCGAACTTGAGACGTAACCCGCAGAGAGTGATCACTTGCCCGTCGAAGTCCTGAAAATTTCTGCCGCAACTCCCGAGCAAAACGTGGTGGACTACGCTGCCGGCTTCATCAAACGCGGCCAGGTAGTCGGCGTTCCCACCGACACCTTCTACGGCCTAGCCGCCGACCCCTTCAATCTCGCCGCCATCGAAGCCGTCTTCCGCGTAAAAGGCCGCCCCGAAACCAAAGCGCTCCCCATCCTGGTCAGTTCCATCGAACAAGCCGTCACATTAGTTCGCGAGGTGCCCGACTCATTCCTAACCCTAGCGCACAAATTCTGGCCCGGGGCGCTCACTCTGGTAGTCGAAGCCACGCATCGTCTGCCGCTGAAAGTCACTGGCAACACCGGCCGGGTCGCTCTGCGCTGGGCCAACATGCCCGTCCCCACAGCAATCATCGAAGCCGTTGGCGCTCCCATCACCGGCACCAGCGCCAATCTTTCCGGCTTTCCCAGCTGCACCGCCGCCACCCAAATCGTAAAACAATTGGGCGACCGCCTCCCGCTAGTCCTCGACGCAGGCGACACCGGCGGCATCCTGGCAAGCACGATCGTGCGCCTCGACGGCCACCACTGGAACGTAGTCCGCGAAGGTGCCATACCGGAATCCGAAATCAAACAAGCTCTGCACGACTAATAGGATTGTTGCGCGACTGGAATCATTTTGGAGTGCGGCGGCTCGCCGCCGCTTTCGTCGAAGCCTAAGGTGTGACGACAAAACGCTCTAGGCGAGGCTTGCCTCGCCCGCCTCGCCTACTTCAAAAACGCCGCATCCAAAAAATCGTAGTCCCCGCCAGGAGAAAGCGTGATCCCCTCGAGCCGATCCCGATGTACGCAAATATTGTCCACATACCACAAATTAATATACGGTTCATCGGTAGCCACAATCTCCTGCACCCGAGCCAGTATCTCCTTGCGCTTCGCTTGGTCCATCTCGACGCGCGCTCGATCCAATAAAAGATCCAACTCCGCATTCCGATAATGCCCGCGATTTGCCCCCACCGGCGGAATCCTCTTCGATCCAAACACATACTCGAAAATATCCGGATCTGTATTCGCCCCCACCCAACGCAACGTGTACATCTGAAAGCTCCCCCGCGTTATATCCGTATAAAAAGTCGCAAACTCCAGAGGCCGCAATTCCAAATTCACCCCCACCCGTTTCCACTCGTCCGCGATCGCCGCGCTGGTCAACCGCGTAAACTCATCCGTCGAAGTTTTCAACGTCAATCGCAACCGCACGCCATCCGTCCCCCGCGGATAGCCCGCCGCATCCAGCATCCGTTCCGCCAGTCCCGGATCGAAATCGTACTTCTGCACGTCCCCATCAAACGCCCAATGATTCGGCGGCAGCAAACTCTGCGCCGGCCGCGCTTGCTCGCGCAGTAAATATTTAATGATCGTCGCCCGGTCCGTGGCATAAGCCAGCGCCTGCCGCACCTCGCGTTTCGCCAAAATCGGATCTTCGAAATTGAACGAAAGATATGCCACCGAAGCGCCGGGCTCCTGCACCGCCGCAAGCCCGCGCACTTTCGCCAAACTCACCACCATGTCCGGTGTCAGCGAATTGATCGTCACGTCCGCCGATCCTTTGCGCAACTCCAGCGCGCGAACGATCGGGTCCACCACGATGCGCAGCCGCAGTCGCTCAATCTTCGGCGCGCCGCCGAAGTAATTCTCATTGCGCTCCAACACGATTTCCTCGTCCGTGGTCGCGCTAACGAACCGGAAAGGCCCGGTACCAATCGGATGCTGCGACATCTCCGCTCCCGATCCACGCGGCACAATCCCGATTCCCGGCGACATTAAAGTCGCAAACAACGACGCGTATGGTTCGCTCAGCCGAAAAATCACCGTGGCGTCGTCCGGTGCCTCGACGGAAGTAATCAACTTGAACGACCCGCGTTTGGGAGTCTTCATCGCTCCAGACATGATCGTATCGAACGTGTATTTCACGTCGGCCGAAGTAAGGGGTCGCCCATCCTGGAATTTCACCCCCTGTCGCAGATGAAAAACGTACGTCAGCGGATCGGGAATGTCCCAACTCACCGCCAAGTCCGGAATCACGTTCATCCGCGCGTCATGCGCCACTAAACTGGAAAATATCAATCCGTCCACATGCTCCGAATAAGCATCCGCACCAACCCTCGGATCAAGGTTGGTTGGCGCGGCGTCCATCAAGAAATTCACCGTAGCGGAATCAGCAGAAGTTTTCGAAGAGCCGCATCCGCCGATCAGCAGCCCCGCGCCACACAGCAACGCGCCCACCGTGCCACGCAACAATCCCGCGCGTAAATTCCTAGCGCGCGTGGCCGTGCACCAGTTTTCCCATGATCGCGGAATGTTTCGCCCCGGTAGCCGATGGCAAATTATTCGCGCGCCCGTGAAACGCCTCATACGCCAGAACCGCGAAAGCCAAAGCCTCTTTCGCCTCCGCCGGCACGCCGAATCGCGACGACGGCACAATCTCAATCCCCGGCAAAGCCGCCCGCAGTTGCGCCATCAAAAGCGGATTCTTCGTCCCGCCGCCCGCCACAATCAGTTCATTCACGCGCACGCGCGAAAAAATAAATCGCCGGAATGCGTCCGCAATCGAAAGCGCCGTAAAAATCGTAGCCGTGCGCACCAAATCCTCCGTCCGCGCCCGCCTCTTCTTGGCCCACGAAATCAGTCTGTCCGCATATTCCGAACCAAATTGCTCGCGCCCCGCAGTCTTCGGCGGCGGCAAACGCAAATATGCGCTGCGCAGCATCTCCTCCAGCAGCGGCCGAATCACCTGCCCGCGCAAAGCAATCCGTGCCCCGCGATCGTAAGTCATCCGACGCTTGGTGGTGCGCTCCACCAGCGCATCGATGATCATGTTGCCCGGCCCGGTATCAAACGCAAACACATCCTCAGGCAACGCGGCCCGCGGAATTACCGCAACGTTCGCGATCCCTCCAATATTCAAAGCTACGCGCCCCAGCTTCGCATCCCGGTACAGCAAATGGTCCACAAACGGCACCAGCGGCGCCCCTTGTCCACCCGCCGCCATATCCGCCGGGCGAAAATCCGCAATCGTCGCCACGCCCGTTCGGGCCGCAATAATGCTAGGCTCCCCGATCTGCAAAGTAGACGCCACGCGCTGTCCGCCCAAGAAACGCGCCGCCGCCCCCTGATGAAAAATCGTCTGCCCATGCGACCCGATCAATCCAATCGCACGCAAAGGCACACGCCACCGCTTGCAAGCGGCGATAGCCGCCGCCGCAAACTCCTCTCCCAGCAAAAAATTCAGTTGGCTGATTTCGGCGGTGGTAGTAATCCCGCCATTGGCAAGCCGCAGTATCGCCGCGCGCACCCGCGCGGGAAAACGCACATGGCGATGTCCTTCAAGTTTGATCGAAAGGGAAGGGGGTGCCCCGGAAATACGCACCAAGGCAACCTCAATCCCATCCGCCGAAGTGCCAGACATCATTCCCAGTACGCGCATCACAATGCCGAGTCTAGAAGCCCCGACGCGCAGTTTACAACGTCGATTTCGAGAGGAGTTTACACATTGCCACACGCTCAATCTCATGCTAGGCGCCACTCGAACGCGCAGCCACGGTAGGGGCGCTGCTTGTGAATCGCGCTACGGCGCGATTCATCCTGAGATCCCGCTGTGCGGGATCGAAGGGTAGCACCCGCCTTCAGGCGGGCGAAGTCGCGGTTGCCCGAGCCGCGCCCTCACGAAAGCTGTTTCTGCAAAGCTGCCAATAAATTCATCGCCTCGAGCGGAGTAAGTTTATTCAAATCCGCCGACCGCAAAGTCTCCACCACCGAAGCATCGATCGCCGCAAAGTGAGTCTGCTCCTGTGCAGGCGCCCCGGCTCCCGGCGACAACTCCGCCGTCAACTTCTCCTCACTCTGCTCATGCCTGCGTAATATTTCGCGTGCCCGCGCAATAACCTCATTCGGCAATCCCGCGAGACGCGCCACCTCAATCCCATAACTTTTGTTCGCGCTCCCAGCCTCCACCCGCCGCAAGAATATAATCTCGTTCCCAGCCTCCTGCACCGACACATGCACATTCCGCACGCCCGGCAAAAGCTGCTCCAACTCCGTCAACTCGTGATAATGCGTGGCAAAAAGCGTCCGCGGCCGCGCCCCCGAATGAAGCGCCTCCACCACGGCCCAAGCAATAGACAATCCATCAAAAGTCGCCGTCCCGCGCCCCACCTCATCAAGCAAAACCAAACTAGCCGCCGTAGCCGTATTCAAAATCGCCGCCACCTCGCTCATCTCCACCAAAAATGTGGATCGCCCCCGCGCCAAATTATCCGAAGCTCCAATCCGCGTGAACACTCGATCCAATAACGGCAATTTCGCTGACGCCGCCGGCACAAACGACCCCATTTGCGCCAAAATCGCAATCAAAGCCGCCTGCCGCAAATAAGTGGACTTCCCACCCATGTTCGGCCCGGTAATCAAAAGCAAAAATTGCGACTCATCATCCAAATATAAATCGTTCGGCACAAACCGCTCGCCCCGCTCCTCCAAAAGCTTCTCAATCACCGGATGCCGCCCGCCCGCAATCATCAAAATTCCGCGCTTGCCCTTTTTGCCCAGCGACGTCTCCGTAAATTCCGGCCGCGCATAATTTCGCGAAGCCGCGATCCGCGCAAAATTCACCAGCAGATCCAGCTGCGCGATCCCCGCAGCCGCGCGCCGCAATCGCCCCGCCTCCCGCGCGATCGCCTCGCGAATCTCCATATACAGCCGCCGCACTATCTCCAGCACGCGCTCTTCCGCGGACAACACCTTCCGCTCATGCTCCTTCAATTCCGTCGAGGTAAATCGCTCCGCGTTCACCAAAGTCTGCTTGCGCTCGTAATCCGCAGGCGCCAAATGCAAATTCGGTTTCGAAATCTCAATGTAAAATCCAAACACTTGGTTGTAACGAATCTTCAGCGAACCAATCCCAGTCCGCTTCCGCTCGCGCTCCTCCATGGACGCAATAATCTGGCGCCCCTGCCTAGTGATGTCGTGCAACTCGTCGAGCTCAGCATTAAATCCCCGCCGAATCACCCCCGGATCGCTAGCCACCGCCGGAGGATCATCCGCTATCCCGCGCGCGATCATCTCCCGCACGTCAGCCATCTCATCGAGTTGTTCGCGCAGCGCAGCCAGCCGCCCGTGGCCAGGCGCACCATCCGCCGCAACCAGCGGCTCAAGCAGCCCGCGCAACGTCGGAATCTTCTCCAGCGACTGCCGCAGCGCGAGCAAATCCCTCGGCGTAGCCACCCCCAAAGTAATCCGGCTAGTCAACCGCTCCAGATCCAGTATCCCCTCGAGCGTCCGATGCATTTCCTCGCGCTCCACAGTCCGCGACTTCAAATCCCCCACCGCATTCAACCGGTCCTCAATCTCCGCCAGCGAAATCTCCGGACGCAAAATCCAACCACGCAGCAGCCGCGCCCCCATCCCCGTAGCAGTCTCATCAATCGCTTTCAACAGTGTCGAAGAGGCATCATCCCCCGCAGAAGGCTCAACTAATTCCAGATTCCGCACAGTCACCGCATCCAGAATCATCGAATCCTGCTGCTCGTAATAAGAGATACGATCCAGATGCTCCAGGCCCGCTCCCGCCGGCCGCAGCGACGGATTCGTAACCGAATCTTCCGGGGTCCGCGCCCCAATCGCCGAAGTCTCGCGCAAATAATGCACCAGCGCACCCGCCGCAGCCGTCGCCGACGCATGTCCGTTCAATCCAAATCCTTCCAGCGTCGCCACCCGAAAATGCTGCTCCAGCATCCGCGTAGCGTAATTCGCCTCGAACACCCACTCATCCAGCCGCGTTTCCACCGCCCCCAACCCATCCATCTCCGCCGGCAAAGTCACCGGAAACAAAGTCACTGCCCGCGCTAGCAGCACCTCCCGCGGCCGCAGAATCCCCAATTCATCCCGCAACCGAGCCTCCGCCTTTTCCCCAGAAAATTCCGTCGCCCGAAATTCCCCGGTAGAAAGATCCACAAACGCCAACCCAATCACAGGCTCTGCGCCACGCCCGCCACTTCTCGGACCGACCTGCGCACCAGCACCCGCAGCAAAGCCTGCCGCCGCACTCCGCGCCACCGCCGCCAAGTAATTATTTTCCTTAGCTCCCAGCAGCCCCGCGCCGCTAGCCGTCCCTGGCGTCAAAACCCGTACCACTTCCCGCCGCACAATTTTCTTTCCCGGCCCCGGCACTTCCATCTGCTCGCAGATCGCCACCTTGTGCCCCGCGCGTATCAATCGCGCAATATAATTTTCCGCCGCGTGATAAGGCACGCCGCACATCGGCACCGCCTGTCCCTTCTCCTTATTCCGCGCCGTCAAAGTAATCTGCAGCAATCGCGAGGCCACCACCGCATCGTCATAAAAAAGCTCATAGAAATCCCCCAGACGAAAAAGCAGCAAAGCACCAGGATGCTGCTTCTTCACCGCATGATATTGCTGCATTAAGGGGGTAGTGGGTTCGTTCATGAACAAGCCGGGCGCTCAAGCAGCCGGCTCAGCAAAAATCACCAGCCGAGAGCACGAGGAATAAACAGATTATGCTGGCACGCCCGCATCTTTGGCAACAACCGCTCTATACTATCCGCATGCCCCAACGCGAAAAGACAAAATCCGAAATCGAAATCAAACTCCGCGTCACCAATCTCCCCGAAATCCTCCACAAAATAAAAAATCTACGCGCCGCCCGTCATCTCCGCCTCCGCGAACAAAACACCCTCTACGACACTCCCCAATCCCACCTCCGCCTCCGCAAAATGCTCCTCCGCCTCCGCATCGAAACCCCAGCCAACCGCAACACTGCATCCAATCGCGGCGCGGAACGTGTAATCCTCACCGCGAAAGCCCCTCCTCCGCGCGACCAAAGCACCAACCCAACCCGCTACAAAATCCGCGCCGAACGCGAACGATCCGTCCCCCAGTCGTCCCGCCAATACGCAAAAGCCCTCGTCGCCCTCGGCTTCCGCCCCGCCTTCCGCTACGACAAATTCCGCACCACCTTCCGCCTCCCAAATCTCCACCTGGACCTAGATGAAACGCCCGCAGGCATATTCCTCGAACTGGAAGGGAATCCAAAAGCAATCGACGGCGCAGCCCAATCCCTAGGCTTCACAAAAAAAGCCTACCTCCGCGCCACCTATTGGGATCTTTACGCCGCCGCCTGCCGTCGTCGCGGCACAAAGCCAAAAAATATGCTGTTCAGCGCAAAATAATTCGCAAAATCCGCACTCTTCGCTTGACAAACTTTCCATCTGCATTTACTAGTCAATTGGGACCAAAGCTAAAGCACAACAGCACAACGCAATGGAGCTGCCGTCCAATTCGGAACCGGGAAGTCACCGCCTCGCCGGGCTCGCACAACCAGCTCGGCTAGGGCAGGGAACTTCCCCGCACGTATCGGTTCGCTGGACTTGCGAATTATGCGGGGACAGGGAGGCGAGGCCCGGCCTGTAGCAACGAGGGGCGATTTCTGCGCGCCCGTGGCCGGTTTCATCCGCCGGCCCGGGCTTTTTTTTTGCTCGCACGCACACGCACCACGAAGGAGCACCCATGCTGCACGCCACTGAAATCATCGGCGCCGAAACCTACGATTCCCTCGGCAACTACGTTGGCCGAGTAAAAGAAATGTTCGTCGAACCCGCCGACCAACCAAACCGCGTAGCCCACCTCCTCCTCAGCCGCGGCCAATATCGCCCCCTGGTCGCCCGCTACGATCAAATCGCCTCCGTCGCCCCCGGCCGCATCACCCTCACCACCGACGAATCCGCTCTCACCCTCTACCAACCTAACGAAGCCTGGCTAGCCGTAAGAAAAGACCTCCTCGACCAGCAAATCATCGACACCAACGGCCGCAAAGTAGTCCGCGTAAACGATATCGATCTCTCCGACCAGCGCACCAACGGCAACACCGAACTCCGCATCACCCAAGTGGACGTGGGCCTTCCCGGCGCCGTCCGCCGTCTGCTGCAGGGAATCGTTCCCCCCATGGCCATCCGCCAAATCCAACTCAAACTCCCGCCGCGCAAAATTCTCTGGGAATTTGTGAACCTCGTCGAACCCGATCCTCTCCGTCGCGTGAAGCTGCGCCTTTCCAGCCAGAAACTCGAAGCCCTTCACCCCGCCGATCTCGCCGACATTATGGAAGAGCTTTCTCCCGACGAGCGCCAAGGCATCATCAGCTCTCTCGACGAAGAAACCGCCGCCGAGACCATCGCCGAACTCGACAAGCGCTTGCAAACGCAAGTCGTCGAAAAACTCGACCCCGAGCGCGCCGCGGACATCATCGAAGAGATGAGCCCTGACGCAGCCGCCGACATCCTCGCCAGCCTCGAACCGGAAGCCAAAAACGAACTTCTCGAGGAAATGGAAAATCGCGAAGCCCATGAAGTCGAGTCCCTCCTCAAATTTGAACAGAACACCGCCGGCGGCATGATGAACACCGAAATTGTCGTCGTCGACGAAGGAGCCACCCGTGGCGAAGTCGTGGATTACATCCGCTTCCACGAGCTTTCGCCGGACCAACTCGATAACGTAATCCTAGTCAACAAGGAAGCCTCACTAGCCGGCACAGTCCCCATCGCCCGTCTGCTGCTCTCGGATTCCGATCAACGCATGTCCGAACTAGTCTTCGAGCCGCTGCTCTCGGTAACGCCCGACGCCAACGACAAAAATGTCTTCGAAATTTTCGACAAATACAACCTGCGCAGCCTGACAGTAGTTGACGGCGCCCAACACCCAATCGGCAACATCACGGTGGACGACGTAGTAAGCCGTATGCACGCAAAGATCTAGCACCACGCCGTTGCCTAGGTTCGGATTTCGTGGGGGCATGGCATGCCGTGCCCGGCCTTGGCGTGAAAATGATCGATCAATTTTAGAATCCAATGACCGACGAACTCACCAACTCGGAACCCACCGCGACGACGTGGAAATCCCGCGGCTCGAACTTCCTCCGCCGCACCCGCATGACGCGTCGCCGCCTCGCGTTATTCCTCGCCGTCGTCGGCCCAGGCCTAATCACCTCCAACGTTGACAACGACGCCGGCGGCATCACCACCTACACCACCGCCGGTGCCCATTTCGGCTACACGCTCCTCTGGTCCCTCATCCCCATGACCATCGCCCTCTACGTCTCCGAGGAAATGTGCGCCCGCATGGGCGTCGTCACCGGCAAAGGCCTCTCCGACCTGATCCGCGAAGAATTCGGCTTCCGCTCCACGTTCTTCGTAATGGTTGCAGCCCTGGCAGTGGACCTAGGCAACACGGTCGCGGAATTTGCCGGCGTAGCAGCCTCCATGCAAATTTTCGGCGTCAGCAAATTTATTTCGGTTCCGCTAGCGGGGATCGCCGTCTGGCTGCTGGTAGTGAAGGGAAGTTATCGCCAAGTCGAAAAAATATTCCTTGTAGCCTGCGGCTTCTATCTCTCGTACGTAGTTTCTGCCGTCCTCGCAAAACCCAATTGGCTCCTCGCGGCTAAAGAAACCGTGGCCCCTACGCTGCACTACAGCACGGACTACCTCCTCATGCTCACCGCCTTGGTCGGCACCACCATCGCGCCTTGGCAATTCTTCTATCTCCAAGCAGGCTTCGTGGAAAAACGTGTCGGCCCCAAGCAATATAAACACGCCCGCCTGGACGTTCTGGTCGGCAGCATCTCCTGCATGGTGATCGTCTTCTTCATCATCGTCTGCTGCGCCGCTACGCTGAATAAGAATGGTATGACCGACATCACCGACGCCGCTCAAGCCGCCGCAGCTCTCGTCCCTCTCGCCGGACGCTTCGCCGCCTACCTCTTCGCTTTCGGCCTGCTCAATGCCTCGCTCTTCGCCGCCTCCATCCTTCCACTCTCCACCGCTCACGTAATCTGCGAAGGCCTGGGCTTCGAAGCTGGCATAGACCACAAATTAAAAGAAGCCCCTGCGTTCTACGGTCTCTACACTGGCCTGATCATCGTAGGCGGCGGCTTCATCCTTCTCCCCAACGCCCCGCTCTTCAAAATCCTGGTCCTCTCCCAAGTGGCTAACGGTGTCTGGCTCCCGGTAGTCCTGATCTTCATCCTCCTCCTGATCAATCGCCGCGACCTGATGGGCGAACACACCAACACCTGGACGTTCAACGTAGTCGCCTGGGCCGTCAGCATAATAATGATCATCCTCACCCTAGTCCTCGTCTACGCAGCAATAACCCAACCAGCCAGCGCCGGCCTCGTCGGCACCCTAATCCATTCCCCCTGACGATCCCACAAGCGTCGTCATGCTGAACCCGCGACCCTGGGTCAAGCCTGCCTGCCGCAGGCAGGGATCTCTGCCGCTTTCTCAGATCCATCTACAAATCGGCGATTGTCGTCATAGAAGCTTCGAGCGGAACGCTGCGCTGCGGATCCTGCGCATCGTAAAAAACCGCCACGGGCATGCCCTCGAAGAGAGACCGCGAAGCGTCGTTGCAGCGGGCCGTGATGATCGCTCCATCGGCCCGCCGAAAACGGTAATCAATAGAGTGCCTATTTCGTCCATTACGTTGAGCAGTGACGTATCCCGTTGCCAGCTCTCCGTCGGCCAGTAGCTGTCGTTCGCGAATTCGGTTGCGCAAGAAGAAAAAGAACCATCCGTAGACCATGGCCGCCAGAACGAGAAGAATCAAATCATTTTCATTCCATGAATGCGTAATGCGGAGTTCACGCCACGCGATCGGGAAGGCGTAAATTGTGTAGAGCGCGACTCCAAGCAGCGCGAAAACCCAATATCCTCGGCTCTTCCAGGTCGTTTTTAGTTTTCGCGGGCGCGGAATCGCTTCCAGCTCGGGGAAGCCCTTTTCATGAAATGAGATCCCCTTCGAATCGTTACCCCGCAACGGAGTCGTTTGCGATAGCACAGAAGCACCAATTCGATGAGAAGCCGATTGCAACGACAGCTGCTTCCATTTACGGAGCTGGTGTCGTCCGGCCATCACGTAAAACAGCGGCAATCCCGAGACGGCCAGCAGCATTGCCCGCGCGAACCCCTTCTCGCTCGGCTTCTCTACACTGACGACCACCGCCAAAATCACACCAAGAGCTGCGACGACCAGGCTAGTTCTTATCTGGAAAAGTAATGCCGCGCGAGCAATTTCGCGATTCCAAGGGCATTGCGAGCAATAAAGGTTGTAACCGCGCTTCAGCGATACTCTTACCGCCAGTGCACCGCATTCCGGGCAATTCTGCTTCGGCATAACGAAAATGTAATACAGTTCCGCAATCGTAGGGCATTGCCCGCGGTAGCGTGAGCCCGGAAGCTAAAATGCCCGATGAGCCGCGCGGCACGGCATCGCACCGCCAGCTCTCTATCCCCAACCTTGCACGCCATCACTCCCTGTGCTAGCTTTTTACCCCGCGCCTCCGAGTGAATCCGAGTGAAAGCATCCGATCTCTTAAAACCCGCCAACCGCGAAGAAGCCGATCTTCTCGATAAACTCGATCTAAAACAACTGCCCCAGCACCTCGCCATAATCATGGACGGCAACGGCCGCTGGGCCCAACGCCGTCATCTCCCCCGCATTGCCGGCCACCGCGCCGGAGTGAAAGCCGCCCGCGAAATCATCGAAACCAGCGCCCGCCTGAAACTCCCATGCCTGACCCTTTACGCCTTCTCCCTGGAAAATTGGCGTCGCCCACAAGCCGAAGTGGATTTCCTGATGCGCCTGCTCCGCGAATACCTAAAACGCGAGCTTCCCTCCATCCACAAGAACAACATCTGCCTCCTGATCATCGGCCGCTCAGACCAACTCCCCGAAGGAGTCCGCAAAGACGTCGAAGCCGGCATGCGCCTCACCGCAAAAAACACCGGCATGAAATTAGTAGTCGCCCTGAACTACGGCGGCCGTGCCGAATTGGTTGACGCCTTCAACTCCCTGCTCGATCAAGTCCGCGAAAATGGCATGTCCGCCTTCCGCGCCGACGAACAATCTATCTCCGAGCATCTTTACACCGCTGGTCTGCCCGATCCCGATCTCCTGATCCGCACCAGCGGCGAGATGCGCGTCAGCAATTTCCTGCTCTGGCAAATCGCCTACGCCGAAATGTACGTCACCGAAACTCTCTGGCCCGATTTTTCCCGCGCCCGTCTGCTCGAAGCTCTCACCGATTTCCAAACACGCGAACGCCGCTACGGCGGCCTGGGCGCCACGCGGGAACGGGGCAGGGAATCAGCGTCAGCCGGGACAAACAAATCCCACCACACCTCAGGCCGGGGCTAGCGCCGGATGCTCCTGCGTCTCCTCACTGCCGCAGTCCTGATTCCAGTGGTAGTAGCTTCAGTCTGGTGGGCGCCCGCCATCATCCTCGCGGGCATCGCAGCTGTCGTAGCAATTCTCGCGCTGGTGGAATTCCTGAATCTCGGCGACCGCATCGGCCTGCGCGGCTTCAAGCTCTGGACTTACTTCTGCACCGTCCTGATTTTCTACGCGCAATTTTCTCTCGGCCGCGTCGAAACACATTCCTTCGCCGGCGGCGTCTCCATGGTCCGCGATGCCACCGGCGGCACGCTCTCCGTCGAAGCCGCTCTCCTTATTTTTCTCTTCGGCTGCGTAGTGCTTGGGCTGCTCACCAAGCGTCCGCTTCACGAAATCCTTCCGGCCATCTCCATCGGCTCCGCCGCGTTACTTTTCGTGGTGCTGCCCTTCAGCTACATCGTCCGCCTCGACGAAATCGAACGGGTAGGCCGCCAACTGGTCCTCTTCACCCTGGTTCTGGTCTGGGCCGGAGACATGCTCGCTTACTTCGTCGGCAAATCACTCGGCCGCGTCCCCATGGCCCCCGCGTTAAGCCCGAAAAAAACCTGGGAAGGCGCCCTGGGCAACGTCCTCGCCTCCATGATCGTAGCCGTCCTCTTCGCAAAATGGATGCAGACCGATGTGATCACCCTGCTCGTAATCGCCGGAGTAGCCAACATCGCAGGCCAAGCCGGCGACCTGATCGAATCCGCGTACAAACGCGGCGCCTCCGTGAAGGATTCCGGCGGCCTGCTCCCAGGCCACGGCGGCATGCTAGATCGCATAGACAGCCTAATCCTAGCCACCCCAGCGGTCTGGATCCTCTACCAATGGCTAGCAGCCCATCCCCAATAATCCGTCAGCACGAAAGGTCGCAATGGTTATTCGAACGGGTAGGGGCGCAGTTCGCTGCGCCCCGGCTTGCCAAGTTGTGAGCCGATTCGACGCACTGGTGTCGACTTTGAATTTGTCGTTGCTTTGAATTTGTAGCGGCCGCCTTCAGGCGGGCGCAGTTGACTTCGCTGTTGAATCTGCAGGGGCGGGTCTAAGACCCGCCCTCGC